>ERZ1645187.741-NODE-741-length-31965-cov-8.695237_pt1 | contig 31965 bp, 36 predicted proteins | sample MGYA00575352_ERZ1645187 | MGnify/ENA primary metagenome ERZ1645187 (study PRJEB40837, sample SAMN11349314) | freshwater sediment metagenome | isolation source: river sediment | host: Sediment | place: India: Wazaribad , New Delhi | collected 2017-02-21 ... | reverse complement strand
ATCGCGGTTGGCAACGCGCTTGCATTTGTCGAAAGGGGGGTCTTCCGGCCCCCCTTTTTTCTGTCAGTAGAGAACTTTCAACGCCCCTTTCAGGCGGCGCGAGTCCACGTCGTCCTGCTTGATCGTGTATGCACTTTTCACATTGTAAGTGCCGTGCTTGCTCAGCTCCAGTGCAATTGCGACCAGGGCGAAGTGACCATCGTCATGATCGGGGTCGATCCGCTTGACGAGATAGAAGCCCGATCCATTCTTCGGATCCTGCCCGGCGTAGGTCGGGGTGCTCAAAATATCGACGATATTGGCCATGATCACACCGTGGTCGTCAGGGTGGTCTTCCGCGATGTGCGTATGGCACGCCTTGCTGACCCATACGTCGGCGGCATCCAATTCAGTGCCCAGTGCCTTGTTGATGGCATCGGCTGGCAACGGGCCAACCTTGAATGCCTTGCGCCGGGTCCTGATTGGTTTGCGATCCATCGACCTGCTCTTGCCCGGCAAGTGGTGCTTCGCAAGTCAGTAGCGCACTTTATCTGGTTTATTTTCAACAATCTATAACGCCGAAAGGTTCTCCATGTCCTTCCTGCAAACGCTGGCCGCCGCCTTCAAGGGCGGGGGATCGCGCGTGCCTTTGGCGCGCTCATTTGTTTCGCCCTGGCTCTATGCCGAGGGCAGCGCGCGGGCGCCGTTTGACTATGCCCGCGCGGTCAGGCGCGGCTATGTCGATAATCCGGTGGCCCAGCGCGCGGTGCGGCTGGTGGCCGAGGGGATCGGCGGGGCTCCGCTGGCCCCTTGCCATCCCAAGCTGGCCACGCTGGTCGGCGCGACGAGTGCCGGGCAATCGCTGCTGGAAACCCTGGCCAGCCAGTTGCTGCTGCACGGCAATGCCTATGTTCAGGTGATCAAGGACGGCGCGGGCCACCCGGCTGAACTCTATGCCCTGCGGCCCGAACGGGTCAGCGTGGTGGCCGGGGCCGATGGCTGGCCCAGCGCCTATGCCTACAAGGTGGGCGAGACGGCGATGACCATCCCGCTGCTGGATGAGGACGCATCGCCAAACCTGATCCACATCCGCTATTTCCACCCGGCGGACGATCATTATGGCGCAGGCTGTCTGGCCGCGGCCGAAGAAGCGATCCTGACCCACAATGCAGCGGCCGCGTGGAACCGGCAGTTGCTGGAAAACGCGGCGCGGCCTTCTGGCGCGCTGGTCTATGATCCGGGCGACGGGGCCAGCCTGAGCGGCGAACAGTTCGACCGGCTGCGGCAGGAACTGGCCCAGGCCTATGCCGGTCACGCCAATGCCGGACGGCCAATGCTGCTGGAAGGCGGGTTGAAATGGCAATCGCTCAGCCTTTCCCCCGCCGACATGGACTTTGCCGAACTGAAAGCGGCGGCGGCGCGCGACATTGCCCTCGCCTTTGGCGTGCCGCCGATGCTGCTCGGCCTGCCGGGTGACGCCACCTATGCCAATTACCGCGAGGCCAATCGCGCCCTGTGGCGGCTGACCCTGCTGCCGCTCGCCAGCAAATTGCTCAGCGCGCTGAGCGAAGGGCTGGAAACCTGGTTTCCCGGCGAACGGCTGGCCGTCGACCTCGACCGTATTCCGGCCCTGACCGAAGACCGCGAACGGCTCTGGGCGCAGGTCGGCGCGGCCAGCTTCCTCAGCGACGAGGAGAAGCGGGCCATGCTGGGCCTGAACACAACCCAATCAGGGAACAAATCATGAACCGTGATGAAATGGTAGCCCGCCTGGTTGCCCAGGCCGAGGATCAGGGGGCCGAACTGGTCACTCTGCGCGCGATCATCGAAGAGGCCAGCGAACTGGGTGCAGAACGCGTGCTGAGCCGCATGGGGCTGGCTGACCCCTCCGCCCATATCGACCTGTCGGAACTGCGCCAGCTGCTGCAGGCATGGCGCGATGCCAAGTCGAGCGCGTGGAAGGCGGCGCTGACCTGGCTGGTGCGGGGCGCGCTGGTCCTCTTGCTGCTGGGCATCGTGTTTCGCACTGGCGCGATCGGGCTGCTGAAATGAGGCTGGCCGGTTATGCCGCCCTGTTCGGCAAGCGCGACGCCGGACGCGACGCAATCCAGCCGGGCGCCTTCGCCCGCACTCTGGCCGAACGCAGCGAGCCGCTCCCGCTGTTCTGGCAGCACCGCCCCGATCTGCGCATCGGCTGGGTTCAGGCGGTCGGCGAAGACCGGCGCGGGCTGCGCGTCATTGCCACGCTGGACAATCCGCTGGGCGGCGCGGCGGCGGCACTGAAGCGCGGGGCCGTATCGGGCCTGTCCTTTGGCTACCGCGCCCGCAGCTTCACCCGCAGCCCGCAAGGCCGCGACCTGACCGAAATCGACCTGTTCGAAGTCAGCCTGGTCACTCACCCGATGCAGCACGGCGCACGGGTCCACCTGATCGAACCAACCGCCGCCGAGCGGCTCCCCCTCGTCTCCGTCCCCTGCGGAACGAAATCTAGAAAGGCACTCCATGGATATTGAACACACCACCGATCCGCTTGACGCCTCGTTCGATCTGGTCGCGCGGCAGGATGCGGCCGAACAGGCGCTGGCCGCCCTGCGCGGCGACGTTGATGAAGTGAAATCGCGCCTCGACAAGGTGGGCCGCGCTGCCCTGCGCCCAGCCCTGTCCGGCAATGCCGGGGAAAGCCTGGAACTGAAGGGCTTTGTCGATGGCTATCTGCGCCATGGGCGTGAAGCGGAACTGAAATCGCTGACCGGCAACGTTCTCGCCGACGGCGGCTTTGCCGTCCCGCGTGAAATTGACGCGCTGATCACGGCCCAGCTCAAGGCGATCAGCCCGATCCGCGCCATCGCGCAGGTCGTGCAGGTCGGCTCGGCCGGTTACCGCAAGCTGGTCAGCTCCAGCGGCACGGCCTCTGGCTGGGTCAGCGAAACGGCGGCCCGTCCGGAAACCGGCACGGCCAGGTTCAACGAAATCGCCCCGCCGATGGGGGAACTTTACGCCAACCCCGCCGCCAGCCAGTCGATGCTCGACGATGCCGCCTTCAATCTGGAGGAATGGCTGGCGGGTGAAATCGCCACCGAATTCGCCAAGGCGGAAGGCGCGGCCTTCATCAGCGGCAACGGCACCAACCAGCCGCGCGGCTTTCTGGCCGCGCCCACCAGTACGGCCGCAGATACCACCCGTCCATTCGGTACGCTGCAGTTCTCGGTCACCGGCAATACCGGCGGGTTTGACGCTGCGCCCGAACTGAAACTGATCGACATGGTTCATTCGCTGAAGGCAGCGCACCGCCAGGGCGCAGTCTTCGTAATGAATTCCAAGACGCTGGCCACGGTGCGCAAGTTCAAGGCTGCCGACGGCTCGTTCCTGTGGCAGCCGGGTCTCGATGGCCAGCCGGCGCGCCTGCTGGGCTATCCGGTGATCGAGGCGGAAGACATGCCCGACGTTGCCGCCAATGCCTATCCGATCGCCTTCGGCAATTTCCGCAATGGCTATCTGATTGCCGAACGCCGCGCGACGACGATCCTGCGCGATCCGTTCACCAACAAGCCCTTCGTCAACTTCTACGCGACCAAGCGGGTGGGCGGTCAGGTGCTGGATAGCGACGCGATCAAGCTGCTGCGCGTCGCGGCCTGATCCCTTGCGGGGCCGGCAACGCCGCCGGCCCCGCCCCTTTTTTCATGAAACTATCGGGAGGCCGCAATGAAGCGGGCTATCGTCACCCCTGCGGCGCTTTCGCCCGCAGCCCTGGCCGAACTGAAGGACTGGCTTGGCATTACCACCCCGGCAGACGACGCGCAGTTGGCCGCACTGCTGCGCGCCGCGCTGGACCTGTGCGAGGATTTCACTGGCATCATGCCGTTGCAGCAAGACTGCGAGGAAGTGCTGCCTCTTTTCCCCGGCTGGCAGGTGCTGCGCACCCGGCCAGTCCAGGCGATTACCGGCGTGCTGGGCATTCCGGCAGAGGGCGCACGCTTTGCCCTGCCGCTCTCCAGCTATGCCATCGATCTAGATGCGGATGGAGCAGGCCGGGTGCGGATGGGCCATGCCGGTGCAGCCGGACGGATCGCAGTGCGCTTTACCGCCGGGATTGCGCCGGACTGGGCCAGCCTGCCCGACGCCCTGCGCCACGGCGTGCTGCGCCTTGCCGCATTCCAGTATCGCCAGCGCGAGGGTGACAGCGCCGCACCTATGCCGCCCGCTGCTGTCGCGGCCCTGTGGCGGCCCTGGCGGCGGCTGCGGCTGGCATGAGCCTGCCCGCCTTTGACGCCCTTGCCACCCGTCTGATCGACCGCGCCCGCCAGCTGGGTCTGGCCGCTGCACAGCGGCGGCGCGATCCGGTGCGGGCCTGGCGGGATGCGCGGCTGGTCTGGCCGCTGTTCAACAAGGATTGAAACCCATGGAAATCCCCCTGCGCGCCGCCCTGATCGGCTGGCTGCAATCCGATCCCGCGCTTTCGGCCCAGCTGAATGCCGTGGTCGAGGAAGCACCCAGCCGCACCGCCCTGCCCTGGCTGGCCATTGCCGCCAGCGCCAGCGCCGACTGGAGCGCCAAGGACCGCACGGGGCGCGAAGTGCGCGTCGCGCTGGAACTGCACTGCCGGGGCGACCGGCCTGACAGCGCCGCAATGCTGATCGGCGCAATCGAACGGCGGATCGGCGCGCTGCCCTCCGGCCAGCCGGGGTTTCAGGTGGTGACCAGCCAGTTCCTGCGCGCCCGCGCCGAACAGCGCGGCGCAAACTCCCGCGCGATCCTGATCGAATACCGTTTCCGCCTGCTGGCGGACTGACCACAAAGGAGCATCCCATGACAGCCCAGAAAGGCAGCGCCTTCCTGCTCAAGATTTCGAACGGGGCCAGCCCAGCGACCTATCAGACGGTCGCGGGCCTGCGCACCACGCAGATGTCGATTTCCGGCGATCCGGTCGTCATCACCAGCAAGCAAAGCGGCGGCTGGCGCGAAATGCTTTCCGGTGCCGGGGTACGCTCGGTCTCGGTCAGCGCGGCCGGGATCTTCCTTGGCAGCGCCGCCGAGGCGCAGGTCCGCGCCAATGCGATGAACGGCACGCTCGACGACTATGAACTTAGCTTTGAAGACGGCGAGAAACTGCGCGGGCGCTTCCTCGTCCAGAAACTGGACTACTCCGGCGATTTCAACGGCGAGCGCAATTACACCCTGCAGCTGGAAAGCTCTGGCCCGGTGACGGGAGCATGAGCCAGCCCAACCCCTATCGCGGCGAGGCCGGGCTGGTCGTAGCAGGAACGCCGCGCCTGCTGCGCCCCAGCTTCACCGCCCTGGTCGCCGCCGAGGAGGAACTTGGCCCGCTGTTTGCACTGGTTGAGCGGGCGGGCGCAGGCCAGTTGCGCCTGAACGAGATGGCCGCCCTGTTCTGGCACTGCCTCGACAGCCGCGACGGGCTGACGCGGGAGCAGGTCGGCGATGCCGTCCTTGCCCTTGGCCTTGCCCAGGCGAGCAAGCCGCTGCGCACGCTGCTGGGCCAGATCCTGCAAGGCTGCGCCGAAGCCAGCGCATGAGCGGGCAATTCGGCCCCGGCGCCCTGCGGCTCTGCGGGCTGGCTGCGCAAGTGCTGGGCTGGCCGCCGCACCGGTTCTGGGCCGCCACTCCGGCGGAACTGGCTGCGGTGCTTTCCCCCGCGCTTGCAGCCGCGCCCGGCCTCGACCGCACCGAACTCAACCGCATGATGGAGCGTGAAGCATGACCGATCCGGTCGATAGCCTGTTGATCGACGTCCGGGCCAATACCCAGGGCTTCGCCGCCGACATTGCCGCCATGCGCGGCACATTCGATACCGGCCTGCTTGGCGGGTTTGAAAAGGCCGGCAATGTGCTGGAACGCGGACTGCTCTCCGCCATTCGCAAGGGCAGCCTTGGCTTTGAAGACCTCAAACGCATTGCCCTGAGCGTGATCGACCAGATCGCCGCGCAGTCGCTCAACTCCCTGTTCTCCGCGATGGGTGGGGGCGGGTCAGGCGGCGGCAATAGTGGCCTTGCCGGTCTGTTCAGCGGCGTTGCCGGAGCCTTTCTTGGCCTGCCGGGTCGCGCGACGGGCGGGCCGGTTTCGCCGGGGCGTGGCTATGTCGTCGGTGAACGCGGGCCAGAACTGTTCGTGCCGACCAGCGCGGGGCGGATCGAGACCGGAATGCCGGGTGGCACACGCGACGTGCGGGTCAACATCACCATCGCTGCGCCGCCCGGAACCAGCACGCCGCAGGCACTGCAACGCTCCAGCCGTCAGGTCGCCGGAGCAGTCCGCCGCGCGCTTTACGAATATTGAAAAGAAAAGGATGGCTCATGGCTTTCTGGCTGGCTGACCGCCGCGAGGGGCAGGACAAGGACTGGGTCCAGCGCTTCGATCCGCGCTTCTGGACCGTCAATTTCCCGCGCCCGATGATGGCAGCGCTAACCTGCCCCGCCCCCGATGCCCTGCGCGCCGATGTCACTTTCATGCGGCAGGGCGATCTGGCCGGGGTAATCTGGGACAGCGTCGACACGCTGGACCATCCCCTGCTGGGTTATGAAACGAACCGCGACTATTCGCATACCCGCCTGACCTTTCGCTGGCGCTCGGCTGGCGTGATTGCGCTGGATGCAGTCCACGGCCCGACCCTGACCATCGAAGGCCGCGACGATGCCGGGAATGCGCGGACCTGGTATGTCCGGCTGTGGAACTATGCGCAGGGCACGGCAACCGATGCCAAGATCTTCCTGAACTTCTCGCAGCTGTCGGGCGGGTTCATCCTGCCTGCCGAAGCCCAGCCGGTGAGCCCGCGCCAGATCGACCGCATGTTCATCTCGCTGGTGCCGCCCGGTTATGTTCCGGGCAGCACCAGGCCGCTGGCAAGGCCCGCCACCGGCTGGGCCGAACTGACCGAGATCCGCTGCGAGGGCCATCACGCCATGCTGGAAATCGGCGACGTGATCGTTCCGCCCCACGGCCTTGCCATGGCGACTGCCTATGACGACTGCACCAACCAGACCCCGCAGCGCCTGATCCGTAATTGCCGCCAGCTCGGCTATCGCGGCAGCCTGCTGCACTATGTCGGGATGAGCCACTTCATGCGGCTGGCGGCATCGGGCGGGCAGTTTCTGGTCACAACGGACGGAGAGCCGCTTTGCCCTCCGGCCCTGGCGTGGCACCGCGCCTTCCTTGGCGCGGCGCGCGATGCGGGCTTTTCACCGATCCTCTCGCTCTCTTACGAATTGCTGGCCCAATATTGCCCGGGTGGCTGGCAACAAAGAGCAGCAGACGGGCAGGCGGGGCGCACCGGCTGGGACCCGCCCTCGGCCCTGCTCAGCCCGGCCAATGGGCCGGCAATGGGCTGGCTGCAAACGGTCGCGCGCCGTTTCGCGGGCCTGCTGGCAGAGGCTGGCCTCCCGGTCCGGTTCCAGATTGGCGAGCCGTGGTGGTGGATCATGCCGGACGGCAGCCCCTGCCTCTACGACGATGCGGCCAAGGCGGCATTCGGCGGCAATCCTGTGGTCATTCCCGACCTGCGCCAGCCGCTGAACGAAGCGCAAAAGGCCCTGCTCGATCAGGCGGGAGCGATGTTGGCCGGTTCCACCCATGCCCTGCGCGATGCGGTGCGTGCTGCCGCCGGGGGGCAGCGGTGTGAAGTGCTGTTGCTGACCTTTCTGCCCGGCGTGCTTGACCCAGCGATGCCGGAAATTGGCCGCGCCAACCTGCCCACCGGCTGGGCGGCCCCGGCCTTCGACCGCTTGCAGGTAGAGGACTATGACTGGCTAACCGGCGGCGCGGAAGCAAAGCGCCGCGATGCCTATTCCGCGGTCTTTGCCCGACTGCGCTATGCCCGCACGGAAACCGACTACCTGGCCGGATTCGTGCTGAAACCAGAACAGCGCGAACTGTGGCGGCAGATCGATGCCGGCATCGACGAGGCACAGGCACGCGGCTGCCACGAGCGTTTCGTCTGGGCCCTGCCGCAAGTCTGCCGCGACGGTTTCGTCCGCCTGCCCCCCGTTTCCGAAGAGGATGACATGCTGCCTTTCGATGATGTGCTCTATCCGCTGGCGCTGGGCCGCAATGCCTCGGTCACGACGGAATTCTCGACCAGCGTTGCAGTTACCGCTTCGGGCCACGAACGGCGCAACAGCCTGTGGTCCGACGCGCGGCTGCGGTTCGATATTGGTCCGGGCATCCGCTCCGAACCGGAACTGGGCGTACTGCTGGACTTTTACCGCGCGCGGCGCGGTGCGGCACGCGGATTCCGGCTGCGCGATCCATCGGATTTCAGCTCTAACGCGATGACCGGCACACCAACTGCGCAGGATCAGTTGCTGGGCCACGGCGATGGCCTGCGCGCCAGCTTCCCGTTGGTAAAGCGCTATGGCAGCGGGGATGACGCACAGGTCCGCCGCATCACCCGCCCCCGCGCCGGAACGGTAAAGGTCAGCGTCAATGGCGCAGCCACAACGGCCTTCACACTGGAGCCGGGCGGGGTCATTCGCCTCGATGCGGCACCCGCTGCCGGTCATGCCGTTCGTGCAGGATTCCTGTTCGACGTCCCGGTACGCTTTGCCGAGGATCGGCTGGAAATTTCCGGCGCGACCTTTGCTGCGGGTGAGGCACCCAGCGTTCCGGTCCTTGAAATCCGCGAGAATGCGGCATGAGCCGGATCTGGTTCAGCGAGCCGTTGGAAACGGTCGCGACTTTCTGGCGGGTGGAGCGCCGCGACGGCATTGCATTGGGCTTTACCACCCACGACCGCGACCTGTGGTTCGATGGCCTGCTCCACCGCTCCGCACCGGGCATGGTCCCTTCGGCGATCCGCCGCTCGGCAGACCTTGAGCCGGACAGTGCCGAAGTGGAAGGCGTGCTCAGCCACGATTCCATCGCGGCGCACGACCTTGCGCTTGGCCGGTTCGACGGCGCGCGAATCGCCATCGGGCTGGTCGACTGGGCCAGTCTGGATCGCCATACGATCTATCGCGGCACGATTGGCAAGGTCACCGAAGAAGCAGGCGGTTTTTCGGCCATGCTGGAAAGCCGCAAGCTGGAATTCCAGCGCGATCCGGTTCCCCGCACCAGCCCTGCTTGCCGTGCCATGTTCTGCGGCCCCGGCTGCACGCTTTCCCCGGCGCGGTTCGGCCACGAGGGCAGCGTCAAGGCCTTTGACGCGGCCAGCGGGCTGTTGACCCTTGCCACCGGGGTCAGTCTTGCCGCCTTGATCGGCGGAACCCTGCGCTGGCTTGATGGCCCTTATGCCGGTCAGGCGATGGTCATTACCGCCGAGCAGAACGGCGCGGTCCTGCTGGGTGCACCACTGGACCGCGTACCGCCGCCGGGCGCACGCGTCTTGCTGCGCGAAGGATGCGATCACACCCTCGCCACTTGTGCCGGCAGGTTCGGCAATGCCGTCAATTTCCAGGGCGAACCGCACTTGCCGGGCAATGACCTGATCACCCGTTACCCGACACCGGGCGGATGACCGGCGAAGATCTGGCGCGCGCCGCAGCCGCCCTGTGCGGCACGCCTTTTCGCCTCAATGGGCGGGATCGGACCCATGGCATCGATTGCATCGGCCTGCTGGAACTGGCGCTGAAAGATGCCGGCAGGCCAGTCACTTTGCCCACCGGCTACCGCCTGCGCCTGACCAATCCCCACGACTGGCTGCCCGATCCTGCGACATGCGGATTCTGCGTGGCCAGGCCACCATTCCGGCCCGGGGACGTTGTGCTGCTGCACATCGGTCAGGCGCAGGCCCATCTGGTCATCGCCGGACTGTCAGGCACCTGGATTCATGCTCACGCCGGGCTGCGCCGGGTGGTTATCAGCCCGGCCATGCTCGCCGGCACGATCCTGGGCCATTGGCGGCCCGCCCCCTCAAACGACGAGTAAATCTTCATGGCGACAATTGTTCTGGGTGCAATCGGCACCCTGATCGGCGGGCCGATTGGCGGTGCGCTCGGCTCGCTGCTGGGCAGCGCTGTCGACAAGGCGATCTTTGCCCCCGGTCCGCGCGAAGGACCGCGCCTGAACGAGCTGAAAATCACGACCTCCAGCTATGGTGCGGCCATCCCGCGCCATTTCGGGCGAATGCGCGTGTCCGGGCAAATCATCTGGTCAACCGACCTGATCGAACACAAGGAAAAGCAGGGCGGCGGCAAAGGCTCGCCCGCGGTCACGACCTACAGCTATTCGGCCAGCCTTGCCGTTGCCCTGTCAAGCCGCCCGCTGCTGTCGATTGGCCGGATCTGGGCCGACGGCAAATTGCTGCGCGGCGCAGGCGGCGATCTGAAAGTCGGCGGGCGCCTGCGGTTCTATTCCGGACATGGCGATCAGCAACCGGACCCGCTGATCGCGGCGGCGGAAGGGATCGGGCAGTGCCCGGCCTATCGCGGCACGGCCTATGTTGTTTTCGAAGACCTCGATCTCTCCGACTTTGGCAACCGCATCCCGTCGCTCTCTTTTGAAGTGATTGCCGATCCGGGAACCCTGTGGCTGGACGATCTGCTGCATGGAGTGATCCCGAACAGCAAGGCTCCGTTGCCGCTGGACAACATCGCCGGGCTGTCCATGGAAGGCCCGGTGGCCGAAACCCTGGCGACGCTGCAACCGCTGTTGCCAATCGATGTCGATGCAAACGGCGATACGATCGTGCTTTCGCCAGAAGCCCATGACGATACCAGAATCGCCCTGCCGCCACCGGCAACGTCGTCGCGCCGCGACGATTTCGGACCAAGCACGGGCTTTTCGCGGCAGCGCGGCGGTGAACCTGTGCTTCCGGTCCGCGTGCTGCGCTATTACGATCTCGACCGGGACTATCTGCCGGGCAGCCAGCGCGCCAGCGGGCAGGCCATCGCGGGTCAGCCGCAAACCATCGAACTACCCGCCAGCCTTTCAGCCGCCGGAGCGCTGCAATTGATCGAGCGGGCGGCCAGGCGGGCCAACTGGACCCGGCAGGCCATTTCGTGGCGAGTCGCCCAGCTCGATCCGCGCGTGCGCCCCGGCACCACCGTCACTCTGCCCGACAAACCCGGATTATGGCGCGTGCGCAGCTGGGAATGGGGCGAGCACGGCGTCGACCTTTCGCTGGTAAGAATGCCGCTGCATGGCGGCACATCCAGCACATGGGCCGATCCCGGCCGCCTGAACCGGACGCCAGACCTAGCGATTGGCAGAACCGGCCTGGCCGTCTGCGAATTGCCCTGGGATGGAGCAAGTCCGACCGCGCCACTGGTTCTTGCGGTGGCATCGTCAGCCGAACCCGGCTGGCGCGGTGCCAGCCTATATCTGGATCGCGGCGACGGCGCACTGGAACCGCTTGGCCCAACCGGGCGCAATCGCGGCGTGATCGGAACTGCCAAGACTGTCTTGCCCTGCGCATCACCACTTTTGTTCGACCGCAGCGAGTCGGTCGACATAAGCCTGATCCCGCAGGACCTGATGCTGACCAGCGCCAGCCTGCGGCAACTGGACATGGGCGCAAACCGTGCGGTTCTTGGGGAAGAGATCATCCAGTTTGCTGACGCGCAGCCGCTTGGAGGTGGCAACTGGCGTCTGTCCGGACTGTGGCGCGGACGCGGCGGCACGGAAAATGCGGTTGGCCAACATCATGCTGGAGAGCCCTTCATTCTGCTCGATGGAACCGGAACTGTGCTGGACCCGCTGACGGTCGCAGGCCTCGCCAATGCCGAGGTTGCCGCACTCGGCATTGCCGATCCGGACCCGGTTACGGCGAAAATCATGCTCAAGGGCATTGGCACACGGCCACTCAGCCCGGTTCATGGTCGCTGGGACAGGCGGGATGACGGATCGTTCCGGCTATCGTGGACGCGCCGTGCACGCGGGGCATGGCTCTGGCTCGATGGGGTGGAAACACCCTTGGCGGAACAGGTTGAGGGTTACGAGATCACTTTCGGGACCAGCGCAGAAGTAAGCGCCAGGTGGGCCTCGGACAGGCAAGAACTGACCGTCCCGGTCGAAACGATGACAGCGCTGCTGGCCGGCAATCCAACCGGGCAATTCTTAGTCCGCCAAAGTGGCAACCGCGCTCTGTCGGCGCCCCTGCCCATCTCTCAACCTTCGCTTCAGCAATAAGGATCAAGCCGATGTCAGAGACATTCTTCGACTCCCGCACGCCACGCTTTTCGCTTCCCCTGCTATTCGCCGGTCAGACTCAGAAAGAGGGCTTCGTCAATGAAATCGCCGCCCGCCTCGATGCCCTGGTCCATCTCGTGGTCGAAGGCGCAGCCGCAACCCCTCCCGCCGATCCGGCAGATGGCCAGAACTGGCTGGTCAGCGACGATAGCGGTGGGGCATGGTCCGGGCGGTCAGGGGAAATCGCGGCCCGTCAGTCCGGAAACTGGCTGTTCATCGAACCGCGCACCGGAATGAAGCTGTTCAACAAGGCTGCGGGACAAGAGATGTACTTTCACGGCACCTGGAAAGCGGCAGACAGGCCTTCCTCCCCGCAAGGCGGCACAATCGTCGACTCCGAATCCCGCGCCGCCATCGCCGCAATAATTGCGGCACTGACAACAGCAGGAATCGTTGCCCGCGCCTGAAATCCAGCGAATTGAAAGCCAGTCAAAAGCTAACAATCGAACCTGTGTTTAGGCTGATTTCAGCGCCGCCAAGGCATAAAGCGCGACATTTCTGCAACAGTTCAGCACTTTGTCTGCTTGCGGAAGGATTCCTATGCAGTTAAACGTGTTCGAACTCGGTGGCTTCAATCCTATCAAAAGGGGAAAACCATAATGCGTAAACTCGTCATTGGGATGGCGCTGGCCTCATCGGCCCTTGCAACGCCCGCCCTCGCCCGCGACGACTCCTGGTACATCGAAGGCGATGTCGGCGGAGTTCTGGTCGAAGACATGCAGAACCTGACCGATGCGACGTCGGGTGTGCTGAACACCGACATCGGTTATGACGTCGGCGGTATCGTCGGTTATGACTTCGGCGGTTTCCGTCTCGAAGCAGAAGCCAGCTACCGCGACGCCGGTGCTGACAGCTTCGTACGCTCGTCCAGCAGCACCATCTCGGGCGCGAACCTCAACGGTGGTGCAAGCGCTCTCAGCTTCATGCTGAACGGCATGCTTGATTTCGGCGCTGACGACAGCCTGCAGGGCTTCATCGGTGCTGGTGCTGGCGTTGGCCGCGTGAAGGCAGACATTGCCGATGGCGCCACCACCTACCTCAACGATTCGGACACCGGCTTCGCCTATCAGGTGATCGCTGGTATTCGTCAGCCGCTGAGCAGCAAGGTCGACCTCGGCCTGAAGTACCGCTTCTACAATCAGGACAATGTGAACCTGATCGCTCCGGCCGGTACCGCTCTGCAGAGCGATTTCCGTTCGCACTCGCTGCTGCTGACGCTGGGCTACAACTTCGGCGAAGAAGCGGCCCCGCCGCCGCCCCCGCCGCCCCCGCCGCCGCCTCCGCCGCCGCCGCCGCCCCCGCCGCCTCCGCCGCCGCCGGTCGTGTGCAACAAGGGCCCGTACATCGTGTTCTTCGACTGGGATAAGTCGGACATCACGCCTGAGGCTGCTTCGATCCTCGACAGCGCAGTCACTGCCTATGGCAACTGCGCCAACGTTCCGATCATGCTGGCTGGCTATGCCGACCGTTCGGGTACGGCCAAGTACAACCAGGGTCTGTCCGAGCGTCGCAATGCTTCGGTCCAGGCTTACCTGACCTCGCGTGGCGTCCCGACTGGTGCAATCACCAGCCAGGGCTTCGGCGAAAACAACCCGCGCGTTCCGACCGCCGATGGCGTGCGTGAACTGCAGAACCGTCGTGTGGAAATCACCTACGGTCCGGGTTCGGGCATGTAAGCTCGCCCAAAAGGCAAAACGAATTGGGGGCCGGAGCAATCCGGCCCCCTTTTTGTTAGTGTGGGAGGAGAATCAACTGTCTGGAGGTCTTATGATCCGCACTGCTGCATTGCTGGCTCTTGCTGCTGGCACCCTTTCCGCCTGCACCACGATTGGCGAAATTCCGACTGAGAAGGTTGCCACTGCCACCCTTAGCCAAGGCAACGGCGCACCGGCTGGAACCGCAATCCTGACGCGCGCCGGCGAAACGCTCACCCTTTCCGTGGCTCTGGCGGGTCTACCTGCGAGCGAAAAGGGAATGCACCTGCACATGATCGGCAAGTGCGAGGCGCCGGCCTTCACCTCGGCCGGAGGACACCTGAACCCGCACGGCAAGCAGCATGGCAGCCAAAATCCCGCTGGCAGCCACCTTGGTGACCTGCCGAACATTGTGATCGCCAGCAACGGGACTGGCGCAGTCTCCGCTACGCTTTCCGGATCTGCAGCGGAACTGGAGCCGATCCTGTTCGACGCCGATGGAACGGCCATCATGGTCCACGCCGCCGCAGACGATTACAGGACCGACCCCACCGGCAACAGCGGGGCCCGGATCGCCTGCGGCGTTCTGAACCGCTAAGTTCGGCTATTCTCCCGCGCGTTCGCTCAGGGTCGCTTCGGCCCTGGGCACCGCGCGGTAGGCATAGAGCAGCAGGGCCATGCCAATCGGGGCCACACCCAGCACCGACAGAATGCCCGTGCGCAGATCGCCGACCGGCTTTCCGTTGACGACCGTACCGGCAAGATCGGAAATCTGGCCGACCATGTAAGGACCGAAGCACAGACCGACCAAGGTCGTGCCCAGGAAGAAGGACGCAGTGGCCGTCCCGCGCATCCGCGGCAGAACAAGGTCTTGCGTCGTCGCCGCAGCAGCGCCCAGAGCAGCAGCCCCAAACATCCCGGCGAGGAAGTTCATCGCATAGAACACGATGGTATTTTCGGTAGTGTAGCCAATCCAGATCGGAATGATCGGAGCAACGACGCCAAACATGATCACCAACACGCGCCCAGCCGGATTGCGAGCCCGCAGGCGGTCTGCAGCCTGTCCACCGATGATAACGCCCAGGAAGCCGCTGACAGCACCGCTCGCGCCAAGCCAGAAGGCAAGGCTTGCCTTGGACAGGCCGAGTACGGTTTCAGCATAGGGCGGCGACCAGGCAGCCAGGCCATAGGCCGCGAGCGAAACCATGCCATAGCCCAGCGTCGTGCAAATGAAGGCAGGGGTTTGCCAGATCAGCCGGAAGGTTGCGGGGTCTTTCGAGCGCAGCGTGCTGGCCCATGAGAATACCGCGTAATACCCAATCCCCACGGCAGTCCACTGCGGAAAGTTTCCGGTCAAGCGGATCATCCACCATGCGAACAGCGCCAGAGCACCAGCCGCAAGAACGTTGATGGCCAGGGCAACCGGCCCCCGCTTGGCAGCGCCGATCAAGGTGAAGGGGGGAATGATTGTCGAGAGGTCAGCAAAGAAATCGGCAAAGGGGTTGGGCGAACTCGGGCTTGCAACGCCGTCCATCGCTCCGCGCACCGGTTCGCGCAGGCTGGCAACCCAGAGTGCCAGCAGCAGGCCGGGAATGCCGACCACCAGAAAGGCTGCCTGCCAGCCCATCAGGCCAAGCGGTCCGCCGCCCGGATGGGCATCATTCCACGCCTGCACCACCTTCGCACCGATGAACAGCGAGACCCCGCCACCAAGATAGAGGCCAGAGGAATAGATCGCGAGCGCGGTCGCCCGCTGCTTCTTGGGAAAGTAGTCCGAGATCAGCGAATAGGCTGTCGGGCTGGCGGTAGCCTCCCCGATCCCGACGCCCATCCGGGCGAGGGATAGAGTGATCTGGTTGCGGGCAAACCCCGAAAGCGCAGTCATGGTCGACCACAGCGCCAGACCGACGCTGAGTAACTTAATGCGGTTCCAGTTGTCTGCCAGGCGGCCCAGAGGAATTCCGAACAGGGCGTAGAACACGGCAAAGGCCGCGCCCATCAGAAAGCCCATGTCCGCATCGGTCAGGTTCAGGTCGCGCTTGATATCGACAGCCAGGATCGAAACGATCTGACGGTCGATGAAATTCAGAATGTAGACCACCACCAGGACGGAAAGCACATACCAACTGTAACCGCTGGCCTTCGGTTCAGCCTGCGGATTGTCCTGCTGATCATTCACTCGGTCTCTCCCAGAAAACTATCCCGAGTAACGAGTGGTATCGATAATTCCTGCCTTGGCAAAGCCTTCTCGGCGCAGGCGGCAAGAATCGCACAGGCCGCAGGCTGAACCATCGGGCTGCGGGTCATAACAGGACCAGCTCATCGCCGGGTCCAGCCCAAGCCGTCCGGCCTCGGCCGCAATCTCTGCCTTGCCCATGAATTGCAGCGGGGCGTGGATGCGGAAATCATCTCCTTCCGCCCCCGCCTTGGTGGCCAGACGGGCCAGATCGGCGAAACCGGCGATGAATTCCGGGCGGCAGTCGGGATAGCCGGAATAATCCAGCGCATTGACCCCAATCACCACATCACGCGCACCCAAGGCTTCTGACCAGGCAAGGGTCAGAGACAGGAAAACGAGGTTGCGAGCCGGGACATAGGTGACCGGAATCTCTTCCCCCACGCCATCCTTGGGCACGGCAATGTCGTCAGTCAGTGCAGAACCGCCAAACTGGCGCAGGTCGAGCGGAAGAACGACGTGTCGCTTCGCCCCCAGCTGCGCCGCAATTTCCCGCGCCGCATCCAGTTCACGGCGATGCCGCTGGTTATAGTCTATGGTCAGGGCGTACAGGTCATAGCCTGCCTCGCGCGCCAGGGCGGCGCAGACCATGGAATCAAGGCCACCGGAAAGTAGGACCACGGCCTTGCGGCCCGTGCCATCAGGAAGTTGCTGCATGGTCTGGGGCTAGCTGCTTCGCGCAGCCAAGGCAACCGGATCAGGCGCCGCCGCAATTTCCGGTGCGACGGGCTTCAGCATTGAATTCAAACGGCAGGCCATTCGCGATACCGCGGCTATCGATCTGAACCAGACGCGAGGTCTCGCGCCGGATGTGGGTCCGGCCATAGCCACGGCCCCGGCACGTGTATTGGACCACCACCTCATTGGACCCGTCTTCCACCACGAAGCGTTCGCAGGCTGCGCCGGGGTGGCGTAACTGGATCAGGGCCTGCCCGCTCGACATGCACATCCGCTGCGGCGGAGCGCCGGCCTCGCGATAACGGACTTCCCACTGACCGGCATCGATCCGCTCAAGCATGGCAAGCGAAGGCCCCGCGCCCATCGCCGGGGCGGCAAGAGCAAGCATGGCCGCAGCGGCGGTCCCGGCAATGCGCATCCTGGCTTTTACGTTCACCACGACATTCTCCGATCGAGCCATCGACATGGCCTGGATATATCCAAGCTTACCATGCGGGCGGCTATCGCCCAACCGTGCATTTCGGTAGACGAGCCGGGAATTTCAAGCCGTGATTTCGAACAGGCGCGAACAAAAGGCGCAATCAACCACGATCAGCCCCTCCTCGTTGCGCATATCGATCCGGTCTTCTTCCGGAAACTGCGCCAGCACGGACTGGTAATGCTCGATCGAGCAGCGGCAACCACGCGACAACTGTCCAAAGGGTTCGATCCGGACTTCCTGCTCTTCATGGAACAGGCGCCAGATCAAGCCCTCTAGCGAGAGATCGACATCAACCAGTTCGTCATGCCGCGTGCTGCCAGCCAGCGCCGCGACATGTTCCCACTGGGGATGGTCCATCCGGACATGCAGGCGTTCGCGCCCCTCTTCTCCATCCGGCAGATGCTGAACCAGAAGGCCCCCGGCCACACAGCCCTGCGCATCGGTTTTCACGCCGACGCGGATCAGGGTCGGAACCTGTTCGGACTGCGCGAAATAGGATTCACAGGCCTGCGCCAGTGAATCACCCTCCAGCGGGACGATGCCCTGATAACGCTGGCCGGTGGTAGCCAGATCAAAAGTGATGGCGAGGTAGCCGCTATCCCCGAAAAGGGCGCGCAGCGAGGGATTCGCACCAAGCTGCGTGAACCGCTCCGGATCATGCCGAACGTAGCCGCGCACTTCTCCGCCGCGATAGTCGCAGACCAGCAGGTCGACCACGCCGCTACCCTGGGTTTGCGCCTGCATGGTCAGCTGCCCCTCGCCATCCTTGAGCAAGGAGCCGACCAGCGCTGTCAGAACCAGGGCCTCGGCCAGCAGATGCTTGATCGGCACCGGGTAGTCATGGGCAGCGAGAATCGTTTCCAGCACCGGGCCAAGGCGCACCGACCGGCCACGCGCATCGCGCGAGGGGATGGTGAAGCCCAGTACGCGGTCATACCCGGTCTCACCCGCTGCAATATGCTCGGGCGCGCTCACAGTTGACCAAAGGCCCAGCGCAGCACGCTCTTTTGAGCGTGGATGCGGTTTTCAGCCTCATCCCAAACTACCGACTGCGGACCGTCGATCACGCTATCCGTCACTTCCTCGCCACGATGGGCGGGGAGGCAATGGAGGAACAGCGCATCGCTTTTGGCCAGCGCCATCAGCGCATCGTTGACCTGGAACGGCGTCATCGCCGCAATACGCGCTTCGGCGCCCTGCTGGCCCATCGAAACCCAAGTGTCGGTCACAATCACGTCCGCACCGCGCGCCGCTTCTGCCGGATCGCGGGTAATCGTGATCTGCGAACCGAGTGCACGGGCGCGCTCGATATAGGCCGGGTCGCTGTCATAGCCATCCGGAACCGCAATGCGCACGTTAAAGCGCATCAGCCCGGCTGCTTCGACAATCGAATTGAGCACATTGTTGCCGTCGCCGAGCCATGCGACTTCCAGCCCCGGCAGAGCCTTGCCATGCTCGACGATCGTCTCGAGATCGGCAACGATCTGGCACGGGTGCGAAAGGTCGGTCAGGCCATTGATGACCGGAACCGAGGCGTGCGCAGCCATTTCCTCGATCTTTGCATGATCGTCGGTACGGATCATGATCGCATCGGCCATGCGGCTCAGCACACGGGCCGTGTCCGCAACGGTCTCGCCGCGGCCAAGCTGGGTCGTACCGGCATCCAGCACGATGGCCGAGCCGCCAAGCTGGCGCATCGCCATGTCGAACGATACGCGGGTGCGGGTCGAGTTCTTCTCGAACACCATGGCCAGGACGCGGCCAGCCAGGGGTGCATCCGGGTCCGGAGCGCCCTTGGGCAGGGAAGCGCGCGCAGCCTTGCGGGCTATCGCGTCGTTGATCATGGCCGCAAGGGCTTCGCCCCCGGCATCGCTGAGATCGAGGAAATGCCGGGTCATTTGTCCGCAGGCTCCGCTACATAGCTCGCCGCACCGGCGGAGAGCTTCTCGATGAATTCGTCGATGTGGCTGTCGTCAATCACCAGCGGCGGCACCAGACGCAGGGTGTTGTCGCCGGCGCCAACAGTCAGCAGCTGGTGATTGTCACGCAGATGCGCAACAAGCCCGCGCGGCTCGGTCTTGAGCTTGAGACCCAGCATCAGGCCCATGCCGCGCACGCTTTCAAACAGCTCCGGATAGTTGCCGATGAATTGCTCGAGACGGCTGCGCAGGCGGTCCGCCTTGGCGCGCACGTCAGCCAGGAAGGCATCGTTGGCAACTGCATCCAGCACCGCTTCAGCCGCCGCCATGGCCAACGGGTTGCCCCCATAAGTGGAACCGTGCGTGCCGATCACCATACCGCGCGCCGCCTTTTCGGTCGCCAGGCAGGCGCCAATCGGGAACCCGCCGCCAAGGCCCTTGGCCGTGGCCACCACGTCCGGAACGATCCCGTACTGTTCATAGGCATACATGGTGCCGGTACGCGCAACGCCGCACTGCACTTCGTCCAGCGCCAGCAGCAGGTCATGCTCATCGGCCAGGGCGCGTAGGCCGCTCATGAACTCCTGCGAAGCCGGACGAATGCCGCCTTCACCCTGCACCGGCTCGACCAGGAAGCCCGCCGTATTCGGACCGATGGCCGCACGCGCACCTTCCAGATCGTCGAAATCGACGTACTTGAAGCCGGGCAGCAGCGGCATGAAGCCCTTGTGCATCTTTTCCTGATTGGACGCACTGATCGTAGCCATGGTCCGGCCATGGAAGGCGTTCTTGAAGGTGATGATCTCGTACTTGTGATCATTACCGATGTGCTGATGGTAGGCGCGGATGGTCTTGATCACGCATTCCACCGCTTCCGCACCCGAATTGGTGAAGAACACCGTATCAGCGAAAGTCAGGTCAACCAGCCGCTGGGCAAGGTGCTCACCCTGAGGGCTGCCATAGAGGTTCGAGACATGCATCAGCGTCTCGGCCTGCTTCTGGATCGCGCCAATCAGGCCGGGATGCGAATGGCCCAGCAGGTTGACTGCAATGCCCGCCGCGAAGTCGAGATATCGGCGCCCGTCCTCCCCGATCAGATGGCAGTGGTCACCACGCACCGGCCGAAAGCCGCAACGGGGATAGACTGGCATAAGCGGGGTAATCGACATTGGCATATCCTTCGCTTCGCATTGGATTCAAAAAGAAAATCAAAACGACAAATGGCGGCCCCCTAAAGGGCCGCCATCTGCACGCGTTTAGAACTTGGCAGGTTCCGGGACAACCCGGAACGATGCAGCGGGATCAATCCTGACGCGGCACCAGGTTGACCGCCGAGTACTTGCCTCGTCGATCGACTTCGATGTCGAATTCAAGCCGATCACCTTCGTTGAGGCCGGACATGCCCGAACGCTCAACGGCGCTGATGTGAACGAAAGCGTCCGGCTGGCCATCATCACGGGTGATGAAGCCAAAGCCCTTCATGGAGTTGAAGAACTTGACCGTGCCGGTTGCGCGTTCGCCGGTCAGCTGACGCTGCGGAGCAGCATCGCGCTTTTGCACCGGGATCACGTCGCCAACGGCTTCCAGTTCGCTGGCCGAAACCTTGCCACCGCGATCAACCAGCTGGAACTTCAGCTGCTGACCTTCGGCAAGACCCTCAAGACCGGCGCGCTCAACCGAGCTGATGTGGACGAAGACGTCTTCACCGCCACCATCCTGCTGGATGAAGCCAAAGCCCTTGGCTGCGTTGAAGAACTTTACGACGCCAGTGCCTTCGCCGACCACCTGGGCAGGCATGCCGCCGCCACGCGGGCCGCCGCCGAAGCCGCCACCACCGCCGCCGCGAGGACCGCCGCCGAAGCCGCCGCGGTCACCGCCGCCAAAACCACCCCCACGGGGACCGCCGCCAAAGCCGCCACGATCGCCGCCGCCGAAACGGTCTCCACCGCCAAAGCGATCACCGCCGGCGAATGGATCGAAATTGTCTTCTCCGAAACCGTCCCGCTTGTCGCGCCCGCGTCCGCGGCGCCCTCTATCAAAACCCATATACCCGATCAAACCTTCGATTCGCCCCATTCAACACAGCCCGGCAGCGCGGACGAATCGCACCGGGTGACAGCGCAAGACGCCTTGGGCCTCTTACTCTGCACTTTTCCACATAGCTGAATTGAATCGTAATGGCGAATGGAATCACCACTACATGCACGAATTGTCTTGCAGGCCGCCCGCTGTGGCATTTCTGCAAGCAATATTGCGTCGTGGGCCGAGTTCGATAAAGTCCAATAATGCGCTGGCACGTACAATACTTGCCAGCAGAGGCGGTGCTTGGCAAAGCACTGCAAACAGGAGAATTTCATGTTCCGTCAATTGTCCGATCGTGTTTACGCCAGTCCGCAAATCGGCCTTGCCGAAGTGGCGGAGGCGGCGCGAATGGGCATTGGCCTGATCGTCAACAATCGCCCCGAAGGCGAAAGCGATGACCAGGTGCCGGGCAGCGAAATCGAATCGGCCGCCCACGCTGCCGGTCTGGACTATGTTGCCATCCCGGTGACCCATGCCGGGTTTTCCGAAGGACAGATGAAGGCCATGGCTGCGGCCCTTGCCCGCACGGACAAGCCGGTGCTGGCCTATTGCCGCTCCGGCACTCGCTCTACCCTGCTCTGGGCGCTGGCGCAGGCCAGCGAAGGAAAGCAGCCGGACGAACTGGCCGCTGCCGCTGCCCAGGCCGGATACGATCTGACCCCGGTCCGCCCCCTGCTTGATATGCTGGCTGCCGGCACGCAGTAGAGACCGCTTGTGGGGGGCCTGACAGCAGCACAATTTATCCAGCCAGCCGTATCCCTGCTGGCGATCCTGGCTCTGGCCTGGCTGGCGCATGGAATGCGGCTGGGAGAGGATGTCCGCATCCGGGGCGAGGATCACGCCCGCGACCTCGCGCGGGAAGCGGTTTGCGATTTTGACGTGGTGGATCTTGTGCTGGACCGGGCCGGGATCGGGGCGCTGCTGCGCGACACGCGTGGCCGTGTCATGCTGATCAAACGGCACGGAGCGCACTTTGTTGCCCGCCTGCTGGATACCCATGCCGATGCACAGCTGGACCGGAACTTCCTGACCATTGGCAGCGGCGAAAAGACGTTTGGCAGGGTAACGCTCGATCTGGGTAACAAGGCCCAGGTCTGGGCGGGCAGCCTGCGGCGGCTGGGTGTCTGACATGGCCCCAGGGTTCAATCCGGTGGCCTATGCGGTTCCAGGCTTTGTCCTGTTGGTCCTGCTGGAAATGGTCTGGGCCTGGCGCAAATCGCCTAACAGCTATGAGCCGCGCGACACCCTCACCTCGCTGGCGATGGGGCTGGGCAGCACGATTGCCGGGGCCTTGACCGCCGGGCTGGTCGGGGCCGCGTTCCTTGCCGTTTACCAGTACCGGCTGTTCGAAATCGGCTGGGCCTGGTGGGCGTGGGCCGCCTGCTTCGTGCTGGATGACATGGCCTATTACTGGTTCCACCGCACCGCGCACCGGGTACGCTGGTTCTGGGCCAGCCACGTCAACCACCACTCCAGCCAGCACTATAATCTGTCGACCGCGCTGCGGCAGACCTGGACCGGAACCATTGCCTTCAGCTTCATTTTCCGCCTGCCGCTGCTGCTGATCGGCTTTCCCCCGGAGATGATCCTGTTCTGCGCCGGGCTGAACCTGATCTATCAGTTCTGGTTTCACACCGAAGCCGTCGACAAGTGCCCGCGCTGGTTCGAGGCGATATTCAACACCCCCAGCCACCACCGGGTCCATCACGCCACCAACCCGCTCTATCTCGACCGGAACTACGCCGGCGTCTTCATCATCTGGGACCGGCTGTTCGGCACCTTCCAGCCAGAGCTGGACGAAGTTCGGCCTCACTATGGCATCGTCAAGCAGCTGGGCAGCTTCAACCTGCTATGGGTCGCTTTCCACGAATGGATCGGGATCGCCCGCGACATGTGGAATGCGCCCTGGGGCAGCAAGCTGGGATACCTGTGGCGCCCGCCCGGTTGGAGCCACGATGCCAGCCGTGATACATCGGATGCAATCCGCGAACGCTGGCTGGCAAGGACCGCACAGGCTCCCGCCGAATAGAACCCGCCCGCCGCAACCGCTTCACTCGACTTGCAAGCCGCTTTGGCCTGATACGAAAAAGGGGCCGACTGCGCTGGCAGCCGACCCCGTTTTCATTCGCCTTGGTTCGATCAGAACGTCTGGCGCACGGTCATGCCAACCTTGCGGGGCGAACCGATGTTGTAGCCGATCCGAGCCCGGCCACCACGCTCACGATCGAGCGAGAGCAGCGGGTTTTCGTCGAACAGGTTGTTCACGTAAACCGTGACCGACAGGCCGCTGTCCCAGCTGAGACCAGTCGACAGGTTGACCAGGTTGTAGTTCGGCAGCAGGTACGAACCAAAGTTGTAGGCACCCGAACCATAGGTGTTGTCGGCCAGGTTATACCACAGCGAGTTGCTGAAGCTGCCCGAACCGGCTTCCTGATCGCCCGGCTGGGTATAGCGGCTGCCGACATGCTGGAAGCTGGCGGTTGCCGTCCAGTCGAGACCGTCAGACACCTGCGTGGTGTAGCTGCCGGTCGCAGCCATCTGGAACTTCGGCACGGTCGGCAGGCGGTTGCCATCGCGCATACCGGCGATCACGTTGCCACCGGCATCCGTGACCGAGCTGTCGAACTTGGCATCGATGACCGAGCCGTTGAGCGACAGTTCCAGACCCTGCAGCGGGCGAGCCGACAGTTCCATTTCCAGGCCCATGCTGTGGGCCTTGGGAACGTTGAACACGACGCGCGACGAGCAGCTTCCGGCATCGGCGGTAACCTGCAGGTTCTTGATGTCGTTGTAGAACACGGCAGCGTTGAAGGTCAGGCCGCCAGTCGAGGCCTTGACCCCGGCTTCATAGTTCCACAGCGTTTCGTCCTTGTAGGTCGGGCGGCCGCCATAAGTCACGGCATCGGCACCAGTCGCCCCGCCCGAGCAAAGCGGGATGTTGAGCGGATCATTCACGCCGCCAAGACGGAAACCCTTCGAAGCCTGCAGGTTCACCGTGACGTTGTTGTTGACTTCATAGCTGGCGATGAAGCGCGGCGTGAAACCGTTCGAACCGGTCTTGTCCGCACGGAAGGTGTCGCCGTTGGAGAAGATACCACCCGAGATGAAGTCACGCGTTTCATTGAAGTCGTAGTAACGGCCACCGGCAGTCAGCTTGAACTGACCGACCTTATAGCTGGCTTCCCCGAACAGGGCGAACTGCTCGATCTGATAGGGGATGTCGGCATTGTAGGGCGAATTGGCCGGGAAGCCGTTGTAGGTTACCGAAACCGGCGGAGTGCCGGACTGGGTATTCAGGAACAACTGGCTGTAGGCATCCGAACCCGGAGTTGGCAGGCGCTGGGAGTAAGCGCGGTCGACACTGCTGTAGAAGCCGCCGATCACCCACTGCAGCGGGCCATTGCCGGTCGAAGACAGACGCAGCTCCTGCGACCACTGCTTCAGCGTCGTGGTGTCGTGCAGGTTCGAATTGGTCGTCGCGCCGCCAGCAGCTGCCGGAGCATCGCCTGCGAACGAGACATAGACCGAACCGGTCAGAGCCGAAGCGTCGCGGCTGACCAGAATATCGCGATCGATGTAGCTGGTCACCGAGGTGAGCTGCGCAAAGTCGCTGAACTCGAGGTTCATCGTCAGGTCGGCCAGGGTGGTGCTGTCCTCAAACCCTTCGCGCAGCTTGAGGTACTGGGTCCGCTCCTGAATGACATTCGTCGCGCTGGCCAGCGGGCTGTAGTAGAAGTTGTAGTTGTCCTGGCGGTTGAAGCCATTCACGTCGATCTTCTGATGGATCACGCGCGGGGTGATGACCATGCCCTCGACTGGCTCGATCCGGACAGCGGTGCGGAAGCCCCACCGATAACCATCGTTGATGTTCTTGCCGGCTGCCGGACCGATGGCGTTGATGAAGCCGCCAAAGTGCTCGCCATAGGCTACTACGCGAACGGCCAGCTTATCGCTCAGCGGCAGGTTCAGAGCCGCCTTGCCGGCATAGCCGACATCGCCGCCCGCCAGGGTGTTGACGTTGGCCTCGACTGCGCCTTCGACGCGGTCGGTAGTCGGCTGCTTGGTGATGTAGCGGACGGTACCGCCGACCGAACCCGAACCGAACAGCGTGCCCTGCGGACCGCGCAGGGTTTCGACGCGATCAAGGTCGAACAGGTCAAAATCAGGGGTGAACAGCGAAAGCGAGATCACCGATTCATCGAGATAGACGCCAACCTGTTCCTTCACGCCCGGCTGGTCGCGCACGACCTGACCTGCGGAAACGCCGCGAACCGATACCTGGCTTTGGCCCGGCCCGAGGTTCTGGACGGTCAGACCGGCAACATTGCGGGAAACGTCTTCCAGGCTGGTCGAGCCATTCTTCTGCATGGCTTCGGCAGTCTGGGCGTTGATCGAGAATGGAACGTCCTGAATCGTTTCATTGCGCTTGGTCGCAGTAACGACGATTTCGTTGCCGGCGTTCTCTGCGGTGGCTTCCTGAGCCATCGCGGGCGCCGCGATGGAAACCGCGGCAATGCCGGCCAAAAGCTGAACCCGGAAACCGAACTTGGTGATGCGGGAGCTATTCATTGCTTCCTCCTGTTTTGTTTTTTCGCAGTAAACTGCGGCCTGCAGCCCCTCCAGGCTACAGTTATCGGAGTGCTGAACTCTTCGATTCCAGCGCGCAAGCGGACACGGGACGCGACGCATCGATTTGGCAAAAGCTGTCACGCGATTGCCACATATATGTAATATAAAATTGCTGGTCAGCGACCTAAACGCTCAATGGTGACAGGCCAGCGCCTCAACCACATCGTCCAGTCGTGCTGGATCGCCCAGAGCCAGGACATGGCCATCGCTGGCGGCGTGCAGCGGTTCGCCATTCCAGTCGCACATGGTGCCACCCGCACCTTCCACGATCGGCACCAGGGCTGCCCAATCGTGCAACTTTAGATTGGCCTCGCACACGAGGTCGAGGTGGCCCGAGGCAAGCATGGCATAGTTGTAGCAATCGCCGCCCATGACCATGCGCTTGTGATCGGTCTTGGCGGCCAGACCCATGAAATGCTCGCCGTCGTGATCGTCGAAATAATGCGGGCCAGTCGTGGCGATGGCGGCATCGGCCAGTTCGCGGCACGGGCGGGTGCGGACCGGCTGTCCATTCAGCGTCGTGCCCTGTCCGGTCACGCCCAACCAGCGTTCACCCAGAATCGGCTGGTCGATCACGCCCAGCACCGGCCAACCTTCCACCACCAGCGAGATCAGGGTGCCGAAAATCGGGCGCCCCGCCATGAACGCAGTGGTACCGTCAATCGGATCGAGCACCCAGGTGCGGCCCGAACTGCCGGTTTCGGCGCCAAATTCTTCACCGTGGATCGCATCGGTCGGAAATTCGGCCCGGATCAACCGACGCATCACCTCTTCCGCAGCGCGGTCGGCTTCCGTCACCGGCGTCCGGTCAGCCTTGCGCTCACTGCTGGTAGGCGCGCGGAACAACGGGCGGATCGCCTCGCGCGCGGCATCGGCGAGACGGTGCGCGAGCGCGACTTCAGCGGCCAGTTTCATCAGTCGAACAGACTGGAGACAGAGCTTTCCTCGGCAATGCGATGGATCGCCTCACCGATCAGCGGCGCAATCGACAGCACGCGGATCTTGCTGCCATCAGCCGTTGCATCTTCACCGGCCTGAATCGTGTCGGTGATGACCAGTTCCTTGAGCGCCGAGCCGTTGACGCGCTCCACCGCAGCGCCGGACATCACGCCATGGGTAAGATAGGCAGTCACGCTCTTCGCACCGGCTTCCATCAGTGCGCCAGCAGCATTGCACAGGGTGCCGCCGGAATCGATGATGTCGTCGATCAGGATGCAGTCCCAGCCCTTCACGTCACCAATGATGTTCATCACTTCGGACACGCCCGGCTTGTCGCGACGCTTGTCGACGATGGAGAGCGGCGCATTGTTGAGCCGCCGCGCAAGCGCGCGGGCACGGACCACGCCGCCCACGTCGGGCGAGACGACCATCAGGTTTTCGCCGCCGGTGCGCTGCAGGATGTCTGCGGCCATGACCGGCGCGGCATAGAGGTTGTCGGTCGGGATATCGAAGAAGCCCTGAATCTGCCCGGCGTGCAGGTCCACCGCAAGAACGCGGTCAGCCCCGGCCGTGGTGATCAGGTTGGCGACCAGCTTGGCCGAGATCGGCGTGCGCGGGCCGGGCTTGCGGTCCTGACGGGCATAGCCGAAGTAAGGCACCACTGCGGTAATCCGTTTGGCCGAGGCGCGGCGCAGCGCATCGATGCAGATCAGCAGTTCCATCAGGTTGTCGTTGGCCGGAGCGCTGGTCGACTGGATCACGAAGACGTCTTCGCCGCGCACATTCTCGTGGATTTCCACGAAAACCTCGTCGTCCGCAAAGCGGCGCACATCGGCATTGGTCAGCGGCAGCTCAAGATAGCCCGCGATTGCCCGCGCCAGCGGCAGGTTGGAGTTCCCGGCCAGGATCTTCATAAAACGCCCTTCCCCGCAAGAATTAGCCCTTCGCGGCCCTTAACCCAAGGACCGACGATTGCAACAGCGTGACTCGGAAAGAGGTCCGGTCAGCTCTTGTTGCGGTGTTCGCCCGAAACCCAGCGTACAGTGCCGGAGCTGGCGCGCATCACCACCGACTGGGTGGTGATCAGACCGTCCTTGAGCCGCTTCACGCCCTTGAGCAGCGAACCATCGGTCACGCCGGTGGCGGCAAAGATGCAGTCGCCCTTGGCCAGTTCATCGCGGGTATAGATCTTGTTGAGGTCTTCGATGCCCCACTTGCGGGCGCGGGCGCGTTCGTCGTCGTTGCGGAACAACAGGCGGCCATTGAACTGCCCGCCGACACAGCGCAGTGCGGCAGCGGCCAGCACGCCTTCCGGCGCGCCGCCCGAACCCATGTAGAGATCGATGGTCGTATCCGGGTTGGTCACGGCGATCACGCCGGCCACGTCGCCATCGCCGATCAGCACGACACCGCAACCCAGACCGCGCAGTTCGGCGATCAGTTCGGCATGACGCGGACGATCCAGCACGCAGACGATGATTTCTTCGGGACGAACGCCCTTGGCGGCGGCAACTGCCTGCACGTTTTCGGTCGGCGTCTTGGCCAGATCAATGATGCCTTCCGGATAGCCCGGACCAACCGCCAGCTTGTCCATGTAGACGTCGGGCGCGTTGAGCAGGTTGCCTTCTTCGGCAACGGCAAGCACGGCCAGAGCATTCGGACCAGCCTTGGCGGTGATGGTCGTGCCTTCCAGCGGGTCGAGCGCAATGTCGATCTTGGGGCCGGTGCCCTGGGCCGAGCCGACCTTTTCCCCGATGTAGAGCATCGGCGCTTCGTCACGCTCGCCTTCACCGATAACGACCGTGCCGTCCATCGCCAGTTCGTTCAGCGCGGCGCGCATGGCTTCCACTGCTGCGGCGTCGGCAGCCTTTTCGTCACCGCGGCCGATCAGCTTCGAGGCGCCAATCGCCGCCGCTTCGGTGACGCGGACCATTTCAAGTACCAGGACGCGGTCGAGAACCTTCGAGGCGGGCGTGGAGGACTTGGTCATGGCGCTGAATTGACTCCGATGAATAGGTATGTAGCGCCGGGCGCTTAAACCGGCGGAGCGCCGCTGTCGAGAGCGGCGGTTCAGACCTGATTAACTGCAGGGCCGCTTGTGCACAGATTGCAGAGAGTTAGGGGGCGCAAATGGTGAAAAAGATGGCACTTGCCCTGATTCTTCTGCTTCCTGCCCCCGCACAGGCGCAGGACAGTAGCGAGGAACTTGACCGCAAAGTGGCAGAACGGATCGAGCAAAGCCGGGCGATTTACGGCGTACCGGACCCTCGCCTGCGCTGCCGCCCGAAGCCCGGTAGCGATGAAATCGTCGTCTGCGTTGACCGGGGGGAAGATCAGAAAGTCGATCGCACCGCCCCCGATCCCAACACTCTGGAAGGCCGCCGCGCCCTGGATGGCGGCATCCCGCGTGCGCCGCAGTTCGATCGGGGATCGTGCCGGGGGCAGCCGGGATGCGTCACCGGCGGCTGGGCGCCACCTCCGGCCTATTACATCGACATGGAGGCGATCCCGGAACCGCCGCCGGGATCGGACGCCGACAAAATTGCCAAAGGCGAAATGCGCGCGCCCTGAAACGGGGCTCAGTCGCCGAGGATTTGCAGGACCAGCGGCGGCTCGGTCAGGCTGTCCGACCCCTCTAGCAGATCCAACGCCTTGCGTACCGCGCTTTCCGGACCTTCGTGCGTGACCATGGCAACCATGACCTCGTCCCCGGCCCCGCCCTTCTGGATCAGGCTTTCGATCGAGACACCCGCATCGCGCAGGGCCGCCGTGATCTCGGCCAGAACGCCGGGGCGATCGGCAACCATGAAGCGAACATAGGCCCGCCCCAGACGATGCCCGGTTTGTGCCGGACCCAGGGCTTCCAGTTCGGACACCGGCATGGAGAACGGATGCCCCACTTCACCGCGGGCAATGTCGATCAGGTCGGCAACGACCGCGCTGGCCGTCGGGCCGTCACCGGCGCCTGCGCCCTGGAACAGCAGCCGGCCCGAGAAGTTGCCTTCTGCCACGACCGCATTGGTCGCGCCGTCAACGTGGGCCAGCGGATGATCGACCGGCACCAGATGCGGCTGAACCCGCTGGAACAGCGCGGTCGAGCCATTGCTGCCTTCGGTTTCAGCCATGCCGATTAGCCGGATCACATAGCCCAGCGCATTTGCCTGGGCGATGTCCGCTGCCCGCAGGCGGGTGATCCCGACCGTATCCACCGAACCGAAATCGATCTTTGAGCCAAACGAAATGGCCGCAAGAATCGACAGCTTGTGGGCGGCGTCCGTCCCCTCGACGTCAAAGGCCGGATCGGCCTCGGCAAAACCCTTGGCCTGGGCTTCGGCCAGCACGTCGGCAAAATCGCGCCCGGTGTCTTCCATCGTCGAAAGGATGAAATTGCAGGTGCCGTTGAGGATGCCGTAAACCCGTTCGATCTCGTTCGCCGCCGCGCCTTCGCGCAGGCCCTTGATCACCGGGATACCGCCCGCAACCGCGGCTTCGAACTTCAGCGCGACCCTCTTTTCCTCGGCCTTGGCCGCCAGGTCGAGCCCGTGGTGGGCGATCATCGCCTTGTTCGCGGTAACCAGCGCCTTGCCAGCCTCGATCGTGGTGCGAGCCAGGGCCAGAGCCGGGCCGTCGGAGCCGCCGACCATTTCGACCACCACATCAACGTCATCCCGCTCCCCCAGGATGACCATGTCGTCTTCCCACGCATAGGGCGACAGATCGACACCGCGCGCCTTGTTGCGGTCGCGCGCAGAAACCACGGTAATCTGGATCGGGCGACCAGCGCGGCGCGCAATCAGTTGGGCATTGGCCTCCACCAGCCGGATCACTCCGACCCCGACAGTTCCCAGTCCGGCAAGCGCAATCTTCAGCGGTTCGGCCATGTTCATCCCTTTCGCGCTGGCCCTTAGGCGGCAGCGCGATCACGGGCAAGTAAGAGAATGTCCTCGCGCGGCGCTAGTTCCGGCTGCGCGGACAGGGGCCAAGCTGCTCGATCACAAAGCGATAGTCGCGCGCAGCGGCGCTGCGGTCGGCGGGCGTGGACGAGATATTTGCCGCAGCGGGAAGCTCGCCGGGGAGAAAACAGGCCAGGCGATACCAGGCCAGACTGCTGCGCGCAGGCGGCGCCGCGTCGGCCGAAACAAGCTCGGTAAAGGACACCGACCAGCGCGGCGCCTGTCCCGGACCGCGATGGACCGCGATTGCGGCCGGTTCGCCATTGGCAGTAGAGAGGAAGAACTGGCTCTCGCTCTCGCCCGCCAGATTCCCCGGGACGAAAATTGCCTCGCGCACACCGATAACCTTGTGGGCGGCACCCGGGGCGTAAAACTCGTTCAGAATATTGCGCAGGCGCTGGTCCAGCGGGGCATCCCACAGCAATTGCGCATCGGGGCGGACCAGCTGCAATTCACCCGGACGTCCGTTTACCGGACGCGCAAACAGGACGACGCTCTGCTTCTTGAACTTCGGCGGCTTGCCTTTCGCATCCAGCGGCAGGTCGACCAGATAGCGCAGCACCTGCCCCAGCGGCTGGGTGCCGGCAACGACGCTCTCGGTCTTTGCCTCTACGTAAAAGCGGCCCCAGCCCGCCTTTACGCCGCGCGCACGTTCCGGCTCCACCGCCACAACCTTGCGCGGCTGGGCACGGATCACCAGCGGTGCGGCATCGGCCAGGTCGGCAATATCGGCATAGGTCAGGGTCGCAGAGGCCGGCGGCGTAACCGCGCGCGAATCGGCAACCGCCGGATTGGCCGAAAGAGAAACCGCAGCAATGGCGGCAAGTGCGGGAATAAGGTTCCGGTTCAGGTGCATCGTTCTCATTCTGGTACACTGGGCTATGCCCGCTGGCAGCATGCCACGCCGGGAAGCAGCCTCTTTTCCATGAACCTTCCACCTTAACCAAGGTGAATCGAGTCTTAATGGATAAAGCGTTGCACCGGGCGAAAACGGCGGTTAAAGCACCGTCTGATAAGGGCCAAATAATAATAATGGCCCGCAATCTGGACTTGTGGTCGCCATGCGTCCGCGTGGTTTCCCGATTGACCCACAGGGTGGAAATTAACAATCTGGCCGTCTGGCGTCAGCGATTCTCGCTTGCGGCAGGCGTCGAGACCGGGCTTCGGCCCGGTGGGACTGGTTTTAGGAGTGATGCGTCAGAATGGCTTACGCTGACCAAGAAGTTAGTGGCAATCG
>ERZ1645187.740-NODE-740-length-31985-cov-116.395584_pt1 | contig 31985 bp, 26 predicted proteins | sample MGYA00575352_ERZ1645187 | MGnify/ENA primary metagenome ERZ1645187 (study PRJEB40837, sample SAMN11349314) | freshwater sediment metagenome | isolation source: river sediment | host: Sediment | place: India: Wazaribad , New Delhi | collected 2017-02-21 ... | reverse complement strand
TGCCCTTCAGATTCATCATCCGGCGCAGCAGGTTCTGGCAGTTGTGGAGACGGCCGGGGCTCTTCCAGCCGTAGGAGCCGGCGAAGGTCGCGGTCGGGCCGTAGGTCTTCTCGACGCGGACGAGTTCCTTGGCGACCAGTTCGATCGCCTGATCCCAAGTGACCCGCACGAAATCACCGCTGCCGCGGCCGTCGACGTCGGCGCCGGGGCCCTTCTCCAGCCAGGCGCGGCGAACCATCGGATACTTGATGCGGGTCGGCGAATAGACCGAGTCGAGGACGCCGGCGAGCTGGTGGCTCGGATGGGGATCTTTCTCCCACGGCTTGACCGAGACCATGCGGCCACCTTCGACCTTGGCGCGGAAGGCGCCCCAGTGCGACCCGGTCAGCACTTCGCCGTCCGGAACGCCGGCGGCACGGGCCCCGCTCGACAAGAGCGACGGACCGACGAGCCCGAAGGCGCCGAGGGCGACGCCCGACCACAGCAGCGAACGCCGGGACATCTCGGCGTTCAGTTCGGTCTTGGAGACGAGCGACATGGGATTCTCCTCTGGTTGATCGGCGATTGCGGGAAGGCGAAGTCGGCGTCGCGGTTCTCTTGGTCGAGGGCGGCGAGGAGCACAGCGGCGGCTCCGGCCCAGAAGCCGGAGGCGTCACGGGCGGCGCAGAGTTCGCAGAAGGTCGGAACCCAGGCCGCGAGCCGCGCCAGGAGCACGCTGCGGTCGGGGTGGTCGGTGGCGATCAGGCGGGCCATCAGGTCGAGTTCGACGGCGAGATGGTCGGGTGGTTCGCGGGTCGCCGCGGCGACCGAGAGATCGTGCGCGGCGAGCAGTGCCGCCATCTCGGAGGCCGGGGCCTGGAACAGCCGGCCGCCGCAGCGATGGACCGACTCGTAGGGCGAGACGGTGTCCGGTCCGCCGATGCCGAGGAACAGCCGGCCGAAGGCGATGCCGAGGCGGGCGGTGGTGGCGTCGTCGTCGGGCGCGGCGTCGACAGCCCGCGCCATCGCCGCGATCCCCGGTGCCAGTTCGGGGTCCTCGGCGAGGCGTTCGAGCACCGGGGCGACTTCGCCGCGCCGGTAGGCGGCGACCAGTTCGCGGCTCGGCGGCACGGCGAAGACCTGCCCGAGCCAGGCGAAGATCCAGGCGCGGCGAGCCCGTTCGGCCTCGGCGGCAGGGCCGCCGAGATCGGCCGCGTGGTGGGCGAGGGCCGGGTCACTCATGGCGGCCTCCCGTGTCGCCGGCCCGCAGCTGCACCCACTTGAGCAGGAAGCGGTACTGTTCGTCGTCGAGCGAGACGAAACGCTTCATGGCGTTGAGGGTGCCGATCCACTGGTTGGCGAGGAAATGGCCGGTCTGCGGCGGGGAATGGCAGAGACCGCAGGAGGCGTTGAACATTTCGGCGCCGTAGGAGTCGAGTTTGGCGCGGTCGGTGACGAGGTCGGCGTTCTTGGTCCACACCGTCAGCGCACCTTCGCTCCACACCTGCTCGGTGTCGGGGTCGGTCATCGTCTTGGAGCGGGTGACCTTCTCGACCGCGTCGGAGCCCAGGGCGGCGGCGAAGATGCGCTTGCCCTGGAGCGCGTAGAACATCCGTTCCGCGCCTTCCTGCTGCCAGCCGGACACCTCGACCTTGAGCCAGGCGCCGTCGCGCTCGAGCACCTTCAACGGGGTGAGCGAGAGGAGTTTGCCGTCGGACGCCGCGTCGTCGGAGGCGGGCTTGGCCAGCCAGAACGGCTTGGTGGCGAGCGTCAGCGGCTTGTCGCCGGGCTTGGGGGCGAGGCTGGTGCCGAGGGCGGCCAACTCGTCGAAGATCGCCTTGTAGCCCGTCGACATGTCGGGGAGCTTGTGGGCGATGCCCTTGTGGCAGTCGATGCAGGTCTGGCCTTCCTCGAGGCCCTTGCGCATCTGCTCGGCCGCCTTGGGCTTCTGATGTTCGAAGTCCATGGCGTCGTAGGAGTGACAGTTGCGGCACTCGCGGCTGTCGGTCTGCTTCATGCCGTCCCAGACGTGGCGGGCGAGTTCGAGGCGATGCGCCTCGTATTTCTCCGGCGTGTCGATGGTGCCGCGGAGCTTGTGCCAGAGTTCGTTGGTCGCCTGGATCTTGCGGACGAGCTTGTGGCTCCAGTCCTTCGGCACATGGCAGTCCGAGCAGATCGCCCGCACGCCGGCCGGGTTCGAATAGTGGATGGACTTCTTGTACTCCTCGAAGGGAACGCTCATCTCGTGACACGAGGTGCAGAACCACAGCGAGTTGGTCACGTCCATCGTGGCGTTGAAACCGGTCCAGCCGATCACGCCGACGCCGATGCCGGCCGCACCGACGAGAGCCAGGGTTCGATTGCGGCGGACCGCTTCGAGCAACTTCCACACGATCTCGCCCTCTTCGACTGTTCTTCGTCGAAGCGGACCATGGATGTGGGAGGTGAATGCCGTTCGCTCCACTCGTGAAGACGGTGTAGAAAATCGTGAACCGATGTGAACGACGCCGGCCGACTGCTTGACGACGACTGCGGCGCGTCGTTCAAACGACGCATGAACCGAAGTCATCACATCCTGATCGTCGAGGACGATCCCGTCGGCCGGCAGACGCTCGCCGCCTATCTGCGCAAGGAGAACCACCGTGTCTCCGAAGCCGAGAACGGCGAGCAGATGCGGCGGATCTTTGCCGGCGGCGACGTGGCGGTGGTGATGCTCGACATCAATCTTCCGGGCGACGACGGCCTGACGCTGCTGCGCGAGCTACGCCGTCAGTCGGAGGTCGGGATCATCATGGTGACCGGCCGCGACGACGACGTCGACCGCATCGTCGCATTGGAACTCGGCGCCGACGACTACGTCACCAAGCCCTACGTCATGCGCGAACTGCTGCCGCGCACCAAGAACCTCGCCCGCCGCGTCGCCGCCGCGCGACTGGTGACGGCGGACGAGCCGAAGAAGTATTTCGCCGGTTACACGCTCGACATACCGCACTGGAGCCTGAAGACGGCCGAGGGCGAGGAGGTGCGGCTCACCCGCGCCGAGTTCGAGCTGCTCGCGGCGCTGGTCACCCATCGCGGCCGCATCCTCACCCGCGACGCCCTCATCGATCACGTCAGCCGCCGCGACCGCGATCCGCTCGACCGCACCGTCGACGTGCTGATCGGCCGCCTGCGCCGCAAGATCGAGGAGGATCCGGCGGTGCCGCGGTTGATCATCACCGTTCACGGCATCGGCTACGTCTTCGCCGGCTGAAGCTCGCCCATCCGTCGCCACGCCGCCTCGAGAGCACGGGTCGAATCGCCGAGCATCGCGCACAGCCCGGCGACGTCGATCTCGCCCCGCTCGGCGCGGGCGGCCGCCTCGACCGACGCCGCGCCTGCCGACAGCCGCGACAGTCCGACGTGGAGCGACGAACTCTTCAGCCGATGGGCGATCTCGGCGACCTCGCGCCGATCGCCCCGCGTCACCGCCGCGCCGAGCGCGTCGGGCAGGCCGGCGACGCTGTCGCGCCAGGTGGCGACGATGCGGGCGGCGTGGTCGTGGCCGAGAGCATCGACATGGCCGGCGAGCACGTTCTCGTCGACCAGTGCGGCGACGGGGGCGGCGGCGGTCCGGTCGCGCGCCGTCGGCGGATGCGGCGAGGCGACGTCGAGGATGCGGCCGAGCATCGCCTCCAGCCGATCCGAGCGGAAGGGTTTGCCGAGGAAGTCGTTCATGCCGGCGTCGAGGCAGGCCTGGATGTCGTCGCGCAGCACCTGTGCCGACAGCGCCACGATCGGCACTCGCGCCCGTGCCGGATCGGGCAGCGCCCGGATGCGGCGGGTCGCTTCGACGCCGTCGAGGTCGGGCAGGCGCAGATCCATCAGCACGAGGTCGAGGTCGTGGTCGCGCGCCTCCGCGACCGCCGCCCGGCCGCTCACCGCGACCCGCACCCGGTGGCCGGCGCGTTCCAGGAGCCCGCGCGCCACCAAAGCGTTGACCTCGTTGTCCTCGACCACCAGCACCTCGAGCGCCCGGGTCGGGCGCCCCCGATCGCCGATCGTCGTATTCGAGCGGCTGCGCCCGCCGCCGCGCTCGAACGGCACGGTGAAGCAGAAGCGGCTGCCCTCGCCGAGCCGGCTCTCGAGCCCCATGCGCCCGCCGAGCAGGTCGACGAGACGTCGGCAGATGGCGAGGCCGAGCCCGGAGCCGCCGTAGCGCCGGGCGACCGACCCGTCGGACTGGGTGAAGGGCTCGAACACCGCGGCGCGGCGATCGGGCGAGATGCCGATGCCGGTGTCGGAGACGATGAAGCGCAGCGCCCGGTCGCCGCCCGGCTCCGCCTGTTCCTCGACCGAGACCGCGACCCGCCCCCGCGGCGTGAACTTCACCGCATTGCCGACGAGGTTGATCAGGATCTGCCGCAATTTGCCGGGATCGCCGACCACCGTCGGCAGCTCCGGCACTTCGACCACGAGATCGAGATCCGGCTTGCGCCGCGCGATCGGCCGCATCAGGGCGAGCACGTCCGCGACCACGTCGGCGACGGCGAATTCGACCCGCTCGACGTCGAGGATGCCGGCCTCGATCTTGGAATAGTCGAGGATGTCGGCGACCACCGAGGACAGCATCTCGCCCGAGCGGGCGATGGCGTCGATCTTGTCGCGGGTCTCACCGTCGAGCGGCGAGGCCTGGAGCAGTTCGGCGACGCCGAGAATGCCGTGGATCGGGGTGCGGATCTCGTGGCTCATGGTGGCGAGGAAGGTCGATTTGGCCCGGTTGGCGGCTTCCGCCTCCTCCTTCGCCTTCCGGTATTCGGTGACGTCGACCAGGATGACCACGGTGCCGAGGTATTTCTCCGAGACGTCGAGCATGCGCTGTGTGCGGATGTCGAACCAACGCCGGCCGACCCGGGTGTCGAGTTCGCGCTCGCAGGTGGTGTTGGGTTCCGCCGCGGCATCGAAGCCGATCAGCGTCGTCAGATCGACCTGTTCGCCGCCGTAGTAGCCGGCGCCGGGCGCCTCGGCATCGGCGAAGAGACGTGCCGCGGCATGGTTCATGTTCTCCACCGCGCCGGTCGCGTCGACCAGGATCACCGGGTCGTCGAGGCTCTCGAAGATGGTGAGATACTTGTTCTTCTCATTGGTGATCAGCCGGTTGTGGGCGCGCAGCTGGTCCATCTGCTCGTCCGCCGGCTTGCCCGCCCACTCGTCGCAGAAGCCGACCTCCATGCGGTCGAAGAAGTTGTCGAGGATCGCCACCCAGACCTCGCGCTCCGCCTCGCTCGCCTCGGCGCCGGCGACGAGATCGAGATAGGCGTGGCGATAGCTCTTCATCAGCCCGAGGAACAGGCCGAGGGTGATGCCGCGGGTGCGATGCCGCCGCGCCGCTTCGATGCCGTAATAGGCGATCGGGTCGCGGGCATAGTCCGGTTCGGCCGAGACCGCCGTCAGCGCCCGGCTCTCGGCGAGCGCCGCCAGCAGCGGCGCCGACAGACCGTGGATCGAGGCGCGCCACGCCTGTTCCAGCGTCGAGGTGAAGGGCGTGTAGCCGCGCGTCTTGGCGTAGTGGATGATGCGGGAGGTGAGAGGCCCCTCGCTCTCCGCCACCAGGTCGTGCAGCCTGTCGATCGCACTCATCGGCTCGTTCCCCCGCTCCGCAGGCGGCGCATCCTAGTCCCGCCGTCGGCGGATCTGTACGAACCGAGAGCCCTCATTCGGTGGAGCGACGGCAACCGCAGGTTCCGAGGGAGCCGCGGCCGTTCGCGCGACCCCGCGGTTGCGGCACGACCGATCGCCACGCCCGGCCGATCGCGGCGGTCGTCGCGGCTCGTCCGATCGAGGAAGGCGTCACACGCCGTCGAAGTCCTGGCGAGGGCCGCGCCGCTCCGTCGCGGGCCGGTCGGCCGGACGTTCGGCGATGGCGATGAAATAGCCCGAAGAGACCTCCCGGCCGCGGTCGAGCACCGGAACGCCCGGCGCCCCCCACGTCGCCTCGGGGGTGCCTTCGGCGAAGACCGCGTCGACCAGCACGTCGGAACGGTCCTCGAACCATTCGACCCGGAAGCCGACGTCGGTGAGATCGGCGGCGATTCGGTGCCACGTGTCGACGGGGCCGAGATCGCCGGCATGGTCCTCCCCGGCGTCGCGGTAGAGGTCGGAGATCGCCAGCCGGCCGCCGGGGCGCAGCACGCGGAACCATTCGGCGAGCATGCGGCGACGGTCGTCTGCCGGCGACAGACAGCCCTCCGCCAGGATCCCGTCGACGCTTCCCGCCGTGAAGGGCAGGGCGTCGGCCTCGCCGAGGACGAAGTCGGCGGCGGCGAGCCGATGTTCATGACTGCGGGCCAGCGTGTCGGCGGCCCGATCGACCCCGACGGCGACCAGCCCGTGACGCGCCATGGTGGCGACCGCTCCCCCCTGACCGCGACCGACGTCGACGACCAGAGCGCCGAGCGGAAAGTCCGCCCGGTCGATGAGCGCCTCGGTCAGCGCCACCCCACCGGGCCGGGACGGTCCGTCGACGCCCCCCGTGGGAGAGCCGCCGGCGCGCGAGGCTCGGGCGGGAGAGAGGGGCTGTGACGACACCATCGTTGATCCTCCGGCGTCCGACCGATCGTCGGCCCGCCGTCATGGGCCGATACCGAGCACACGGAGTTTCGACCCTTTCGAAACGTCGTGTGCGAAGGCGAGCCCGAATGGGCGCCGGCCGGTCAGTCCGTGACGCGGATGAAATTCGGACGAGTCCCAATTTCATCCGCCCGGTATGAGGCTTCGCGGAGACCGGACGCCGGCCCTCCCTCGGCGAGAAACGTCGAACTCCGCGCCCGGCCGAAGCCGGCCGGCCGTCGCGGGACGTCGTCTCTCTCCGTAGGGCGGTCGCCCCGGTCGATCGTGCGGGACCGGCCGGGGCCGGCGGCCTCAGGCCGCGATCTTGATGCAGGAGCCGGACTGGCAGACGTCGACGCACTGCGGTTCGTCGAAGTCACCCTCGCAGTCCTTGCACTTCTTCGGGTCGATCTTGAAGATCTTGCCCTTGTGGCTGATCGCCTTGTTCGGGCACACGTCCTCGCAGGAGCCGCAAGCGGTGCAGGTTTCCGTGTCGATCATGTGGGTCATGGACTTTCTCCTCTTGGGGCCGTTCGGTGTTCTCACCGACTGCGGCCGGGTCAACGTTCCGTGCAGGAGATGCACGGGTCGATGGAGTTCACGACGATCGCGATGTCCGCGACCTTGGCGTCGGCGAGCATGAAGCGCAGTGCGTCCCAGTTCATGAAGGTCGGCACGCGCCACTTCACCCGCTCGGGCGACGACCCGTCGTTGGTCTTGAGGTAGTAGACGAGCTCGCCGCGCGGCGCCTCGACCTTGGCCATCGCCTGCCCCGGCGGGATGTCGGGGCGTTCGAGGCCGAGGTTGGAGGGGCCTTCGGGGAGCTTGGCGAGCGCCTGACGGACGATGTCGACCGCGTCGCGCGCCTCGTGGAGGCGGATCATCGCCCGCGACCACACGTCGCCGTCGGGCAGTCCGCGCGCCGCCACCTCGAGCTCGGGGTAGGCGGCGTAGGGGGCGGCGTGGCGGACGTCGTAGACGACGCCCGAGGCGCGCGCCACCGGCCCGACGACGCCGCAGGCGATCGCATCCTCGCGGGTCAGCACGCCGACGCCGCGGGTCCGCCTGAGGATGGTGCCGTTGGTGCGATAGGTGTCGATCACCTCGTCGATCAGCGGCGCGATGCGGTCGAGCCGGTCCCGCAATTCGGCGATGATCTCGTCGTCGAGGTCGTAGCGCACCCCGCCGATGCAGATGGCGCCGAGGTCCATGCGGTTGCCGAAGACGCCTTCCTTGATGTCCTGGGCGATCTCACGGACCTGCATGACGTGCATGAACAGCGTCTCGAACCCGGTCAGATGGGCGAGGATCGCCACGTTGAACAGGTTGGAGGCGATGCGCTTCACCTCGGCGGCGATGACGCGGAGGAATTTCGCCCGCTCCGGCACCTCGATCGCGCCGATCGTCTCCGCCGCCATGGCGAAGCTCTCGGGATGGCTCGCCGAGCACAGCGAGCAGATGCGCTCGGTCAGCACCACCGTCTGGGTGATGCTGCGGTGGGTGGCGAGATACTCGATGCCGCGATGGACGTGGCCGGCGTTGATGTCGACGGCGTTCACCGTCTCGCCGCGCACGTCGATCTTGAAGTACATCGGCTCCTCGAGCGCGACGTGCAGCGGCCCGACGGGGATGGTGTAGGTCTCGGGCACCGAGACGGGCAGGTCGGGCGTGGTCATGGGGCGACCTCCTTGCGGACTTTCGCGATCTTGTCCCACAGGCCCTTGGTCGAGGCCGCGTTGACGAGGGTCGAATAGGGGATCAGCCGCTCGAACACCGCCGGCTCGATCGCCGGATCGATGAACAGCCGGCGCGGATCGGGATGGTCGCGGACGACGACGGCATAGAGCTCCATCATCTCGCGTTCGCCCCAGTCGGCGGTGCGGTAGAGCGGCGTCAGGCTGGCGATGTCGCCGCCCTGCGGCACCCAGGCGACGACGGTGAGCGTGTCGCCGTCGAGGTCGAAGTGATAGGCGAGGTGATAGGCGGTGCCATCGAGCGGCGTGCCGCCGAAGCTCGTCGGAACCGGCTTCTCCGGCTTCTCGGCCGGCTCGGCGCCGTCCTCGGTCTCCTCCTCCTCTTCCTCGTCCTCCTCCGGCGGGGCCGGCGGCTGCGAGGCGGTGGTCATGGAGAGGCGGGCGCCGAGCTCCTTGAGGAGTGTCGCGACCGGGACGAGGTCGTTGCGGTCGGCCAGTTCGGCCCAGGCGGTGGTGACGCCGTTCGCGTCGGTCGCGGCCTGCCAGGCGATGCCGGAGGGCGCGACGGCGGAAAGGCGCGCTTCGAGGTCCTTCGGTAGACGGGTCATTTCTTCGCCTTCCGGTTCTTCATGAACTTGGCGCGGCACTTCGGGCACAGCGGACGGAGCGTCGCGACGTCCTCCGCGGTGAGCGGCGGTTTGACGCCGCTCTGCATCGGGGCGGTGTCGAGGGTGGTGGCGCCGCATTCGACGCAGGTCTGGTTGGGGATCAGCCCGTGCTCGACCATGCGGTACTTGTCGGCGGCGACGTGGGCGAGCGACCAGTCGTTGGTCTGGCGGATCGACCCGGTCGGGCAGTAGAAGGCGCAGGTACCGCAGAACACGCAGGTCGCGTGCCAGCAGTCGAAGGCGAGGCCGTTCGGATCCTTCGAGAACTTGATCGCGCCGGACGGGCACACCCGTTCGCACAATTTGCAGCCCTCGCAGGACGCCGCATCGAACTCGATGCGACCGCGGAAGCGCTTCTGGGTGACCGTCGGCCCGAACGGATAGGGATCGGTGACCGGTCCCCTCAGGAGGTTGCGGGCGAAGAGCGTCAGGACGTTCATCTTCTCACCTCCTCACAGACGTTCGCGCCAGATGGCGATCGCCTTGGCGACGCCATCCAGGATCGCCTGCGGACGCGGCGGACAGCCGGGGATGTTGACGTCGACCGGGAAGTACTGGTCGATCGGCGCGCAGGTGGCGTAGCTCTCGCGGAAGATGCCGCCGGAGATCGGGCACACCCCGACCGCCACCGTCACCTTGGGGTCCGGGATCTCTTCGTAGAGCCTGAGCGCCGCGTCGCGGACGTGGCGGGTGAGCGGCCCGGTGATCAGCACGATGTCGGCGTGGCGCGGGCTGCCGCAGTATTGGCAGCCGAGCCGCTCGACGTCCCAGCGCGGGATCAGCGCGGTGGTGGCGAGTTCGACGTCGCAGCCGTTGCACGAGCCGGCGTTGATCCGGTAGAGCCACGGCGAGCGCGAGGCGATGGTCTTCAGGTTGGTCAGGATGTTCATCGCGTCCTCCTCACGCCACGACCACGACGGCCAGGCTCGCGACGGCGGCGAGGAGCGGCCACTTCAGGAAGAAGGCGAAGGCCTGGTCGATGCGCATGCGGCCGATGCCCACCCGCACCGCGGTGACGCCGAGGAGCATCAGCACCAGCATCTCCACCGCCCAGACCACGAGCCCGAGCGGACCCGACGGCGCGACCGGGAAGAACAGCGCCAGACCGAGGCCGAGCACCACCACCGCCTTGACCGCCGACATCATCTTGAAGAGACCGAGCGCCGGACCGGAATATTCGACCAGCGGGCCTTCCAGCACCTCGGTCTCCGCCTCCGGGATGTCGAAGGGCACGATGCCGAGGTTCGCCGGATAGAAGAAGACGAAGGCGAGGAACGCCGGCCACAGCACCGGGTCGAACAGGTTGGCGCCGTGGACCTGCTGATGGCGGACGATCTCGGCGAGCGAGAAGGTCACCACCTGCCCCTCGGCCATGCCGGTGCGCAGCGCCACCGCGGCGACCACCAGCACGATCGGCCCCTCGTAGGCGAGCATCAAGGCCATCTCGCGGGAGAAGCCGATGGCGCCGTAGGTCGATCCCGACACCGAACCGGCGACCATCAGCACCACGCCGGGAATGGCGAGGAGATAGACGAGCACCAGGAGGTTGCCGAGCGCAGGCGAGGTGGCCGTGACCCCGGCGATCGGGATCATCGCGGCCGCATGGAGCATGGCGGCGAGCCCGACCAGCGGCACGGCGAGGAAGATCGTGTCGTTGGTGGCGGTGAGCGGCACCATGGTGCGCTTGAAGCCGAGCTTGACCAGATCGAACAGCGGCTGGGCGAGCGGCGGGCCCACCCGGCCCTGGAGCCGGGCGGCGAAGCGGCGGTCGGCACCCTTCAGCGCCAGACCGAAGGCGAGAGCGAAGAGTCCGCCCGGGAAGAGCAGGACCGAGATCAGGAGAGCCGTTTGGGTCGACATGGGGTCACTCTCCTCAGGCATGCTCTCGCTGCGATCCGGGGGCGCGATGCTCGGGAGTGAGCAGGCCGCGGATCACCGCAGTGGGGGTTTCGAACAGCGAGCCGGCGCCGACGCGGGTCGCCTCCGGCAAGAGATCGGCGGCGCCGCATTCGTGGACGCGGACCCGCTGGACACCGGCGCCGCGGAAGGCGAGGCGCAGGTAGGGGACGAGCGGCAGCGCCACCAGCATCATCAGCACCGCGACGACGCCGGGGTGCCAACCCTCGAGCCCGGGCAGCGGACCGGTGAGCGAGGCGGCGACGGGGACGAGCCCGAGCTCCGCTTCGATCGCGGCGATCGGCACCAGCAGCAGGCCGGGCATCAGGCCGACCAGCAGGCTGGCGACGACCAGCACGCCCATCGGGATCAGCATGGCGAGCGGCGCCTCTTCGGCCTGGAGCGCCCGAGCGGTCGGGGCCCCCATGAAGGCCGCATGAGCGAACTTCAACACGGCGGCGAGCGTGAACAGCGAGCCGACCATCGCGGCGACGCCGAAGGCCCAGTGACCGGATTCGAAGCACGCCTGGAAGATCATCCACTTCGAGGTGAAGCCGTTCAGCGGCGGAATGCCGGCGAGCGACAGCCCGGCGAAGAGGAAGATCGCGAAGGTGATCGGCATCTTCCGGCCGAGACCGCCGAGTTCGTCGAGCATCGAGGCGTGGGTGGCGACCATCACCGCACCGGCCACCAGGAACAGCGTGTCCTTGAGCAGCATGTGGTTGACGAAGTGCATCAGGCCGCCGGCGACGCCGAGCGAGGTGCCGAGCGACACGGCGAGCAGCACGTAGCCGAGTTGGCAGACGGTCGAGTAGATCAGCACCAGCTTGATGCCGTTCTGCACGACGGCCTGGGCGCCGGCATAGAGGATGGTGAGCGCGGCGATGGTCGCGATCACTTCCATCATGCTCGGCAGACCGGCGAGCGAGCCGCCGACCCGGGCGAACACCGCCGCCCCGCCGAACAGGGTGAAGAGCTTCAACACGCCCCACGGGCCGCTCTTCAGCAGAACCGCGGAGATGTAGCCCGACACCGGGGTCGGCGCGAGAGCGGGATGCATCTGGACGTCGATGCGCAGCGGAAGCTGCGCCGCCTTCATCACCAGACCGAGGAAGACGGTGACGAGACCGGTGGCGAGCGTCGGCAGCGCCATGGTCGACGCCGCCCGGCCGATGCCGGCGAGGTCGGTGGTGCCGGCCGCGGTGGCGAGCACGGCGAGCCCGAGGAACATGAAGCTCGCGCCGACGGTGTTGAAGAAGAAGTACTTGAAGCCTTCGCGGCGGGCCGCGTCGGTCTCCTCGTGGACGATCGCCGCCCACAGCGCCCAGGAGGACATCACCTCCCAGAAGCCGAAGAACGAGACGACGTCGCGCGCCGCGCAGAGCCCGACGAGGCCGGCGATCATCACCGTCATCGTGGCGAAGAAGCGCGGCTGGGCGTGCGAGTGGGCGAGATAGGCGGTGGCGTGCGTCAGGTTGAGCGCGCCGACCGCGGTGATCAGGACGGCGAAGGCCAGCGACAGGCCGTCGAAACGTCCCCGTTCGATCACGATCGCGGCGAGCGCGGCGATCATGGTGACGACCGACAGCCGGCCCGACCACGCGACCGAGCGCCGCCCGACCAGCCAGACGAGGCCGGCGCCGAGGAAGGCGACGATCGCCGCGATCGGCCACTGCATGGCGAGGTTCGGCAACACCGCGTCGGCGAGACCGGCCCGCGAGGCGACCAGCGCGCCGACCGGGGTCACCAGGGCGAGCAGGCTCTGCGGAGCCAGACCGCCGACGACGATCACCACGGCGAGGACGGCGACGGCCACGACCATCGACAGCGGCGCCTCGCGCACCTCTTCCGAGCCGGTCCACGGCTCGAAGAACAGCGTGGCGACGACGCGCAGATAGTAGACCGCTCCGGCGAGCCCGCCGAGCAGCAGCAGCGTGGCGATCTCCCAGTGGCCTTCGGCGACCGCCGCCCATACCATCAGGAACTTCGAGGCGAAGCCCGAGAACGGCGGCAGGCCCATGATCGCGATCGAGGCGAGGGCATAGCACCCCGCCGTCACCGGCATGCGGCGGCCGAGGCCGGCGAAGTCGGCGATGTCGTGATGGCCGGTGCGCAGGATGAAGGCGCCGGCGGCGAAGAACAGCAGGGTCTTCATCGCCGCGTGGTTGACCACGTGGAAGAGGCTGGCGTCGACCGCCAGCGCCGTGCCGAGACCGAGGATCGCCACGATCTCGCCGACCTGCGCCAGCGTCGAGAAGGCGAGCATGCGCTTCAGCTCGGTTTCGAACAGGGCGCGGATCTCGCCATAGATCAGGGTCAGGCAGCCGAGCACCATCAGGACGGTGCCGAGATCGACGCCGGCGAAGGCGAAGCGATGGAGCGACCCGAGGCCGACGACCACGAACAGCACTTTGACCATGCCGAACACGCCGGCCTTGGTCAGGATGCCCGACAGCGGGCCGGAGACCGAGGCCGGTGCCACCGGATGGGCGAGCGGCAGCCACGCCTGCATCGGCACCAGACCGGCCTTGACCGCGAAGCCGACGAAGAAGGCGACGACGATCGTCGCCCCCACCGCCGGTGCCATCGTCGGCAGACGCTCGGCGAGCACCGCGAATTCGAAGGAGCCGGTGCCCGCATGGGCGAGCAGGATGCCGAAGTGCATCACGTAGGCACCGCCGGCACACATCAGGAAGTAGACGAAGCCGGCCTTCAGCGCTTTCGGGCTCTCGTCCTGGACGACGAGAAAATACGAAGTCCAGGTCATCAGTTCCCAGAAGACGTAGAAATTGCCGAGTTCGTGGGCCGTGGTCAGCCCGATCAGCGAGCCGATCATCAGGAAGGCGAAGAACCAGTAGCGGCTGGCGTTCGCCGCTCCGGCCATGTAGTCGACCGAATAGACCACCATCACCGCCGAGATGCCGGCGAAGATCAGCGCGAACAGCCGCGATGCCGGATCGAGCGTCGGATCGAGGGCGACCAGCGCCAGCGTCGCGAGGGCGAAGACGACGGCGAGACCGTCGCGCAGCCGCGGCGCGCTGCGCCCGACCGCCCACAGCACGAAGCCGCCGACGTAGGGAACGAGCACGATCGTCGACCACGGCGCCTCGAAGCGCGGGATGGCGGCGACGTCGAGCGTGCGGGTCAGATGCACCGCCGCTTCGACCAGCGGTTCGGGCCACAGGCCGAGGACGGCGGTGACCGCCGCCAGCACGCCGGCGATCGGCAGCAGACCCGCCGGCGCCGGGGCGAGCTCGACCGGACGCCGCTCGGGTTCGAGACAGATGCGCTGGACGAGGATCAGGTAGTAGGCCGCCGCCACCACCGTGGCCACGGTGCCGACGATCGCGATGGCCCAATGGCCCTGCTCGATCGCCGCATAGAGGATCATGAACTTCGAGAACGAGCCCTTGAAGGGCGACAGTCCCATCACCGCGAAGATGCCGAAGCCGAACAGCGTCGCGGCGACCGGCATGCGCCGGCCGGAGCCGGCGAGGTCGTCGAGGTTCGACGACCGTGTGCGCGAGACGAGATACCAGCCGGCGGCGACGACGAGGCCGCGCATCACGGCCTGATAGCCGAGATGCATGACGGCACCGACGTCGCCGGCCGGTCCACCGATCCCGAGGCCGATGAGGAGGTAACCGACCTCGGCGACGGTGGAGAAGAGGACGACCCGACCCAGAGAGGGGAGGGCGAGGAGAGCGGCGACTTCGCCGAAGAAGAGGAAGATCGCGCCCATCCAGGCAAGGCCCAGTGGATCGATCGTCGGCAGATTGAACATGGCGGCGGTCCTTTCGGCGACACGCACCCTGGGGATCATCTCACTGCGGATTAGACTTCCGAACGAGTCGAAACTGTCGGACGGACGACAGATACGCAGTCTTGCGGGGGCTAAGCTCCGCGACATGAACGACGGATCTCCCGTCGGCCGCGGAAGGAGCGACGATGCACGAGACGGCTGTGGTCATGGGCCTCATCGGCATTCTCGATCGCAAGGCGGTCGAGCACCGCATCGCGCGGGTGAGCGAGGTCCGGGTGAAGCTCGGCCGCCTGCGCGGTCTCGACGCGCGCCAACTCGTCGCCGTCTTCGAGGTGCTCTCGGAGGGCGGCCGGGCGGAGGGCGCACGGTTGGTGATCGACGACGTCGCCGTCACCGCGCACTGCCGCGCCTGCGGGCACGACTTCACCGTCGAGGGCTGGCAGCTCGCCTGCCCGGCCTGCGGCGGCGACGCGGTCGACGTGCTGACCGGCCGCGAACTCCACATCGAGAGCTTCGACGGCGTGCGCGAGGCGGAAGCGGGTAAGTCGGGCTGAGCAGGTCCACCAGAGGGCATCGAAAGCGACCTTCGGTATTCCTCCGGCCGGCCTCGCCTCGCCACGCGAGACGAGGGCTCGGTCGTCGCCGTCAGGGGCGAAGGGTGGAGGGCGCGGCGGCGCGCGTCTGGCCGAGGGCGGCGAGATGGTTGCGCCGCTCGGTCTGGAGCCAGTCGACCCAGGCCTCGAGCCCGGCGCCGCTCTTGGCGGAGACGTCGTAGATCGGCGCGCGGCCGCGGACCCGGTCGACGGCGTGATGGGCGCGCAACGGATCGAAGTCGTCGAAGTGCGGCAACAGATCGATCTTGGTGAGCAGCACCAGATCGGCGTTGCGGAAGATCACCGGATACTTGGCCGGCTTGTCGTCGCCCTCGGTCACCGACAGCAGCACCACGTCGCGGTGCTGGCCGACGTCGAAGTCGGCCGGGCAGACGAGATTGCCGACGTTCTCGACGAAGAGCAGGTCGAGATCGTCGAGGTCGAGCCGGTCGACCGCCGCCGCGGTCATCGCCGCGTCGAGATGGCAGGCGACGCCGGTGGTGATCTGTATCGCGGTGACGCCGTGACGGCGGATGCGGTCGGCGTCGTTCTCGGTCTCGAGGTCGCCCTCGATCACCGCGACGCGCAAGCCCGGCGGCAGGTGCGCGAAGGTCGCCTCGAGCAGCCGCGTCTTGCCCGAGCCGGGCGACGACATCAGGTTGACGGCGAAGACCCGATGCCCGTCGAGACGAGCGCGCAGCCGGGCCGCCGCCACGTCGTTGGCGGCGAGCAGACCTTCGCCGACCGCGACGGTCGTCGTTTCGCCGTGCTCGGCCGGGCCACAACCACACGTACCACACATGATCCCGTCCTCCGGGTGTCGGTCAGAAGCGATCCGCCGCGGGCGGCGTGATCTCGCGGCGCAGACGAGCGAGGTCGGAGATGACCATCGAGCGCTGGCCGAAACGATGCAGGATGCCGCAGCGCACGAGGTCGGCCATCACGGTGGAGACCGACTGGCGAGTCGCGCCGATCTCCATGGCGAAGTCCTCGGCGTTGGGCGGCTGGGCGATGACGATGCCGGCGGCGCCGGGGCGTCCCTCGCGATCGGCGGTGTCGCACAGCGCCCGGATCAGGCGATGGCGAACGTCGTCGAAGGCCATGTCCTCGATGCGGCGGATCGAGCGCTCGAGCAGCCGGTCGAAGATCGGCATCGCCCACAGCGCGAACTCGAAGTCGGTCACCGCATAGTCGCGGATCGCCCGCATCGGGATGAAGACGATCTCACTGTCGCGCCGCGCCTCGAGCAGCGATCCGGCGTGGACCCGCGCCGCTTCGCCGGGGCCGAGCACGAACAGCGTCGCCTCGCGCCCGTCGCGGGAGAGGAAGGAGCGCAGGCACCCGGCCCGCACCACCACCAGACCGTCGGCCTCGCTCTCCTCGTCCGACCCGCGGAACATCTGCCCCGCCGTCAGCCGGCGGGTGGAGAGATGCCGTGCCCCGGGTCCTGCGGACATGCGCTGGATCAGGACGTTGATCGGATTGTCGCCGGACATGACGGGTCCCTCCGCCGAACGGCTCCATCGGCCGCGAATGCGCCGCGCGCCGTGAAGCGCCGACACCGACATCATACGCCTTCACGGCCGGCCGGCGAGTGCGCACTCTGATATATTAGTCATTCAGACCCGATGTCGCAGTCCTGCGCACCTGTCGCAAACTGCGACAAGACCGTATAGCGAAGAATAGAAAAACAGGATTCGTGTATTCGCAATAATCTCGCCGCCGTGGCGGACGGATCCGTCGTTCGCTCTACGCCGCGGCCCGGGTGCGCACCCGGCGCGTTCGTCACTTCTCGCCGAGATCTTCGGCCTGAAGACGTCGATAGAGGGTCGAGCGATGGATGCCGAGACGTCGCGCGGCGCGCGAGACGTTGCCGCCCTCGGCGTCGAGCGCCACCCGCATCGCGGCCAGCGTGATCGAGTCCAACCCTTCTTCGACGTCGAGCGCCACCGCCGTCTCGGCGGTCTGGCCCTGGGCCTCACGAATCTCGTGCGGCAGCACCGCCGGCGCCAGGGTCTCGCCGGCCTCGGCGAGCACCGCGAGCGACCGCAGCGTGGCGATGAGCTGGCGCCGATTGCCCGGCCAGCCGTAGGCGGCGAGCACCTCGAGGGTCTCGGCCGGAAGCTCGCGCGGGCCGCAGGCCGGGGCGACGGCACTCCAGAATTCGCCGATCAGGGCGCGCCGGTCGGGATGACGGCGCAGCGGCTCGAGCTCGACCGTGTGGGCGGCGAGGCGGATCATCAACTCGGTCGAGAACCCGCCGGCGGTGACCCGCTCGGTGAGGGCGAAATGCGAGGTGGCGAGCAGATTGACGTCGCCCGGTCCGCTCGCTGCCCCGGTCTCGGCCGTGCCGCCGAGCGCCTTGGCCAACCGCAGCTGCAGCCGCATCGGCAGGACTTCGACGGTCTGGAGGCACAGGCTGCCCCCGGCGGCCGCGGCGATGGCGCCGCAGTCCTCCGCTCCGTCGCCGAAGAGATGGCGCTCGATCGCGCCGACGTCCTCGGCCGTGCAGTCGACGACCACGAACGGTCCGGCGCGGCGGGCGCTCTCGGCATGGACGGTGCGGACGAAGGCGTCCTTGCCGCAGCCGATCTCGCCGATCACCAGGATCGACACGCCGGCGTCGGCGAGGCGCACCGCCCGATCGAGCAGCGTCGCGACGCGCCGGTCGAAGAGCGGGCGGGCCGATTCGGCCGTCGTCGTCGGTCGGACGACGCGGTGGATCGACCGCTCGGCGTCGGCCCCTTCACGGATCAGGCCGAACAGCACCGAGCCGCGCCGGGTGCGGATGCGGTTCTTCTCGACCGGGCCGCCGAGGGCGATCTGGTCGCGCCGGGTGTCGAAGATCTGTTCGTAGCCGAGGACGCCGAGCGCCGACCAGTCGAGTTCGAGCAGGTCGAGTGCCTGCCGGTTGGCGCCCACCAGCCGCGAGCCTTCGAAGGCGATCAGGCCCTCGTGCGGGCTCATCACCAGATCCGGGTCGGTGTGGAAGTGCATCCGCTCGTGACGGCCGAAGCGCTGATGGAACAGCCGCTGTTCGATCTGGTCGACGGCGCGGCGGACCAGCGCCAGCGTGTGGGTCTGCTGGGTGCCGGCGTCGTTGGAGAGGTCGAGCACCCCGATGATGTCCCCCGACGGGTCGAAGATCGGCACCGCCGAGCAGCCGAGGATGGCATGCGCCTCGAAGAAGTGCTCGGCGCCGCACACCGCGATCGGATGGCCCTCGGCGAGGGCCGTGCCGATGGCGTTGGTGCCGATCGCCGCCTCGCTCCACTGCACGCCGGGCCGAAGCGCCACCCGCGAGGCGCGTTCGGCGAAATCGATGTTGCCGACGGTCGCCAGCACCACGCCCATCGGATCGGTGAGGATGACGATCGAGCCGGTCATCCGCGCGTCCTGGTGCAGTGCCTCGAGTTCGCCCTTGGCGGCGCGCAGCAGCATCTCGTGGCGCTCGCGCAATTCCCGCAACTGCCGATGCGACAGCGATTCGAGCGCCGGACGGGTGTCCATGTCGAGGCCGAGCGCCTGAGATCGCCGCCAGGACCGCAGGATGGTCGAGGGGACCGGTTCGCTCGGCTCGATGCCTTCGTGAAGGAATCGGCGGCGGAATTCGATCAGCCGGCGCCGGTCGTCCGGACCGACGGGTCCGGCGCTCCTCGCTTTGCGGGAGGGAGGCAGCCGAGGCATGGGCTTTCCTCTCGGGGCCGAATGCGCCCGCCTCTTCGGCATGGCGCGCCGTCCATCGGCGACGATGCGAGGTGGACCCTCGTTCTCGTTGCCGGATGGTAGCGCAACTCCCCGCCTGCGTACATCGGCGGAAATGTCGTCACCGGTACTGAGTAGGCCGATTCTCCGGCCTTTCAGCCGGCGCTGGGCGCCGGTGGCAGCAGCGGCAGCAGCGTGTCCAGCCAGTCCCAGACGTAGGCCGCATGACCACGGTCGACGTGCAGCCGCAACGTCTCCGCCGTGCCGTGGCGGTAGAGGACGGCGGCGAGGCCGGCGAAGACCACCGACGCGCTCGGACCCGCCGCCGCGATCGGCAACGTCGTCGCCCGAGCGACCACCGCCTCGGCGAGCGGACCGGCGATCTCGAAGACGGCGAACCCGCCGTCGACCGGCGTCACGGCGAACCCGGCCGGATCCCAGCCGGCGGCGAGCGGCGTCTCGGTCGTGCCGACGATCAGCATCCGGTCGCGGGCGAGCCGCACCGAGAACGTCTCGCCCTCGGTGAGCCCCAGCGCGCCGACGCCCTCGGCCGACACGCCGGCGCGGGCCGCGGCGGCGGCGAGGTCGCCGCTCACCAGCGTCTGCGACAGGCCGAGGATCTGGCGCACGGCGAGGCCGGGAACCTCGATCCGACGGGTGGCGGGGTCGGGCGGCGGCGCCCACGCGGTCGCGGGATCAGGCATCGAGGCGGGTTCCTTCCGGGTCGAGGGCGCAGGGCGCGACGAGGCGGGCGCGGCGGATCTTTCCGAGATGCCGGATCTCGATCGTCTCGCCGTACCGTCCCGCGCCGCGTTCGATCAGGCCGAGGGCGATCGGTCGGCCGAGGGTCGGGCTGAAATGGCTCGAGGTGACGTAGCCGAGCGAGCGCACCCGCCCGTCGACGGTCTCGACCCCGTGCGCCCCGGAGGCGAGCGGCGGCCCGCCATCGACCACCTCGAGCCCGACGAACTGCTTGCGGTCCGGCCGCTGCGCCTCGTCGGAGAGGAGCGAACGCCGGCCGATGAACTCGGCCGCCTTCTTGGTCAGCGGCGCGGTGAGACCGAGATCCATCGGCAGGGTGAGGCCGTCGGTGTCCTTGCCGACGACGACGTAGCCCTTCTCCGCCCGCAGCACCATCAGCGCCTCGAGCCCGATCGGCACCGCCCCGAGCGGCCGCCCGGCCTCGCCGAGCCGCGCCCACAGCGCCGCGGCGCGATCGGCGCGGATGGTGATCTCGTAGGACCGGTCGCCGGTGAAGCTGACCCGGGTGACGCGGATCGGCGTTCCCGCGAAGGCGCCGGCCGACCACGCCATGTGCGGCAGCGCCCGGTCGTCGAGGTCGACCTCGAGCCCGGCCGCCTCGAGCAGCCGTTTCGACAGCGGTCCCGAGACGGTCAGGGTGGCGAAGGCCGAGGTGGCGTCGTGGACGAAGACGCGGCTGCGGTCGAAACGGTCCTGCCGCCACTCCTCCAGCACGCCGTGGATGGTGCGGACGTGCGACGACGAGCAGGAAACGACGAAGCGGGTCTCGTCGAGCCGCACCAACACGCCGTCGTCGAGCACCACCCCCGATTCGGCCAGCACGAAGCCGTAGCGGCACCGCCCCGGCTTCAGCGTCGACATCGTGTTGTAGTAGACGAAGTCGAGGAATTCGGCCGCCTGCGGCCCGATCACCTCGATCTTGCCGAGCGGCGAGCCGTCGAAGAGCGCGGCGGTCTCGCGCGCCCGCTTCGCCTCGCGCCGCACCGCGACCTCTTCCGCCTCGTCGCCGTACCACGCCGGGCGCAACCAACCGCCGTATTCGCGCAAGTGAGCCCCGGCGGCCCGATGTTCCGCCTCGAGCGCCAACCGGCGCGGCGGGTTGGTCCGCGGACCGGACCGCAGCCCGGCGAAGGAGGCGAGCGGCACCGGCGTATAGGGCGGCCGCCACGTGGTGGTGCCGGTCTCCGAGATCGTCCGGCCGGTGATCTCGGCCATCAGCGCCAGAGCCGGCAGGTTCGAGGTCTTGCCCTGGTCGGCGCCCATGCCGAGCGTCGTGTAGCGCTTCAGGTGCTCGACCGAGACGTAGGCCTCGCGCGCCGCCAGCTCGACGTCCTTGGCGGTGACGTCGTGTTGCAGGTCGATCCACACCCGGCCCGGCATCCCCGGCTTCGGGAAGGCGTCGACCGGGCCGTAGCCCGCGGACGGCGGTCCGACCTCGGGGGCGGGCGGCGGCGTGATGCCGAGCCGCAGCAGCGCGTCGCGGGTGCCGCAGAGGATCTCGTCGAAGCCGAAATGCCCCGCGGCGGCGCCGACCACGCTCATCCCCTCGATCGGCTCGCCCGGTCGGAAGGCGAGGAGGCGATCGTCCCACACCGGCCGGCCCTTGCCCTGGGCATAGAGATGCAGCGTCGGCGAAAAGCCGCCCGAGACCAGTACGGCGTCGGCGGGAAGCCGCGTCCCGTCGTCGAGCACCACTTCGCGGACGGCGTTGCGGCCCACGGCGGCGACGAGGCGCCGACCGTCGAGGAGGCGCACCTCCTTGGGCGCACGCACCCCGGCCCGCGCGTCGACCAGCGTCACGTCGAGACCGTGCCCGGCGAGCACCGCCGCGACTTCATGGGCGAGGCCGTTGTTGGTGGCGACGACGACGCGGCGGCCCGGCGCGACGCCCCAGCGCCGCAGATGTGCCAACCCCGCCTCGGCCGAGCGCACGCCGGGCAGATCGTTGTCGGCGAAGGGCAGGGGCCGTTCGATGGCGCCGCTCGCCAGGACGACGTGCCCCGGCCGGATCCGCCACAGCCGGTCGACCCCGTCGATGCCGCGCTGGTTCGCCGCCACCAGACCGTGGTCGTAGGCGCCGAAGGCGGTGGTGCGGGTCAGCACCGTGACGCCGAGAGCCTCGAGCCGCCCGACGGTCGCCTCGACCCAGGCCTCGCCCGGCCGCCCGTCGATCGTCGCGGCGCGGTGGAGGAGCGAGCCGCCCGGCTCGTTGCCCTCGTCGACGAGGATCACCGAGCGCCCCGCCTCCGCCGCGGCGAGCGCCGAGGTGAGGCCGGCCGGTCCGGCGCCGATCACCAGGAGATCGCAGGCGGCGTTCACCTGATCGGCGAGCCGCGGCGCGGCGATCGTCGGATCGACCCGCCCGAATCCCGCCATGGCCCGCACGCCCGGCTCGAACAGGTGCCAGGTCGGCACCATGAAGGTCTTGTAGTAGAAGCCCGAGGGCATGAAGCGGTGGAAGAGGTCGAGGAAGCGCCCGCGATCGGCCGCGGCCGTCGGCGCGGCGTTGACGCTGCGCACCGTCAGACCCGCCACGGCGTCCTCCGTGGTCGCCCGCCCATTGGTCACCACCCGCGGCCCGCGCACGTCGACGATGGCGTTGGGCTCCTCGACGCCGAACCCCCATACCCCCCGCGGCCGGTGATACTTGAAGCTGCGGCCGACGACGGCGACGCCGTTCGCCAACAGCGCCGTGGCGATGGTGTCGCCGGAAAAGCCCGTCACCTCGCGGCCGTCGAAGGTGAAGGTGAGCGGGCGGGAGCGATCGATGCGGCCGAGGCCGTCGAGACGGAACGAGGTCATGGCGTCGAACCCTCCGCCAGCGCGTGCGAGCCGCTCACCCGATGGGTGACGGTGTCGCGATCCATGGCGAAGATCTCGCCGCAGGTGAGATGCATCCACACCTCGCGCGCCGCCCCCTTGGGGTTGCGGCGGGTATGGAGATAGGCCGACCAGCGCGCGTCCGAGACGTCGCCGTCGTCGGGGCGGGCGTTGCCGAGATCGCCGGCGAAGTGGAATTCGCTCTCGGCGCGCGGACCGCAGAAGGGACAGGGAAAGAGCTGCATCTCGGGCCCTCCTAATGCGCGATGCCGGAGCCGGCGGCCTCGTCGATGAGGCGGCCGCGGGCGAAGCGGTCGAGATCGAAGGGCCGGCTCACCTCGTGGTGCCGACCGGTGGCGAGCAGATGGGCGAGCAACACGCCGCCCGCCGGGATGGCCTTGAAGCCGCCGGTGCCCCAGCCGCAGTTGAGGAACAGCCCCGGCAGCGGGCTCTCGCCGAGGATCGGCGAACTGTCCGGCACCACGTCGACGATGCCGGCCCACTGGCGCATCAGCTTCAACTGCCGGAAGCAGGGGAACATCTCCAGCAGGCCGGTTATGACCGTCTCCAGCACCGGCAGATTGCCGCGCTGGGCATAGGAGGGGATGCGGTCGAGCCCGCCGCCGAAGACGAGGTCGCCCTTGTCCGACTGGCTGACGTAGGTGCCGAGCGCCGGCGCCAGCACGACGCAGTCGACGATCGGCTTCACCGGCTCGGAGACGCAGGCCTGCAGCGTGTAGGAGGTGACCGGCAGGCCGAACCCCGCCTTCGCCGCCAACACCGAGGAATGCCCGGCGACCGCGACGCCGACCCGGTCGGCCCGGATCTCGCCGCGCGTCGTCTTCACGCCCCGGCAGCGCCCGCCCTCGACGATGAAGTCCTCGACCTCGCAGCCCTGGATCAGATCGACCCCGAGCCCGTCGGCGGCCCGCGCATAGCCCCAGGCGACGGCGTCGTGCCGCGCCGTACCGCCGCGCCCCTGCCAGACGCCGCCGAGGACGGGATGGCGGGCGCCCGGCCCGAAATCATAGGCCGGGATCTTCCGCCGTACCTCGTCGATCCCGAGGAGTTCGGCGTCGATCCCGTTGATCTGCATGGCGTTGACGGTCCGCGCCGCCAATTCCATCTCCATCGGCGAATGGGCGAGCGAGAGCATGCCGCGCTGCGACAGCATGATGTTGAAGTCGAGTTCGCGGGAGAGCCCCTCGTAGAGCTTCAACGCCATCTCGTAGAGCGCCGCGCTCTCCGGGAAGAAGTAGTTCGAGCGCACCACCGTGGTGTTGCGCCCGGTGTTGCCGCCGCCGATCCAGCCCTTCTCGATCACCGCGACGTCGCGGATGCCGTGGGTCCGGGCGAGATAGTAGGCGGTGGCCAGACCATGGCCACCGCCGCCGACCACCACCACGTCGTAGCGCGACTTCGGTTGCGGCGAGCGCCACGCCGGTTCCCAGCCGCGATGCCCGCCGAGCCCCTCCTTGAGGAGCGACAGCGCCGAATAGTGTCTCGTCATGACCCCGCGAGGCCTCCGGATGCGGTGCGGCCGCCCGCCGCGATTCGTCCTGTGTCCGGGCCGGAGCCGGCGGCTCGCCGAGGCGCCGCCACCGCGACCGACCCGTCGCAGCGCGAGGCTAAGATCGATGGACAGGAGTGTCCAGGCGTTTTTCGGGGCAGTTGAGCGCCCTTCTTCTGTGCATTCGGTGGGGTTGACGGAGCTCCGGGGGGTGGAGTTCGATCCGTCTCTGGACCATGGTGGACAGAAGCGGCGCGTCGCCACCCGGCGACGCGCACCGTTCTGGCGAGGAGGGAAGGCGTCGACATGCCGGCCTTGGGCACGAAGCGGACGACCGGGGGAGGGCTCCCGGTGGGGCGGTCGAAGAAGGAGGACTGGCTCGACCTCGCCATCTCCATCCTGATCGCCGACGGCATCGACGCGGTGAAGATCCAGTCGATGGCCCGCACCCTCGGCGTGTCGCGGTCGAGCTTCTACTGGTTCTTCGAGAGCCTGCAGGATCTGCAGGATCAACTCCTCGACCATTGGCTCGGCAAGAACACCGGCCCGATCATCGAGCGGGCGATGCGTCCCGCCGAGACGATCGGCAAAGCGGTGTGCAACGTCTTCGAGTGTTGGGTCGACGACGACTTGTTCGGACCCGAACTCGACATGGCGGTCCGGCTGTGGGGGCGGAGCGACCAGCGTATTCGCGCGGTTCTCGACGAAGCCGATCGCCAGCGGGTCGACGCCCTGACGCGGATGTTCATGCGTTACGGCTACCCCTCGGAAGAGGCCTTCACCCGCGCCCGGGTGCTCTACTACACCCAGATCGGCCACTTCACCCTGAGGGTCGAGGAGACGCTCGACGAGCGCTTCTCCCACCTCCATTCCTACCTGCTCACCTTCACCGGCCGGGCGCCGACGCCGACCGACATCGCCGCCTTCGAGCGCTTCGTGGCGGCGGCGAAGGAGAAGGGACGCCAGTCCCGCGTCTGACGCAGGCGGGGCCGTAGTCTTCCGGACCCGAGGTCAAATTCATCCGAATCGAATGCGAATTAGAAATATCTCTCCTGAATTTCAGTGAAGTGCTGCCCAGCCCCCACGAATTCGAATGGCTCGGGTTCCTCCGCCGCATTGAAGAGACCTGGACAGCTCTGTATGGTCTCGTCCGTTCCATGGAGGAAAAAAGTATGCGGAAGTCTCTGCTCCTGTCGCTGGCCGGCGTCACGCTCGCCTTCTCCGCCGCTCCCGGCTTCGCCGCGGACCTGACCATCGCGGTGGTCGGACCGATGACCGGGCCGGTCGCCACGATCGGCGAGCAGCAGCGCCGTGGTGGCGAGACCGCCGCCGCCCTGATCAACGAGGCGGGCGGCATCAACGGCCGCAAGGTCAAGATCGTGGTCGAGGACGACGCCTGCGATCCCAAGCAGTCGGTCACCGTCGCCAACCGTCTGGTCGCCAACGGGGTGAAGTTCGTCGCCGGTCACGCCTGCTCGGGCTCGTCGATCCCGGCCGCCGACGTCTATGCCGAGAACAACATCCTGATGATGAGCCCGGCCTCGTCCAACCCGGTCCTGACCGAGAAGGGCAACAAGACGATCATGCGCCTCTACGGCCGTGACGACGCCCAGGGCGCCTTCATCGGTCCGTGGATCGCCAAGCGCTACGCCGGCAAGAAGATCGCCGTCCTCCACGACAAGTCGGCCTACGGCCGCGGTCTGGCGACGGTGGTGCAGGACTCGCTCCACAAGGCGGGCGCCACCGAAGTGCTGTTCGACGGCCTCAACGCCGGCGAGAAGGACTATTCGGCCGTCGTCTCCAAGCTCAAGTCGCTCGGCGTCGAAGTGCTCTATTTCGGCGGTTATCACACCGAAGCCGGCCTGATCCGTCGCCAGGGCGCCGATCAGGGCTTCAATCCCGTGCTGGTCATGGGCGACAGCATCGCCACCGCCGAGTTCTGGGCGGTCTCCGGCCCGGCCGGCGAAGGCACCGTCTTCACCTTCCCGACCGACCCGCGCCGCTCGCCGACCGCCGTCAAGGCGCTCGAGCAGTTCAAGGCGCAGAAGTACGAGCCGGAAGGCTTCACCCTGTTCTCCTACGCCGTGGTCCAGACCATCGCCGCCGGTGTCGAGCGCGCCGGCTCCGACGATCCGGCGAAGGTCGCCAAGGCGCTGAAGGAGGGTGGTCCGATCTCGACCGTGCTCGGCCCGATCCAGTTCGACGCCAAGGGCGACATCAAGGATCCGAGCTACGACATCAACCTGTGGCACGAGGGCAAGTACGCCCCGATCGCCCAGTGATCACGCGGTGATCGCCTCCGCCGCCCCGGGAGACCGGGGCGGCGACGAGACCGACGACCAGCCGTCCGGCCCCCGCCGGGCGGCTTCGTCGTTTCTCCGACGCCGCGGTTCACGCGCCCTCGGCCTCGCGCCGGATGGTCTCGCCGATCCACCGGCGGAAGGCGGCGAGCGGCGGGAAGTCGCGCCGCTCGACCGGCCAGGCGAGGTGATAGCCGTCGCTGTTGGCGACCGGGAAATCGACGGCGGCGACGAGATCGCCGCGCTCGAGTTCGGCCCGGAACAGGAAGTGCGGCAAGAGGGCGACCCCCATGCCCGACATCGCCGCCTGGGTGGCGGTGGCGAACTGGTCGAAGAGCATGCCCGAGACCTGCGGATGGTCGACCCCGTGGCGGGCGAACCACGCCTCCCAGGCGTCCGGCCGCGAGGTCAGGTGGAGGAGCGGCGCCTCCAGGAGGTCGCGCGGCTCGCGGAATCCGTAGCGCTCGCGCAGCGACCGGCTGCAGGCGGGGATCAGCACCTCGCCCATCAGGAACTCGACCACCGCCCCCGGCCATTCCGGCCCGCCGAAGTGGATCGCCGCGTCGAGCGGCTCTCGCGCGAAGTCGAAGGGTGCCAGCCGGGTGGTCAGGTTGATGGTGATGCCCGGGTTCTCGGCGATGAAGTCGGGCAGCCGCGGCGCCAGCCAGCGGGTGCCGAAGGTCGGCAGAATGGCGAGATTGAGCGTGCCGCCGTTGGGATTGGCGCGGAAGCGCAGGGTCGCTCCGGCGATCGTCTCGAGCGCGCTGCGGATCTCCTGGGCATAGGTGCGCCCGGCGTCGGTGAGCCGCACCGTCTGCCGCTCGCGCACGAACAGCGCCGACCCGAGCATCTCCTCGAGCGCCCGGATCTGCCGGCTCACCGCCGACTGGGTCAGGTTGAGCTCGTCGGCGGCGGCCGTGAAACTCTCGAGCCGCGCCGCCGCCTCGAAGGCCTGGAGCAGGGCGGTGGAGGGCAGGAAACGTCGCGCCAGAGCCATCGATCTCGTCCTTCCCGCACCCCTGACGCGCCGCGCCCGGCCCGCGCCGCAGCGCCTCGACGCCTCCGAGCCGGGTGCCGCACCGCACCGGGTCATTCCATATCAGAATGACATGTGACCACAACATCGTTTGAGGGCGGCGAAAAGGTGAGAGATCGTCGGGGCGAGACGACGGGGCTTCGGCACGGTCCCCTTCCCGTTGCTCATGAGGCTCGGATCTCGCAAGAGACCGCGATCGGACGTCCCCGGGGGCTTCGTCCCCGATCGAGTGCGCCGCGTCCGGCGGACGGCGGCGGCCCGGCGAGGGTGAGGTGGAATGAACGACGACGATCTCAGTCACGGCCTGTGGGAGGCCTCCGCACCGGCCGCCCCCGAGACGCCCGCCCTCGAAGGCCGCCGACGCGTCTCCGTCGCGGTGGTCGGCGCCGGCTACACCGGCCTGTCCTGCGCGTTGCATCTGGCCGAGCGCGGCTTCGACGTGGCGGTGCTCGAGGCGGTGGCGGTCGGCTGGGGCGGGTCGGGACGCAACGTCGGTCTGGTCAACGCCGGCCTGTGGCTGCCGCCGGAGGAACTGCCGAAGCGGCTCGGCGACGTCCACGGCCCGCGCGTCCTGTCGCTCCTCTCCGGCGGCCCGGCCGAGGTCTTCGCCCGGGTCGAGAAGCACGCCATCGACTGCGAGGCGATGCCGCGCGGTACGCTCCATTGCGCCGTCGGCGCCGTCGGCCTCGCCGAACTCGCCGAGCGTGAACGCCAATGGAAGGCGGTCGGCGCACCGGTTCAGCTCCTCGACGCCGCCGCCGCGGCCGCCGCGATCGGCAGCACGGCTTATGCCGGAGCCCTGCTCGACAAGCGCGCCGGCACCATCCAGCCGCTCGCCTATGCCCGCGGTCTCGCCCGGGCGGCGTTCGCCGCCGGCGCGGCGATCCACACGGCGAGCCCGGTGACCGAGGCCCGCGAGGTCGCGGGCGGTTGGGAGTTGCATACCCCCCGTGGCGTCCTCGAGGCCGAGCGGGTGGTGGTGGCGACCAACGCCTATTCGGTCGGCCCCTGGGCGAGCCTGCGCCGGGAGCTCGTCCATCTGCCCTACTTCAACTTCGCCACCCGGCCGCTCGCCCCGGAGATCCGGGCGCGGATCCTCCCCGGCCTCCAGGGCTGTTGGGACACCCGCACGGTGCTTTCCTCCTTCCGCCTCGATCGCGCCGGCCGTCTGGTCTTCGGCAGCGTCGGGGCGCTCCGCGGCACCGGCCTCGCCGTCCATCGCGCCTGGGCGCGGCGGGCGATGACCAAGATCTTCCCGGCCTTGGCGGGCGTCGAATTCGAACACGCCTGGTTCGGCAAGATCGGCATGACCGGCGACGCGGTCCCGCGGCTCCACCGTCCGGCGCCCGGCGTTCTGGCGATCTGCGGCTACAATGGTCGCGGCATCGCGCCCGGCACGGTCTTCGGCCGCGTCCTCGCCGATGCCGTCGCCGGCCGCGTCGACGACGCCGAACTGCCACTCCCCGTCGCGCCGATCGAACCGGCACGGTTGCGGCCGGCCCGTGAACTCTTCTACGAAACGGGTGCGCAGGCGGCCCATTTCGTCGACGCCCGCTTCTGAACAGACAAACCCGCATCGAGGTCCGACCCATGACGATCGCTTCCGCCTCCTCCGAGATCGCCGCCGAAGTCCGAGTGTTGCTCGCGCGGCTCGGCGTCGACCTCTCGCGCGTCGCCGAGGGCGACCGGCCGGTGATCTCGCCGATCGACGGCAGCCGCATCGCCACCGTCGCCGACGCGACGCCGGAGGCCGCGAGCGCCGTGATCGGCCGCGCCGAGACCGCCTTCCGGGCATGGCGCAGCGTGCCGGCGCCGCGCCGCGGCGAACTCGTCCGCCTCCTCGGCGAGGAACTGCGCCTCGCCAAGGCCGATCTCGGCCGCCTCGTCACCCTCGAGGTCGGCAAGGTCCTGTCGGAAGGCCTGGGCGAGGTCCAGGAGATGATCGACATCTGCGACTTCGCCGTCGGCCTGTCGCGTCAGCTCTACGGCCTCACCATCAATTCCGAGCGCCCCGACCACAAGCTGACCGAGACCTGGCGCCCGATCGGCCCGGTCGGCGTCATTTCGGCCTTCAATTTCCCCGTGGCGGTGTGGTCGTGGAACGCGGCGCTGGCGCTGGTGTGCGGCGACAGCGTGATCTGGAAACCGTCGGAGAAGGCGCCGCTGACCGCTCTGGCGGTGGTGGCGCTCTACGAGAAGGCGGCGGCGAAGTTCGGCGCCGAAGCCCCGGCCGACCTCGTCACCCTGATCCTCGGCGGCCGCGACGTCGGCGAGACCATGGTCGACGACGCCCGTGTGCCGGTCGTCTCGGCCACCGGCTCGACCCGCATGGGCCGCACCGTCGGCGAGCGCCTCGCTCGCCGCTTCGGCCGCGCCATCCTCGAACTCGGCGGCAACAACGCCTCGATCGTCACCCCCTCGGCCGACCTCGACCTCACCCTTCGCGCCGTCGCCTTCGGCGCCATGGGCACCGCCGGCCAGCGTTGCACCACCCTGCGCCGCCTGATCGTCCACGCGAGCGTCTACGACGAGCTGGTGCCGCGTCTCGCCGAGGTCTACCGCAAGATCTCGGTCGGCAACCCGGTCACCTCGAGCGCCCTGGTCGGCCCGCTGATCGACGGTCCGTCGTTCGAGCGCATGCAGGCGGCGCTCGCCGCGGCCAAGGCGGCCGGCGGCACCGTCCACGGCGGCGAGCGGGTCGACGTCGCCGGCGACGCGGCGTTCTACGCCCGCCCGGCGCTGGTCGAGATGCCGGCCCAGGTCGGTCCGGTGGTCGAGGAGACCTTCGCCCCGATCCTCTACGTGCTGAAGTACGAGACCATCCAGGAGGCGATCGCGCTGCAGAACGCCGTGCCGCAGGGCCTGTCCTCGTCGATCTTCGCCACCGACATCCGCGAGGTCGAGCTGTTCCTCTCCGAGCGCGGCTCCGACTGTGGCATCGCCAACGTCAACATGGGCACCTCGGGCGCCGAGATCGGCGGCGCGTTCGGCGGCGAGAAGGAGACCGGCGGCGGTCGCGAGAGCGGCTCCGACGCCTGGAAGGCCTACATGCGCCGCCAGACCAGCGCGGTGAACTACGGCCATGCCCTGCCGCTGGCGCAGGGCGTCGTCTTCGACGTCTGATGCCGAGCCCACGGAGTTTCGACCCTTTCGAAACTCCGTGGGCGAAGGCGAGCCCAGAACGACGACGGGCTCGGGACCTTCGGAGATCCCGAGCGCCCCGCCCACCCGGCCGGCACCCGCCGGCCCGCCTTCGCCCGCGAGTGTCCGCCCGGATCCTCGCCACCCCGCCCCGAGGTAAACGACATGGATCGATCGGTCGCCCCCGCCGCCTCCCGCTTTCGCCCGGCCGAACGGCTCGGCGCGATCGGCGTCTCGGAGATCCTGCGCATCACCGCCCAGGCGATCGCGCTGAAGAAGGCGGGGCGGCCGATGATCGTCCTCGGAGCCGGCGAACCCGACTTCGACACGCCGGACCACATCAAGGAGGCGGCGACCCGCGCCATGGCGGCGGGCGCCACCAAATACACCGCGCTCGACGGCTCGCCCGAGCTCAAGGACGCGGTGCGCCGCAAGTTCGCCCGCGAGAACGGCCTGACCTTCGCCGCGAACGAGGTCACCTGCGGCGCCGGCGCCAAGCAGATCCTCTACAACGCCTTCATGGCCACCCTCGATCCCGGCGACGAGGTGGTGATCCCGGCGCCGTTCTGGACCAGCTACGCCGACATCGTCGCCATCTGCGGCGGTGTGGCCAAAGTCGTCGGCTGCGGCCTCGACACCGGCTTCCGCCTCACCCCGGAGAAACTCGAGGCGGCGATCGGCCCGCGCACCCGCTGGCTGCTGCTCAATTCGCCGTCGAACCCCTCCGGCGCGGCCTATCGCCGGGCCGACCTCGAGGCGCTCGCCGAGGTCATCCGCCGCCACCCGCAGGTCTGGGTGATGTCGGACGACATGTACGAGCACATCGTCTACGACGGCTTCGACTTCACCACCTTCGCCGCGGTCGCCCCCGACCTCGCCGAGCGCACCCTCACCGTCAACGGCGTCTCCAAGGCCTATGCGATGACCGGCTGGCGGCTCGGCTACGGCGGCGGACCGGCGGCCCTCGTCGCCGCCATGGCGATCGTCCAGAGCCAGTCGACCTCGTGTCCCTCGTCGATCAGTCAGGCGGCGGCGGTCGCCGCTCTCGACGGACCGCAGGAGATCGTCGAGGAACGCCGGCTCGCCTTCGAGGCGCGGCGCGACCTCGTCGTGGCGCGGTTGAACGCCGTCCCCGGCATCGACTGCCCGACGCCGGAGGGCGCCTTCTACACTTTCGCGTCGTGCGCCGGCCTGATCGGCGCCCGCCGACCCGACGGGCGGCGGATCGAGAGCGACGTCGACTTCACCGATCATCTGCTGGACGCCGACGTCGCGGTGGTGCCGGGCTCCTGCTTCGGCGCCGCGCCCTTCTTCCGCATCTCCTACGCCGCGAGCACGCGCGATCTCGAGACGGCGCTCGACCGCATCGCCGCCGCCTGTTCCCAGTTGACCATCTGATCGTTCCGGCGCCCCATTCCGCCGCCGAACCCCGACTCTCGAGCGAACGAGGACAGACCATGGCCGTTTCCAAGGGTGCCGCCTTCAAGTGGGAAGATCCCTTCCTGCTCACCGACCAGCTGACCGAGGACG
>ERZ1645187.739-NODE-739-length-32004-cov-14.723559_pt1 | contig 32004 bp, 28 predicted proteins | sample MGYA00575352_ERZ1645187 | MGnify/ENA primary metagenome ERZ1645187 (study PRJEB40837, sample SAMN11349314) | freshwater sediment metagenome | isolation source: river sediment | host: Sediment | place: India: Wazaribad , New Delhi | collected 2017-02-21 ... | reverse complement strand
GGATATATATGCAGAAAGTTTTATTTTTGAGTCCTAATCAAACCATAATTAACAATGAAGAAACTCATTCTGGCAGGAGCAATTTTTGGCTTTTTCTTTTCCTCCTGCGGCAATCAGGGTACGAAACCCGAAGAACAAAAAATGACGGATGCCGATTTGAAACTGATCGAAACGGCAAAAAACTACTTCAGCCAATTGCCTCCGGCTGCTGATCCCACAACACCTTTGGCACAGCTTGGCAAAAAACTCTATTACGATGACAGCTTCTCGGCCAATGGTAAAATGAGCTGCAACACCTGTCATCCGATAGCTAACTATGGCGTTGACAATGAGCGCACTTCGCCCGGGCATGACGGCACACGCGGCACAAGAAACAGCCCGACAACCTTCAACGCCTATTTCCATGTAGCACAATTTTGGGATGGCCGCTCACCCGACCTTGCCGATCAGGCCAAAGGCCCTGTGCTCAACCCTGTTGAGATGGGTCTGAAAACCGGTGATGATGTGGTTGCCATTATGAAAAGTTCCGAAGAATACCAAAGCATGTTCAAAGCAGCTTTCCCGGATGAGACTGATCCTGTTAGCTTCGACAACTTTGCCAAAGCTGTTGCCGAATTTGAAGCCACATTGGCCACTCCCGCAGCTTTTGATGGTTTCCTTGATGGTGCTGTCAACATGCTCGATGACGAACAGAAAAAAGGACTAAGTCTTTTCATCGAAACAGGTTGCATAGCCTGCCATATTGGTCCCGGCCTGGGTGGAAACATGATGCAACGCTTTGGTCTTGTGCATGGTCCGTATTGGGAATTTACAGGATCGGATTTAAAGGACGAAGGAAAATTTGTTGTCACAGGAAACGAAGCCGACAAAAACGTCTTCAAATCGCCATCGCTGCGCAACATTGAGAAAACAGCACCTTATTTTCATGATGGTAGCGCAGAAAGTCTGGAAGAAGCTGTTAGAATAATGGCTTACACACAGTTAGGAAAAGAATTGAGCAAGGAAGAAATTGACAAAATGATTGCTTTCTTCAAAAGCCTGACCGGGAAAATCCCTGACCACGCGCTCTAAATTATTGGTCTGTAAGGACTTGTGGTTAAGCTTTATAGTTTGAAGACAAAGCATCAAAGGAACGATTGACGCAGCCATCAAAGCTGTCTGACCATAAAGACATCACTATTCAAAACAAAAAACGCCGGTCAAAGCCGGCGTTTTTGTTTCTTTCTATTGCTTATTCTTTGTGCATTATCTTTATGCTGATGCCTTTTTGCACCGACCATCCTACCCTGTCGGTCAACCTGATTGTTAGATGATAATCTCCTTCATCAAAATTTCCGGCACTGTTTGAGACCGGAATATATATTTGTTTATCAAGCTCATAACTAACAAGACCGGCCGGAATTTCTCCATATTCGATATGAAGAAAGGGGTTAACGGGTGTTTTCACCGGAAGCAAATCACACGATTCAACCTCAGTGCTGTGCGAATGATGATCGAAATTGTTGTGAATATCCACCGACCACGAACCCAGTTCCATATTGTCTGTCAATAAATAATGCAGATTGATTGTATCGCCAAAATAAAGCAGCTCGCAATTGAGCGGATGAGCGCCCTCTGCCGTCAAATCTACTTCCGGTTTTTGCTCATCAATATCAGTTTTACTGCATGACAGCGTCCCTGTTACAAAAAGAAAAAACAACAACACGTTGGTGATGAAAGTTTTATAGGTCATTTTCTGAAAGCTAAAGTTCAATATTCAACAAATATTTTTGCGAAAAAGCCCAGTTTGAGCCGATGGCATCTTTGGCTTTTACCAAAATGTAGTATTCACCGCTTGTCCAGGCAAAATCTCCCGCGATGGTCTTTGGCGGATTGTTGTTGTCCTGACCGGCTCCAACCACGATACTGCAACTGAATTGATGTGCTGCCTGACCTTCAAAATCATGCGAATGAAGCATGGTGATGGTGTTTGCTGCGCTCACATCGGCATCAGCAAGGTTTTGATTCACCCGAACAAGACCCACATACAAGCCTCCAAGCGAGATATTGTCGGTAACATTTCCACTTAGAACAATCGTTTGACCGCTTGTAAATGACTGGCCGGATGCTGGTGATGAACTGACTGTCAAAACAGGTGCTTCGGTGTCGTCTGGTAACTTCAGTTCTATTTCGTCTTCAAAGGTGGTTTGGTATCCATCCATGTCTGTTACAATAAAATGGACATGATAATGCCCTAACTCAGCATCAAGCGGAACATCAAGATGTTCATGAAAAGTGGTATTCCTAAGCGCGGAAAATTTGGTGTAGGTTGAATCTACTTCCCAATGCTCCTCATAAACTGTAAAACTACTTTTGTCATCATGTTCACCTTCGGGATGTATTTCAATGGTAATTGTGCTAATTTTCGCTTCGGCTTCCACCTCTGCTTCGATATGAAAATCGCCACCTGCATAAGCGATCTTCGAATTATCCAGTCCAAGCTCTATGCTTTGAATCACCGGTCTGGCAGTTTCTTTTTTACATGACTGAAAAAGAAACAAAAACATCAGTGTAATAAGTATATAAAAAAGATTTTTTGTATTCATTTTTTTAGATTTTATGATCAAGATTTTTATAAAATGGTAATGTCAAGGTGACAATGAAACTCCTTCCGGGCTCAGGCACATTGATCAACCTGTAATAACTTGTGTGATTGAAATATTTGGTATTCAACAGGTTTTGCACCTGAAAAGCAAGTTCAAGATTATGACCGGCCAAGCTGAGATTAGCACCGGCAGCAACATTAAACACATTGTATTCCGGTGTTGGATCTTCGGGTGGAACGACCGTGTTTTGTCTTGCAACCCACCTGAAATCAAAAGAAATATATGGTTGCTTCAGCCGCTCAAAATCACGGGCTTGATATTCTGCATTCAATAACACGGAAGCCGGCGGAGAAAATGGGAGCCCAAATCCCTTCTTTTCACCATTCATTTGCCGCGAGAATACATAGTCGCCGATCAAACCCAGCCGAAGGCCTTTAAGTAGTGTTATATGTGCATGAAGCTCTGAACCTGTCCTGAAAACTTCACTTTGAGTATATCTATATATCTGATTTCCTGCACCATGACTATAATCGCGTTCATAGCCAGGATTCAAATAAATATAATTGGCTAAATAACTGACAAAAGGAGTCAATCCCAGGGCAAAGGTTTTATGATGCCATTCAAAACCCACATCCAACTGGTAAGCCGTTTCCGGTTTCAACGAGGGATCGCCAATTTCATAACTGAAATGGTGGAAGTTGACTCCGTTGGCAGCCAGTTCCATGGCACCGGGCATTCTGAAACTCTTGCCCAGATTTACCTTCCATTCATAGGATTGAAGGACTTTTGAATAGCCAACCGACCAGATGATAGCCGAAAACATCTTGTCAAGCGCTTCTGCCCGAATGACATAATCCCACTCTTGGTTGGACTGATCCACCGGACTTCTGAACCAATCGGCGTAGCGATCCGTTGTGATGTTTCCTCCATCGAGCCGTAAACCCGCTTGTAACATGCCATTGGATGCAAGTTTCTGCTTCCATAATCCATAAAGCCCGGCATTCAATTGCCTGAAAGCGGGAATAATGAAGCTTGTTCCATCAATACGATTATCCTGGTAACCGGCATTCACGCCAAACACAACTTCCTTTTTTTCTGTCACTTGCAGATTAATGCGCAGGTTAGCTGAGGCAACATACTTATCAAATGCCCTTTCAAGAACTTCGGCAAACGGCAAACTATCAGGAAAAACAGCAGGCATAAACCCATGTGCCACATAATTGCTCATTTCTTCACGCTGGTTGTGCTGAAAACCCAGATCGGCAGAAATCCTGAACCGCTCCTTAAACAGCTCTGTGCTGTTTATTAAACTCAGGTGCTGAACCTTTTGATATGGATAATGAATATCGCGCGATGATTGATCATACAATACTGTATCAACTCTATTAGGCTCCAAACCACGTGCATTGGCAAAAAAACCTTGTTTCTGTTTCAGTATCCCGAAATAGGTTTTGTTGGTAAAGTGTTTGCCAATAAAGCCAAAAGTCAGGTGGCCGTTCCACTCTTGTCCGGCAGTATTTCTCAAGCGGCGATCATGCAAAGCAGGTTTAAAACCATAAATATCAATGCTATCCGTTGGCACACGATAATCACCGTTGTCGGTCCGGCTTGCTCTCGCAGAAAAATAATAATTTGTTTTGCGAAGCGATGCGATAACCGAACTTCCAAACAGATCGTTGTTGCTGTTGTAGGTTGCAAGGGCCTTGCCGCTTACGGAGCAGGATTCAGGTATTTTTTCCTGTTTCAGGTCAATCACACCACCAATGGCATCAGAACCAAACTGGAGTGAGGCAGGACCTTTCAATACCTCCACCTCTGCCACTGCAAACTGATCAACTTCGAGGCCATGATCTGCTCCCCACTGTTGGCTTTCATGCCTCAACCCATTTGAAACAACAACTACCCTGTTAAAACCAAGCCCGCGAATTACCGGCTTTGACTGACCAGCACCTATGCCAATGGCATCAACGCCGGGGAGTCTGTCGAGGGTTTTCATCAGGTTTCCGGAAAGGTGCTTTCTGATGAAACTTTCATCCACATGCTCAATAGTTAACGCATTTTCAGCGCGTTGACGTGCAGCCAATGAATCCACCACAACCACTTCACTCAAAGTGAGTAAATCAGGCACGAGTGCAATGTGAAGTCCGTTCGCCAATGGTATTTTTACTTCTACATAACGTTTTTTGTATCCGATAAAATTGACTTCAAGCGTATAAATGCCTGCTTCAAGTTTGTCAATAACAAAACGTCCCTGCGAGTCGGTGGTTGTGCCAACATTTTTGATCGCAATAAAAACCGTTGTGCCGGGCAAAGCTACGCCCCTTTCATCTGTAATATGTCCGTAAACACGATTTACAGATTGCGCGTATATTACATTGTGACAGAGCATTAAAAGCCCTGCCAACATAAAGAAATACCTCATTGTGAAAAAATTGTGTTTTGAAAATGAAAATATCAATTCAAAACACCAGGGGGCGCCCGCGACGAAAACAAAACCGGTTCTGAAGTATGCAAGGCTGAGCTGACAGCAAATAACAAGGTTTCGAAGATCAGCTCATTTTTTTTAACAATCACAATTGTTGCCGGCAATTCATTCACAGCACCCTTAAACGCGAGAATTTGACAAACTTTTGCAGGAGCCGATAGCTCGTCCCACCTCAGATGCCTGGCTTGTTCTGGGCCTTGCCCGGCATGGCAGCCTGTGTGGCAATGCGCGGTGATGTGGTGCGAAAGGGTATGTGAGAATTGATAAACTGTTGGAAATCCAAACAATGTCAGCAACACAAGTGCAAGATATCTATGAAGTCTGTTCATATTATTTCTACTCACGACTGGTGACATTCTTTACATATTCCTTTAATAATCAACTCAGAAGCAGTAGCAGCAAATCCCTCTGGCAGCGCTGGTTTTGCAACGGGGACGCTTTCTAAACACAAAACTTGCTTGCAATGCTCACAATAAAAATGTGCGTGTACCGGGTTTGAAAACACCTCAGGATCAATGGCGTAGCGCACAATGGTTGGGTCAACCACGATTTTGTGTAGAATCTTGTTTTCCTCAAGCGTTTTGAACGATCTGTAAAAAGTAGTGCGGTCGTAATTGCCTTTGAGTTGCTCCCTTATTTCCTGTTCCGACATGGCATGCCGACCCACCAACATCACTTCGATGATGCCTTCTCTGCAACTCGTTCTTTTGAGCTTGTTCTGACGTAAAACTTCGGCCGGACTAATCAATGCAACAATGGTTCAAATGCAACAATGTTGCAAAATTAACGCAAAACAATACATGAATCTTATAATTCTGTATTTTCTTCTGTATTTTTTTGAAGTCTTGTGCTAAGCTTATGGTAAACTCCCTCAGAATCAGCCATCAATTCGTCATGGGTACCCATCTCAGCAATTACGCCATTTTCGAGAACAACAATCAGGTCGGCATCTATAACAGTAGTCAGGCGATGGGCGATGATGATCGAAGTTCTGTTTTGCATGAGCGCGTTCAGTGCCTGTTGCACCTGGGCTTCGGAATTATTGTCGAGAGCCGATGTTGCTTCGTCAAGTACGAGAATTGCCGGATCGCGCAGGATGGCACGTGCGATGGCAACACGCTGCCTTTGCCCACCCGACAACTGAATGCCACGTTCTCCAACGGTTGTTTGAAAACCCTCTGGGAAAGCTTCAATAAACGAAAGTGCGTTGGCTGCCCTGGCTGCTTCCTTTATTTCTTCCATTGTTGCACCGGGTTTTCCATAGGCTATATTTTCGGCGATGCTGCCTCCAAAAAGCATCACTTCCTGTGGCACAAGCGCCATCTGACGACGAAGAACCTGTTGATGAATCTGCCGTGCATCTGCTCCATCAAACAGCAAACGTCCATGCACAGGATCGTAAAATCTGAACAGCAACGAGCTCAGCGTGGTTTTTCCGGCTCCGGATGCACCAACAAGCGCCACCTTTTGCCCTGCCTTGATTTCGAAATCAATGTCTTTCAGCACTGTAACATCAGTACGACCCGGATATGAAAAGCCAATATGCTCAAAACGAATGTTGCCCTTAAGTTTTGTTTGGCTTCCTTCTGCCTCCTGATCGTTGAATTCCGGTGCTTCATCAAGCAGCTCCATGAGGCTTTCTGTGGCGCCGATCGCCTTTTGTACCTGCGAATAAAGATCGGCCATCCCCGATATGGAAGCTCCGATGAAAACAGTATAGAGAATAAACTTAAACAAATCGCCGGCGTTGATGCCCTCGCCTTTGTTCACCAAATAAACGCCAAACCAAATCACACCAACAATGGTTGAAAATAGGCTGAAAATGATCAACGATATAAACAGGGCCCGCGCCTTTGATCCTTTGATGGCAACATCAATCACTTCATTTGTACTTTGAGTATATCTTTGATTTTCAAATGATTCGTTTGCATAGGCCTTCACATTTGATATACCCTGCAAGGTTTCTTCAACTATGATGTTGGTTTGTGCTACCTGTCCTTGCGTCCTTTTTGACAGCGATCGGATGTGTTTTCCAAAAAACCTTGCTCCAATTGCAACCAACGGCACAAAAGCCAGCATAAAAAGTGTAAGCTTAATCGAAATAAACGACAGCAACACTACGCCGCCAACAATCGTGATCAACTGCCTGATAAACTGCGCGATGGTAAAAGTGAAAGTTTCCTGAAGGATCGAAATATCAGCCGAAATCCGGCTATTCAGCTCACCAACACGGTGTGCCGAGAAAAAGTTCATCGGCAACCGGATCAAATGGTTATAGGTTGTTTGTCGCAAACCGGCCAGCATGTTCTGGGTGACAAGCTCAAACCAATAGATTCGTAAATAGGCAAAAACCGCATTCACGGCAAAAACTGCGAGCAAGATCAGTGCTATTTTGTTGATATGCTGCAAACTGGCCTCTGGATTGGCTTGGTTGATTAGATCGCCAAGCAACATCGGAAAAGCAAGTGTTGTCATACTTGACACAGAAAGTGCAATCAGGCCGCCGATAAAAGCGTACTTTTTAGGTAGCACAAAACGCAGTAAATTAAGCAGTTGCTTAAAACCTTTCCAGCTAAAGGATTTTTTTTCGTTGGCTTCCTTACTCTTCATCAAGATTTGATTTAACAAGAAACGTGCAATATGCGATGTTGTTCAGTGCGGGTTGCTTTTATTTTATTCAATGGGATAATACACCTCTGTCATAATGACGGAAGAATCTTTCACTGCTGTTTCCTGTTTCAGATAAACTTCATACACGCCGGCGCCTCTCAACTTCATTCCAAAGTCCTGCATATAATTATCCATCTCAACATGCACGTTTACAAGACCTTCAGCCGGACCACTATGAACAGCCTTCAACATTTTTCCGGCTTCCCAGCGATATAAATGCATCAATCCATGTTCGCGCACTTCTTCTGCCACCGGATAAGCCACTCTGAACTTGATTGGTTTGTCCGCATCCCAGTTGTAAAACACAGCAAAAGCAGTACCTGCAGCCGCTGTTCTTCCATAAGCCATCAATTTCTCAAGCATTGAAAAATCATCGGCCAATTTGTGTTCTACATCAGGCATCATGGCCGAATCGAGTATTGCAACAGCATTAACAGCTTCTTTTGTAATTTCTTCAATTCTTATTGCAGGTGAAGCTCCTTCGGCCAGTTCTTTTATCTTTTGCAAACCTCGCTCCTGAAGCGGTTTCATTGTTCCTTCGATGAAATAGCCGAAATAACGGTGAAAAGGATAGCTGAGGTCCGTCATCACCAACTTCCAGCCAACGATCACACCATCGGTGGTATCTTTGAAAGTCCATTCATCGAAAGCCTGACCCGATCCACCCATATCGAGTTTTATTCGAATTGATTCATAAGGATTGCAGGCAACAATTTCCTGAGAACCGCTGCGGCCGTTCTTGCCTTTCCACACATGTTTACTTTTAAGTCCTCGCTCCGGACCCGTGAAAACGGAATTCAGATCGTTGTCGCCTTCCATGAACGGACTCCAGTCTTTCCAGTAATGGAGGTCGCTCACCAACCGAAACACGGTTTGAGGAGCCGCCTTGATATATATTTTCTGCTGCGTTTCGGCATGGTCTTTTATGAAATAGGCCAGAAATAGCAAAAACGCAACCAAAACCAAAAAAACTCCACCTACAAATTTTAATAAACGCATCTTTCTATTTGTTTAGTTGTTCTCATTTTTAAACGTCATGACAATCTTTTGCAATCCATCGCGAAGAACCGATAGCGGACAAGCCACGTTCAGTCGCATTTTTCCTTCGCCGCCGGAGCCAAAGTCTTTGCCCGGACTGAGCCAAAGACCGGCTTCATTGATCAGCTTTTCGTGTATCATTTTGTCGTCCAAGCCTGTAAACCCAAAGTCGAGCCACATCAGGTAAGTGGCCTCAGTTGGGTAAATAAGCATGTGAGGAAGTTGCTCCCGCAAAAACATTTCAGTTTCCATCACATTGTTTTTCAAATACTTGACAAGGTCGTTTAGCCATTCATCACCCAAAATAAAGGCAGCTTTCGTGGCTTCAAATCCAAAAATATTTCCCATATCGAGGTGTAGATGCTGGATTTTTGTCTTCACAATATTTCTCAATTTTTCGTCAGAAATAATCAATGAAGAAGCAGTCAGACCGGCCAGGTTAAACGTTTTGCTTGGCGAATGTGCTGTGATTGTGATTGCAGCAATTTCCGGCGAGAGATTTGCAAAAACAGTATGTTTATGAGGTGGTAAAACCAAATCATTATGTATTTCGTCAGACAATACGATCACTTTGTTGTGCAGACAAATTTCAGCAATTCTTTCGAGTTCAGGCTTTGTCCATGACCTGCCGACAGGATTGTGTGGATTGCACAATACCAGCATCTTAGCTGTCTTAGCTTGCTCTTCAAGCAAATCGAAATCTATTGCATAAGTCTGGTTTTCGACAACAAGACGATTGTTGACAAGCTTCCTGCCATGGTCGCTGATTGCCGTAAAAAACGGAAAATAAACGGGCGACTGAACAATAATTTCATCTCCCGGAGCAGTAAGCGCCAGCACAGTAAAATTGAGGGCAGGAACAACACCCGGCGAAAACAAAATCCAGTCTTTGCTGATTTCCCATTGATGACGCCGCTTCATCCAACCTATAATAGCCTCATAATATGGCTCATCACGAAATGTATAGCCATACACAGGATGCTTTGCACGCTCAATAACAGCTTCACGCACAAAGGAGGGCGTTTCAAAATCCATGTCGGCTACCCACATTGGCAAGATGTTTTCGTTTCCAAAAATCGTTTTGGCAAGATCGTGTTTGATGCTTGCCGTTCCTTTCCGATCAATGATGGCGTCAAAAGCGTTCATTCTCATTATTTTTTTGCAAAGAAACGAATTTTGAGGCAGAGACTGACCCGGCTAAATTGTCACGGATGGTTGAATTATCATGCGCTCTAATTGGAATGAAAAACGATTATGCTAACTTTGCTTAAATTATCGTAATTATGACCCTTTCTGATGCCCAAAAGGAAGTTGACAGCTGGATCGAAAAAGTTGGTGTTAGGTATTTCAGCGAGCTGACGAATACTGCCCTGCTCATGGAAGAAGTGGGTGAGCTGGCACGCATTATGGCCCGAAAATACGGCGATCAATCGGCAAAACCAACTGATAACCAAAGTAATATGGCGGACGAAATGGCTGATGTTTTGTTTGTGCTTATCTGTTTGGCCAACCAAACCGGCGTGGACCTGAACAAAGCTTTTGAGCAAAACTTACAAAAAAAATACAGCAGAGATGCCGAACGACACAAAAACAATCCCAAGCTCACAAATAAAAGTTGAAGCAAAAACAGTTTAAACATATAACAATCAAAATTTTATGATTTTATTACAACTCATTAATCATCAATGGAAGCAGGCCAGACGATCGCCCATCTGGCAAAAAAACCTTGCGGTGAACATCATCATGGGTTTTTTCTTCTTTATCATTCTGCTCGAATTTGTTGTTCTCTCGATGGTTGTTTCGGACAAATGGCACGAAATCGCCGGCACGGAGAAACCTTTTACGATCTTTCATCAGGTTTTGGCCTGGTATTTTTCAGCGATGTTGGTTTTCAGATTTTTCATGCAAAAGCTGCCCGCGCTCGAAGTCAGACCCTATCAGCATTTGCCCCTGAAAAAACAAACACTCATCCATTATATCCTTTTCAGAGGAAGTCTTGGAATATTTAACTTGCTGACATTCATAATTTTAATACCATTCTCAATTTTTCAGGTGGGTTATAGTTATTCGCTTCCGACAACTTTGCTCTGGCTTTTAGCAATGTTTTCGATGGATTTGTTGGTAAACTACACAGTCTTCTTTTTTAAAAAGCAAATGGCTGTAAACACGAAACCGGTGTTGATTTTTCTTGGTGTATTGGTCATTGTTGGTGTTGCAGAATACTTGGAATGGTTCAGTTTTTCAGAGATTGTTGCAAAAGGGTTCGATTTTTTGCTTGTTTTTCCGCTGTTGGCACTCATCGTTCCTGTTTTGGCATTTCTTGTTTACAAGCTGAATTTCAACTTTCTGCTTCGCGGACTCTATCTGGAAAACTACCAGTCGGCCAAAGCAGGAAACGAACTTAGGGGCAATCTGCAATACCTCAACAAAGCCGGCGTGCTCGGACAAATTATTTCGATGGACATCAAATTGCAGTTGCGCAACAAGCGAACCAAATCAATGCTTATGATGGCTCCGCTCTTTTTGGCGTATGGCTTGTTTTTCTATCCTCAGGAACAATATTCCAAAGATGGCGGTTTTGTGGTATTTATCGGAATGTTCACAACTTCTGTGCTGGCTATCAACTATTTGCAATACGCATTTGCTTACGAAGGAGCCTTTTATGATTTCCTGCGGACCTCAGGCTTAAAGACCAACGATTTCGTAAAAGCAAAATCGGTATTGGGCAGCGGCCTGATCATTGTCTCATATATTCTCACCACACCCTACATTTATTTTGGCACCGATATTCTGCTCATTCATACGGCTTGTGCATTGTTCAGTCTTGGATTCATTGTTCCGTCAATATTATTTTTCGCTACCTACAATAAAAAAACCATGGTGCTTAGCCGTGGTTCGGCCTTTAATTATCAGGGAGTTGGGGCAGCTCATTTCTTTGCAATGATTCCTGTATTTGTGTTGCCGGTGATGATCTATCTCCCCTTTAAGTGGCTTGGAAACCCGCATGGTGGTATGATTGCGCTTGGGTCAATAGGAGTGATCGGGCTCTTACTTAAGAAATGGATACATCAAATGATCACTGATAACCTCGAAGAACGAAAATACATCATGAGCGAAGGCTTTCGTCAAAAATATTAAACAAAATAAACATTTACAAAATGATACAAATCAATAACTTACAGAAGAAATATAACGATATTACTGTGCTCGACATCCAGCAGTTAAATATTCCGGACAACGAAAGTTTTGGCCTCGTTGGAAACAATGGCGCTGGTAAAACCACCCTTTTTCGGCTGCTGCTCGATCTTTTGCGTGCCGATCAGGGTTCGGCCAGCATCAATGGCATTGCCGTGGCGACCGATGAAAGCTGGAAACATTTTACCGGCTCTTTTCTCGACCAGGGTTTTTTGATTGATTTCCTAAGTCCCGAAGAGTTTTTTGAGTTTACGGGTAAGATCAAAGGCATGTCGCACGACGATGTTAGCAGTTTTTTGCTTGGGATGGAAGAGTTTTTCAATGGCGAAGTGCTTGGAAAAAAGAAACTTATCCGCAACTTTTCGATGGGAAACCAACAAAAGATCGGCATAGCAGCCGCTTTCATGGGCAATCCGAAAGTTGTTGTTCTTGATGAGCCTTTCAACAGCCTCGACCCAAGTACGCAAATCAGGCTAAAACAGCTTATCAAACAGAATAAATCTGAAGCAGCCACCACTTTTCTCATTTCGAGTCACGACCTCAACCATCTAGCCGAAGTGTGCGACAGGGTGGTTGTGCTCGAAGAAGGCAAAATCGTTCACGATTTGCATTCCGACAGTGATACACTCGCATCGCTCGAATCGTATTTTGCGGTTTGAGATGCAGCTTTCAGTTTCCTGAAAACGCCAGGATGTTAGTCGCTCCGATGAAATTGAATTTTTGAAGCATTTGCAACAAGCAACAAGCCTTGCATTCCATTTTAATATCACTTTGTCCGATCGAAAATTTTGAGCTATGAATAAAAAGACTTTAGAAAATAAAACTTAAAGTGGTTGTCACAAAGGATTTCGATTGTTAAATTTTAGAAGTTCAATGATATAGAATATTACGTTAGTTAGTCTGTACATGATGCCTTGGCCTGAGCTATAATTTTGTGGGAAAGGTATGTACGAAATGAGTGTTAGGTTTTACTATCGTAAATGACTGACATGAATGACGTACATATCGAAGCCATCGGGCTTTATAGACAAGACTAATTAATTTCATTTTAATGTATTAGATTGCAAGCGCAACACCAAAGTTTGTCAAAGACCTCATTACCAGCCTTACACAACCAAAGCGTTTTCACAATGAACCGGATTGTTTTGATTTTCCTGCTTTCGATTGCATTTTTTGTGAGAGAAGATCAACTTTTTGGTCAACACAAACCTGTTGACGGCGAAATTGTTTTGCCAAAACACAGCCTGATCCTGGATTCAAGGGGAAATTTGGCTGGATTCTCCGATGGCGTATCAATACTTTTTACAGCAAAAACCAAAAACAACAATTCATACATTGCACTGAGCTCCGACAGTGCTTTTGCCCTCCGGTTCGATCAAAACAACAGCATTGATTTGGCTCATAAAGTAAATTTCCCTGATTTCACACACACATACAAGACCGACCGGCAAAAATCAATACCTGAATATTGGTTGCAGCCTGATTCGCTTGGCTCATTTCTGATCTTTGATTCGCTTTCGGTTTCACGCCTGAAAAAAGCCGAAAATATTAGGCCAATTTACGCAATCAACAGCAAATTGCTGTATCATAATGGTGTTTATCAAACACTTGCAACAGAATCGCACGGAAACAACGATCCTGTTTACAACTTTTTATTCAGTCAACTCAATGCTTTTAATCCTGAAAATGTCCGTTGGTCTCCAACCTGCGAATCCTTGCTTTCTTCGCAGCAAAAACAGGCAGAAGACAAAAAAAACAAAACGCAATCAACCGACACATGTCATTGCGTTTATTGCTTCAGGGCTTCTGTTGCTGAGAATGTTGAACTAAGAAAATTTGTAATTTTCAACCATAAAAGCGATAGTTTACTTATTGTTTTACAAGCAATTAAACCTGAAAACAATTTACAGCATATCTTTATTCAGCACTTGCAAAAGCAATCCGGCAGCTCATATTCTGTAAGTTCTGCTATGATGGCCGCAGTATTGCAAATGCCCGACAAAAGCGAGAAACTTTTTGCCGCAAAAAAAACTGTCTATACAGCGCTTTCCGACAGCATTGCCCAATCGCTTTCGAACAGCGTTTCAGAAGCAATTAACTACAACTACACTCCTGATCTGGAGATAGATAACAGCTTGAAATCAAGAAACGAAAAGGGATTTTCGAAAATGCTGACCGAAGGATTTATCCCCTTTGGTTTTGTTGATTTCGACATTTCGAAATTTGTTGGCTACAACGATTTCGAAGGTCCGAAGTTTGGTGTTGGCATACAAACAAACCATCGTCTGAGCAAAAAGTTGGGTCTGGCAGCAGCCATCGGATCAGGCATTTGGTCGCGAAAAATCAACTTCAACTATGGTTTTGTTTACGATTTCAAGCCGGGAGCGCCGGTTCAGTTGCGTCTTCAGCATTATGCGCAATACCTGCCTTCGGGTCGTAGCGGATTCGATGGTTCTTCCACTACCCTTTTCAATGATGGCTCCTACAAGAATATGTATGTCAATAAAATGGATTATACCAAATCCATTGAATCAACACTTGGCTGGGTTTATAAGAAAAAAATACTCAGCACCATTGGCTTTGCCCATCAAACGGTTCGTCCGGGCTATGATTATAGCTTCGTTGCTGACCCTGCACTGCCGGCCGCAGCTGAATTTAAGCTAAACGAACTAAGTTTTGGCATTCGCTACCGTTTTCAGATTGTAAACAAATCAAAGGAGATTTACCGAAGCAGCGATCAAACTGATGAAGTTGAAATGCGCGTCGGAGCAGGTTCATTTTCAAGCCCTGGCAATGGGCTTAACTATTTCAAAATCGAGTTAAGAGCCCGAAAATACTTTCTGCTTGGTGAAAACGGCATATTGGAATCAGAAGCAAGAGTTGGAATAAACCATGGCGATCTACCTTACTTCAAAATGTTTAATATTCCTGCCACATGGAGTCGTTTTGGACTGTTTGCTCCCGGTTCATTTGCCACAATGAAGCCAAACGAGTTTGTTACTGATCAATACCTCAGCCTTTCAGTAAATTTTTTGCAGCGCAATTCATTTGTCAGAAAAGGCGTGGTGCGTCCACGTCTATTCGTTGTGGCACAAGCTGTTACAGGCAGCATCAACAATTATGAAAGTCATATTGGTATAAATATCCTTGCTCCTGAAAATGGTTTCTATGAAGCCGGATTTGGTTTGCACGATTTGCTTAAAAGCGGCGACAATGGGCTTGGGATAGGATTTTTTCACCGGATTGGACATTACAGACTGGAGGAAAAGAAATACAATTACTCCGTTAAACTGCTTTTAAACTTCGGATCGGCCCTGCAGCGTAATCCATCATTCTTTTAAGTAGGGTCCGTTTATAATGTCTGGTGCTTGTGCTTTCCTTTTGAGGGCGAGGAATGTACAGAATGATTGTCAGGATTTTACTATTATAAATGAATGACATGAAAGATGTACATAACGAAGCCATTGGAATTAAACACATGAAAAAGTAACTATTTGTAACTTTATTTCCTTTCGGAAAATTCAGATTGTTCGCAAGGCGCTAAAAAAAATGCTTTAATTTGGCCAAAAAATTCAACCATGGAGAATGCAATTAAAAACATCCGCTCAATTGCCGGCTTGATCTTGTTGGCACTTTTTGCCTGGTTTTTCACCGATTTATTCATTTATATCTGTGTTGCAATAGTTGTCTCAATCATTGGCAGGCCACTTGTCAGATTGCTTAGTGCCAGAAAGATACGCAAGTTCAAGATCGGATCTACGATAGCCGCAATTATCACGATCGGTATAATGCTCACGCTCATTGCATTCTTTATACTGTTCATTGGCCCTTTGATTGCCGAGCAGGCACAATTGATATCTGCCATTGACCCACACACCATCGGACTGTATTACAAGGACTTCTTGCAGGAACTTCACCAATACCTCGAGCAGTTTGGTTTTCTCAACCACAACGACCGGCTGCTTGTGGTCATTCAGGAAAAGCTTAAAAATCTCGTGAGTTTCTCGTACATTTCAACTGCTTTTGGTTCGGTCATCAGTACAACCGGCTCCATCTTTATGGCCTTCTCGATTGTCTTGTTTCTAAGTTTTTTCTTCCTCAGCGAGCCCGAATTGGTGCGGAATTTCATTTTGTGGATCACGCCACGCAATCATCAGAATGCTGCACGCGAGATATTGATTGACTCCAGAAAACTGTTAAGCCGTTATTTCATTGGTCTTCTGATCGAACTGGTGAGTATGATGATATTGATATCGAGTGCATTAGCCATCTTTGGGGTGCACAATGCCATCCTTATCGGGTTTCTTGGCGGCCTCATGAATATCATCCCATACATTGGCCCTTTGATTGGGATTGTGATCGGTTCGCTGCTGGGGATCATCTATGTGCTTGCGCTTGGAATGTACGATCAATTGTTCTATTCTACTTCTGTAATCATTGGTTCGTTTTTGTTTGCAAATATGATTGATAATTTTATTCTCCAGCCTGTGATTTATTCCAAAAGCGTGAAGGCACATCCACTTGAGATATTTCTGGTAATCATTATGGCCGGAAATATTGCTGGTATCACCGGAATGATAGCTGCAGTGCCTGTTTACACCATTATAAAGGTTATCTATAACCAATACGCACAAAAGGTTGAAACCGGTGAGATTTAATCAAACAATTAACATCCGCAGAGTAACAATTTTATAAAAATAGCGTAAGAGTCGTTATGGGAAAGAAAACATTTAACTTTGGAAACGGCCTGCTTATTGGCGCGGTTTTAGGCGCTGCAGCAGTCTATTTTTTGAACGAAGAACGTCGCAACAACTTCAAAAAGAAAGCAATAGACATAGGAGCAAAAGCGGCAGATCAGCTTGCAGATAAACTCGAAGATTTAAAAAACACATTGGAAGAAGAATCCGGCAATTAGAGCTTTGACATTCTTTTTCGCAAATTAATTTTATTATGGCAAATAACCTGAGTGATGAAATAAGCAATTTGACCGCTGACCTGAAAATGTATTTAAACCTTCGGTTGAATCTCATCGGTCTGTTGTTAAGCAAAAGAATAGCAACTCTATCCTCCATCTTGCTCACCGTGATAATCATTACCGGACTGGCTTCGATGATCATACTGATGTTGTCGTTTGCCTTTGTTTTCTGGTTTGGTCATCATGTCGGAACTTATTATCAGGGCTTTCTGGTAATGGCAGGAGTTTATACGCTTCTTGGCGTCATTGTTTTTCTTGGAAGAAAAAAGTTTTTTGTTGACCCTGTTATACACAAGATTAATGAGAAGATGACCTCAGCTGACTTTGCAGGCACCAGCACTCCCTCTCCAGCAAAATTTGCCAACCTGGATGACCACATTAACTACCTGACGCAGGTGGTCGAAAAGCATGAGTCTGATATACAGAAAGATTACGAAAATATTACCGAACAACTCCAGCCTGCCAACCTGCTCAAAAATGCAGTAGGCAGTTTGCTGACAAGTCCAACGCTGCTTATCACCCTCCTCAACCTGGCAATAAAAGTGTTAAGAAAAGGTGGCAAAAACAAGGAGGAAAACAACGAAGAATCAGACGGTTAAGATATCTTTTTCTTTCAATTCCAGCACTTTATCAACTTTGATGATATAGTTATTGGTCATTTCCTGAATTTTCTCCACAAGCCTTTTTACTTCATCCTCCGGAACACCATCTTTTTCGAGATGCTTTGCATCATCGTTGGCATGGCGTCTTGCGTTTCGGATGCTCACTTTAGCCTCTTCTGCTTCATTCTTTGCCCGTTTCACAAGGTCGCGACGGCGCTCCTCGGTGAGTGGTGGCACGTTGATACGCAGGATTTCGCCCTCGTTCATGGGTTTAAAACCAAGATTAGCAGCCATAATAGCCTTTTCGATGGTATAAATCGTACTCTTGTCAAAGGGCTGAACAATGATCTGACGTGGATCAGGGGTGTTGATGTTGGCCACACGCTCAATAGGCATATGTGCACCATAGTACTCAACCATCACACCATTCAGCATGGAAGGGCTCGATTTTCCGGCCCTGATCTTTTGCAATTCACGCTCAAAATGCTCAATGGAATGATCCATCGCTTCCTTAGTGCTCTCCAAAACGAATTGTGATTCTTCTGTCATGGTTTTTATTTTTGCTGACAAATATACATAAAAAAATCCTCGAAATTCCAGTCAAAAATCAGAGTGGCGCGTAAAAACCAAACAAAACAGGATCGTAGTCTATTATGCGCAACCAACGTTTTTTGACAACGAAAGACTCCTTCTTCTTGTTCCAAACATACAATCGAAGTGTTGAACCAGTCGGGATCGCCGGTCCGGAATCAAGGTGATAGGCAACAACCAGCCAGGCTTTTTGGTTTTCGTTCAGGATTCTTCCTTCCGAAGTGCCCGACCTCCATAAATAAGGTGTTGCTTGTCCTTTCGTTTTTATTTCCAATACAAGGCTCACCCCTTCTGCCGGCATAGCCGGAAGCAACTCGATACCGGCTACCAGGATGCCATCGGTTTGCTTTCTGACAGAATCGTAATCGGCTTCCCAAAGCATCCCATATTCATCTGCCCCGGCAAAACGCTTTATTCCCTGATCATCAGATTCCATCAAAACAGTTCGTTCGTTTAAACACGACAACGATGCTGCTGACGAATCTTTCGAAAGGAGATAATAGCCTGAATTGAACCAGTTGGTTTTTTTGACAATATATGGAAACCTTGCACGGGCGGCTTCTATCCAGCTGTAGGTGGTGTAGTCGGACCAGCCAACTGTCAAAAATCGGGTAGTGATGCTGTCGAGAAAAAATTCGAAATTTTGTTTTTCCTTGTCTTTATTAAACAGTCTTACTCCCTGATTTCCATGTCTTTGCTGATAAAAATCGAGCATTCTTGCCGAGCCTCCCACTGCCGCACATGAAAGATTGTTACCGGTGGTTGCAATGGCCTCCTCAAAACCTGCAGCTATCTGTTCATAGCCCTGCTGTGTCATCAAACGAAAATGTTGACGCTCAACCGTGAGACTGTACACACCGGCAAGCAACAGCGCAGCAGTAAGAAGCAAATTCCTGGTTTCTGATAATGGTTTGATAAAACCGGATATTCCTAACAGCAAAAAAGGAAAGCTAAAATACAAGGTGCTGAACTGAAGAACTGGTGTTCTTACAACCGAATAGATCCATCCGATCGCAAATGACAAAACAAACCACGAAACAAATAACATCAACCATTTTAAGTCGCGTCCGGCCGGCATCCGGTAAGTTAGAGCAGCTAAAAATATCCCTGTAACTACCAACGAAAAGACCCATGAAAAATGGAAGGTATATTTCAGAAAACCGAAAATGAAATCGCTTTCCGGTTTCGCGAGCCAATCTCCGATTCCTCCGGCTGTCAGCTGGCTGATGGCTAAAGATATATTTGGAAGCCAGAGTATTACAGCTGCAATACCATAGAAGAATATGCTTCTGCGTTGCTCCCTATGAGCCATTGCAAACAGTCCCAAATACACAAATCCGGCCATCATCATGGCAAAATAATGCATCATCGCAGCTGATACCAACGCTGTAACGAAAACAACGCCATATAATCTGCGATGCTTGACAACGTTTTCAACTATCCTGATACCGGAATAAGCTGCCAGTAAAACAAAGAACAGTCCGGTGCTGTAGGGTCGTGCCAGTTGGCTGTAAAAAACGAAATACTGCATCACAGCTACCATTGAAGCAGCAAACAAGCCTGCAGTTTTGTTGAAAAGCTGTTTTCCGGTCAGATAAACGAGCCACACTGACACAATACCCAGCAATGTGAAAGGAAGTTTTATCCAAAATGAATCCCAGCCAAAGAAATTTGTAATAAACGCAATCAGAAGCTGTGTGCCGGCAGGATGTGCATCAGGCACAACGCCTTGCTGAATAAGCTCGCTCCAGCTATCGTAGCCGGTACGGAAGAGTGCACTAAACTCATCATGCATGAAGGGTATCGAAGGCAATACCATGAGCCGGATAGTGGTTGCAGCAAGCAACAACAATACTTCCGGCGCAAAACGCAGGCAGTTACTAGAAAAAACGTTTCTTATCTGATTTTTAATCAACGTGTTACCAAAGTTCCAACAGGCAATCCCAATAATACATCACGAAGATTCCCGCCTTTGTTCATATCAAAAACAACAATTGGCATATCGTTTTCCATGCAAAGTGTAAAGGCAGTCAAATCCATCACTTTAAGCTGTTTTGCATAGGCTTCGGTAAAAGTAATCTGATCGAATCTCACTGCTGTTGGGTCTTTTTCAGGATCGGCAGTATAAATACCATCAACCCTTGTTCCTTTGAGAATGGCATCGGCCTTGATCTCTACAGCACGCAGTGCAGCAGCAGTATCTGTTGTGAAAAACGGGTTTCCTGTTCCTCCGGCAATCACAACCACATGGCCTGACTGAAGCAGCTCAATGGCACGTGGCCCGCTCATCGAGTCGGCAATCTTGTCAATATACACTCCCGACAAGAGCGACACTTTCACACCGAGAGCCTGCAATGCTGACTGAACGGCCATGCTGTTGATCACTGTGGCGAGCATTCCCATATAGTCACCCTGTACCCTGTCCATGCCTTGACTTGCCCCTTGCAAGCCTCTGAAGATATTTCCACCTCCAATGACGATAGCAATCTGTGCGCCTGCATCATAAGCTGCTTTCACCTCCTGCGCATAAGCATTCAGTCTTTGCGGATCAATGCCATAGTTTTGGCTCCCTTCGAGCGCCTCGCCGCTCAACTTCAATAAAATCCTCTTATATTTCATCTGTTTTCAATTAAAACCAATATCCGATATTTACAAAAGTACTCATCCCACTTGCTCTGTTACCCCCCATCAGCGAAAGTTCAACCGGCCCTACGAAACTGTCGTACGAAAACGTAACGCCATATCCCACAAGTAATTCGGGCTTTACAAACAAGTCTTCAATGTCTATTTCGATGTAGCCAATGTTAATTTTCGGGCTGATGTAAAATTTGTCAGCAATCTGATACTGCCAGGCAGCATGCATTGAAACCTGATTCAGCCCGGTCTGCTCAACAAATCTATGTCCTATAAATGGAATGAAACCATCGAAGTACGTAAAATTGGATTGTCCCCCCATAAAAAAGAAATGTGTGAGACTGGGGTATTTGTCAAAGAAGGTGACACCGGCTGTGAGGCCGGTTTTTATTGTACTTCTTTTACTAACAGGAAAGTTTTTGTCGTAATTCAAAGCAAAAATCAATGCTTTTCCGCCAAAAAGTTCGAGTGAGTCATTTCCGATGGGGCCAACATACTTTATACCGAAATTCATTTTGTGGCCTGTTGTTGAGAAATAATTCCTGTTATACGTGTCAATGGACCATAAAGCTCCGGCAACAAAATTCTTATCAAAGTCAGCATTGTCGAAAATCGGATTGCCAAAGCCGCTGTTTGTGCTCAGGCTCTCAACCCTGGCCCCAACCCTGAGGCGCATTGTGTTGCGATAAGTCCATTGGGCGAAAGCGCCGATAACATATTGATTAAACTTCAACACATCGCCCAACTCGTTGCCATTGTATGAGTTTAGTCGCAATGAAAGTCCTGAGGCATGAAGTCCGAATCCTATTTTCCTCCCCCTGTCAACCAGATACAAGGCTTTGAATTGTGGATTCTCGCCAAGATTGATATCTGCAAACAACTTCGACCCTTTGATCAATACATTCTTGAAAGTGGCATTGAGTAAAAGTCCCACTTTGTAATCAGAATCATAATGCAGACCGGCACCAAAAATCCCTGAACTGGCTTCGGTGATTTCGAAAACCAATCCTGCACCATACTCATTTGGAATGAAATAGAAGTTTATCAGTTCAAAAAAACCACTGCCGTATGCTCTTTTCACCGACTCAATCACCTCTTCCAGGTGAATCCACGACATGGGTTTGATATCCAAAGCTCCGTCGAGGTATTCGCGCGAAACCATTTTCAGGCCTTCATACCTGAACTCTGTAATAAAAATCGAATCTAAAGGAGCTGCATCAAGCACGCGGGCAGACCGGGGTGAGATTAGGTTCAGCGAGTCGGCAAGCCGTTTGAGCGCCGGAAGTTGCGCCCTTGCTGCATCTTCTCCACCCTTGATGATGGAGTCATATGCAGTGAAACTCATCATATCATAGCCTTCGAGGTTGGGTTTGATATAAAAATCAGTGAGCCTCATCGCTTTGTTGTTGGCATCAATGCGGTAGAATGATGTCACCTGGTCCAACACCTTAAATGCAGAGTTGATTTCATCAATCTTTGCCAAGCCTGACTGCACATCAACACCCACAATAATATCCGCACCACGCTTTTTCACTTCCTCAACAGGAAAGTTATTGATCACTCCTCCATCAACAAGTGTGTGATTATCAATAACAATGGGTATAAAATAACTTGGGATTGACATGCTGGCGCGCACCGCCTTGTGGAGAACGCCCTTTTCCAGCACGACATTGGCACCATCTCCAAGATCTGTTCCGATGCACAGAAAAGGTGTTGGAAGCTGTTTGAAATCGCTGGTTCTGTATGCTGGGCTGAGGTATTTTGCCAACAAAAGATCTACCATCTGCCCGGTGTATAAACCGGTTTTTACCCTTACCTTCTTTTCAACAACAGGAAAAGTCATTAAAAAGCGGTCAGAGTTTTGCTTTTCCTCAATAGGGATGTACATCCTGTCTATTTTGTCAGCCATAAGGTTGTCCCAATGCTGCTGCCGAACAATTTTTTCCATTGTATCAGGGTGATATCCAAGTGCATACAAGCTACCAAAGATACTTCCCATGCTTGTTCCGCTGATAAAATCAAACTGTAATCCTGCCTCTTCAAACACCCTGATTGCACCAATATGCGCAAAACCCTTTGCACCACCGCCGCTAAGCACCAATCCAAGCTTCGGATAGTTTTTCTTTTTTACATTTTGAGATAGGAGATTTTCGATTGGCAGAATGATTAGTAGAAGCATAATGCCAAACAGAGAATGTCGTTTCATATGTGTTGTTTTCAAAACTTTGGCTCAAAGCCGGAGTATTCCAAATCGAGTTTCTTAAAGCCTAAAAACACATTTCCGGCTTCACCATAAAGAAAATTCGTTACGGTGACTACATAAGTGTAATTTCCGGAAAAGCCGATGGAATCATAGAAACCAATATTCAAATATCCGGTGTCGTTTGTTACTGAAACTGATTGCCGGCCATCGCCGATGCGCTCAACCATCCACACAGCATCCTCTGAAAAGGTGATTCTTGTTTGCTTTTGGCCAACCGATTGGTTGTTGAACAATATCACAAAATCATCAGGTGGATTGGTAATCTCCTGGGTATAAACGTAGGTGAAACGGTCTTCTCCCTCGATTGGTTCAGGTTTGCAGGAGGGCAGCATCAAAGCTCCCAGCAATACACTTCCAATTACCCATTTGATAAATTTTTCCATCTTTTGCTATTGTTGAAATTCTGTTGAGTAGATTTTCACCACTAAATTACAACAAATCAAGCTTCTCCGGCATTTTTTCCGTGACAATTTTTATATTTCTTGCCACTTCCGCACGGACAGGGCTCGTTTCGGCCAACTTTTTTCTCTGCAACAACAGGTTGTGTCACTTCTTTTTGCTGGGTATTGCTGTGTGCCTGCGACAAAAGATCGTTGCGTTCTTCTTTCATTTTGCTTCTGTCAATACCCTTTGCGCGCTGTGCTTCACGCACATTTGCCGAGTCCTGAATCGGTATGTCGGCGCGCATCAGGAACGAAATCACTTCGCGGTTGATGCGGTGAACCATTGACTTAAACAACTCAAACGATTCAAACTTGTAAATCAGTAAGGGATCCTTTTGTTCGTAGGTAGCATTCTGCACCGACTGCTTCAAATCGTCGAGTTCGCGCAGGTGTTCTTTCCATGACTCGTCAATCAAGGCAAGCGAAATACTTTTCTCAATGGACAGGCTCACTTCTCTCGGGCCATTTTCGACAGCCTTTTTCAAATTCACGATCACCTGCATTCCTTTGTTCCCGTCGGTGATTGGGATGGCTATATTTTCGTACTGTTTCTGGCGTTCAAACACATCGTGGATCACAGGCATGGTTTTTTCACCAATTCTTTTCGTTTTTTCTTTGTAGGCGTTGCTCGATTTAGCAAACAATTTTTCGTTGAGTGCATCGGTCTTTCCCTGGAAAAACTCATCGTCGCCGAAAGGTGGTTCGAGTCCCATATTTTTGAGCACAGAAATCCTGAAGCTTTCAAATTCACGTTGTTGCAAGCCTTCGTTGATCAGATTCTCACCCAGATCGAACAACATATTTGAGATATCAACCGAAAGACGCTCTCCAAACAAGGCATGGTGGCGTTTTTTATAAATCACCTCGCGTTGTGCATTCATCACATCGTCATATTCAAGCAGGCGCTTACGTGTGCCGAAGTTGTTTTCTTCAACTTTTTTCTGAGCACGCTCTATGGATTTGGTAATCATCGAATGCTGAATCACCTCACCTTCCTTGAGTCCGAGACGGTCCATCAGTCCGGCGATACGACCCGACCCGAACATACGCATGAGGTCATCTTCGAGCGAGACAAAAAACTGCGAACTTCCGGGGTCGCCCTGACGTCCGGAACGACCACGCAACTGACGGTCAACACGCCGTGATTCGTGCCGCTCCGTGCCGATAATTGCCAAACCTCCGGCTTCTTTCACACCGGGTCCGAGCTTGATGTCGGTACCACGACCTGCCATATTGGTGGCAATAGTGACAACGCCAGCCTGCCCGGCTTCCTTTACAATCTGGGCTTCGCGCTGGTGCAACTTGGCATTCAACACATTGTGTTCTATACCTTTACGCTGTAGCATCCTGCTGAGCAGCTCACTGGTTTCAACAGATGTTGTACCAACGAGCACAGGACGTTTTGCATTGACAAGCGATACAATTTCATCAATCACTGCATTGAACTTCTCGCGTTTTGTCTTGTAAACAAGGTCTTCGCGGTCATCACGGGAGATGGGTTTATTGGTCGGAATCACAACCACGTCGAGCTTGTAGATGTCCCAAAACTCACCTGCTTCTGTTTCAGCAGTACCTGTCATACCGGCCAGTTTCTTGTACATCCTGAAATAGTTCTGGAGTGTGATGGTGGCATAAGTTTGGGTAGCTGCTTCGATTTTAACATTTTCCTTGGCTTCGATGGCCTGGTGCAGGCCGTCGGAATAGCGCCGGCCTTCCATGATACGTCCGGTTTGTTCATCAACGATCTTGATCTTGTTTTCCATGATCACATACTCAACGTCTTTTTCGAAGAGTGTATAGGCTTTCAGCAGTTGATGAACGGTATGCAGACGCTCTGATTTGACGCTGAAATTGCGTATCAGATCGCTTTTACTTTCGAGTTTTTCCTGATCAGAAAGCTGTTGTCTTTCTATTTCAGCAATCTCAGCACCTACATCGGGAAGAATAAAAAAGCCCGGATCATTGTAAGAAGTTGTGAGCAGATCAATCCCTTTTTCGGTAAGTTCAACAGAGTTGTGTTTCTCGTCAATCACAAAAAACAGCTCATCGTCAATGATATGCATGTTTTTGGCTTGCTCCTGAAGGTAAAAACTTTCGGTTTTTTGCATCAGGCTGCGCATCCCTTCCTCGCTCAGGAACTTGATGAGTGCATTGTTTTTTGGCAGCCCTCTGTATGCCCTGAAAAGCAGGTCGCCACCACGTTTTTCATCTGCCGGCTTAGGTCCCTGAAGCAGTTTTTTTGCTTCTGCCAGTATTGAACTGACGAGGGTCTTCTGCGCGTTATAGAGTTTTGTTACGTCAGGTTTGAGCACATCAAACTCCTGATGATCGCCTTTTGGTGTCGGGCCGCTTATGATAAGAGGTGTTCGTGCATCGTCAATAAGCACAGAGTCAACCTCATCCACGATGGCATAATGATGTTTGCGCTGCACAAGTTCATCAGGATTGCCTGTCATATTGTCACGCAGGTAATCGAAACCAAACTCATTATTGGTTCCATAGGTGATGTCGGCTAAGTAGGCCTTCCGGCGGGCGGTTGAATTTGGTTCGTGCTTATCAATGCAATCAACAGTGAGTCCCAGGAAGTTATAAAGCACTCCCATCCACTCCGAGTCGCGTTTGGCAAGATAGTCATTCACTGTAACAACGTGTACTCCTTTTCCGGCTAATGCATTCAGATAGACGGGTAAGGTTGCAACAAGGGTTTTACCTTCACCTGTCGCCATTTCTGAGATTTTTCCCTGATGAAGGACAATCCCCCCGATAAACTGCACATCGTAATGCACCATGTCCCAGCGAATTGTATTTCCGCCAGCCACCCAGGAGGTGGAGTAGTATGCTTTGTTGTCTCTGATTTCGATAAAATCATGGTAAGCAGCCAGATTGCGGTCGAGCTCGGTTGCTGAAACTTCGATGTACTCATTTTCTTTGAAAAGATTCGAAGCTGCTTTCATCACCGCAAAAGCCTCGGGCAGAATTTCGCTCAGAACTTCTTCAGTTTTATCGTATTGAAGCTTTTCTAACTTATCAATCTGATTGTAAATCTTCTCCTTTTCACCCGCTTCGAGTTCAAACTGTTCGTCAATTTGCTGCTTCAAACGGGCAATTTCGGCTTCTTCATTGGCAATAGCAGCAGCTATCTTTGCCTTAAACTCATTGGTTTTATTGCGCAGCTGATCCACCGGCAACTTGCTTATTGTGGTGTATGCAGCAATGGTTTCTTGCAAAAGAGGTTGTATGGCTTTTAAATCTCTTGTGGATTTGTCACCAAATAGTTTTTTAAAAAAAGAAAGCATATCTTTAAAATTGTAAAGTCACAGCCATAGCTGTCAATAATCATTCCGAAAATGTCGGGAGGCAAAATTAAGCCATTTTTTAACCCAATAATAATCTGGAGCCCATTTGACTGCAAAAGGTTCCGGTTTCACTTCTGAATTTGTTTCATCAGCCTGTTCAAATGAAACTCAAGGCTTTCGCCAACCGGGGGAGCCGGCGCCATTCCGATCTTCTGTCCGGGAAGCAACAGTATGATCTCTGGAAACACCTTGATATTATAGTGTTCATAAACAAGCATATCCTCGCCCGGTGTAAAAACCTGCCAGTTCAAGCCGTTCTGCTTCAAAAATCCGAGGGTTGGTTTATGCACATCAGATGTTGCTATCACAATGACTTCCAGTGTATTGCCATACTTTGAAACGAGATCATTGAGGTCAGTTATTGTTTTTTTACATACTTCACAAGCATTCCTGACAAAAACCAAAATCCTGATCTTATCAGTTTCGGAAAGCTGTTTTTCTTTTCCGTTTATGTCAAAAAGATTCAGTGCAGGAGCCGGAGTTCCGGGCATCAGATGACGCCTTGCCACCAAAATATTACCGGCAATTCGTCTGTGTTCCCTAATTGGCGATTCCTTCCTAAACTGTTCAAGCACAGCATCAACAGTGCCTGAATAGAAAGAAGGATTGTAGTAGTTGAAATTTAAATGCATCAACACCACCAACTCGCGAAGTTGGGCATCGCCGCTGAATAAATCATCTTTTGCAATGTATTTCAGCAAAGGTTTCATTCCTTCGGCACAGGCATTTGCAAAGCCATCCATATTTGTTGCTTTACTCGTCGTTAAAAAATAATCGCCAAAATACTGCTCCAGCATGGCCATATATTCCGGATTACGATACCCGACTGCCTTTCTTTCGAAAAAGCGGGTGAAGATTTGTTGTTGTGTCAGCTTGCGGATTGGCGGCTCCAGAGAGGCCAGCTTCCAGTAGTTGTAGTCAATCAAAAACGGGCTGCTCAGTGACGGAATACTATTTTTCACTGAAAAAGCCAAACTATCGAGATAGTCGGTGCGGCCCGAACGCAACGCCAAATTAAACTTCCTGACAACGAAAGCATTGTAGATAAAATTCAACATTTCATATTGCTGCTGCAAGCCATTGTCCGTTGCGTTTTTAATTTCAAGCTGCAAGGGTTGCGGGTCAAAATATGAAGTATTTTTTTCGTTGCTCAGCGTCAGCACCAGGTTATAAGACGCTCCGGGACTAACAAGCAGTCCGGTTTTGTTCATTCCAATGGAAATTTGCGCAACTTCGGGCTGTTCCAATTGAAAACGAAGCTCAAAACTGCCCTTGAAATCAGTGGTGGTGTTTGCAAAAACACTGTCCTGCATTGACACATAATCTTTTGGGATCAGGATTCTTACTTGCTTGCCAGGCAACACTGAACTCCCTTTTATCACAACATTTTGGGCAAACAAGACGGATGTAAACAAACTAATTAAAACAAAAAAATAGCGCATGAATGAAATTTTGAAAAGAACGCCGCTATGTTAATCATATTGTAACTGAATTCCATCGGGAATAAAACTGCTCACATCGCCACCATTTTTAAATACATCCCTTACAATTCCTGAAGTCACCGGTGTCAATTCGGGAGAGGTAAGCAGAAAAACAGTTTCAACATCCGGCAACAACAGCTTATTCACCTGCCCGATTCCCCTTTCAAACTCAAAATCTGCCGAAGTTCGAAGCCCGCGCAGAATAAAACCGGCATTGGACTTTTTGCAATAATCAACCGTAAGTCCTTCATATACTGCCACTTTCACCTGAGGATAATCTCTGAAAACATATTCGATCCAGGAAAGTCGCTTTTCGATCGAAAAGAAATAGTTCTTCTGAGAGTTTGTTCCAATTGCCACAATTATCTCATCAAACATGCTCAGTGCACGCAACACCAAAGCTTCGTGCCCACGGGTTATCGGATCGAATGACCCTGGAAATACTGCTCTTTTCATCAACTGTAATTTTTTATACTGATACCTGCAGGATGGGCCTTCGCAGCAAAATTCGGTTTATGATGGCTATGACCCTGCTTCTATTAAAAGTTGCGTTCAAAATCTCTTAAATTAAATGTCCCAGAACTTCATGTACTGAACGGTATGTTCGCGACAAAATGTCAGGGAGCTTTTCTGCCGAAATCCATTCAGCACGTACAATTCCTTCCGAGAGTTGCGGTTGTGGCACTTTATCGCCCTTGTATTGCATCTCAAACCAGCAGCTGTGCTTCAGATGCCATCTTCCTTTCAGAAAATAGCAATGCCATGTATCTGGCAGAGGCTTGATCACCAGTAATTTATCAAGACCGGTTTCTTCTTCAACCTCCCGGAGGGCCGTCTGCAAGTGTACCTCTCCCGGATCAACATGCCCCTTGGGCAGGTCCCAGAAATCATTCCGAAAGATAAACAAGGTTTCGTTATTGTGATTTTTCACCACGCCACCCGCGGCTTCCACCTGAACCATGGAAGGCATCCAGGCCTTAAAGAATAATGCCGGCGAAGATGCGCTTCTGACATGAAGGTCCTCTTTTCTGACACCTGTGAGCCAATCATATAAAAGCACCGAAGATGGTTCCGAAATTTTAGAACCAAAGTGCAAATCATCAGATTGCCTGTCCTCTCTCATCAATTTGATGCTCCTCGATTCACAAAAAACTTTATACATTTGCCCCATGAATAATAATGATCAATCAACATTAGCCCTCGCAGGATTTCTTTTGCAAATTAAAGCAATTAAACTTAATCCCACCAAACCATTTACCTGGGCATCAGGATTAAAAAGTCCGATCTATTGCGACAACCGCATCACACTATCCTATCCAAAAATCAGGACACATATCCGCCAGGAATTTGTTAGGTTGATACTCGAAAAATACGAAAAGCCTGATCTTATTGCCGGTGTTGCCACAGGAGGCATAGCTCAGGGCGCACTCGTGGCGCAGGAACTCGGCTTGCCATTTGCGTATGTGCGCAGCGAAAAAAAATCGCACGGACTCACAAATCTCATCGAAGGGGTGGTTGAGGCAGGGCAGTCAGTTGTTGTGATCGAAGACCTCATCTCGACAGGTGGCAGCAGCCTCAAAGCTGTTGAAGCCCTGCGCGAAAAAGGTGCGATCGTCAAAGGCATGATGGCCATTTTTACCTACGGAATGCAATCAAGTGCCGTGGCTTTCCGAAGTGCAGCCTGCGAGCTAACTACACTCACCGACTTCGAAACATTGCTTGCAAAGGCCATTGACGAAAATTATATCAACGAACAGGAACAAGCCTCACTGATCGAATGGAAACAGGATCCTAAAGCATGGAGCGACAAACACTTAAATCTCTAATCTCATGAATATATCAAGCAACTGGAAAGAAATAAAAGGCAACACCAACCAGGTGTATGATTTTGCAAGCGACCTTACAAATATGGGTGGTTTGATGCCTGAACAGGTTGTCAACTGGCAAGCCGAAAAAGACAAATGCTCCTTCACGGTAAAAGGAATGACCAGCCTGAGTTTGCGTATTGAAGAACAAATCCCGGGCAAAAGACTTCGTCTTGTACCCGATGGAAAATCACCATTCGACTTTGAACTCCTGCTCCACCTGCGCGAAAAAACCACTGCAAGTTGTGAAGCCATGGTTGAAGTTTCTGCAGAACTTAACCCGATGCTTGCCATGATGGCCAAACGACCACTGCAAAACCTTGTTGACATTATCGTGGAAAAACTGAGCCAGAAAACTTTCTGATACCTCAGTGGATAAAAACTATTTCCTTTAGATCAAATTCCATTACGTCGCCATCATCTGTTTTCAGCCGGAGGTGCCCGTATGCATTTACTCCGGTGATTGTACCGCTTATCTGATCTTTGCTCACCAGATAATTCCGTTTCTCATTGTAATACAATAGATTAGCCAAATAGTCTTCGTGTATTTTTTCGCGCGAGAATCGAAATTCATTGATCTTTGAGGCAAAAACCACTAAAAAAACATCCAAAACATCCTCCACTTTCACCACTTCGCCGAGCAATTGGATCATCGAAACCGGGTTTGGAATGGATTGAGGAAAGTTTTGTTCGTTAATATTTAGACCGATGCCAACGATGGTTAATTCAATTTCCCGTCCCTGTATCAGATTGGAAATGAGGATGCCTGCAATTTTTTGATCGCGGCAATAAATGTCGTTTGGCCATTTAATAAAGAGCTTTTCATTTTCTAAAAACTGCCCAACTGTTTCGAGCAAAGCCAACGAAACAATTTTTGTAAGCTCAAACTGCTCCTCAGGTCGCAAAAAGTCAGGCTTAAAACCAAGACTAAGCAAAAGGTTTTTTCCGTCCGAACTAAACCACATGTTTTGCTCAAGACCCTTGCCTGCTGTCTGAAAAGCAGCTGTGACACAAACCGGCTTGCGGACAACATTGTTCATGTACATTTCGTGCACAACTTTGTTGGTTGAATCTGCCACTTGCAAAACAATTCTTTCAAAATTCATTTAAGAGATTTTGCAACAAAGCTAAAACTAAATTCGCGACTGACCTTTTGTCAGCAAAATGCTATTTGTAGGTCTTGAACCAAAAATGCCTAATTTTGTTTTTTGATTTATTTAACAATGAGAAAACGTCATCAGATCGAAAACGCGCCGGAGGTGCTCAAAACCATCATCCAAACCATTCAGGACAAAAAAGGAAGTGATATTATCAGCCTCAATTTAAAGAAGATACACGCTGCTGTAACTGATTATTTTGTCATTTGTCATGCGCCGAGCCGCACACAGGTTGATGCTATTGCCGGCCACATTGTGGACGAAGTGAGCATAAAATGCGGACAACGACCCTACAACAAAGAGGGTTTTGAAAACGCGGAATGGATTTTGATTGACTATGTGGACGTTGTTGTACATGTTTTTTTGGATAGTACGCGGAATTTCTATCAGCTTGAACGATTGTGGGCCGATGCAGAAAAAACTGTTTACGACGACGAAGCGAAATAACTAAAGAACGATAAAAATAAATGAGCAAAGAAAAAAACGAAAAACCGCTCCTTCCAAAGACTCCTAAAAGTGATGATCAAAAATCAAAATTTAGTTTTTATTGGGTTTATGGATTATTGGCAGTGATTTTTATTGGGCTTCAATTCTATAGCTGGGACACAGGCACCAAAAGAATCGAAAAAGGAGAACTGCTTAAAATGTTGCAGGAGCAGGATGT
>ERZ1645187.738-NODE-738-length-32005-cov-19.807387_pt1 | contig 32005 bp, 46 predicted proteins | sample MGYA00575352_ERZ1645187 | MGnify/ENA primary metagenome ERZ1645187 (study PRJEB40837, sample SAMN11349314) | freshwater sediment metagenome | isolation source: river sediment | host: Sediment | place: India: Wazaribad , New Delhi | collected 2017-02-21 ... | reverse complement strand
TGCTTTTTCAGAGTATATTCCGGTAAACTCGATGCGGGTTCATACGTATATAATACCCGTTCTGAAAAGAAAGAACGTATTTCGCGTATATTCCAGATGCATTCCAACAAGCAGAATCCTGTTGAAAGCATTCATGCCGGTGATATTGGAGCAGGCGTAGGTTTCAAAGATATTCGCACAGGCGATACACTTTGTGACGAAGCTCATCCCATTACACTCGAATCCATGGATTTTCCGGACCCGGTAATCGGAATAACCGTAGAGCCCAAAACTCAGAAAGACATGGACAAACTCGGCATGGGATTATCAAAACTTGCCGAAGAAGATCCTACATTCACAGTTCGTACCGATGAGCAAACCGGACAGACCGTAATCAGTGGTATGGGTGAACTTCACCTCGAGATTATTATCGACCGTTTGAAACGCGAGTTCAAGGTTGAATGTAATCAGGGACGTCCTCAGGTTTCTTACAAAGAGGCAATTACACAACAGGTTGAAATTCGTGAAGTCTATAAAAAGCAATCCGGAGGACGCGGAAAATTTGCCGACATCATTGTGAAGGTAGAGCCTGCTGATCAGGATTTTGAAGGATCATTGCAGTTTGTCGACGTTGTGAAAGGGGGAAATATTCCAAAAGAATACATTCCCGCTGTTCAGAAAGGATTCCAGACTGCCATGAAAAACGGTGTTTTAGCCGGATATCCGATGGATACACTGAAAGTAACGCTGGTTGACGGATCTTTCCACCCGGTTGACTCCGATCAGCTTTCATTTGAAATCTGTGCTCAGATTGCCTACAAGAATGCCTGCGCTAAAGCAAAACCTGTATTGTTGGAACCAATCATGAAAATTGAAGTGGTAACACCTGAAGAAAGCATGGGAGATGTGATAGGCGACCTCAACAAACGTCGCGGTCAGGTAGAAGGAATGGATTCAAGCCGTACCGGAGCCCGGATTGTAAAAGCAAAAGTGCCGCTATCTGAAATGTTTGGATATGTAACTGCGTTAAGAACAATTACTTCAGGACGAGCCACATCATCAATGGAATTTTCTCATTATGCCGAAGTCTCTACAACACTGGCTAAACAGGTAGTTGAAGCAGCCGGAGGTAAAGCAGAATTATTGTAATAAATGTATCTCAAAAGTTCGTAACAAAAACGTTATGAACTTTTGATTGAACAAATAAAAAATAAAATTTCACTTAGCGAATGACTCTTAAGTGAAAACGAATTACAAACAAATTAATAAAAAAAAAGACAATGAGTCAAAAAATCAGAATTAAACTGAAATCTTACGATCACAATCTGGTTGACAAATCAGCCGAGAAAATCGTTAAAACTGTAAAAGCTACAGGAGCAGTGGTAAGCGGTCCAATTCCTCTGCCAACTCACAAACGTATATTTACAGTAAACCGAGCTACTTTCGTAAATAAAAAATCACGCGAACAGTTTGAACTTTCGTCTTACAAACGTCTGATTGACATTTACAGTTCAACCAGCAAAACGGTTGATGCACTGATGAAACTTGAGTTACCAAGCGGAGTAGAAGTAGAAATAAAAGTTTAAAGCCCCACCAAACCTCCCCGAAAGGGAGGCATAAGAAAGCTGAATAAACAAAATAAATATTATAAACTCGCCCGACCAAAAATCTTCCTTCGGGGGATTCAGGGGGCTTTTAATTAATTGAAATGCCAGGATTATTAGGAAAAAAAATCGGAATGACATCCGTTTTCAGTGCCGATGGTAAAAATGTACCATGCACTGTTATCGAAGCAGGTCCTTGTGTTGTTACTCAAATTAAAACTGTAGAAACTGACGGCTACGCAGCTGTGCAAGTAGGTTTTCAGACTAAAACCGAAAAACACACAACAAAAGCAGAAGCAGGTCACTTCAAAGCAGCAGGAGTAACTCCACAACGCCACTTGGTTGAGTTCAAGGAATTCGAACAAGAATTCAGTCTGGGTGATGTAATCACCGTTGAAAATTTGTTTGAAGCTGACACATTTGTAGATGTTGTCGGTACTTCAAAAGGAAAAGGACACCAGGGTGTGGTAAAACGCCACGGATTTGGTGGAGTAGGAGATGCTACTCACGGTCAGCACAATCGTCTTCGTGCTCCGGGTTCACTCGGTGCATCGTCATGGCCATCACGCGTAATGAAAGGTATGCGCATGGGCGGACGTACAGGCGGCGACAGAGTAACAATGCAGAATTTGCAGATAATAAAGGTAATTCCGGAACATAACTTACTGGTAATTAAAGGATCAGTACCCGGAGCTAAAGGTTCAATCGTAATCATCAATAAATAACCATGGAACTGAATATTTTAGACATTAAAGGAAAAGAAACCGGAAAAAAAGTTTCATTAGATGATACTGTTTTTGGTATTGAGCCAAATGACCATGCTATTTATCTGGATGTGAAACAATATCTGGCAAATAAACGTCAGGGAACACACAAATCAAAAGGAAGAAGTGAAGTGGCCGGAAGCACACGTAAACTTGGTCGTCAGAAAGGCAGCGGTGGCGCTCGTCCGGGCGATATCAAGTCACCGATACGTGTAGGTGGCGGACGCATATTCGGTCCTGTACCACGCGATTACAGTTTCAAACTGAATAAGAAAGTAAAACAGCTGGCACGTAAATCAGCTCTTTCATACAAAGCCAAAGACAATGCCATCACTGTGCTTAGCGAACTCAATTTCGAGGCTCCAAAAACAAAAGATTTTGTAGCAATGATGAAAAATTTGCAGGTAGCTGATAAAAAGACACTTTTCGTTTTGTCAAATGGAAATAAAAACGTATATTTGTCGGCTCGTAATTTAACGAAAGTGAAAGTGCTAACAATTTCAGAATTAAGCACTTATTCAATCGTTGGTGCAAATAATATTGTATTTACTGAAGAATCGGTTGCAGCAATAGAGCAAACATTTAAAGCATAAGGAGGCAAAGATATGTCAATAATAGTAAAACCAATCGTTACTGAAAAAATGACTCAGCTTGGAGAGAAGCTGAATCGTTACGGCTTTAAAGTTGCTAAAAATGCCAACAAGATTGAAATCAGAAAAGCAATTGAAGAAATGTACAGTGTAACCGTTACCGATATCAATACAATGGTAGTACCTCCTAAAAAGAAAGTCCGCTATACCAAAGGCGGTTATACCAAAGGAGCTACCAATGCTTACAAGAAAGCGGTAGTTACACTCAAAGAAGGCGATACAATAGATTTTTATAGTAATATCTAAAAAATTAGAAATCTGAAATTAGAAATTAGAAAAAGGAAGTCCATTTGCTGGGAAGCAAATGCTTCTAACTTCTAACTTCTAACTTCTAACTTAAAAAAAATAAATGGCTGTACGTAAATTAAACCCCACCACACCGGGGCAAAGACACAAGATTATTGGTACATTTGACACAATTACTGCAAGTGCACCAGAAAAATCACTTGTTACAGGCACACGAAAAAGCGGAGGTCGTAACCACGATGGTAAAATGACCATGCGCTATATCGGGGGCGGTCACAAGAGAAAATACAGAGTAATTGACTTTAAACGTAACAAAGATGGTGTGCCTGCTACAGTGAAAGCTATTGAATACGATCCAAATCGTTCGGCTCGTATTGCATTGCTTTATTATGCTGATGGCGAAAAACGTTACATTCTTGCTCCGAACGGATTGCAAGTGGGTCAAGTAGTTCTTTCAGGCGCAGAAGCTGCTCCTGAAGTAGGTAATGCATTGTTTTTGCAGAATATTCCGCTTGGTACCGTAGTTCATAATATTGAACTTCGTCCCGGCCAGGGAGCTTCAATGGCTCGCTCGGCAGGTACATTTGCACAATTGACTTCGAGAGAAGAAAAATATGTAATCGTAAAATTACCTTCAGGCGAAATCAGAAAAATACTTTCTACCTGCAAAGCAACTGTTGGAAGTGTAGGAAACTCTGACCACGCACTGGAAAGATCAGGAAAAGCAGGTCGTTCTCGTTGGCTCGGACGTCGTCCACGCGTGAGAGGTGTAGCTATGAACCCGGTTGATCACCCCATGGGTGGTGGTGAAGGCCGCGCTTCAGGTGGACATCCACGTTCACGTAAAGGTTTATTGGCAAAAGGATACAGAACACGTTATCCGAAAAACCAGTCAAACCAGTATATTATTGAAAGAAGAAAAAAATAATCAGAAAAATTAAGTAAATAATATGAGCCGTTCGTTAAAAAAAGGACCATTTATCAACGTGAAGTTGGAGAAAAAAGTGCTTGCCATGAATGAAAGCGGAAAGAAATCCGTAATCAAAACCTGGTCACGCGCTACAATGATTTCACCTGATTTTGTAGGTCACACAATTGCAGTTCACAATGGAAATAAATTTATTCCCGTGTACGTTACCGAAAACATGGTAGGACACAAACTGGGCGAATTTGCACCAACTCGTATCTTCCGCGGTCACGGTGGTAAAAAGAAATAATCCATTGAAAAGTTTAAAGTAAGAAAAAAGTAAAAAATTTCGATACAATGGGTCAAAGAAAAAAAATATCAGCCGAAGCAAGAAAAGAAGCTAACAAAACGCTTTATTTCGCCAAGCTTAACAATGTTCCAACATCACCACGCAAAATGCGCCTTGTGGCGGACATGATCCGTGGGATGGAAGTGAACAAAGCGTTGAGCGTCTTGAAGTTCTCAAACAAAGAAGCTTCTGCTAAAATGGAAAAATTGCTGAAATCTGCTATCGCCAACTGGGAAACCAAAGTGGAAGACAAAGCAGAAAATGCCAATTTATATGTAAGTGCAGTCTATGTTGATTCAGCTACCATGCTCAAACGTTTGCGTACCGCTCCTCAGGGTCGTGGTTATCGTATCCGCAAACGCTCAAATCACGTAACACTGTACGTGGATACCAAAAATACTAACGACAACCAAAATTAAGCAAGATGGGACAGAAAACAAATCCGATAAGTAATCGTTTAGGAATCATCCGCGGATGGGACTCTAACTGGTATGGTGGCAACAACTATGGCGACACAATACTGGAAGACAGCAAAATCAGAAAATATCTGAACGCCCGCCTTGCTAAAGCTAGCGTATCACGCATCGTTATCGAACGCACACTGAAACTTATTACAATCACCGTTTGCACCGCACGTCCCGGTATCATCATCGGAAAAGGCGGACAGGAAGTTGATAAGTTGAAGGAAGAATTGAAGAAAATAACCGATAAGGAAGTTCAGATCAATATCTTCGAAATCAAACGTCCGGAACTCGATGCCGTAATCGTAGCCAACAATGTAGCCCGCCAGGTGGAAGGAAAAATAGCTTACCGCAGAGCAGTGAAAATGGCTATCGCTTCAACCATGAGACTGGGAGCCGAAGGAATAAAAATTCAGGTATCAGGCCGTCTGAACGGTGCCGAGATGGCGCGTTCCGAAATGTATAAAGAAGGGAGAACTCCTCTTCATACCTTCAGAGCAGATATTGATTATGCTCACGCCGAAGCACTCACAAAAGTAGGATTGATAGGAATCAAAGTATGGATTTGCCGTGGTGAAGTATACGGTAAAAAAGACCTGGCTCCTAATTTTACATCTGCCAAAGAAACAGGTCGTGGAGGATATCATGCCAATGAACGTTCTGACCGCGGTGGAAAAGGTTTCAAAAAGAGAAAAAATAACAGGTAATAAATGCATTTGATTTAAAATATTATGTTACAACCTAAAAAAACCAAATTCAGAAGACAGCAGGACGGACGTTTCAAAGGAAACGCACAACGCGGAAATCAGCTGGCTTTTGGTTCCTTCGGAATAAAGACACTGGAAGCCAAATGGCTCACAGGTCGTCAGTTGGAAGCAGCTCGTGTTGCCGTAACCCGTTTTATGCAGCGTGAAGGACAAGTATGGATCCGTGTATTCCCGGATAAGGCAATTACCAGAAAACCTGCTGATACCCGTCAGGGTAAAGGTAAAGGAAATCCCGAAGGATTCGTGGCTCCCGTTACACCAGGACGCATCCTTTTCGAAATCGAAGGAGTGTCTTTTGATATAGCTAAAGAAGCGTTGAGATTAGCAGCTCAAAAACTGCCGGTGGCCACAAAATTTGTGGTAAGACGCGACTATGATTACACATCTAAATAATAGCTTAAGAAAATGAAAACAAGTGAAATAAAAGAATTAACTGACAAAGAACTTCTTGAACGTTTAGATGCTGAAAAAAACCATCTATCACGCATGAAGATGAATCATGCCATTTCTCCGCTTGATAATCCGTTGCAAATTAAAGATATTCGTCGCAATATTGCACGTTTTGCTACCGAATTGCGTCAGAGAGAAATCAACAAATAATAATTAGATTCTGATGGAAACAAGAAATTTAAGAAAAGTAAGAACAGGTGTGGTTTCAAGCAACAAGATGGACAAAACCATCACTGTAGCAGTAAAATGGAAAGAAAAACACCCTATTTACGGAAAATTCGTAAATAAGACCAAGAAATATCACGCTCACGACGAAAAGAATGATTGCAACATTGGTGACACTGTAACAATCATGGAAACACGTCCGCTGAGTAAATTGAAAAGATGGAGATTAATCCAAATAAACGAAAGAGCTAAGTAAGAATTATGATACAACAAGAATCAAGACTCACAGTAGCTGACAACAGTGGTGCAAAGGAAGCACTTTGTATCCGCGTGTTAGGAGGTACCGGAAAACGTTATGCAACTTTAGGCGATATTATCGTCGTAACAGTTAAAAACGTAATTCCCTCGGGCGACATTAAGAAAGGAACTGTATCAAAAGCAGTAATTGTACGTACCAAAAAAGAAGTACGCCGCGCCGACGGTTCTTACATTCGTTTCGATGACAACGCCTGTGTATTATTAAATGCAGCCGGTGAAATCCGCGGAAGCCGTATATTTGGTCCTGTAGCCCGCGAACTGCGTGCAACAAATATGAAAATTATATCACTTGCACCTGAGGTGCTTTAACCAATGAAAAAATAGAGTGATGAGTAAATTACACATTAAAAAGGGTGATACAGTTTATGTTAATACCGGTGTTGATAAAGGTAAAACAGGACGCGTACTCGAAGTTCTCGTTAAAAAACAACGCGCAATCGTAGAAGGTATCAACTTGGTGTCAAAACACACCAAGCCCAACGCTAAATCTCCTCAGGGAGGAATTGTGAAACAAGAAGCAGCCATTCATATTTCAAATCTGAATCCGGCCGAAAAAGGGAAACCTGTTCGCATAGGACGTAAATTGAATACTGAAGGCAAACTGGTACGTGTTTCTAAAAAAACAGGAGAAGAAATTTAATATGGAAACAGCAAGCTTAAGAAAAGAATACAAGGAACGTATCGTTCCGGCGTTAATCAAAGAATTTGGATATTCCACTGTGATGCAGGTTCCAAAACTTGAAAAAATCGTGTTGAACCAGGGTTTGGGAGCAGCTGTGGCTGATAAGAAAATTATCGAAACTGCTGTGAACGAAATGACAACCATCACAGGACAGAAGGCTGTTCAAACCATTTCGAAGAAAGATATTTCAAATTTCAAACTTCGTAAGAAAATGCCTATCGGTGTACGCGTAACTTTACGCGGAGAACGTATGTACGAATTCCTCGAACGTCTGGTTCGGGTAGCTTTACCGCGTATACGTGACTTCAAGGGTATCGAAAACAAACTGGACGGACACGGAAATTATACCCTGGGTATTACCGAACAGATTATTTTCCCCGAAATCAACATTGACAGCATCAGCAAGCTGATGGGTATGAATATCACATTCGTCACTACTGCCAATACCGACGAAGAAGGTTTTGCACTGTTGAAAGAATTTGGATTACCATTTAAGAAAAACTAATTAAACAGGATACAATGGCAAAAGAATCAATGAAAGCCCGCGAGGTGAAAAGAGCCGCAATGGTTGCTAAATATGCCGCAAAACGTGAACAGCTGAAAACTGAAGGCGATTACGAAGCATTACAGGCAATTCCAAAAAACGCATCACCCGTACGTTTGCACAACCGTTGCAAATTAACCGGTCGTCCGAAAGGATATATGCGTCAATTCGGCATCTCACGCATTCAGTTTCGCGAAATGGCTTCTAAGGGCTTAATACCCGGAGTAAGAAAAACAAGCTGGTAAAAGCCCCTCTAAATCTCCCCGAAAGGGAGACTTTATGTAAGCAAAAATTATCAGACAAACTATAAAAAATCGGCTCTTATATTGTCCCCTTTGGGGAATTGAGGGAGCGTTAAATATTGTCCCTGAGTAGGGATCAATTTAAAAAACAAAAAAATGACAGATCCAATTGCAGATTATTTAACCCGGTTGCGGAATGCTATCAAAGCAAACCACCGTGTGGTGGAAATCCCCGCATCCAACTTGAAAAAAGAAATGACCAGAATATTGCACGAAAAAGGCTATATTCTGAACTACAAATTTGTAGAAGAAGGTCCTCAGGGCACAATTAAGATTGCCTTGAAATATGATCCGGTTAACAAAGTTAACTCAATCAAGAATTTGAAAAGAGTATCCACTCCGGGTCTCCGTCAGTATGTAGGCTATAAAGATATGCCCCGTGTACTCAATGGATTGGGAATTGCTATTCTTTCCACTTCAAAAGGTGTGATGACAAATAAAGAAGCTGTTGACCTCAAAATCGGCGGTGAAGTGTTGTGTTACGTTTATTAATCAGGGAGGAAAGAAGAATGTCAAGAATAGGAAAATTGCCAATAGAAATACCGGCAGGTGTTACCGTGTCAGTTAAAGACCAGACAATTACTGTAAAAGGTCCTAAAGGAGAATTGAACCAGACAGTAAGTCCGAATGTAAAAGTTGAAATCGAAGGAAACGAATGTAAAATCATACGCAACGAAGACGACAAGCAAAGCCGTGCCGACCACGGATTGTATCGTTCTTTGATCAACAATATGGTTGTAGGAGTTTCTCAGGGGTATGAAAAAGTTCTTGAACTGGTTGGTGTAGGATACCGCGCATCCGGTCAGGGACAGGTTTTGGAACTCTCATTAGGATATACTCACCCGATTTTTCTGGTTTTACCCAACGAAGTAAGTGTGGAAACCGTAAGTGAACGTAATCAAAACCCATTAATCAAACTCAGAAGTATCGACAAACAATTGCTGGGTCAGATTTGTGCCAAAATTCGTTCATTCCGCAAACCTGAACCTTACAAAGGCAAAGGTGTTAAATTCCGGGGTGAAGTTATTCGTCGTAAAGCTGGTAAAACAGCAGGTAAATAATCTACGTAAACTTGTGAAACAATGAGTGATAAAATAAATAGAAGAAGTAAGATAAAAGCCCATATCCGTACCAAAATCACGGGCACTGCAGAAAGACCGCGTTTAACCGTATTCAGAAGTAATGCACAGATTTACGCTCAAATTATTGACGACGTAAAAGGTGTAACATTAGCATCTGCATCATCGCTGGGAAGCAAAGATAAAGTGACAAAATCAGAGCAAGCTGCGGCAGTAGGAAAACTGATTGCCAAAAATGCTTTATCAGCCGGAATCAATGAGGTGGTATTTGACCGTAACGGTTATCTGTATCATGGAAGAGTAAAACAATTAGCTGACGCTGCACGCGAAGGTGGACTTAAATTTTAATCAACGATGGCAACAAAAATGAATATAGTGAAAACTACCAACGATCTGGAACTGAAAGACAGACTGGTAGCAGTAAACCGCGTGACTAAAGTTACAAAAGGAGGACGTACGTTCAGTTTCTCTGCTATTGTAGTAGTTGGAAATGAAGATGGCATAGTAGGATGGGGACTTGGTAAAGCTGGTGAAGTAACCGCAGCAATAGCTAAAGGTACAGAAGCAGCTAAAAAGAACCTAATCAAAGTTCCTGTACTGAATGGAACCATTCCTCACGAACAAATCGCAAAATTTGGCGGAGCCAGAGTATACATTGAACCTGCAACCAACGGTACCGGAGTAAAAGCCGGTGGTGCTATGCGTGCCGTACTTGAAAGTGTGGGTATTACCGATGTACTTGCAAAATCAAAAGGATCATCCAACCCTCACAACCTGGTGAAAGCCACCATACTGGCATTAAGCGAATTGCGTGATGCTAATCAGGTAGCTCAAAACAGAGGTGTATCACTTTCTACAGTATTTAACGGATAAAATCGAAAGCAATATGGCAACAATAAAAATACAACAAGTAAGAAGCAGAATCCGCTGTCCGAAAGATCAGAAAAGAACGCTGGACGCATTGGGTTTGAAAAAAATGCATGCCGTAGTTGAACATGAAGCTACTCCGCAGATTCTGGGAATGGTAGCCAAAGTACACCACCTGGTTCAAGTAATAAAATAAGTAAAAAAATCGTCATTCTGACTTAAAAATATTTAGATAAAATGAATTTAAGCAATTTAACTCCCGCAGCAGGATCTGTAAAAACTCGCAAAAGAATTGGACGAGGTTCGGGCTCCGGTATGGGTGGTACATCTACAAGAGGACATAAAGGAGCAAAATCACGTTCCGGATATTCACGCAAAGTAGGTTTTGAAGGTGGACAGATGCCTATCCAAAGACGTTTACCAAAATTCGGATTCAAAAATATAAACCGTGTGGAATTCAAAGCTATCAACCTTGAAACTCTTCAGGTGATAGCCGACAGTAACAATCTTACCAAAATAGGATTAAACGAACTGCGCGAAGCCGGTTATATCTCAAAATCTGCGATGGTAAAAATTCTTGGAAAAGGTACCCTAACCGCAAAACTCGAAGTAGAAGCCAATGCTTTTTCAAAATCAGCTGAAGAAGCAATTGTAGCTGCCGGTGGTTCTGTAGTAAAAATTTGATGGCATGAAGAAGTTTATAGAGACTTTAAAAAATATCTGGAGAATTGAAGATCTCCGTAACAGATTGATTACCACAATAGGATTTGTGTTAATATATCGTTTCGGATCTTACGTAGTGATACCGGGTGTGGACGCCAATGCGCTGGCCGCATTGAAAAGCCAGACCAGCGGTGGTATCATGGCATTGCTGGATATGTTTTCCGGTGGAGCCTTCCAAAATGCATCTATTTTTGCACTGGGTATCATGCCTTATATTTCGGCATCTATCGTTATCCAGCTGCTCACAATAGCTGTACCCAAGTTTCAGAAACTACAACGCGAAGGCGAAAGTGGAAGAACGAAAATGAACCAATATACCCGCTATCTTACTGTGCTGATTCTGGTACTACAGGGACCGTCATATATGGCCAACCTGAATGTTCAGGTTGCTCAGGCAGGTTCATCTTTACCCGGTGGATTTCTGTTCATCGCTACCTCTACCATTATACTGATGGCCGGTAGTATGTTCGTAATGTGGCTCGGTGAGAGAATTACCGATAAAGGAATCGGGAATGGTATTTCATTCATCATTATGATTGGTATCATTTCACGTTTGCCGGGAGCTTTGATTCAGGAATTCAGTTCACGCTTAGCCGATTCAGGCGGTGGTGGCCTGGTAATGTTCCTGTTGGAAATTGTAATCCTGATTGTGGTCATCATGTTTTCAATCCTTTTGGTACAGGGCACACGAAAAATTCCGGTGCAATATGCCAAACGAATTGTGGGCAACAAGCAGTATGGAGGAGTTCGTCAGTACATACCTCTCAAAGTGAATGCAGCAGGTGTAATGCCAATCATTTTTGCTCAGGCCATCATGTTTATTCCGCTCGCAATAGCAGGATATTCCAACTCTGAAGCAACTCAAACATTCTGGAGCCACTTTACCCGATACGAAAGTTTTTGGTATAATCTGGTTTTTGCTCTTCTAATCATTGCGTTTACCTATTTCTATACAGCCATTACTGTAAATCCTACTCAAATGGCCGAAGATATGAAACGAAACAATGGATTTATACCCGGTATTAAACCCGGAAAGAGAACAGCGGAATACCTTGATTTAATCATGTCGCGTATTACTTTACCGGGATCATTCTTTCTGGCAATCATTGCAATATTACCCGCTTTTGCTTCTATCTTAGGAATCAATCAGCAGTTTGCGCAGTTCTTTGGCGGAACATCACTCTTGATTCTTGTGGGAGTAATTCTGGATACATTGCAGCAGGTAGAAAGTCACCTCTTGATGCGTCATTACGATGGATTGCTTAAATCCGGAAGAATAAAGGGACGTACAGGAAGTGCGTCGGCTTATTAGACTGTCAGAATACAGATAGCAGATATCAGACAAAAAGATGCTAATCATAAATCTGATATCTGATATCTGAAATCTAAATTCTAAAAAAAAAATGATTTATCTTAAATCAGATGAAGAAATAGAATTGCTGCGTAACAGTAATTTAATAGTAGCCAAGACGTTGGCTGAACTGGCTAAAATTATCGCTCCCGGAGTTTCAACCCTCAGGCTTAACAACAGAGCAGACGAGTTTATCAGAGACAACGGTGGAATTCCTAATTTCCTTGGATACGGCGGTTTCCCGGGTTCAATTTGTACTTCAGTAAATGATCAGATAGTACATGGAATACCTTCAGATAAAGTAATCCTGAAAGATGGAGATATCATCTCAATCGATTGTGGAGTTTTGAAAGACGGTTTCAATGGCGATTCTGCCTATACATTCTGTGTAGGTGAAGTAGAACCGGAAATCATCAGTTTGCTGCGAGCCACTAAAGAATCGCTTTACAAGGGAATAGAGCAGGCTTACGAAGGAAAAAGAATTGGCGATATCGGAGCTGCAGTACAAACATATTGTGAGTCAAGAGGTTATTCTGTTGTTCGCGAAATGGTCGGACACGGAGTAGGACGAAAGCTTCACGAGTCGCCCGAAGTACCGAATTACGGCAGAAAGGGCAACGGAGTGTTACTCAAATCAGGAATGACTATCGCAATAGAGCCAATGATAAACCTGGGAACAAGGAATCTGATTTTTGAAAAAGATGGCTGGACTACACGTACAGCAGATAAAAAGCCTTCGGCTCACTTTGAACACTCAGTCGCTATTAGACAGGGTAAGGCTGATATACTTTCAAGTTTTGAATATATTGAACAAGTTTTAGGAGACAGAGAATTTTAATTTATGGCAAAACAACAAGCGATAGAACAAGACGGTACTATTATAGAAGCATTATCAAACGCAATGTTTCGGGTAGAGCTTGAAAACGGACATGTCATTACAGCTCACATCTCGGGCAAAATGCGAATGCACTATATTAAAATTCTGCCCGGCGATAGAGTGAAAGTTGAGATGTCACCTTACGATCTGTCAAAAGGAAGAATATCATTCAGATACAAATAAAATTAGACCAATAGACACCAGAGTACAGACAACAGACAGTGAAAATCTGAAAATCTGAAATCTGACGTCTGACATCAAAAAATAAAACAACATGAAAGTCAGAGCATCAATTAAAAAGCGTACAGCCGATTGTAAAATCGTGCGTAGAAAAGGACGCTTGTATGTTATTAACAAAAAAAATCCCAAGTTCAAACAACGTCAGGGATAATTTATTTAATTGCTAAATAAAAAAATAGTTTATGGCTATAAGAATTGTCGGAGTAGATTTACCCCAAAACAAAAGAGGGGAAGTTGGATTGACTTATATCTACGGAATAGGTCGCAGTAGTGCAAAAAAAATTTTGGAACAAGCCGGTGTTGATATCAACATCAAGGTAAAAGACTGGACTGACGACCAAGCAGCTAAAATCCGTGAAATCATCGGAACCGGATTTAAGGTAGAAGGTGATTTGCGTTCGGAAACTCAATTAAACATCAAGCGATTGATGGATATTGGTTGTTATCGTGGCATCCGTCACCGTATCGGTCTTCCGTTGAGAGGTCAAAGTACCAAAAACAACGCTCGTACCCGCAAAGGGAAAAAGAAAACAGTTGCAAACAAGAAAAAAGCAACGAAGTAAAAGGTAGTTAACGGTTTGCGAATTTTAGAAAAGCAAAAAAATTAAGAAAAAAGTATGGCAAAGAAAACAGTTGCAGCCAAGAAACGTGTAGTAAAAGTGGATGGTGTAGGACAGCTACACGTACATTCATCTTTCAACAACATCATTGTAACCCTTGCAAATTCCGAAGGTCAGGTAATCTCCTGGTCATCAGCCGGCAAAATGGGTTTCCGCGGTTCAAAGAAAAACACTCCCTATGCTGCGCAGATGGCGGCTCAGGATTGCTCAAAAGTAGCATTCGAACTCGGTCTGCGAAAAGTAAAAGCTTACGTAAAAGGACCCGGAAATGGTCGTGAATCTGCTATTCGTACCATTCATGGTGCAGGCATCGAAGTAACAGAAATTGTTGACGTTACTCCACTTCCACACAACGGTTGTCGTCCTCCCAAACGCAGAAGAGTGTAATCACAGCTTGTTTCAGCTGGAAGCATTTTCCCGGATTTTTTTTGATATGACTGCATTTTCAAACCTCTCTGCAGTCGCGGCTGTCGAAAAAGAAACATGAAAATCAGCACAATGAAACACAAAAATTAAATAAAAATTAAATTATAAAAAATGGCAAGATATACTGGACCAAAAACTAAAATTGCCCGTAAGTTTGGTGAGCCTATTTTCGGACCTGACAAAGTATTGTCTAAAAAGAATTATCCTCCCGGACAGCACGGAAACTCACGTCGCAGAAAAACTTCCGAATATGGAATTCAGTTACGCGAAAAACAAAAAGCTAAGTATACTTACGGTTTGCTCGAAAAACAATTCCGTAATACGTATGAAAAAGCTAAACGCACTAAAGGTATTACAGGGGTAATATTAATTCAATTGCTTGAATCACGTCTGGATAATGTGGTTTATCGTCTCGGATTTGCTCCCACAAGAGCAGGCGCACGTCAGCTTGTTAGCCACCGTCACATTACCGTAGATGGTAAGGTGGTGAATATCGCATCATACAATGTTCGTCCCGGACAAGTAGTGGCTGTACGTGAGAAAAACAAATCGATGGAAGTTATCCTCAATTCACTGAGCGGATTTAATCACAGTAAATATCCCTGGATTGAATACTCTGATTCAACCATGTCAGGTACTTTCCTCCATATTCCGGAGCGTGATGATATTCCTGAAAATATTAAAGAACAGTTAATCGTTGAGTTGTACTCTAAAAACTAAGTGAAGCCATGGCAATATTAGCATTTCAAAAACCCGAGAAGGTAATCATGTTGGAAGCTGACGACTTTCAGGGAAAATTTGAATTTCGTCCGTTAGAACCAGGTTATGGTATTACAATTGGTAATGCTTTGCGCCGTATTCTACTTTCGTCGCTCGAAGGCTTCGCGATAAATGTTATTCATATTGAAGGTATAGATCATGAATTTGCATCAATACCCGGAGTGTTGGATGATGTTACCAATATCATACTGAATTTGAAGCAAATTCGTTTCAAACAAATAGTTGAAGAAATTGAAAACGAAAAAGTAACCATTACAGTTAAAGGAACCACCACTTTCAAAGCCGGCGATCTGGGTAAATACCTGACCGGATTCGATGTGTTAAATCCCGAACTCGTGATTTGTACGATGGATTCAAAAGCCAGTTTTAATATTGACATTACTATCAGTAAAGGACGCGGGTATGTACCTGCCGATGAAGTAAAACTGTCAACCTCCGAAATTGGTGTTATCCCCATCGATGCAATCTATACTCCGATACGCAATGTGAAATACACGGTTGAAAATTATCGTGTAGAACAAGTTACCGACTATGAGAAATTGGTTATTGAGATAACAACCGATGGATCAATACATCCTAAAGAAGCTTTGAAAGAAGCTGCCAAGATCCTGATTCACCACTTCATGCTATTTTCCGATGAGAAGATTTCACTGGAAGTTCCTGAAGGTGAAGGAGTAGAAGAATTTGATGAAGAAATACTGCACATGCGTCAGTTGCTGAAAACCAAACTGACAGATCTGGAACTCTCAGTACGCGCACTCAACTGCCTCAAAGCAGCTGACGTTACGACACTTGGAGAACTGGTAAGCAATCATCGTCATGATTTGTTGAAATTCCGCAACTTCGGTAAAAAATCACTGACCGAACTGGAAGAAAAACTGGAAAGTCTGAATCTGAACTTCGGTATGGATGTAACTAAATATAAATTAGATAAAGAGTAAGAATAAAAATGAGACATAATAAGAAATTCAATCATTTAGGACGTACTGCATCACACAGACACGCACTGTTGTCCAATATGGCTGTTTCACTGATTCGCCACAAAAGAATAGCTACCACGCTGGCCAAAGCAAAAGCACTGCGAGTGTATGTAGAACCGCTGCTTACCAAAGCCAAAGATGATACAACACACTCACGCCGTACGGTGTTCAGCTATCTGCAGAACAAAGAAGCGGTAACCGAACTTTTCCGCGATGTGGCAGTGAAAATTGCCGATCGTCCCGGAGGATACACCCGGATACTTCGTACAGGATTCCGTTTGGGAGATAACGCTGAGATGTGTATCATTGAGCTTGTGGACTACAACGAAAACATGCTGAAAGATAAAACATCCAGGAAAACAACCCGTACACGCCGTTCATCCAAAAAAGCCGCTGAAACTGAAGCAAAAACTGAAGCGCCCAAAGCAAAAACAACGAAAGTTGAGGCAAAAAAGGAAGAACCGAAAGCCGAAACACCGGCTGAAGAGAAAGCAGAATAACAAATCAGTTATCAATAGAATGAGAATGAGAACAAATCAGTTTGGTTTGTTCTCATTTTTTTTTACAAATTAAATCTCTGATTTCTTGTATTTGCAAATCCAAATCAAATTATGTACTTTTGTTACTCATTTGTAAAATAAAACGACCAATGATAAAATATAATCGGATTTTGTTGAAATTAAGTGGCGAATCGCTTGCCGGAGCAACAAAACAGGGTATTGATACACTCAGGCTCAAAGAATATGCTACACAAATAAAACAAATTGCAGACATTGGTGTACAAATAGGTATTGTAATAGGTGGAGGTAATATTTTTCGGGGATTAAGCGGCGCAACCAAAGGATTCGACCGGGTGCAGGGCGATCAGATGGGTATGCTGGCAACTGTAATAAACAGTTTGGCATTAAATTCAGCCCTACAGGCAAATGGAACAAAATCACGGGTACTTACATCAGTACGTATGGAACCTGTAGGCGAGTATTACAGCAAACGTTACGCTGTTGAATGTTTAGAAAGAGGCGAAGTAGTAATTATTGCCGGTGGTACGAGCAATCCTTATTTTACTACCGATACAGCTTCAGCCCTGCGTGCCATTGAAATTGAAGCGGATGTGATGTTAAAGGGTACACGTGTGGATGGCGTATATACCGCCGATCCTGAAAAAGATCCTACAGCAGTGAAATTTGACGAAATCACATACGATGAAGTGTACAACCGTAACCTGAAAGTAATGGATCTGACAGCTACTACCATGTGCAAAGAAAACAGTATGCCGATATACGTATTCGATATGGATACAGTTGGAAATTTGAAAAAAGTTGTGATGGGAGAAAATATTGGTACGCTGGTGAAAAATTAACTTTACCACAAAACAAGGCTTTAAAAAATAACGAATAAAAAATCAAAACATAAAAACTATGCAGGACACAAAAGCAATAATGCAGGAAGCAGAAGAATTTATGAATGCTGCTATCGGGTATCTGGACGAAGCACTTGCTCATATTCGGGCCGGAAAGGCCAATACACGCATTCTGGATGGGATAAGGGTAGATTATTATGGATCGATGGTCCCGATAACCAACGTAGCCACAGTTACCACTCCCGATGCAAAAACAATTGCCATCCAACCCTGGGAAAAAGCGATGATTCATGTTTTGGAAAAAGCAATTATGAATTCGGATGTTGGTATAACACCGGTTAACAACGGAGAAGTCATTCGGCTGGGCATACCGCCACTCACCGAAGAACGACGTAAACAATTGGTAAAACAATCGCGCTCTGAAGGCGAGGAAGCTAAAATAAGCATTCGGAATGCACGACGTGAGGCAATCGAACATTTCAAAAAAATGGTAAAAGAGGGACTTCCCGAAGATGTGGAAAAAGATGCGGAAACCGAAGTTCAGAAAATTCACGATAAATACATCCGGAAAGTGGATGAATTGCTGCTTGAAAAAGAAAAAGAAATTATGACCGTGTAACTGTTTTTTTCTGAATTACACAATTTACACAAACCAACCTGCAGTATGCGGGTTACACAAAAGCGGTTGTTTGAAATAATCGCTTTTATTTTTCCATTTTCAAATTTATATTATAGTGCAGGGACTTGTAGTAAAAAATACCGGCAGCTGGTACACCGTGAAAACCGACGATGGTCAACTGGTGGATTGTAAAATAAGGGGAAATCTTCGAATCAGAGATATCCGCAGCACCAATCCTATTGCAGTAGGCGACAGAGTGGAATTTTCTTCGGCAGCCGACGGATCGGCAGTAATTCATGAGATATGCGACAGAAAAAACTACATCATCCGCCGGTCATCGAATCTATCCAAATTCTCTCAGATTCTGGCTGCCAATCTGGATCTGACTGCGCTGGTTGTCACAGTTAACTACCCCGAGACATCTTCTGTTTTCATTGACCGTTTTTTGGCTACAGCCGAAGCCTATCGCGTTCCGGCTTGCATAATTATCAATAAATCAGACCGGTATAACGTTGCTGAATTGGAGTATGCAAAGAGTCTGAAAAAACTGTATGAAATAATCGGTTATCCGGTTTTTCTCGTTTCGGCGCTTCATCCGGAGTCTCTGGACGAATTGCAGCAATTCCTTGCCGGTAAAATTACCCTTATTTCAGGTAACTCGGGAGTTGGCAAGTCCACTATAATCAGTCAGTTAATTCCTGAATCAACGATTCGTGTAGGCGTAATTTCCGAGTACCACAACAGAGGAATGCATACCACCACTTTCTCTGAAATGTTCACGCTTCCGGGAGGCGGTGGAATTATTGATACACCCGGAATTAAAGGTTTCGGGACTATTGATATGAGCGAAATTGAGGTCGGTCATTTTTTCAGAGAAATATTCGAATTTTCACACAAATGCAGGTTTAATAATTGCACACATACCCACGAGCCGGGTTGTGCCGTTTTAGAAGCATTGGAAAATCATTATATCAGTCAGTCAAGGTATCAGAGTTATTTGAGTATTTTGGAGGATAGCAAGAATGAAAAATACCGTTAAAAAAAAACTTTTTATGGGAAAATGTAATAATTCTAAATATTATTAGGAAAAATCAAATAAAATAAATAATTTTGTCTGTTAAATAATTCTATTTAAAATTAACCTGTAAAAAACTTAAACCAAAAATGGGACATCATCAAATTGACCGGTTGGATAAAAAAATATTACAACTAATATCGAAAGACGCTCGAATACCGTTTCTCGAAGTAGCACGTGAATGTAATGTTTCCGGGGCCGCCATACATCAGCGGATTCAGAAACTACGTAATTTAGGCATTATCAAAGGTTCGGAATTTGTGGTAGATACCTATAAAATAGGTTACCTGACGTGTGCCTATATTGGTATTGTGCTTTCAGACATCAAAAAATTTCAATCAGTGGTAGCCGAACTGAAAAAAGTTCCTGAAATTGTTGAATGTCACTATGCTACGGGTAAATACTCCATGTTTATCAAAATCTACGCAAAAGATAACCGGCATCTGCTACAAATAATTCTTGAAAATCTTACCACCATTGACGGAGTGCAGCATACAGAAACTTTTCAACTGTCACTGGACGAAATCTTCAACAGGCAACTCTCTGTATTTGATACCGAAGAAGGTGATGATGATGAAATAGAGGAATAATTTAATTTCTGCTTTATCAATTAAAACAAAAACAGCCTGATAATCAGGCTGTTTTTGTTTTAATTGGGATGTTGATTTTCAAAGCCAGCTTTATGCTGTCGTTCGATACTTTCGTGTTGTCGGGTTGAATAATGATGGAGTCACTCCTGATTTCAATGTTTTCAAGATTAAGTGAATCCGGAATCATCTTTCTTTCTCCCGCCTTGGGGATTTGTGTCAGATTTGTTTTAGTGATATCAACAATTGAGATTCCATGGCCGATAACACCAATTTTTTTAGCAGCAGCGTATGATAAATCAATGGACCGCCCTTTAACGAATGGACCGCGGTCAGTTACTTTAACATAAATTTCCTTATCATTACGCGGATTTTTTACTTTGAGTATGGTCCCGAAAGGATAGGTTTTATGTGCACATGTCAAACTGTCGCGGTTGTAAAGCTTTCCGCTGGCAGTTTTTCTTCCGTGAAATTTGTCTGCATAATATGAGGCTTTCACTCTTTGCTGGCTGTACAGTGATGATGAAAACATCATTGAAAGTACAACAAACAATAATATCAGTTTCTTCATAATTTGGTTTTTTAATTTGCAGCTTTCTGCAAAAATTCAGAATGCAAAATTACTCAATAAATATGAAACACACAAATCATCTGATTAAAACTTTGTTAATCAGTGTGTTGATTTATTAAGCCAGGAAAGTTTACTGCCAGATCCCAGCATATGAATGTCGTATTTAAGATATGCTCAACCAGGGTTTTCTCAAATTCGTTACCATGATATTTTGTAAATCTAAAAAAAAGCATTATATTTGCACGCTCAAAAAAGTGTACAGAAAATCATATAAATAACTTAAAATTAGGAGGAAACAAGCAATAGCTAAACAACCATTTATGAGACCCAGACAAGGTCAACAGAAAGAAATGCCTAACAGAATTAATGAAAAGATTAAAGGCATTAAAGAGGTCAGGTTAGTAGGTGAAAATGTTGAGCCCGGCATCTATACCATAGAGCGTGCCATGCAAATAGCTGAAGATCTCGAATTGGACCTGGTTGAAATTGCGCCGAATGCGGCACCGCCTGTTTGTAAAATTGTTGATTATCAAAAGTTTCTGTACCAGCTTAAGAAAAAGGAAAAGGAGAACAAGGCCAAGTCAACCAAAATAGATGTAAAAGAAATTCGTTTCGGGCCTCAGACTGACGACCATGATTACAACTTCAAGTTGAAACATGCCATCAAGTTCCTTCAGGAAGGCGATAAAGTGAAAGCGTATGTGTTTTTCAAAGGTCGTTCTATTCTGTTCAAGGAGCAGGGTGAAGTACTTTTACTCCGATTTGCCAACGATCTGGAAGAATATGCCAAAGTTGATCAGCTTCCTCAGTTGGAGGGTAAAAGGATGATTATCATGTTTTCGCCAAAAAAAACTAAATAACGAAATCTCACTAATAAATAAAAAAGGATAAAATGCCAAAAATGAAAACTAACTCCGGTGCCAAAAAAAGATTCGCTCTTACCGGAACAGGAAAAATCAAAAGAAAACATGCTTTTAAAAGTCACATTTTGACTAAAAAAACCACAAAACAAAAACGTAATCTGACCCAGACTGGTCTGGTGGACAGCGTGGATGTTAAAAACGTAAAAGCAATGCTTCGCGTTTAAGCAGTCAGAATCAACACTTTTTAAAACAAAATTTCTTACAAGTTAAACCGAATGATTAGCTAAAAAGACTGCTGAAAGCAGCGCTAACTTTCAAAAAAACATTTAATTATGCCAAGATCAGTAAATCACGTAGCTTCACGTAAAAGAAGAAAAAGAATTCTAAGCCTCACCAGAGGTTATTTTGGAGGTCGTCGTAATGTATGGACCGTAGCCAAAAACACATGGGAAAAAGGTTTGCAATATGCTTACCGCGACCGTAAAAACAAAAAACGCAATTTCCGCGCTTTGTGGATTCAGCGCATCAACGCTGCAGCACGCCTGGAAGGTATGTCATATTCACGCCTCATGGGTGCTCTGCACAAAGCCGGTATCGAAATGAACCGCAAAGTGCTGGCCGATTTAGCCATGAATCATCCGGAAGCATTCAGCGCTATCGTGAAAAGCGTAAATCACACCGAAAATAAAGCTAAGGCTGCAAAATAATCCCTGTAGTAATAAAAACAAAAACCGCAATTCTGAAAAAGAGTTGCGGTTTTTGTTTTGAGAAAATGAATTTTTTATAAACCTAATTTCCCGAAAGAAATACCCATACGTTTGCCTTGTTTTACCATGATGTGATCGGGAGTAACCAGGCGAAGTTTTCCTGCCACATCTTTGAGCGGAACGTCTGTGATTACGTCAATGCCCTTCACAGAAACCATTCGTCCGAATTTTTCATCGTTGATTAGTTTTGCGGCATGTCCGCCAAGCAAAGTGCCCAGATTCCGGTCGTAGGGCGAAGGCGATCCGCCACGCTGAATGTAACCCAACACGGTTTCACGAGCTTCGATGCCGGTGAGTTCTTCAATTTTTCGGGCAAAATACGTAGCCGGATGATGTCCGTCGGTTCCTCCTTCTACTACAATTCCCTCTGCCACAGCTACGATTGAATAAGCTTTTCCGCTTTTTTTGCGTCTGTTGAGCACTTCTGTCACCGTATTCAGGTCATATCCAAGTTCGGGTAAAAGTATCACATCGGCTCCTCCGGCCATACCTGCGTAGAGTGTTATCCATCCGGCATGATGTCCCATCAGCTCGATGACCATCACCCGCTGATGTGAACTTGCTGTAGAATGGAGCCTGTCAATAGCATCGGTAGCTATGTCCACGGCCGAATTAAAACCGAAGGTCACATCGGTTCCGAAAACATCGTTGTCGATGGTTTTGGGGATGCCGATTACATTCAGTCCAAGCTCGGAGAGTTGCCAGGTGGTTTTTTGTGTGCCGTTTCCACCGATACATACCAGACAATCCAAACCCAGTTCCTTGTAGCTTTTTTTGATTACTTCCTGATCTTTCTTGTCGGGCGATTTCAGAATTTTTCTGAACTCTTTTTCGCGAGCGGTACCCAGTATGGTGCCTCCTAAAGTCAGGATACCTGATAATGAACCTTCAGTAAGAGGAATTATATCCTTGTATAACAATCCTGAGAAGCCATTCTGGATGCCGATTACTTCCATTCCGTATTTGCTGATGGCTGTTTTTCCAACGCCACGTATCGTAGCATTGATACCGGGACAGTCGCCGCCCGAAGATAGAATTCCAATTTTCATCGCCGTTATTTTTTAAGTTTTATGATTGCAAAGTAAAGAAAAAAAAGGGAAGAACAGGAATAATTCTCATTATTTTAGTGAAAAGTTTTACTAAACAAACAAAAAACTCCCCGAATCATATTCGATTCGGGGAGTTTGTCATTATGCTTTATTCTGAAGTCCCCCTGAGGGGGATTTAGGGGGCTTTTTTACATCATTCCGCCCATTCCGCCGCCCATAGGCATTTGAGGAGCCGGATTATCTTCTTTTTTCTCAACAATCACACATTCGGTAGTCAGGAACATGCCTGCTATGGAAGCTGCATTCTCAAGAGCTATGCGGCAAACTTTAGCGGGATCTACCACGCCTGCTTCGAAAAAGTTTTCATATTTGTCAGTGCGGGCGTTGTATCCGTAATCTGCTTTACCTTCACGTACTTTTTGAGCAACAACGGCGCCTTCTTTACCTGCGTTGGCAACGATCTGACGAAGAGGTTCTTCAATGGCGCGTTTTACTATTTCGATACCTGTACGTTCGTCTTCATTGTCGGGAGTAATGTTGTCAAGTGTATCTATTGAACGAATATAAGCCACACCTCCACCGGGAACGATGCCTTCTTCGATAGCTGCGCGGGTAGCATGTAGTGCATCGTCCACGCGGTCTTTCATTTCCTTCATTTCCACTTCGCTTGCTGCTCCTACATACAATACAGCTACGCCACCCGAAAGTTTTGCCAGGCGTTCCTGCAGCTTTTCCTTGTCGTAATCGGAAGTTGTGGATGCAATCTGCGATTTAATCTGGCCGATGCGGGTGTGAATGGCGTCTTTTTCGCCGGCACCGTTTACGATAGTGGTGTTGTCTTTGTCAACCGTGATTTTTTCGGCTGTACCCAGCATTTCGAGGGTTGCATTTTCAAGTTTAATACCTTTTTCTTCCGAAATAACGGTTCCACCTGTCAGAATGGCGATGTCTTCGAGCATTTCTTTCCGGCGGTCGCCAAAGCCCGGAGCTTTTACGGCACAAATTTTCAACGAACCACGCAGACGGTTTACAACCAGTGTAGTAAGCGCTTCACTGTCAACATCTTCGGCGATGATCAGAATCGGACGACCGGATTGAACTGCTGGTTCCAGAATTGGAAGCAATTCTTTCAGGTTGGAGATTTTTTTGTCGTAAATAAGAATTTGTGGTTTTTCAAATTCCACTTCCATTTGTTCGGTGTTGGTTACGAAATACGGAGAGATGTATCCGCGGTCAAATTGCATACCTTCGACTACTTCGATGGTTGTTTCGGTTCCTTTTGCTTCTTCGATGGTGATTACTCCGTCTTTTGAAACTTTGCGCATGGCATCGGCTATGAGTTTGCCAATGCGTGAGTCGTTGTTGGCCGATATGGTAGCTACCTGTTCAATTTTGTCGTAGTTGTCACCTACTGTTCTGGCTTGTGAAGCTATGTTTTTTACAACGCTTTCCACAGCTTTGTCTATACCGCGTTTCAGATCCATTGGATTTGCACCGGCAGTCACGTTTTTAAGTCCAACATTTACAATGGATTGAGCTAATACAGTAGCCGTTGTTGTACCATCTCCGGCGTCATCTCCGGTTTTTGAAGCCACTTCTTTTACCAACTGTGCACCCATATTCTGGTATGCATCTTCCAATTCAATTTCTTTTGCCACGGTTACACCGTCTTTGGTGATATGAGGAGCACCAAATTTCTTTTCAAGTATCACGTTGCGGCCTTTAGGTCCGAGAGTTACTTTTACTGCGTTTGCCAGTTCGTCAACTCCTTTTTTCAGTTGATCACGGGCATCGATATTGAATAAAATTTCTTTTGCCATTTTTATATTTACGATTTAATAATTTACGATTTACGATTGCGTCATTTAATTAGCTCATATATCTAATCTGCCAAAGGCAAACAAAATTCTGATTTCTAATTTCTGACTTCTAATTTTTAAATAATTGCCAAAATATCATTCTGACGCATGATCAGGTATTTTTCGCCTTCCCATTCGAGTTCGGTTCCGGCATATTTACCGTAGAGTACAGTATTTCCAACTTTTACAATCATTTCTTCGTCTTTGGTGCCATTTCCTACTGCCAGGATTTCGCCTTTCAACGGTTTTTCTTTTGCGCTGTCGGGGATGATAATTCCGCTTATTGTTTTTTCTTCTGCCGGTGCGGGTTTTACCAGCACGCGATCTGCTAAGGGTTTAATGTTCATAAGATTAATATTTTTAGAGTTTATTGATATGTTTACTTGTTTCAAAACATGTGATAGTTAGCGAAATGTATGCCAACGGAATGTAAATGAAATTTTGGCATAAAAAAAGAACAATCCGGGTGTTGAGAGCGCAAGAAACTGACAAGTTGTCATTTCGAGCGTGAAATTTTGGCAAGAAAAAGTAGTTTGTATAAATCGTAAAGTCTGAGAGAGGGAGCGGAGCTTGTCAGATTGCTCATTAAAACCGGTTGAAGTGCTGTGAAGAGTGCTGCCAGAACACAGACAAAATTTTTCTTCTTGAACTGATTGAATTTAAACAATAATTTCGACTGCTTTTCGAGGGATGGATATTTTCCTGTAAGGTACAGTATATAGAGGTTTCTGGTACTTTCTTCGGTTTTTCGGATGAAAATATCGTTTTCGTCCAGCCCCCGGTGTAGCAGCGGATTGTCAATATGGTGCATAATGCATTTGAGTTCTGCTATTTTATGACCGAATAATGTGTCTTCGTGCCCGTAGCCCTGAATGTCTTCATCGAAACGGATTTGGTTGAATGTGCTTTTCGATATCAGAAAATTGAAAGCCGAGAAATGTGAATATAGTCCATCCTTTTCGCGTTCCAGAGCTGATTTGGCTTCCCGGAGACGCCCATATTTCAATCGTAAGCTGTATTTAGGATTTTTATTGCCGGTATCGTATGCTGTTCCTCCTACCACTACCGAGTTTTCTTTGCAAAACGCAATGTATTTTTCGATAAAATGAGGCATGATTACTTCGCTGTCGCAATCCAGAAAAAGCAGGTGATTGAATCTGGCATCGTCGGCTAACCGGTTACGGATGGCCGAACGTCCGATATTTTTGGTGAGAATGGTGTATTTGCAATACTTTAAATCAGCTACTGCTTTGTTTTCATCCACAAACTGTGTTGAACCGTCCTCCATTACCAAAATTTCAAAATCAACATACGTATTCATTGCCTGCCGGTGAAGTTCGTTCACCAGATGTGTAATGTTGTAGTTGTATGTTGGTATAAGAATTGACAGCATTTCAGATTTTTTTTTCGGATTCGAAATCAGAGATTGACGTTGTTAATCACCTCAATCAGATTGAGTTCTTCTTTTTCCCACGATAATTCCGTTTTGGCTTTCTGAGTATTGTGTTTAACAGTCTGGTAACGGGATTTGTTTTCAAAAATCCGGTTTACAGTTTCAGCAATTGCTTGTGGCGAGTGATTTGGAATATAATATCCGATATCGTACTTGTCGATTATATTTTTTATTTCGGGCAGCTCAGATGCGAGCACCGGTATGTCTGAATGAATATAATCGAACAATTTGTTGGGCAGCGAAAAACGGTAATTCAGGTTGGTGTCTTTGTCAATGACAAGACCCAGATCGGCATTCATGGTGTGTTGCCTGAGTTCGGTAAAAGGCATTTTCGGTTTGAAAATGATTTTGTGTTCCAGTTTTTCTTCCTGCACTATGTGTCGTAACGCGGGAATAACATCGCCCCTGCCCACAATAAGTAAAACGGCATTTTCAATATATTTCATCGCCATTACGGCTTCTTCGGCGCCACGGTCGATATTGATGCCAGTTCCCTGTAAAATCAGGATTTTCTTGTCTTCCGGCAGGTCGAGTTCTTTACGGCTTTTAATCACATCAGGATTGTAGGTGGGTGGAATATTTCTCACCACATGAATTTCTTTTTGATACTCTTTGGCATAAAGATCTGCTATCGAATGATTTACGGTGATGATGTGTTTGAGTTTCGGAAAAATGGCACGCTCGAAAAATTTCCAGGTTGCCTGTATCTTCTTTCTACCAACCAATTCAGGCATTTCGGTAAAATACTCGTGAGAATCGTAAATGAGTTTTTTTCGTCGGATTTCTGATACGACGAATGCTGCCGGCAGTGTATCCAGGTCGTTGCTGAAAATGAGGTCAACACGAGCAAAAAGGAGGTAAAAAAACAGCCTGATGTTGTATTCGGCATAAAAAAGTGCACCGGTGTTGAACCACAATTTCTTTCGGCGGATGGTATAAGAAGGTGCAAACTCCAGGCTGTCGGGCAGCAATCGTCCGGTTTCTATAACCTGATAACCGCATTTTAAAAGCGTAGTGCAGGTTTTACTCACACGCTGATCGGTTGTCAGGTCGTTGGTTACACAAACTATGGCTTTTTTTGACATTGTTACAGATTCATTTTCAGATAATTTATCATCCAACGGTACAAATCCCTGTGATACTGTCCGTTGTGTTTTTCCACCGTAGTATTGTGCCAAAGCAACACTAAATCTCCGTTGTGTTTTTTAACGAGATCTATCATTTTTTTTGAATATGAAAATGCTTCATCGGCTCTGAGTTTCATGTATCGCTCGTCGCTGAGAGTGCTGTCCATCAATATGAGCGGATGCAGCGTAAGATCGGTGATCTCCCCGGTGAGCGGATTAATCCATTTTACCGGTCTTGATGTACCCAACCTGAAACCTGCGATATCGGCATAAGCCATGGTGAAATCATCGTTAATACCTGCTTCAATCAATGCCTGCATGTGCTCCGGTTCCCGATTGCTTAGAAAGTGGTTGCGGGAGTAAGTTGTCTGTTGGTCAGTGGTTTCGTCGAGTATCTTTTTTTCTTTTTGAATATAATCCGGATTCATTCCGGCCTGATAGGAGGGATGAAGTCCGATTTTTACCCCGAATTGCTTGCAAAGTGAAAATAACCGGTTGAAATCTTTATCTCTTACATCGTGAAGAGGTTTATCGGTCATCAGGTCGCCGCCTCCCGTTTTGAAAAAGACAATGCTTTCACAGTTTGATTCCGGTTTCTCTTTTCGCAATTCTTCTGCCAGATCAAAAAACCAGGGGAATGTGTACCAGGGGTCATTCCCAATACCTCCGAAATAAGACTTTACAGCTTTACCGGTTTGATATGGATTTTTGAAAAAGCGTGAAACGGCACCGGCCATTCCTCTGAAATTGCGGTAATGAGCCAGCTGGTCCACATCGTGAGTCAGGTAGATTTTACGGAATTTTTCAGACGGTTCTGTGATGTTGTATCCGGTTTCGCGGAGCAGTTTTCTCAGCATTGCGCCGTACTCGTCCACAAGAGGTCGTTGCAAAAATCCGGCTTTGAATGCCAGCGATTTTTTACCCGGAAAGCGTCCGTGTTGGTCGCGTTCATCCCTGAGGATGACTTCTTCGTAGCGGCTTATCAGAAAAAAAGTACTTGCAATGATATCGGCATGTAAAATAAGGGTGTTGCCCGATTTTTTTGTTTCGGGACTGCCAAAAAGCAGCGGAATATCTTTCCAAAGCGACAAAGGTAATGCAGGATAAGATTGTGTCGTTCCGTAAATATCCGGATCAAAGAAATTTGAGCGCCGGATTACCAGTTTGCAGCCGGAATAATCATCCTTGTCGGAATAATATCCGATGTGTTTTGCAAATCCGGCATTTTCATTTCCCAGCAAGAAGCGAATGATGTAATCCGATATTTTTGTCAAATCCTTTTCCATTCCATAGTGTTACTTGAGTTTTCTTTTCTGGATATGCGAGAAGGTGACAGCTACGGCAACAACGAGGCCGAGCAACAGATCCGAATTTTTGAATACGCCCAGTATGCCATTTTCAATGGGAAGTTTTCCTGCCATTAGTCTTAAAATCCATGTTAGTAAAAGGAAAACAAGGAAAGTGCTGATAGCGTAAATGATTAATTTTATGGTGGAATTCATAGTTGAGAAAATTGATTTTTACAAAGTTAAGAATTAAATTCCAATTATCAACTGATGGAATTTGCCTCATCCTGAAAACCGTATAATCGACAATCAGATCCGATGGTATTTGTTACTGTTGAAATTCTTTTTTAAGGAATTTTCCTGTCAGGCTGTGCGCGTGGCTGGCTACTTCCTGCGGAGTACCCGCGCACATGATGTAACCACCTCTGTTGCCGCCTTCTGGCCCGATATCGATGATGTAGTCGGCTACTTTTATCACATCCAGGTTGTGTTCGATGATGATTACGGTATTTCCTTTGTCAGCCAGCCGGTTGAGCACTTTCAGCAACACACGGATATCTTCAAAGTGTAATCCGGTAGTTGGCTCGTCGAGAATGTAGAGCGTTTTGCCGGTGTCTTTTTTTGAAAGTTCGGTAGCCAGTTTCACGCGTTGACTTTCGCCTCCCGAAAGCGTTGTGCTGCTTTGTCCGAGCTTCACATAACCCAGTCCAACATCCTGAAGGGTTTTAATTTTATTCAGTATGGATTGCTGGTTTTCAAAGAATTCAACTGCCTGATTGATAGTCATATTGAGTACATCGGCAATGGATTTTCCCTTGAAGCGAACTTCGAGCGTTTCGCGGTTGTAACGTTTACCGTTGCACGTTTCACACGGAACGAACACATCCGGCAGAAAATTCATTTCAATGGTTTTGTATCCGTTTCCACCACAGGTTTCGCATCTTCCGCCGGCAGTATTGAACGAGAATCGTCCGGTTTTGTATCCTCTGATTTTTGCCTCGGGCAAAGAAGCAAAAAGGTTGCGTATGTCACTGAAAACTCCGGTGTATGTAGCCGGATTGGAGCGGGGAGTACGTCCGATGGGTGATTGATCCACCTGAACCACCTTGTCAAGGTTTTCGATGCCTTCCACCGTATCGTAATCCAGCGGATCTTTCAGTGAACGGTAGAAATGCTGACTCAAAATCGGTTGCAGCGTTTCGTTGATAAGTGACGATTTGCCGCTGCCCGATACACCTGTAACACAAATCATTTTTCCCAACGGAAAAGTTACATCCACATTTTTCAGGTTATTGCCTCTGGCGCCTTTAATTGTAAGGAATTTACCATTTCCTTTTCGGATGGACTCCGGAATTTCAATTTTCTTTTTACCGGTCAGGTAGTCGGCAGTCAGTGTGTCCGAAAGTAATATCTCATCGGGTGTTCCCGCAAAAACAAGTTCGCCGCCCAATCGCCCTGCGCGGGGTCCCAGGTCCACAATGTAATCTGCTGCGAGCATCATGTCTTTATCGTGTTCCACTACAATTACGGAATTTCCGGTGTCGCGGAGTTTTTTCAGCGACTTTATCAGCCGTTCGTTGTCGCGCTGATGCAGCCCGATACTCGGTTCGTCCAGGATATACAGTACATTGACCAGTTGCGATCCTATTTGAGTGGCCAGTCGGATGCGTTGGCTTTCACCCCCCGAAAGCGAAAGAGAAGGCCGGTTCATGGCCAGGTAATTCAGACCGACGTCCAGCAAAAATTGCAAACGGCTTTTTAATTCTTTCAGAATCTCTGAAGCGATGGTTTTTTGCTTGTCAGACATGAACTGCTCGACGTTTTTCAACCACTCATTCAATTCCAGCATGTCCATTTCTGCCAATTCCGCGATGTTTTTATCGTGAATCCGGAAGAAAAGCGATTCTTTTCGCAGCCGTTGCCCGTTACATTCGGGGCATTTGCTTGTTTTTGAATACTGATTTGCCCATTTTTGCTCCGTTGCCGAAGCGGTATTCTCCTGCTGCATTTCGATGTATTTCAGAATTCCATCGTAATTCAGAAAGTAATTGGAATTTCCGAGCGACTGGTTTTTGATGTTCAGCCGTTCGTCTGTTCCGTTCATTATTTCATCTATCGCATCGTCCGGTATGTCAACAATTGGAGTTTTCAACGTGCATTCGTATTTTTCCAGAATGGCTTCTATTTGCCAGAAAATCATGCTGTTTTTATGCTTTCCGAGCGGTGCGATTCCACCGTTGTGGATGTTCAGAGATTTATCAGGAATGATTTTTTCCATATCAATTTCGTTGACAAATCCAAGACCTTTGCACCGGGGGCAGTAGCCGTGGGGCGAATTGAACGAAAAATGATGAGGTGCCGGCTCATCGTACGAAATTCCGGTGGAAGGGCACATCAGTTTTCGGCTAAAGTAACGAGCCCCGTCTAACTCCGCTGAATGAGGGATATTTTCTCCCCCTTTGGGTGAGTTAGAGGAGGCCTTTTCGGAGAGTGGAGGGGCTATCATAATTACGCCATTACCTTGTTGCATCGCTTTTTGCATTGAATCGAGCAGACGCTTCCGGTCTTTGGCCGTAATAATCAGGCGGTCGATAACGATTTCAATGTCGTGGATTTTGTAGCGATCCACTTTCATGTTGTGTGTGATTTCACACAGCTCGCCATCCACACGAACGTGGATGTAACCTTTTTTTCGGATGTTTTCGAATAATTCGCGGTAATGTCCTTTTCGGCCACGTACTACAGGTGCAAGGAGGTATATTTTCTTGCCTTCGTACTCTTGTAAAATCAAATTCACAATCTGCTCGTCGGTATATTTTACCATTTTTTCGCCCGAGAGATACGAATAGGCAACACCCGCACGTGCAAATAGCAGACGAAGAAAGTCGTAAATTTCGGTGGTGGTACCCACGGTGGAGCGTGGATTTTTGTTGGTCGTTTTTTGTTCGATAGAAATAACAGGACTCAATCCTGTAATTTTATCCACATCGGGGCGTTCCATATTACCCAGAAAACTGCGGGCATAGGCTGAAAAAGTTTCGATATAGCGACGCTGACCTTCTGCAAAAATGGTATCAAACGCCAGCGATGATTTTCCGCTGCCACTTAATCCGGTGATTACGGTGAGTGAATCGCGCGGAATGGAAACGTCGATATTTTTCAGATTATGAACTCTTGCTCCGATAACATCCACATTTTCAGTGGTATCCGGTAAATGAATATTTTTAGTAGTATCCAAAATATGTCAATTTTAATAAC
>ERZ1645187.737-NODE-737-length-32024-cov-12.626857_pt1 | contig 32024 bp, 26 predicted proteins | sample MGYA00575352_ERZ1645187 | MGnify/ENA primary metagenome ERZ1645187 (study PRJEB40837, sample SAMN11349314) | freshwater sediment metagenome | isolation source: river sediment | host: Sediment | place: India: Wazaribad , New Delhi | collected 2017-02-21 ... | reverse complement strand
GGGCCATCGCCTTGGCCTGCATGCCGGGGCAGCCGGCGAAGATGGGCCGCGCCGGGGCGGTCGCCTGCGCGGCGGCCTGGCGGGCGGCGACGGCGGCTTCGTCGTAGTCGGCCGCTTCGCGCTCGACGATCCGGATGGCGTTGGTCGGGCAGGCGGGCAGGCAGTCGCCGAGGCCGTCGCAGTAGGAATCGGAAACCAGCTTGGCTTTGCCGGCGACCATCTGGATGGCGCCTTCGTGGCAGGCGCTGACGCACAGGCCGCAGCCGTTGCAGAGGGCTTCGTCGATCGAGACGATCTTGCGTTTCATGCGATCTCCCCTGGATTCATGGCTGGCCGCCCCGCGACCTTGCGTCGCGGGAGGCTAACGTTGGCTCCCCTGCCACGCGAGGTGGCAGGGCCCGCTAATTGTGAGCGGTCGAGCGAGCGGGCGAGGCCGGCGAGGGTGGTTTGCTGCATGGTCTTGTAGAGGCGGTCGTTTTCGTTTTCGATCAGGCGGCCGAGGGCGCAGGCGCGGCCGGCGCAGATCTGGGGATCCAGCAGGCAGCGGTGGGGGCGGAGGGGCTCGCCGCCGGCGGCTGCGTAGATCTCCAGCATGGAGATTTGCTTGGGCGGACGGGCGAGGCGGATGCCGCCCTTGGGGCCGCGCTCGGTCTCGAGCAGGCCGGCATGGACGAGCCGCTGGACGACCTTGGCGAAGTGGTTGTAGGAAAAGCCGAGCTCCTTGGCGATTTTCGGGGAGGGGCGGAAGGCGCGGTCGCCGTCGGCGATCCACAGGCAGACGTGGAGGGCGATCGACAGACCTTCGGGGATGTTGAGCAAACCGGGCATGGGGGGATCTCCGTTTAATTCTGGTACTACGATACCAGATTAGGCCCGAAGCGCAAACCGAAAGGCGAAATATTTTTTGGAAGGGGCCGCCTGGAAGTTTTTACGGAATGGCCATATCCCAATCGCATTCATAACCCTAATCCTAATCTTGCTCGTAATCGTAATCCTAATCCTGACCGCCATCTTCTTCCCCGTCGGTCTCGGCTCTTGCCTGAGTCGTGCGAAGGATGCAGCCGGATAAGAACGCAGCCGGATTAGGATTACGATTAAGATTAGGATTAGGACTACGATTACGATGGGAACGGCCAGACCCCCACACCCGGCGGGCCCGGAATTGGCAATCGGGCCGGAGGCGTGGTATCGTGGAACGCGATTTACGGAAAGGACTTGGAATGAAAACGATCATCATCGGCGGCGTGGCGGGCGGAGCGAGCACGGCGGCGCGGTTGCGGCGGCTGGACGAGCAGGCGGAAATCGTGCTGCTGGAGAAAGGGCCGCACATATCGTACGCGAACTGCGGGCTGCCGTACCACCTCGGCAAGATCATCCCGGAGCGCAATTGGCTGCTGGTGATGACGCCGGAGAACTTCCGCGCGCGCTTCAACGTGGACGTGCGCGTGAACCACGAGGTGACGGCCATCGACCGCGCGCAGAAGACGGTCCAAGTGCTGAACCGGCAGACGGGGGCGAAGAGCGAGGAGCGCTACGACAAGCTGGTGATCGCGACGGGGTCTTCGCCGATGCAGCTGAAGCTGCCCGGGATCGATTTGCCCGAGGTGCTGCCGCTGTGGACGCTGGAGGACATGGACCGCATCGCGAAGAAGCTGGACGCGGGCGCCAAGCGCGCGATCGTGGTCGGCGGCGGGTTCGTGGGAATGGAACTGGCCGAAAGCCTGCGGCACCGCGGGCTGGCGGTGACGCTGCTGGAAATGGGCCGGCAGCTGCTGCCGACGATGGACGAGGAAATGAGCTCGCTGCTGGCCGAAGAACTGCGGCTGGCGGGGATCGTCGTCGAACTGGGCGCGACGGTGTCGGCGTTCGCGCCGGCGGACGGCGGCGGGGTGACGGCGACGGTCAAGGACGGCCGTTCGTGGACGGCGGACGTGGTGGCGCTGTGCGTGGGCGTGAAGCCCAACTCCGCGCTGGCGCAGGCCGCGGGACTGGAGACGGGGCCCAAGGGGCACGTCGTCGTCGACGCGCGCATGCAAACGAAGGACCCGGACGTGCTGGCGGTGGGCGACGTCGTTGCGGTGGTCGATCCGGTCTTCGGCGGGACGACGGCGGTGCCGCTGGCGGGCCCGGCGAACCGGCAGGGCCGCATCGCGGCGGACAACGTCCTGGGCCGCAACCGCCGCTACGAAGGCACGTACGGCGCCTCGGTGGTGAAGGTCGGCAAGCTGACGGCCGCGAGCTGCGGCCACACGGAGGCGCGGCTCAAGGCGACGGGCAAGAATTATCGGAAGGTCTATCTGCACGCCGGCTCGCACGCGGGCTATTACCCGGGCGCGACGACGCTGCACATCAAGCTGCTGTTCGGCGACAACGGCCAGATCTACGGCGGGCAGGTCGTCGGCGCGGAAGGCGCGGACAAGCGCGCGGACGTGCTGGCGACGGCGATGCGCGCGGGCATGGACGTGCGCCAGCTCGCGGAGCTGGAGCTGTGCTATGCGCCGCCGTTCAGTTCGGCCAAGGATCCGATCACCGTCGCCGGCATGATCGCCACGAACGCGCTCGACGGCGTCACGACCCTGGCGCAGGCCGACGCGCTGCCGGCCGGCGCGCTGCTGCTCGACGTGCGCGAGCCCGCCGAGGTGGCCCAGGGCACGCTCAAGGGCGCCGTGAACGTGCCGCTGCACAAGCTGCGCTCGCGCGCGTTCGAGCTGCCGAAGGACCGCAAGATCGTCATTTTCTGCCAGGTGGGCCTGCGCGGCTACGTCGCCGAGCGCATTTTGAAGCAGCTCGGGTACGACGTCGCCAACCTGTCGGGCGGCTACCTGACCTGGAAGCAGTACCAGCCCGGCATGTGGATGCCCACCGACGAGCAGATCGCGCTGGCCACGACGGGCAGCGAAGGCGGCCCGAGCCTCGCGGACGACAAAGAGGAACCGAAGATCGTCGTGGACGTGCGGGCGCTCCAGTGTCCCGGCCCGGTGGTGCGCATCAAGAAGGAACTGGACGGCCTGGGCGAAGGCGCGACGATCAAGGTGCTGGGGGCGCCGGCCTTCGCGCCGGATCTGGCGAGCTGGGCGCAATGCGCCGGCCACAAGGTCGTGAAGATCGCGCAGAAGGACGGGCATCTGGAAGCCGTCGTCCGCAAGGGTACGGCCCAGCCGTGCACGGGCGCGGCGGCCGGCGGGAACGCGGGCGCGCTGGTGCTGTTCAGCAACGACCTCGACAAGGCGCTGGCGGCGCTGATCATCGCCACGGGCATGGCGGCGGCGGGGATGCAGGTCAGCATCTTCTTCACCTTCTGGGGCCTGAGCGTGCTGCGCAAGCATCCGGGGCCGCAGACGCAAAAGAGCCTGCTGAACCGGATGTTCGGGTGGATGCTGCCCAAGGGCGCGCAGAAGCTGGCGCTGTCGAAGATGCACGTGGCGGGCCTGGGCACGGCGCTGATGAAGCACGTCATGGCCAGCCAGAACGTGGCCTCGCTGCCGGACATGCTCCAGAACGCGCGCGCGCTGGGCGTGAAGTTCATCGCCTGCGACATGGCCATGAACCTGATGGGCCTGACCCGCGAGGAACTGATCGACGTCGACGAAGTCGCCGGCGTGGCGACCTTCATCGCGCGCGCCAAGGAAAGCGGGCCGACGCTGTTCATCTAGGGAAGAGAGCGGGGTTCGGAGGTCAGGGTTCAGGGGGGGGCGGATCTATTGTAGCCGGGCCCGGTGGGCCCGGTTTATCCGAACGACAGCCCCGGCCCCACCGGGGCCGGCTACAACGCGGATCCGTTGTAGGCCGGGGCGTTGGCCCGGCGCATTTTTCCGGACATGCGGCTAGGCGGCCGCGGGCCGCATCTGGTATGGATTCCAGCGTGGATGGACGCCGCCCGCCCGATGATTGCGCCTGTCGCGACCAACCGGCGGAAGAGGCCTGAAGGGAAAATCGCGATGAATCTTCTATCCTGGCTCGATCGGTTCGGCGGGGGCCTCCTGGTGCTCGCGTTCACCTTGGTCGTCGGCTACGTCTTTTACTGGATCATCGTGGTTTTTCCGCGGCGCGTGAAAGCCACGTTCGCGGGGCTGGCCGCCAAGGGCTATCACGCCTGCGCGCCCGAAGATCCCTTGCTGACGGGCATTCTGGCCAAAGGCGCGCCCCTGTTTCCCGTCGATCCCCTGGAAGACAAACCCATCCCCGCCTGGACCGTCCAGCTGGCCATGGTGAAAGGCGACCGGATCGTCGCCAACGCCTTCCGGACCCAGATGGACCGGCTTCCGCACTATTCCACCCGCCAGGGCACGACCATGCTGATCGACACGTTTTCCATGCCGCTGGATGCGGAGTTCCATCTCGTCCCCGCCAAACGGGTCCACAGCGTCCAGTGGGAAAAGCGCCACGGGCTTCAAGCCGTCGCGACCGGTCTCGATTCCGAACTGCTGGCCCGCTACGAGGTTTATGCCCGACCGGACCAGCCGGGCGTTCTGCCTCCCGCGCTGATCCAGGCGTTGCTGAAGGTGCATCCCGTCTTGGCGGATCGCAGCGCGTTCTGCTACCAGCGCGGCGCTTCGCTGCGTTTCCAGCCGCAATGCTGGGGCGTCTGCACGACCAATCCCATCTACCGCGCCGAAGACCTCGACCGGTTGCTCGAAGCCGCCGACGCGATCGCCACGGCCTTGAAATCGGTGCCCGCCCATTCCGGCGGGACCGCGCGGGCCTAGCTGCGGCAGGGCGAAAAATCGGTTGCAGGCCAGGGCGTTGACCTGGCCGGATCGAACAGCCTCGGGACGAAGACCCGCCGCCGCCAAGGCTCCGGCGGACAAGCGTCCCGGCTCCATTCCGGGCGATTCAGTTTTTTGGAGACCCGACGCCCTCGTCGGGCGGATTTGATTCACCCACGGCCGCGGGGGCTTCCATCCATGTCCGGACTTGGACATTGGAGATTGAACATTGATTATTGGATATTGAGATCCCGCCCTACACGCCGTAGGTCGTGGAAGCGGTGGTGCCGCCGTGGCCGGTCCAGTTGACGTGGAAGAACTGGCCGCGGGGCTGGTCCACGCGCTCGAAGGTGTGGGCGCCGAAGTAGTCGCGCTGGGCCTGGAGCAGGTTGGCGGGCAGGCGCGCGCAGCGGTAGGCATCGTAGTAGCCGAGCGCGGTGGACATGGCGGGCAGGGGCAGGCCGAGATCGACGGCGGCCTTGACCGTGCGCCGCCACGCGTCCTGCGCGTCGCCGACGACCTTCTGGAAGTACGGCGCGAGCAGCAGATTCGCCAGTTGCGGTTCGGCGTCGAAGGCTTCCTTGATCTTGCCGAGGAAGCGGGCGCGGATGATGCAGCCGCCGCGCCAGAGGAGGGCGACGTTCCCGAAGTTGAGGTTCCACTGGTATTCGGCGGAGGCCGCGCGCAGGAGCTGGTAGCCTTGGGCGTAGGAGCAGATCTTCGCGGCGTAGACGGCCTGCTCGAGATCGGCGAGGAATTTGGCTTTGTCGCCCGCGAACTTCCCGGAAGGGCCGGCGAGCACCTTGGCCGCGGCGACGCGTTCGTCCTTGATGGCGGAGAGGCAGCGCGCGAAGACGGCTTCGGCGATCTGCGGGATGCCGACGCCGAGATCGAGGCCGGCCTGCGACGTCCACTTGCCGGTGCCCTTCTGGCCGGCGGCGTCGAGGATGACGTCGACCATGGGCCGGCCGGTTTCGTCGTCGGTCTTGGCGAGGACGTCGGCGGTGATTTCGACGAGGTAGGAATCGAGCGGGCCTTGGTTCCACTTCTTGAAGACGGCGGCCATTTCGGCGGGGGCCAGGCCGAGGCCCTGCGACATCAGGTGGTAGGCTTCGGCGATGAGCTGCATGTCGCCGTATTCGATGCCGTTGTGGACCATCTTGACGAAGTGGCCGGCGCCGTCGGGTCCGAGCCATTCGCAGCAGGGCACGCCGCCGACCTGAGCGGCGATGGCCTGGAAGATGGGCTTGAGGTGCGGCCAGGCCGCGGCGTCGCCGCCGGGCATGATGGAGGGGCCCTTGAGCGCGCCTTCCTCGCCGCCGGAGACGCCGGCGCCGACGTAGAGCAGGCCGCGCTTGGCGACCATTTCGCAGCGGCGGACGGTATCGGGATAGTGGCTGTTGCCGCCGTCGATCAGGATATCGCCGGGTTCGAGCAGCGGGCAGAGCACGCCGATCAGATCGTCCACGGGCCGGCCGGCGCGGACCATCATCAGGATTTTGCGCGGGCGCGCAAGGGCCGCGACGAGTTCCGGAATGGAACGGCAGCCGATCAGGTTCTTGCCCTGGCCGCGGCCGCCGACGAAGGCATCGACTTTCTCGACGGTGCGGTTGTAGCACGCAACGGTGAAGCCGCGGCTTTCCATGTTGAGGATGAGGTTTTCGCCCATGACGGCGAGGCCGACGACGCCGATATCCGCTTGCGATTTCATTCCGGGGGTTCCTTTCAAAGGGTGCAGCCTTCTTCGCCGCAGCCGTAGCGCCAGACGTGGCCGGCGCGGGCGAGGAGTTCGTCGGCGGCGGCGGGGCCCCAGGTCTTGGGGGCGTAGGGATGGAGCGGCGAGACGTCCGGTGTCTTTTCCCAGCCGGCGAGGACGGGGTCGAGGAGGGCCCAGGCGATTTCGATGCCGTCGCTGCGGGCGAAGAGCGAGGCGTCGCCCTTCAGCGCGTCGAGGAGCAGGCGTTCGTAGGCGTCGGGGAGGACGACGTCGGGGAAGGCTTCGCGGTAGCTGAAGTCCATGCGGGCGGAGCGCGATTCGGCGACGGTGTCGGGCACCTTGGTTTCGAAGCGGAAGTGGATGCCTTCCTCGGGCTGGATGCAGATGGACAGCATGTTTGGGGTGAAGGACTGGTTGGCGGCGAGGCCGAACATGACGTCGGGCGGCGCCTGGAACTCGACGATGATGGAGCTGGTGCGGCAGGGCATGGCCTTGCCGGAGCGGAGATAGAACGGCACGCCCTTCCAGCGCCAGTTGTCGACGTAGAGCTTGAGGGCGGCGTAGGTGGCCGTCTGCGAATCGGGCGCGACGCGCTCGGCGGCGCGGTAGCCGTCGTACTGGCCGCGGACGACGTCTGCGAGGCGGATGGCGCGGAGGTTGCCGAGGACCTTGGCCTTCTCGTTGCGGACGGCGTTGGCGTCGAGCGAGGCGGGCGGTTCCATGGCCACGAGCGAGAGCAATTGCAGCAAGTGGTTCTGGAACATGTCGCGCAAGACGCCGGCCTGGTCGTAGTAGCCGCCGCGGGAGCCGACGTCGACGTTTTCGGCCACGGTGATCTGGACGTTGGAGACGTAGCGCCGGTTCCAGACGGGCTCGAACAACGTGTTGGCGAACCGCAGGAACATGACGTTCTGGGCGGTTTCCTTCCCGAGGTAGTGGTCGATGCGGTAGACCTGGTGCTCGCGGAACGCGGCGTGGACGCGGTGGTTGAGGGCTTCGGCGGAGGGCAGGTCGTGGCCGAAGGGTTTTTCGATCACGATGCGCCGCCAGCCTTCGGTTTCGGCGTTCATGCCGGCGGCGGCGAGGGCGTCGCAAGCCGGGCCGTAGTGCTCGGGGGCGGTGGCGAGATAGTAGAGGCGGTTGGCGGGCTGGCCTTCGATCTCGCGCAGGCGCGCATCGACGACGGGGAAGTCGGCGGGCACTTCGAGATCGCCGCGGACGTAGTGCAGGCGGCTCGCGAAGTCGGCCCAGACCTTTTCGTCGAAGGTGCCGCCGAATTTCCTCACGCCGTCGAGCACGTGCTCGCGGAAATACTCGGTGGTCCAATCGCGGCGGGCGACGCCGACGATGCGGGTGCGATCCCACAGACGGCCTTTCTTGCGGTTGCGGTAGAGGGCGGGGATGAGCTTGCGGTGCGTCAGGTCGCCGGTGGCGCCGAAGATGACGATGGTGGTGGCGTCGGCCTGGGGAATGGCGTCGTTCATGGGGACTCCTTCAGGTGGGCGGCGGCGGCGCGGTCGAGCAGCCAGCGCGGATTTCCGGAAAGCCGTTGCGCGGGCCAATCGCTTGGCCCGGAAAAAATGCGGCCGACGATGGCGGCCTTGCCGGCGCCGGAAGCGACGACGAGCGTTTGGCGCGCGGCGTTCAGGATGGGGAACGTCAGCGTGACGCGGTCGGGCGGCGGCTTCGGGGCGTTGCGGACTTCCGCGACGAGGCGCTGCGTTTCGCGCGTCGCGGGATTTCCGGGGAAGAGCGAGGCGACGTGGCCGTCCTCGCCGACGCCGAGCAGGACGAGGTCGAGCGGCAGGAAGGGGCGGAGTTCGGTTTCGTAGTCCGCGACCGACCCTTGCAGCGGGTGGATCTGCGCGCCGGCGAGCTTGGGCAGGAGTTCGGTCTTGGCGAGGTGGTAGTTGCTCTGCGGATCGGAAAGCGGCACGCGGCGCTCATCGGTCCAGAACACGTGCCAATTCGCGGCGTCGCCCGGAGCAGTCAAGCCGCGGGCAAGGAGCGCGACGGCGGAACCGCCGGGAATCGCGATCGAAAATCGGCCGCGGGCGGCGAGGGCTTCCGCGGCGGCGGAAGCGACGCGCGCGGCAAGCGCGTTCGCGAGCGAGATGTCGTCCGCGCAGATTTCGACGTCCGGTTGCATGTGCGGGCTATTATCGCTCATTTCGGCCCGATCCGCCAGTTTCCTTGGAAGAAAATCAATGCCGGGAGGGGAAATCCAGATAGAGGACGTCGGGGGTGCGGGTCCAGCCGCGGGCGTGCTGGAGGTGGGCGAGAACGTGCAGGCAGAAATCGCGGATGGCGGGGGCGTCGAGGGGGGCGTAGGCGGACCGGCCCTTGGGCTTGCGGCGGCGGGGGGTGGGGGCGAAGCCGGCGGCGTAAAGCCCGCGCAGGCCGAGGAGGCCGGCGCCGGAGGACTCGTCCCACGCCGGCGCGAGCTGTTCGAGCAGCGCGCGCAGGCCGGGGAGGAGCGTGATTTCGAGCCAGCCGGCCTGCTCCTTGCGCAGGCGGCGGAAATCGAGCGTCCAGAGGATGCGGCCTTCGGCGGTGACGGTGCGCGCGGGGCGGACGAGGCGGGAGGCGAAGAGCTGCCAGACGAGCAGCGGGACGGGGCCGGGCCAGACGTCGGGATCGAAGACGGGCACGTCGATGCCGGGCAGATGCGCGGCGGCCCAGCGGCCGGCGGCGTCGCGCTGGTTGAGGGAGCGCAGCGCGCGGTAAATGAGCAGGTGCAGATAATCGTCGGGCAGCGGCGGGGACAGGCGCTGGTCGGCCAGGTAGGCGATGGCGGCGGCGGCGACGGCTTCGGCGATCGCGGGATCCCAGGCCGCGCCGCGGATCAGGCCTTCGAGATGGCCCCGGAGGGTTTCGCGGACGTCGTCGCTGGACGGAATCGGGATCATGAGGCGGAGAAGCAATGGAATGGTGGAATGGCGGAATGGTGGAATGGCGGGGAAGAGAATCGATCTTTCGGGGGGCAATCCTCATCATTCCAGCGTTCCGATATTCCAGTTTTCCACGGAACGTAAAAACTTTGGGCGATTTTTACGTAGCACGTAAAAACTTTGGATATTTTTTCCACGATGTGGAAAAAAGTTTTCCACGGCGTGGAAAAATCTCGAGCGGCGAGCAAACGCATGGGAGGGGAGGGGGGGCCTTTATTGGCGGCCGATGAGGTTTTCGATTTCGGAGAGGAACTGGGAGGCGTCGCGGAAGCGGCGGTAGACGGAGGCGAAGCGGAGGAAGGCGACTTCGTCGAGCTTTTCGAGCTTGTCCATGACCTTGCGGCCGATGACGGTGGAGGGGACTTCGCGTTCGTACTCGTGCTCGATCTCGTGGACGACGTCGTCGACGAGGACATCGAGCTGGGGTTCGGAGATGGGGCGCTTGACGGCGGCGTGGGCGATGGCGGCGCGGAGCTTGGAACGGGAGAAATCCTCGTGGCGGCCGTCGCGCTTGAGGACGGTCAGGACGGTTTTGACGACTTCCTCGTAGGTGGTGAAGCGGTGGCCGCAGCGGGAACAGACGCGGCGGCGGCGGATGACCTCGCCGTTGCGGATCGAGCGGGAATCGATCACCTTGTCGTCGTCCTGGGCACACTTGGGGCAGCGCATGGCCCAAGAGTGTGCGCGGGGGGGGCGGGAGAGTCAAGCGCAGAGGGGCAAAACGCATTCTCCACGTCGATGCTTGCATTTCCGGAGGGGGCTTGGGAATATAGAAATATGGACGAACGCGACGACCATGGCATGCGGATCTACTTGCGCGAAATCGGCAAGGTGGACTTGCTCACGCCCGCGGAGGAAGTGAAGCTGGCGCGGCGCATCAAGAAAGGCGACGAAGCGGCGCGGCAGCAGATGATCCGCGCGAACCTGCGGCTGGTCGTCAAGATCGCGGGGGATTACGCGCGGCTGGGGCTGCCGCTGCTGGATTTGATCAGCGAGGGGAACATGGGCCTGATGAAGGCCGTGGACCGGTTCGACCCGAAGAAGGGCGGCAAGCTGAGCACCTACGCGGCGTGGTGGATCAAGCAGGGCATCCGGCGCGCGCTGGCGAACCAGGGCAAGACGATCCGGCTGCCGTCGCACATGGTGGACAAGCTGTTCCGCATGCGGCGGATGCAGGAGACGCTCTCCCACGAGCTGGGCCGGGTGCCGACGGCGGCGGAACTGGGCCAGCGGCTGGACGTGCCGGAAAAGACGGTGAAGTACTGGCTGGAAGTGTCGCAGCGGCCCTCGTCGCTCGATGCGCCGATCGGCGAGGACGGCCGCGAAAGCCAAGGCGACACGGTCAGCGATCCGGGAGCGAAATCGCCGTTCGACGATCTGAACGACAGCCAGCTGCTCGAAGAGATGGCGGAGCACCTGAAGTCGCTGAACGAGCGCGAGCAACTGATTTTGAAGCGGCGGTTCGGACTGGACGGGGTCCAGGCGGAATCGCTCGAAGAGGTGGGGGCGCGGCTGAAGATCACGCGGGAGCGCGTGCGCCAATTGCAGAACCAGGCGCTCGCGACGCTGCGGGAGCAGATGCTGAAGGATTGAAGCGCGCCCGGTCGGCGCGCGTTCCAGAGCAACCGGCGGCGCGATCCGCCCAAGGAGACGACCATGGCGGAACCAGAAGGCAAGGAAATCCAAATGGACGCGGGCAACCTGTACCGCGAGGAAAGCTATACCGATTTGAAGGCGGGTTCGCTGCGCAAGCTGGTGCCGGTGAAAGAGGACGGATCGGACGATCCGTCGCGCGAGCCGATTTTTTCGGCGGCGACGCAGGTCATGACGCCCGGCGGCGTGCTGCCGCTGAGCGGGGAAGTGGACGGGGCGAAATCGCTGGCGGACGCGGTGGCGGGATTTTCCGCGACGATCCAGCGGGCGATCGCGGATCTGCGCGAAGAGATGGCGGCGATGCAGCGGGAACGCGCGTCGCAGATCGTGGTGCCGGGGCGCGACGCCCCGCCGCCGCCGGATTTGCTGATCCGGTAAAAAACCGGCCGCGCGGGGGCTGCCGAAGAACTCAGGCGCGCAGCGCGTCGAGCAGATGCCGCAGGGCGGCTTCGGCGGCGGCGTTGCGGATGTCGGCGCGCGAACCGGAAAAATGATGCTTGAAGGTGGCCGTCCCATGCGGGGCGGCCACGCCGATGTAGACGAGGCCGACGGGTTTTTCGGGGGTGCCGCCGGCGGGACCGGCGATGCCGGTGAGGGAAACGGCGAAATCGGCATGCGTGGCGGCGCGGGCGCCCTCGGCCATGGCGCGGGCGGTTTCGAGGCTGACGGCGCCGTGGGCGCCGAGCAGGTCGGGGCCGACGCCGAGCAGGCGGGTCTTGAGCGCGTTGGCGTAGGCGACGATGCCGCCGAGATACCACGCGGAACTGCCGGGGAGGCCGGTAAGAAGCGCGCCGACGAGGCCGCCCGTGCAGGATTCGGCCGTGGCGAGGGTCTGCCGCCGCGCGAGCAGCGCGTCGGCGATCTGGGACAGGAGCGTTTCCATGCCCGGCAGTCTAGGCCGGTCCGGAGCGTTTGGAAAGTCTGGGCGAGACGTTTCCGGTGATTTGTGGCAAATTGAACGGCTATGAAAACAATACTAGTTACAGGTTCGGGCGGCTTGGTGGGTTCGGAGACGGCGCTGCATTTCGCGGGCCAGGGCTATCGCGTGGTGGGGGTGGACAACAACCTGCGCGAATATTTCTTCGGGCCGGAGGCCTCGACGAAGTGGGCGGTGGAAGAGCTGCAGAAGGCGTTTCCGGATTCGTTCGCGGCGATCGCGGCGGACATCCGCGATTTCGACGCGGTGCGCCGGGCGTTCGAGACGGCGGGCGAGATCGACTTGGTGGTGCACACGGCGGCGCAGCCGTCGCACGACTGGGCCGCGCGCGAGCCGTTCACGGATTTCGGCGTGAACGCGCAGGGCACGCTGAACCTGCTGGAAGCGACGCGCCAGCTGGCGCCCAAAGCCACGTTCATCTTCACCTCGACGAACAAGGTGTACGGCGATACGCCGAACCGCCTGCCGCTGGCGGAACAAGAAACGCGCTGGGAGTGCGTCGAGGGGCCGTACGCGGAAAAGGGCATCGACGAGACGATGAGCATCGACCAGACGACGCACTCGATCTTCGGCGCGTCGAAGGTCGCGGCGGACGTGATGGTGCAGGAATACGGGCGCTATTTCGGCATGAATACGGGCGTCTTCCGCGGCGGCTGCCTGACGGGGCCGCGGCATTCGGGGGCGGAACTGCACGGCTTCCTCGCGTACCTGATGAAGTGCGCCGCGACGGGCCGCGAGTACAAGATTTTCGGCTACAAGGGCAAGCAGGTGCGCGACAACATCCACAGCGCGGATCTGGTGGCGTCGTTCGAGGCCTTCCACCGCGCGCCGCGCCCGGGCGAAGTCTACAACATGGGCGGCAGCCGCTTCAGCCACTGCTCGATGCAGGAGGCCGTGAAGCTCTGCGAGGAACTGACCGGCCGCAAGATGAAGACCACCTACGTCGAGACGAACCGCATCGGCGACCACGTCTGGTGGGTGAGCGACGTGTCGAAGTTCCAGGCGCACTATCCGGACTGGAAGCTGACGAAGAACGTCCGCGACATCCTGGCGGAAATCCTGGAATACAACCTGCCGCGCTGGAAAAAAGAAAGCTGATCCGGACATGGATCCGGCCGGCTCCACGTTCATCTTCTGCGACGGATTCCTGCTCGTCCGCGCGGGCGGCTTGGAACCGGCGGGAACCGAAGCGCTGCCGGAACTGGAACAAACGCGCAAGGTGCTGGATTCGTTCGTGGTGCGGCCGCAGGGTTGCGTTGCGACGGGCGTGTCCGGCGCGCCGGACGCCGCGCCGGCGGGATGCGCATGGGCGCGGGTGCGGGCGCTGGTCGGCGCGGAATCGCCGCATGCGGCGACGGCTTGCCGGGCGCTGGGGCTGCTGAACTGGCGGGCGATGCATCGCTTCTGCGGGGCGTGTGGCGGCCCGTTGGAGGAACACCCGGTCGAAATCGCGCGGAAATGCGCCGCGTGCGGGCACGTGGATTATCCGTCGATGGCGCCGGCGGTGATCGTGCGAGTGGAAAAAGAGGGGCAGATCCTGCTGGCGCGGCACGTGCAGCGCATTCCGGACCTGTGGACCTGCCTGGCGGGCTACGTCGAAGTGGGCGAATCGCTGGAAGATTGCGTGCGCCGCGAGGTGAAGGAAGAGGCCGGCATCGACGTGGACGACGTCCGCTACGTCGGCAGCCAGCATTGGCCGTTTCCGAACCAGATGATGGTGGGATTCCGCGCGCGCTGGAAATCCGGCGAACTGAAACTGCAGCCGGAGGAATTGTCCGATGCGCGCTGGTTCGATCCCGCCGACCTGCCGAACATTCCGCCGCCAGGCTCCATGGCTTGGCGATTGATCCACGGTGGGGGATAAGGGCGACAGGGAGTTTCCCTCAGCGGGGCGATACCGGAGCAAATGATCCGGGTATTGTTTTATAAAACAATACCCGGATCTTGCCGGGCGGTATTGGCTGTATTTAGAACTGCATGAAGTAGTTGTCGCGCCGTTCGCGGGCGAGGGTGGTGGCGTCGCCGTGGCCGGGATAGACGGTCCAGTCGCCGTCGAGCGCGGCGAGCTTGCGCAGGGAGCGCATCAGGGCGCGGGAATCCCCGCCGGGGAGATCGGTGCGGCCGGCGGTGCCGCAGAACAGCGTGTCGCCGGTGAACAGGGCGCGATCGTCTTCGAGTTTCCAGCAGATGCCGCCGGGCGTGTGGCCGGGGGTTTCGACGACCGACCAGCGGGCGCCGGCGAGTTCGAAGACCGCGCCTTCCACGGCGGACACGCGGGGGCAGGCGGGGACGTCGGGGGCATCGTAGAAGCCAGGGAGGTTGTTGCGGGAGCTGAAGCACCACGCGGCGTCGAGCGGATGGAGATGGATGGGCGCGGGAAAGGCGTCGCACAGGGCGGCGAGGGCCGTGACGTGGTCGACGTGGCCGTGGGTGAGCAGATAGGCGACGACCAAGGCTTTCTTCTCGCGCAATCGGGCCGCCAGTTGGGGGGCGTCGTCGCCGGGATCGATCACGACGGTTTCGCGCGTGTCGGGATTCGCGACGAAATAACAATTTTCTTCGATAAAACCGGTGACTCGTGCTTCAATGTGCATGTCCATGAAACCAACAGATTTGAACGGGCGCGTCAATGGCGAAGCGGACGCCGTATTGACGGCGGCGGGGCTGGGGGTCGGGTTTTTCGCGGAGGATGGCCGGCGCCTGGAGGTGGTGGGGGACGTGGATCTGGTTTTGCGGGCGGGGCGGACGACGGCGCTGGTGGGGGAAAGCGGCTGCGGGAAGAGCATCACGGCGGCAGCGCTGGGTGGGCTGCTGCCGCGCGGGATGGCCCTGGACCGCGGCGAAATCCGCTGGGCGGACGGCGCGGCGCGCGGACCGGGACGGGGGTTGACGTACGTGTTCCAGGATCCGGGGGAGTGCCTCGATCCCGTGTTCACCATCGGCAACCAGATCCGCGAAACGCTGCCGCCGGAGGAGCGCGGCCGCGCGCGGGAACGGATGGAGGAATTGCTGCGCACGGTGGGATTCGAGGAACCGGCGCGCGTCTTGGCCAGCTATCCGCACCAGCTCTCGGGCGGCATGCAGCAGCGCGCGATGCTGGCGATGGCGCTGGCGGGCCGGCCGCGCGTGCTGGTGGCGGACGAGCCGACGACCGCGCTGGACGTGACGGTGCAGGCGAAGATCCTGCGCCTGCTGGCCGACCTGCAGCGGGCGGAACGGTTGGCGGTGCTGCTCATCGCGCACAATCTGGGCGTGGTGGCGGAAATCGCGGACGAGGTCCACGTGATGTACGCGGGCCGCATCGTGGAATCCGGGCCGGTGGACATGCTGCGGCAACCGCGGCATCCTTACGTGCAGGGACTGTTGAAGGCGCTGCCGCGCCTCGACGGGAGCGGGCGGCTGGAAGGCATCGAGGGATCGGTGCCGCCGCTGGGCCGGCGTCCGGCGGGCTGCCGGTTCCATCCGCGCTGTCCGCTGGCGCGGGAGGTCTGCCGCGAGAAGGCGCCGGAAATGCGGGCCTGCGGCGAGGAGCGCGCGGTGGCCTGCTGGGCGTGCGGGGAAGGCGGCTGGGCATGAGCGCGCCGCTGCTGCAGGTGGAAGATTTGCGCGTGACCTATCGCGCGGGCCGGGGGACCGTCGCAGCGGTGAAGGGCGTTTCGTTCGAGCTCGCGCGCGGCCGCTGTCTCGGCGTGGTGGGCGAAAGCGGCAGCGGGAAAAGTTCGCTGGCGCGGGCGATCCTGCGCTTGGAAGACGGCGTCGCGGGGCGCGTGCGGTTCGACGGCCAGGACGTGCGGGCGCTGAAGCGGCCGGACCTGCTGGCGTTCCGCCGCCGGGCGCAGATGGTGTTCCAGGATCCGATCGGGTCGCTGAATCCGCGCCTGAAGGTCGGCTCGGCCTTGGCCGAGGTCTTGCGGGTTCACCGGCTGGCAAAGACGCGCGGCGCGGCGGCGGCGCAGGCGGCGTCCTGGCTGGAAACGGTCGGGCTGGATGCGGACTATGCGGGGCGCTTTCCCCATGAATTGAGCGGCGGCCAACGGCAACGCGTGAACTTGGCGCGGGCCCTGTGCGTCGGCGCGGAATTCCTCATCGCCGACGAGCCGGTCAGCGCGCTGGACGTCTCCGTGCAGGCCCAGATCCTGAATTTGCTGAAGTCCTTGCAGGAGCGGCGCGGCATCACCTGGATGCTGATCGGACACGATCTGGCCGTGATGCGCCACATGGCCGACGAGGTGATCGTGATGAAGGCCGGTGCGGTGGTGGAGCGCGGGGCGGCCGCGGACGTGCTGGCCCGCCCGGTCCACGCCTATACGAAGGAATTGCTGGCGGCCGCGCCGAACGTCGGGCGGGCGCTGGATCGGCGGGGTTCCGGGCCGGCAGTTTGGGATTGATGGAATCGACTCCGACGGTGCAAGATCATCCGTTTATATGAATGGACGATGGAGCCATTGGGTCGAGTCGGCGGGCGGCGTTTCCGGCCTCCGGCGCTGGGCGTTGGGCTTGGCCGCCGTCGCCGTGCTTTGGTTCGATCCGTCGAGCGGGCTCTCCACGGCCATTCTGTCGGTCGCGGGGCTTTATGCGCTGTGGAACGGGAAGAAAACGCTCGCGGCGTGGAAGAATCCCGTCGGCGCGCTGTTCGGCGCCGGCGTGCTGTGGGCGGTGTTGTCCGCGTCTTGGAGTTTTTATCCGCCGGGCAGCGTGCGCGATCTGGTCAAATCGACGCCGCTGGCGCTGGGAGTGCTGGCGATTCCCGCGATTTTCGACCGGCCGGGGCGCATCTGGGCGGCGCTGCTGGCGAGCGCGGGCGTGGTGACGGCGACGCTGACGGCGGATCTGGTCCGCCTGTACGGCGCGTTGGGCTGGCCCACGATGCTGACCGAAGCGCGCTATTTCCATCCGTATCTCTACACGCATCCGAACGTCTCGAGCATGATGGCGGGATTGTGCGCGCTGACGTTCGTCGCGCGCTTCACGGCCGGCGCGCCGGGCTGGGGACGGAAGGCGCTGCTGGCCGTCGGGCTCGCGCTGGACGTGGCCTATCTGGTGGCGCTGGCTTCGCGCGGGCCGCAGGCGGTTTTCGCGCTGGCGGCGCTGGCGTTTCCGGTCGTCCTGCTGCCGGGCTGGCGCTCGCGGCTGGCCGCGGCGGCGTTGGCGGCGTTCGTGGGCTGGGGCCTGTGGCATGATGCCGCCCAGATCAATCCGCGCTTCCACGACGGCACGATGGGCACCTTCAACAACCGCGACACGGCGTGGGGCCATTCGAAGCTGCTGGCGGACCGGCGCCCCGTCCTGGGCTATGGATTCGGCAAGAAGGCGTTCGTGAAGGCGGTGTACGAAAATCCGGACCAGCGCGCGCCGCTGGTGCCGGTCCGCTATCCCCATGCGCACAGCTATTGGCTGATGCTGTATTTCCAGGGCGGCGCCGTCGGGCTGGCGCTGTGGGGTCTGGGCTGGCTGGCGCTGTTCGGCCGGTTGCTGCGGTTCGCCGCCCGCGCGGGCCAGCAGGTTTCCGGCGGCTGGCTGGAGCGCCTGCGCGTCCGCGTGTTGCCCTCGCTGCTGGCGGTGGGGCTGCTCTACATCCTGATCTACGGCATCGGCGATTTCCCGGACAGCGTCATCCGCGCCTCGCTGTTTTATCTCATCGGCTTGGCGTTGGCCTTGGGCCGGCTCCCCGAACGGGACGGCACCGCATGAAAATCAGCGTCGTCACCACGATCTACAACCGGCCGGAACACCTGCGCCTGCTGCTGGCGGCGCTGGCCGCGCAGACCCGCCCGCCCGACGAACTCGTCGTGGCCGACGACGGTTCCGACGCCGCCACGACGGCGGCGCTGGCGCGCTGCCTGCCCGCGTGCGGAATTCCCGCGCAGGTCGTGCGGCAGGAAAAAGACGGCTATCGCCTCGCCGCCGCGCGCAACCTGGCCATCCGCGCCGTCACGGGCGACTATCTGCTGTTTTTGGATTGCGACGTCGTGCCGCTGCCCGACGCCGTGGCCGCGCACGAGCGGAACGCCGCCCGGGGCCGCCTGCTGTGCGGCCACCGCGCCTTGCTCGACGAAGCCGCGACGCGCGCGCTGTTCGCCGTCCTGCCCGCGCCTGCGGAAGCGGACTGGGAACTGGCGTGGCGTTCGGCGGACGGCCGCGAACGGCAGGCGGCCGCGAAATTGTTCGCGCGGCACGCGGCGCTGCGCCGCTGGCATCTGGCGCGCCCGCACAAGCCCAAGCTGATCGGCTGCCATTTTTCGCTTTTCCGCGGGGACGTCGAACGCGTGAACGGCTTCGACGAGAACTTCGTGGGCTGGGGCTACGAGGACGACGATTTCGCGCGCCGGCTGTATCAGGTCGGCGTGGAACCGCGCAGCGTGATCGCAGAGGCCCGCGCGATGCACCTGTGGCACCCCTCGCTGGCTCCGCAGGCGCTGGCGCGGCACCGCGACCGTCCCAACCGCGCCTATTTCCGCCGGTGGCGCGTGCCGGCCTACTGCCGGAACGGACTCGTGAAAACATGAATTGGACCGAGCAGACCTGGATCGTGGCGACCTGCGGACGCGGGTGCGCCGAGGTGCTGAAAACCGAATTGCGCGGCCTCGGCTACGAGCCGCAAGACGTCTCCGCGACTTCCGTGGGACTCGCAGGCGACCTGCGGGACGCCATGCGCCTGAACCTGTGGCTGCGGACGGCGAACCGCGTGCTGTTCGAGGTGGCCGGTTTCGAGATCGATTCCGCCGACGACCTCTACGAAGCGGTGCGGAGCCTGCCGTGGGAAGACTGGCTGCGCCGCGACGCGCCCTTCCACGTGCACGGCGTGGCCCAGCACGAAACCATCCGCGATCCGCGCTTCGCCGTGCTGCGCTGCAAGGACGCCATCGCCGACCGGTTCGTGGAACAGACGGGCGCGCGGCCCGATTCGACGTCGACGCCCGAAGGCGCTTCGTGCGTCGCGCTCTACTGGAAGGAACGGTCGGCGCAGATTTTTCTCGATACCAGCGGGATTCCGCTCTCGCACCGCGGCTACCGCTGGCGGGGGTGGGTGGCGCCGCTGCGCGAGACGCTCGCCGCGAGCATCGTGCTGGAAGCCGGCTGGGGCCGGAATCCGGCCGAGGCGTTCGTCGCCCCGATGTGCGGCAGCGGCACGCTCCCCATCGAGGCCGCGTGGATCGCGCAAAACCGCGCGCCCGGCCTCGAGCGCGACGACTACGCGTTTCTCCGCCTGGACGGCGCCGATCGGACCGCCTGGCAAGACCTGAAGGCCGACGCGCGGGCGAAATTCGTCGCCGCGCCCCGGACGTGGATCGCGGCGTCGGACGTGGACGCGCAAGCCGTCGCCTGCGCGCGGGAAAACGCCGGCCGGGCCGGGGTGGAAAGCATGATCCGTTTCCATACCTGCGATTTCCGCGACACGCCGCTGCCCAAGCCGCCGGTCCTGATCGCGATGAATCCCGAGTACGGTGAGCGCATGGGGCTGGAAGAGCGCCTCGTGCCGCTCTACGAGGCCATCGGCACCTACTTCAAGACGAAGTGCCAGGGCATGCGCGGCGCGGTGTTCACCGGCAACCTCGCCCTGGGCCGGAAAATCGGCCTGCATCCGACCCGCCGGACGGCGATGTGGAACGGCGACATCGAGTGCCGCCTGCTGGAATTCGACGTCTACGAAGGCACCCGCGACGCCCGCCTGATCCGCAAGCACGGCGGCGGCGCTTCCGCTCCACAATAGGCTATACTTTGCCTGCGAATTCCCTACGATAGGGAACCGGAATGAAGTCGAGCGTCCCGATTTTGTGCTACCGCAACATCTCGCCGGTGTGTGGAATCACCCCGGCGGAATTCCGCGCGCACCTCGAATGGCTGGCCTCGCACGGCTGGCACGGCATTTCCCTCGACCAGGCCATCGATTACGTCAAAGGCGGCCCCGCGCCGCCGAAACTGTCCTACGTGCTCACGTTCGACGACTGCTATCTCGACAACTGGGTGCACGCCGCGCCGATCCTGCGCGACTACGGCGTGAAGGCGTCCTTCGGGTGCGTGACCGCCTACCTGCACGACGGGCCCCGCCGTCCGGATGCCGCCACGCCGAACGCCGACCTGCGCGAACTGCCCGTCGCGCGCGACGCGTGGGACCGCGCCATCGAGCGCAACGATCCGACCGCCTTCATGAACCGCACCGAACTGCGCGCCCTCGTCGAGGAACAGGGCCACGGCCTCTTCGGCCATACCCACACGCACCAGACCTGCTTCCGCTCCGACCAGCCCATCGGCGAGATGGAGCGCGACAACCTCCATTCCGGCGTCCACGGCATCTATCTCGAAGTGCGCGACGGCCTGCCGATGTATCCCAGCGGATCCGCCTACGCCCACAACGGCTTCTGGCCCGCCTCCAACGACCTGCTCGAAGACAAGCTCGTCGCGCGCGCCACGAGCGAGCGCATCGAATTCTGCCTGCACGAATTCACCCTCTGCCGCGAGCGCCTCGAAGCCGTGGCCGGCCGGCCCACGCGCGCGATGAGCTGGCCTTGGGGCGAATACGACGACGTGGCGATCCAAGCCGCGCTGCTTGCCGGCTACGAAGCCGCGCTCTCCATGGATTGCGGCGCGAACCGCCCCGGCACGCCCTTGTTCGCCCTGCGCCGCATCAAGATGCAGGGCGGCGTCGGCTGCGGCGAACTGAACCGCCGGCTCTGCATCGCCCAGAATGCGCTGCTCGCCGGCCTCTTCCGCAAGATCTACCGCGCCCCCAAGGCCTAGATCCCGTTTCCCGCGCTCGGGGAATCGCGGTTTATTCCATCCGGCCCAGTTTTTCCACGCTATGGAAAAATTTTTTCCACGCCATGGAAAAACTGTGAGCCGCGAGCAAGCGCCAGGCGGGCAAGATGCCCGCGCTCCGGCGAACCGCCCGAGGACGCGGCGGGGCCGGCGGCGAAAAAAAAAGCGCGCCGCGGAAAACCGCGGCGCGCTGGCATTCAGGTGGAACGGAGGCTTAGCCGTTCTTGGCCTGGAAGTCCTTCATGAAGGCGGTCAGGGCGTCGATGGCGTCCATGCCGACGGCGTTGTAGATGCTGGCGCGGCAGCCGCCGACGTCGCGGTGGCCCTTCAGGCCGATCATCTTCAGCGCGGTGGCTTCCTTGATGAACTTCTCTTCGAGCGCTTCGCTCGGCAGGCGCCAGGTGACGTTCATCGTGGAGCGGAATTCCTTCACGGCGCTGCCCTTGTAGTAGCCGCCGGAGTTGTCGAACGCCGCGTAGAGCTTGTCGGCCTTGGCCTGGTTGATCTTCTCCATGCCGGCGGCGCCGCCCTTGGCCAGCAGCCAGCGGGTGACGAGCATCAGGATGTAGATGCCGAAGGTCGGCGGGGTGTTGTAGAGGGAGTTGTCCTTCGCCTGCGTGCGGTATTGCAGCATGGTCGGCAGGGTGGCCGGGGCGCGCTCGATCAGGTCCTTGCGGATCACGACGAGGGTGACGCCGGAGGGGCCGAGGTTCTTCTGCGCGCCGGCGTAGATCAAGCCGAAGTTCTGGATGTCGATGGGGCGGCAGAGGATGTCGCTGGACATGTCGGCGACGAGGGGGGCCTCGGTCTTCGGGAATTGCTTGATCTGCGTGCCGGCGATGGTCTCGTTGGAGGTCACGTGCACGTAGGCGGCGCCCTTGGTGTAGTTCAAGGCCGCGTAGTTCGGCATGTTCGTGGGGATTTCCTTGGAGGTGTCGGCGACGACGTTGACGGTGCCGACCTTCTTGGCTTCCTTGATGGCCTTGGAGGCCCAGGCGCCGGAGTTGACGTAGTCGGCGGTCTGGCCCGCGCCGAGGAGGTTCAAGGGCACCTGCGAGAACTGGAGGCTGGCGCCGCCTTGGAGGAACAAGACCTGGTAGTCGTCGGTCAGGCCGAGGAGCTTGCTCATGTTGGCGACGGCTTCGGCGTGGACCGCGTCGTAGGCTTTGCCGCGGTGGCTGTGTTCCATGATGGACATGCCGGTGCCGTTGAAATCGGTCAATTCCTTCTGGGCGATCTCGAGGACTTCGAGGGGAAGGGCGGCGGGGCCGGCGTTGAAGTTGAATGCTCTGCTCATGACGTGTTCCTTCTGTTCTTGCTAATAAAGGGCGGCATCATAGACGCCTGCGCCCCGAAAAATCAACTCCAACCCGAGCGCGGGCCCCGCGGCGGCCCCGGAAACCGGTTCCAACCCGCATTTTCCCGCGCAGCGACATTTCGGCCGGATAAGGGCAGTTTCGATTCTGTCGGAAGACGGAAAAGAAGCGACATATTTGTAATTTATGGTTTTACAAAAATACATTTATGTAGTATTGAAGAGACAGTCGGTTTGGGGTCGAATTTTTCAATTCGATGGCCCGGAGCGAATTGCGTCTTCTTTGATTTTCGGCGAGAGGCCTTTGGCATGCTTGTTGCTAATGGTAGTCATCGCCACAAAAGTGGACGATGAAACGACCGAGACGACAAAAGAGTTGGATTTGAGCGAATTCAAAAACGAAAACGAAAGAGGACGACGATGAGCAATGCGAGATTGAACGCGATCGCGGCGGTGACGAACTACCGGGCGACGGCGCAGGCGCTGGATTTTTCGAAGACGCCGGCGAGCGACATTTTCGGGTCGAACGTGTTCGACGACCGGGCGATGCAGGCGCGCCTGCCGAAGGCGACCTACCAGGCGCTGCGGCGGACGATCGACAAGGGCGAGGCCCTGGACGTGTCGGTCGCCGACGAAGTGGCGGTGGCGATGCGCGACTGGGCGATCGAAAAGGGCGCGACGCACTACGCGCACGTGTTCTATCCGCTGACCGGCCTGACGGCCGAAAAGCACGACAGCTTCCTGGAGCCGGACGGCAAGGGCGGCGCGCTGGCGGAATTCAGCGCCAAGCAGCTGATCAAGGGCGAACCGGACGCGTCGAGCTTCCCCTCCGGCGGCATCCGCGCCACGTTCGAAGCGCGCGGCTACACGGCCTGGGACGTGACGAGCCCCGCCTACATCCTCGAAAACCCCAACGGCACCACGCTGTGCATCCCGACGGCGTTCTGCTCGTGGACGGGCGAGGCCCTGGACAAGAAAACCCCCTTGCTGCGCTCCATGCAGGCGCTCAACGCCCAGGCGCAGCGGTTGCTCAAGATCTTCGGCCACGGCGCCGAACGGGTGTACGCGACGGCGGGCTGCGAGCAGGAATATTTCCTGGTGGACCGCAATTTCTTCTTCGCGCGGCCGGACCTGATCAGCGCGGGCCGCACGCTGTTCGGCGCCAAGCCGCCGAAAGGCCAGGAAATGGAAGACCAGTACTTCGGCGCGATTCCCGAGCGCGTGCTGGCGTTCATGCTCGAGGTCGAGCGCGAACTCTACAAGCTGGGCGTGCCGGTCAAGACGCGCCACAACGAAGTGGCCCCCGGCCAGTACGAACTGGCGCCGGTCTATGAAAACGCCAACGTCGCGGCGGACCACCAGTACCTGACGATGACGGTCCTGCAGCGCGTGGCGCAGAAGTACGGCATGACCTGCCTGCTGCACGAAAAGCCCTTCGCCGGCATCAACGGCTCCGGCAAGCACCTGAACTGGTCGCTGGGCACGAAGAAGGCCAACCTGCTGGAACCCGGCGACACGCCGCACGACAACATGCAGTTCCTCGCGTTCTGCGCGGCGGTGATCCGCGCGGTGGATAAACACGCGACGCTGCTGCGGGCGTCGATCTCGCACGCGGGCAACGACCACCGCCTCGGCGCGAACGAAGCGCCGCCGGCGATCCTGTCGATCTTCCTCGGCGAACAGCTCACGGAGGTGTTCGAGAACATCGCCAAGGGCGGCACGGGCAAGTCGAAGAGCCCCGGCTTCCTGACGGTGGGCGTGGATACGCTGCCGCCGTTGCCCAAGGACGCGGGCGACCGCAACCGCACCAGCCCCTTCGCCTTCACCGGCAACAAGTTCGAGTTCCGCGCCGTCGGGTCCAGCCAGTCCGTGGCCGGTCCGCTGGTGATCCTGAACACGATCATCGCCGATTCGATCGACTACATCGCGGGCGAGCTGGAAGCGGCCAAGACGAAGTCGCCGGCCGAACTCGGCGCCGCCCTGCAGAAGACGATCCGGAAGATCATGAAGGACCACGGGCGGATCATCTTCAACGGCGACGGCTACACCGACGCCTGGCAGAAGGAAGCCGCCAAGCGCGGCCTGCCCAACGCGCGGAACACCGCCGAGGCGATTCCGGCGTGCCAGACGAAGGAAAACGACGACGTGCTGGCGCGGTTCAAGGTGCTGTCGAACCGCGAATTCCACAGCCGGAACGAAATCTACCTCGAGAAGTACGTCAAGGACGTCATGATCGAGGCGCGCCTGGCGTTCGAAATCGCCAAGACGATGATCTTCCCGGCCGCGGTGGAATACCAGAACCGCCTGGCGGGCACGTCGATCGCGCTGAAGTCGCTGGGCAAGAAGCATTGCACGACGGTGCTCGACGAACTCGGCCAGTTGACGGCGGATTTCCAGCGCCGGATCGCGGACCTGCGCAAGGCCATCGACCACGAAGCCAAGGGCGACGTCGCCGTCCACGCGGCGTACTGCCGGAAGAAGATCGTGCCCGCGATGGACGCGCTGCGCGAGGTGGCCGACCAGCTCGAAGGCATCGTGGCCGACGATCTCTGGCCGCTGCCGACCTATCAGGAAATGCTGTTCATCAAGTAAGCGTTCCGATCCGCCGGCCGGGAGGTCCGTCCGGCGGATCGAGGAAAGCGGGTCCGCGATGCCTTTGCAGAATTCCCCATCCGAACCGACGCCGGCGCCCGGCGGCGCGGCCGATCGCCACGCGCGGGAAATCGACCTGCTGGGCGAGGTCGGCCGGCTGCTGGACCACAGCATCGACCTCCGCGAGGTGGCCGATCCCATGCTGGAGGCGCTTTCGCTGCAGCTGGGCATGGAGTACGCGACGCTGACGCTGTTGAACCGGAAGACGGGCGAAATCTGGATCGAGGCCTCGCACGGCCTGTCCGCGCAGCAGGCGCAGCGCGGCCGCTACCGGCTGGGCGAGGGCGTCACCGGCAAGGTGGTGCAGGACGGCAAGCCGATCGTGATTCCGCGCACCAGCGAATCGCCGCTGTTCCTGGACAAGACGCGGCGCGGCAAGCGCCCGGACACGTCGTTCATCTGCGTCCCGATCAAGGCGGAAAAAGAAGTGGCCGGGACGCTGAGCGCGGACCGCGCGTTCGATCCCGCGGCCGATCTGCAGCAGGACGTGCGCCTGCTGACCATCATCGCTTCCATGATCGCCCAGGCGGTCAAGCTGCGGCGGGCGGTGCAGGAAGACCAAGGCCGGCTCACGGAGGAAAACGCGCGGCTCAAGGCCGAGCTGCGGGAACGCTTCCGCCCCGCGAACATCGTGGGCAATTCCCACGAAATGCAGATCGTGTACGACCAGATCGCCCAGGTCTCGAAGAGCCCGGCGTCGGTGCTGATCGAAGGCGAAACCGGCACCGGCAAGGAACTGGTCGCCCACGCGATCCACTACAACAGCCCGCGGGCCGACAAGCCCTTCATCAAGGCCCATTGCGCGGCGCTGCCCGAAAGCGTGATCGAAAGCGAACTCTTCGGCCACGAAAAGGGCGCGTTCACCGGCGCGGTGGCCGAACGCAAGGGGCGCTTCGAGCTGGCGCACGGCGGCTCGCTGCTGCTGGACGAAATCGGCGACGTGCCCGCGTCCATCCAGATCAAGCTGCTGCGGGTCCTGCAGGAGCGCGAATTCGAGCGCGTGGGCGGGACGAAGACCATCAAGGTCGACGTGCGGGTGATCGCGGCCACGAACAAGGATCTGCCGACGCTGGTGCAGCAGGGCAAGTTTCGCGAAGATCTCTACTACCGGCTGCACGTGTTCCCGATCTACGTGCCGCCGCTGCGCAAGCGCAAGGCCGACATCGTGCTGCTGGCGGACTTCTTCCTGCAGAAGTACGCGCAGGAAAACGGCAAGGACGTGCGCCGGCTTTCCAGCGCGGTGATCGATATGCTGATGAGCTATCACTGGCCCGGCAACGTGCGCGAGCTGGAAAACTGCATCGAGCGCGCCGTGCTGGTGGCCGAAGGCAACGTGATCCATCCGTACCACCTGCCGCCGACGCTGCAGACGGCCGAAGCCAGCGGCGCGCCGATGTCCGGCAACCTCAAGGCCCTGGTCGGCGCCTACGAACGGGATTTGATCCGCGACGCGCTGAAATCCACGCGCGGCAACGTCGCCAGCGCCGCGCGCGCCCTCGGCACCACCCCGCGCATCCTCGGCTACAAGATCAAGGGCTACCAGATCGATCCCCGCCCGTACGGGTGATTTTCTCCGGTCGGCGGCGCAGGATTCAGAATGGAGCGGTTGAAAACCGGTTTCCGGGGGACTATGCTGTTCGGCCAAAGGGAAACCAGGGCATGGAACCGGGATTCAGTCGAGGGCCGTCGAAGAAGCCGCTGACGGACGCGGAGCGCGCGCGGATCTTGGCGGAACTGCGGCGCGAGACGGCGCAGCGGGCCCAGGGCTACCGCGAGCGGGCGCTGAAGCTGTTTCCCCACGTGTGCGCGAGTTGCGGGCGGGAATTCAAAGGCGCGCGGTTGAAGGAACTGACGGTCCACCACAAGGACCACAACCACGACAACAATCCGCCCGACGGCAGCAACTGGGAATTGCTCTGCCTCTATTGCCACGACCACGAGCACGAGAAGAACGGCATGGCGGGCTACGGCGGCGGCACGACGGACGATCCGCCTGCCGCCAGCACGCTGTTCAATCCCTTCGGCCAACTGGACGATCTGTTTCCGTCGGCGAAGGATTGAGGTCGTTTCTTCTGGAAGCTGGCCCAGATGGGTGACTAACCGCCGGTCACGTTGAGCGTAGGCGGCCTTGCTGCCGGAGTCGAAACGTCTCGGCATTGTCCTGCACCATCGCCTCGGGTTGAGCCGAGATCCCTCGACGGGCTCGGGATGACGGTCAGGGGAACGGTTCGGGATCAACCTGCAACCCAGTTTGGCAAGACTCGATAGAACTCGGGACGGGATCCCGCCGCCGCCAAGACCATGTCGGACATGCGTTCCGGCTCCCCAAAGCATGGAAACGGCTGTGGGACTAAGTCCCATAAATGTCGCAAAAATTTAGAATGGCGACATTTATGTATCTTCATTTCAGGCGTGCGCCACAATTGTCTTGGCCGGATGTATTTTTATTTCATTGTCTGGCAGTGAATTGCGATTGATTTCGATTTGTTTCGAACAAGATTGGCATGGCCATTGCTACTTCATGGGCAAGCCGACATTCCGGTCGTGCCGAGAGCCGGCGCTGCGGGAGTCGGGAAGGAGCAAGGCGATGATTGCGACGGGCAAATGGAAAACGGTGTTTGGGGCCCTGTTGTTGTGCGGGGCCGCGGCGGCATGGGCGCAGGACGCCGCGCCGGCGGCGACGGCCGCAGCGGCGGAGCCGACGGTGAGCGTCGAAATGTTCACGACGAACAACCTGTGGATGATGGTGGCCACGTTTCTGGTGTTCGTCATGCATCTGGGATTCGCAACGGTGGAATCCGGCCTGACGCGGGCGAAGAACACGGTCAACATCCTCTTCAAGAACACGCTGATTCCGGCCATCGGGCTGCTGACCTACGCGCTGGTCGGGTTCGGGCTGATGTACCAGGGCGACTGGGCGATTCCGGGCTGGCTGCGGCTGGGCGGGGGCGTCGGCACGGATGCGGCCGGGCTGACGAGCGCCTACAACGCGGGCTACACCTACTGGACCGATTTCCTCTTCCAGGGCATGTTCGCGGCGACGGCGGCGACGATCGTGTCGGGCGCGGTGGCCGAACGCGTGAAGCTGGGCAGCTTCCTGATCTTTTCGACGATCTACGTGGCGATCGGCTATCCGATCGCGGGCTCGTGGGTCTGGGGCGGCGGCTGGCTGGCCGACCTGAATTTCCACGATTTCGCCGGCTCGACGCTGGTGCACTCGGTGGGCGGCTGGGGCGCCTTGGCGGGCGCGCTGCTGCTGGGGCCGCGCCTGGGCAAGTACGTCAACGGCGGGATCCGGCCGATCATGGGCCACAACATGCCGATGGTGGTGACGGGCGTGTTCCTGCTGTGGCTGGGGTGGTTCGGATTCAACGGCGGTTCGGTGCTCTCGGCGGACGCGGGCGCGGTGTCGTTCGTGCTGGTGACGACGTCCCTGGCGGCGGCGGCGGGCATCGTGACGTCGATGCTGACGTCGTGGGGCATCCAGAAGAAGCCCGACTTGACGATGGTGCTGAACGGCTGCCTGGCGGGCCTGGTGGGCATCACGGCCGGCGCGGATTGCGTGTCGGTGCCGGCGGCGATCGCCATCGGCGGCATCGCGGGCGTGCTGGTGGTGCTGGCGGTGATGGGTTTCGACAAGCTGAAGATCGACGACCCGGTGGGCGCGATCTCGGTGCATCTGGTGTGCGGCATCTGGGGCACGCTGGCGGTCGGGCTGTTCAGTTCGAATCCGGACTTCACGCTGAAGACGCAGGCGCTGGGCGTGCTGGCCTACGGGACGTTCTGCTTCCCGCTGTGCCTGGCGATCTTCGCGGCGCTCAAGTACACGCTCGGGCTGCGCGTCAGCCGCGCCGAGGAAATCGGCGGGCTGGACGTGGGCGAGCACGGCATGGAAGCCTATCCGGACTTCCAGGGTTTCCTGACCAAGTAATCCGCAAGCAAGGAGCAAGCACATGAAAATGATCGTCGCGGTAATCCAGCCCGAAAAGCTGACGGACGTGAAAGAAGCCCTGATGGCGGCCGGCGTGGGCAAGATGACGGCCAAGAACGTGATCGGCTGCGGCCAGCAGGGCGGCTACAAGGAGAGCTATCGCGGCGCGGTCACGGAAGTGAACCTCCTGAAAAAGGTGGAACTGCAGATCGCGGTCAACGAGGATTTCGTGAAGCCGACGGTGGACGCGATCATCCAAGGGGCGCGCACCGGCAACATCGGCGACGGCAAGATCTTCATTCTCGACCTGCCCGAATGCATCCGCATCCGGACGGGCGAGACGGGAAAGGCGGCAATCGGATAGGCGCACCGGCCAGGGAATCCGCGCCGGCCAGGGCCCTCGGGTCCCGGCCGGATGCGGCTATTCCGGAGGCGACAAATTTGAAGCGAGGTTTCGCGGGCCGACGTTCTTGTCGGTTCGGAGCGAAAAGCGGCCAAGGTTGAGTTATTGCGTGATTTTTTGGGATCGATCGCCTATAAAAGCGTTTTTCTCGGACGAATGTCCCGGATTCGGGCAGGACGGAAGCGAAGGAGCGACAGGATGAAAGCCATCGGATTATACGACCCGCGGAACGAACACGACGCGTGCGGGGTGGGTTTCGTCCTGAACCTGAACGGCCAGGCGGAGCACCGGATCGTCGCCAAGGGCATCGAGGTGCTGGAGAACCTGTTGCACCGCGGGGCGACGGGGGCGGATCCGGACACGGGGGACGGCGCGGGGCTGCTGATCCAGATTCCGGATGGCTTTTTCCGGGAAGAGGCGCAGCGATTGGGCTTCGCGCTGCCGGAGCCGGGGAAGTACGGCGTGGGGTCGCTGTTCCTGCCGCCGGGCGGCAAGGAATTGGCGGACACGAAGGCGGGGGTGCAGCGGATTTTGCTCGAAGAAGGATTGAGCGCGCTGGGCTGGCGCGAGGTGCCGACGGATCCGCAGGCGGTGGGGCCGACGGCCCGCGCGGCGATGCCGTCGTTTTGGCAAGTGTTCGCGGCGGAACCGAAAGGCAAGCTGGCGGGCGATGCGCTCGAGCGCAAGCTGCTGGTCGTGCGCAAGCGCGCCGAGCACGAACTGGGCCGCCGGCCGACGGACGATTCCCCCAACGCCTACGCGGCGAGTTTTTCGTGCCGCACGCTGGTCTACAAGGGCATGATGATCGCCCCGCAGGTGCCGAAGTTCTATCCGGACCTGACCGACGCGCGCATGGTCAGCGCGGTGGCGGTGGTGCACCAGCGCTATTCGACGAACACGTTCCCCTCTTGGCCGCTGGCCCAGCCGTTCCGGATGCTGGCGCACAACGGCGAAATCAACACCCTGCGCGGCAACCGCAACGCGATGGCCGCGCGCGAGCCCAAGCTGAAGTCCGAGGCGTTCGGCCGCGACGTCGAAAAGCTGTTTCCGATCCTGGAAGAGTTCGGCAGCGACAGCGCGAACCTCGACAACGTGCTCGAGCTGCTGACGCTGGGCGGGCGCGAAATCCACCACGCGATGCTGATGCTGATTCCGCAGGCGTGGGGCGCGAAATATCCGATGGGGCCGGATCTGCGCGGGTTCTTCGAGTACCACGCGGGGCTGATGGAGCCGTGGGACGGGCCGGCGGCGGTGGCGTTCACCGACGGGCGGCTGGTGGGGGCTTCGCTGGACCGCAACGGGCTGCGCCCGGTGCGCTACGCGGTGGCGAAGGACGGGTTCATGGTGCTGGCCTCCGAGGCCGGCGTGCTGGACCTGCCGGCGGACCAGGTGGCCGAAAAGGGCTCGTTGCGGCCGGGCACGATGCTGCTGGCGGATCTGGCGACGGGGCGCCTGATGAAGGACGCCGAGATCAAGATGCACCTCGCGCGGCGGCGGCCGTATCGCCGCTGGGTCGAGGAAAACCACATTTCCATCCACGGCTTCTACGGCGCGGTGGACGCCGGCGAAGAGCCGGTCGGGGCGCTGGCGACGAAGCACCGCCTGTTCGGCTACACCCGCGAAGACGTGCGCATGATCCTGGACGCGATGGCCACGAAAGGCGCGGAGCCGGTGGGCTCGATGGGCAGCGACCAGCCGCTGGCGGTGCTGTCGGAGAAACCGCAGCTGTTCTACTGGTATTTCAAGCAGCTCTTCGCGCAGATCACCAATCCGCCGATCGATTCGATCCGCGAGGAGCTGGTGATGTCGCTGATGACGTTCCTGGGGCACAGTCCGGACATCCTGAGCGAGAGCCCGGCGCATGCGGAGCTGGTGAAGCTGCAGCATCCGATCCTGTCGAACGCGGATCTGGCGCGGATCATCAACCTGAACCGCGCGGGGTTCCAGTCGGCGACCGTGAAGATGGATTTCGACGCGGAGGCCGCCGCGCCCGGCGCGGCGCTGGAGCGCGGGCTGACGGAGCTGTGCGAGCGGGTGCTGGAGCTGGTGCGGGCGGACGTGAACCTGATCGTGCTGAGCGACCGGGATCTGGGAGAAGGCCGCGCGCCGATTCCGGCGCTGCTGGCGACGGCGGCGGTGAACCAGGCCTTGCGCGAAACGGGTTTCCGCACGGGCACGGGGCTGCTCATCGAAACCGGCGAGGCCCGCGAGGTGATGCACGTCGCGCTGCTGCTGGGCTTCGGCGCGGCGGCGATCAATCCCTATCTGGCGTTCGCGACGGTGGCCGATCTGGTGCGGACGGACGCGCTGAGCGTGCGGACGAACGCGCCGCGGGCGCTGCAGAACTACATCAAGGCGCTGAACAAGGGCCTGATGAAGATCATGTCCAAGATGGGCATTTCGACGTTGCGCAGCTATCGCAACGGGCAGGTATTCGAGGCCGTGGGCCTGGCGCAGGCGGTGCTGGACCGCTACTTCACGGGGACGACGTCGCGGGTGGGCGGCATCGGGCTCGACGAGATCGCGCGGGAAGCGCTGGCGCGGGTCGCGGACGCGCGGCAGGCCGCGGCGGCGGCGCCGTTGCCGGCGGGCGGGCAGTACGGCTGGCGGGCGGACGGCGAGCGGCACCTGTGGACGGCGCAGAGCATCAGCGCGCTGCAGCAGAGCACGCGCACGGGCGACTGGGAGCTGTACAAGAAATACGCGGCGCAGATCAACGACCAGGCCGAAAAGCAGAGCACGCTGCGCGGGCTGTTCGCGATCCGGCCGGCGGGTCCGGCGGTGCCGCTGGACGAAGTCGAACCGGAAGAAGCGATCCTGCGCCGTTTCATGACGGGCGCGATGAGCTTCGGTTCGCTGGGCAAGGAAGTGCACGAGACGCTGGCGATCGCGATGAACGGCATCGGCGGGCGCAGCAACAGCGGCGAGGGCGGCGAAGATCCGGCGCGCTACGTCGTCGGCCCCGACGGCGCCAACCGCTGCAGCGCGATCAAGCAGATCGC
>ERZ1645187.736-NODE-736-length-32033-cov-35.918506_pt1 | contig 32033 bp, 28 predicted proteins | sample MGYA00575352_ERZ1645187 | MGnify/ENA primary metagenome ERZ1645187 (study PRJEB40837, sample SAMN11349314) | freshwater sediment metagenome | isolation source: river sediment | host: Sediment | place: India: Wazaribad , New Delhi | collected 2017-02-21 ... | reverse complement strand
AAGGGCTCGGGCTCCGACTACGCGACCGAGGCGGCCAAGGCCGGCGAGTTCCAGAAGATGGCGAGCCTCAACGCCAACATCGACGCGATCTTCAACGGCCACACCCACCAGGTCTACGCCTGGGACGCTCCGATCCCCGGCCAGCCGGGCAAGACCCGCCCGATCCTGCAGACCGGTGAGTACGCCGCCAACGTGGGCCAGATCCAGCTCAGCGTGGACCCGGACACCAAGGCGGTGACCTACACCGCGAAGAACGTCGCCCGGGCCAGCGCCGCGGACCTGACCAACACCACCGTCAAGGCCGTGGACGACATCGTCAAGGCGGCCCTGGCCAAGGCAGCCGAGGTGGGCAACCAGCCCGTCGGCAAGCTCACCGCCGACATCACCCGTGCCTACAACGGGGTCGACAGCGCCGGCAAGCCGGTCGAGGACCGGGGAGCCGAGTCCACCCTGGGTGACCTGGTGGCCAACGCGCTGCGCGACGGCATCCCGGCCGACATCGCCAAGCCCGACATCGGCATCGTGAACCCCGGTGGGCTGCGCGCCGACCTGACCTACGCGGGTGCGACCACCGACAACCCCGCCAACACCGACGGCGTGCTCACCTACGCCGAGGCGAACAACGTGCTGCCGTTCGTCAACAACATCTGGACCGTCGAGCTCACCGGAGCCGAGCTGGAGCAGGTGCTGGAGCAGCAGTGGCAGCCCACCGGCGCCAGCCGTCCGTACCTGCACCTGGGCCTGTCCGACAACGTCGAGGTCACCCAGGACCCGACCCAGCCGGCCGGCTCGCGGATCACCTCGGTGCGGATCAACGACGAGTGGCTGGACGACGCCAAGGTCTACAAGGTCTCGACGTTCTCCTTCCTGGGCACCGGCGGCGACAACTTCACCGCGTTCAAGGAGGGCACGTCCAAGGACACCGGCCTGGTGGATCGCGACCTGTGGGTCAAGTACCTCAAGGAGCACACGGTCTCGCCCGACTTCGCCCGCCAGCAGGTGATCGCGGAGGACCTGCCCAAGCGGTTCACCGCCGGCTCACGGGTCCGGGTCAAGCTCTCGAAGCTGGACCTGACCTCCGTCGGGTCGCCGGCCAACACCAAGGTCGAGGTGGTGCGGGTGCGCGGTGACAAGCGTCAGGTGCTCAAGTCGGTGCCGATCACCGCGGGTGCGGTTCGGGTCAAGTTCACTGTCCCGGGCGCGGACAGCGTCGAGCTGGTGGCGCAGCCCTCGGGGACCACGCTGACCCGCGACGTACGCCGTAGCAAGCCGAAGATCCAGTCGGTGAAGGTCTTCCCGAAGTCCATCAAGGCGGGCAAGACCAAGGCCCGGATCAAGGTGACCGTGCGGGCGCCGAACGACGGCCGGGTGGAGGGCACGGTCCGGTTCTCGGTCGGTGGCCGCAAGTACTTCGCCGACCTGACCAAGATCAAGGGCCAGGCCCGGAGCAAGGCCGTGGTGCGACTCGCCTCGATCAAGAAGCCCGGGAAGTACAAGCTGGAGGCCCGCTTCACCGGCAACTCCCAGTACCGGTCCGTCCGGGAGGAGATCACCCTGCGGGTGAGGCGACACTGACCCCGGCCACGCGCCGGCAGGCGCGGTGCATGGCCCCTTCCGACATGGCAGAGTCCTGTGCATGACTCAGTCCGTGGCGGCGTTGCTGGAGCGGCTCGTCGCCGCCGAGGCAACGCTGTCCACGGCTGAGTCCGTCACAGGAGGTCGCCTGGCCGCCCAGGTCACCGCGGTGCCGGGTGCGTCGGGGGCCTTCGTGGGCGGCGTGGTGAGCTACGCCACCGACGCGAAGACCGACGTCCTGGGGGTGGCCGCCGCCGTGGTCGCCGAGCACGGCGTCGTCTCGGCGCAGTGCGCCGAGCAGATGGCCCTGGGCGCCCGCCGGCTCTTCGACACCACCTGGTCGGTGAGCACCACGGGCGTCGCGGGCCCCGACCGGCAGGAGGGCAAGCCCGTGGGCACGGTCTTCGTCGGCCTCGCCGGCCCAGGGGTGTGCCGCAGCGTCGAGCTGTCGCTGTCCGGGACGCGGGCCGAGATCCAGGAGGCCGCCTGCCGGGCGGCCTGGGCTGCGCTCGACGCGCTCGTCTCAGCGCCGGGGCCGCAATGACCGGCTCTGTTTCCCCGTTCGGGTAGCGTTGAGACGTTGGGACAGAGTCTCCCCAGACCCCTCACACCAGTCTCTGAAGAACCGGAAGGACTCACGCATGGTGCTGTTTCGTCGGTCCCTCGGCGAGGTCCTCCGCCAGAAGCGGATGGAGCTGGGCCTGACGCTGCGTGAGGTCTCCGCCGTGGCCCGGGTGAGCCTGGGCTACATCTCTGAGATCGAACGCGGCCAGAAGGAGGCGTCCTCGGAGCTGCTGGCCTCGCTGTGCGCCGCCCTGGACGTGCCGCTCTCGCTGGTGCTGCACGAGGTGAGCGAGGCCATCGCGGTCGACGAGAGCGCCACCTCCGCCACCCTCATCGAGGTGGCTCGCCCCAGCGACGACGTCGTCGCCTCGGCCGCCTGACCCGCACCCGTCGCTCACCCGGGCTGGCAGCCCGGGCACCAGTACGCCGCGCGCTCGCGCCCGGCCGGTCCCACCTGCTCGACCCGCACCCGGCCGCCGCAGCGCAGACACGTGCGCTGCCGGTACACCCAGTGCCGGCGCCCGCGCCGCAGGTCGCCCGTGGTGGACTGCTCCGGCCGCTCCTTGTTCAGCTCCAGGAGCTGCGTGGCCCGGTGCAGCAGCCGGGGGAGGTCCGGGACCCGACCCACGGGCAGCGTCGGGGGGATGCCGGCCAGGAAGCACAGCTCGGCGGCGTACATGTTGCCGATCCCGGCCAGGTTCCGCTGGTCCAGCAGCGCCTCGATCACGGGCCGGTCGGGGGCCTCGACCAGCCGGCGCTGCGCCTCGGAGGCGTCCCAGTCGGGTCCGAGCAGGTCCGGACCCAGGTGTCCCACGGCGCGCTCCTCGTCCTGGCGCGCGAGCAGCTCCACCACCCCGAGGGAGAACCCGACCGCGCTCTGCGCCTCGGTGCGCAGGACGACCCGGGCGGTGTGGGCGGGCCGCCGCCACGGCTGCCCGGGCCCGTAGACCTGCCAGGCCCCCTCCATCTTCAGGTGGGTGTGCAGGGTCCATGGCTGCTCGCCGTCGATCCGGGTGAGCAGGTGCTTGCCGCGGCTGGTCGTGGCCGCGACCAGCGCGCCGCTCAGGTCTGTGGTGGCCAGCTGCGGAACCCGGAAGTCGGTCTCGAGCAACCGGTGGCCGGTCAGCGCCCGGTCGAGCAGCCGTGCGGCGCGCCAGACGGTGTCGCCCTCAGGCACGGATCCGCAGCCCCTTCGGGGTGGCGACGAAGCCCGCCTCCTGCAGCGCCGAGCGCAGCGGGGTGGAGCCCGAGCCGAGCAGCTGGGTGCCGTCGACCCGCTCCACGGTGAGCCGGCCCAGCGCGCCGCGGCGTACGGCGTCGGCCAGGGCGGCCGCGGCCGGCCCCAGCCGCTCGGGCTCCTCGGACCAGGTCAGCAGGGTGCGCCCGCCGCGCTCGACGTAGAGCACCAGGTCGCCGTCGACCAGCACCACGAGGGCGCCGGCCTTGCGCCCCGGGCGATGCCCGCCCTGTCCGGTGGACTCCGGCCAGGCCAGCGCGGCGCCGTACGGGTTGGCCGGGTCGGTCGCGGCCAACGCGAGGGCGCTTGTGCCCGTCGTGTTGCCCGCGTCGCCGCCCGCGCCGGTACTCACATCGGTCCTGCTGAACGTGCGCAGTCGGTCCACCGCCCCGGGGGTCGCGAACTGGGCGGCCCCGAGGCCCTCGACGAAGTAGCCCCGCCGGCATCGGCCCGACTCCTCGAAGGCCTGCAGCACCCGGTAGACCCCGGCGAACCCGCCGGGCACGCGCTCGCTGACCACCGCGCCGCGGGTGACCACGCCGTGCCGCTCCAGCAGGTGCTCGGCCCGCGCGTGCGCCCGTCGGGTGGGGTCCGGCTCCAGGGCGGGCAGCAGGGCCCAGCGTCCGGCCGTCTCCGGGGGGCCACCGCGCCCAGCGATCCGACCCGTGCGCGGCGGGGGTCGGCGCGTGCGGTGGGTGGCGGTGCCGGAGCGGACCAGGGCCCGCATCGGCACCAGGGTGTCGTTGCCGATCCGCCCGGACCACACCAGCCCCCACAGGGCCGCCGACAGGGCCGCGTCGGTGACGGCGCCCACCTGGTCGGCCAGCTGCCGGAAGAACCAGGCACCGCCCGGCTCCAGGGCGGCCAGCACCCGGTGCTGGAGCTCGTCGAGCTCGAGGTCGACCGGCTCCGGCAGCGTCAGGGGCGCCTGGTCGGCCAGGTGCAGGCTGATCCAGCCGTCGCTGCCCGGCAGGGCCGCGTGCCCTGCCCACAGCACCTCCCCGGCGGCGGTCAGCTCGTCGAGGTACGCCGGCTCGTAGCCCGCCACCCGGGCGCTGAGCACCAGCGGCTCCAGGGCGCTGGCCGGGACCGCGCACCCGGCGAGCTGGTCCACCGCCTGGAGCACGCCGTCGACGCCCCGCAGGCCCCCGCCGCGCCGTTCGCCCGCCCGCAGTCCAGCCCCACCCGCTCCAGCCAGCGCGGCACCGGTGACCCGCTGCCAGGCGGGCAGGTAGCGGCCCAGCGTGTCGTGGGTGACCGGCTCGACCTCCTTGCGCAGCCGGGCCAGCGAGCGCCGCCGCAGCCGCCGCAGAACCTCGATGTCGCACCACTCCGCGCCGTGGCCGGCCGGCCGGAACTCGCCGTCCAGCACCCGGCCCCGCGCCGCCAGCCGCTCCAGGGTGTGCCGCGCGACGGCCTCGCCGAGCCCGAACCGCTGCGCCACCTCGGCGCTGGTGAAGGGCCCGTGGGTCCGGGCGTAGCGAGCCACCAGGTCCCCGACCGGGTCCTCCTGCGGCTCGGTGAACGCCACCGGGGTGCCCGGCGGGACCGGGACGCCGAGCCCGTCGCGCAGCCGGGCCACCTCCTCGATGGTGCACCACACCTCGACCCCGGCCATCCGCACGTGCGCGACCCGGCGCGCCTGCCGCAGGGTCGCGAGCCAGTCCTCGACTTGGTCCGGCTGGGTGCTGCGGGCGGCGACCTCGGCGGTGCTGAGCGGGCCGAGCACCCGCAGCAGGTCCGCGACCGCCTCGGCGTCGCGGGCCTGGCGCCCGGGCGCCAGCCACTGCAGCTCGCTCTCGACCTCCGCGAGCACCTCGGGGTCCAGCAGCTCGCGCAGCTCGGCGCGCCCGAGCAGCTCGGCCAGCAGCCCCTGGTCCAGGCTCAGCGCGGCGGCGCGCCGCTCGGCGATGGGGGAGTCGCCCTCGTACATGAACTGGGCGACGTACCCGAAGAGCAGGCTGCGGGCGAACGGGGACGGCTGGTGGGTGGCCACGTCGACGACCGTGACCTCCCGGCGCTGGACGGACCCGAGCAGCGCGACCAGGGCGGGCAGGTCGTAGACGTCCTGGAGGCACTCGCGCACGGCCTCCAACACGATGGGGAAGGACGGGTACTGCGCGGCCACCTCCAGCAGCTGGGCGCTGCGCTGTCGCTGCTGCCACAGCGGGCTGCGCCGGCCGGGGTCGCGCCTCGGCAGCAGCAGCGCCCGGGCCGCGCACTCGCGGAAGCGGCTGGCGAACAGCGCCGACCCGCCGACCTCGGTGGTGACGATCTGCTCGATCTCCTCGGGGTCGAAGACGACCAGGTCGGCGGTGGGCGGCTCCTGGTCGGTGTCGGGAATCCGGATCACGATCCCGTCGTCGGAGGCCATCGCCTGGCCCTGCACGCCGTACTGCTCGCGCAGCCGGGCGTTGATCGCCAGCGCCCAGGGCGCGTGCACCGGGGTGCCGAAGGGGGAGTGCAGCACCAGCCGCCAGTCGCCCAGCTCGTCGCGGAACCGCTCGAGGACCAGCTGCCGATCGCTCGGCAGCACGTTGGCGGCCTCCTGCTGCTCGCCCAGGTACCGGATCAGGTTGGCCGCGGCGTACTCGTCCAGGCCGTTGGCCTGCACCCGCCCCATCGCCTGGTCCGGCGGCAGCGAGGCGACCTCCCGGGTGAACGCGCCGATCGCGGCGCCCAGCTCCGCGGGCCGGCCCAGGGCCTCGCCCTTCCAGAACGGCAGCCGGCCCGGCACGCCCGGGGCGGGGGTGACCAGCACCCGGTCGTGGGTGATGTCCTCGATCCGCCAGCTGGTCGCCCCGAGCGCGAAGACGTCGCCGACCCGCGACTCGTAGACCATCTCCTCGTCCAGCTCGCCCACCCGGCGTCCGGTGCCCTCACCGACCAGGAAGACCCCGAACAGGCCGCGGTCGGGGATCGTGCCGCCGCTGGTCACGGCCAGCCGTTGCGCGCCCGGGCGGGCGGACAGCCGGCCCGAGACCCGATCCCAGACGATGCGCGGCCGCAGCTCGGCGAACTCCTCGCTCGGATAGCGGCCGCTGAGCAGGTCCAGGGTCGCGTCGAAGGCGCTGCGCGGCAGCCCGCTGTACGGCGCCGCGCGGCGCATCAGCGCGAACAGCTCCTCGGCGTCCCACTCCTCCATCGCGGTCGCGGCGACCACGTGCTGGGCCAGCACGTCCAGCGGGTTGGTCGGCACGCGCAGGCTCTCGATCGCCCCGGTGCGCATCCGCTGCACCGCCACGGCCGTGGGCGACAGGTCGCCGCGGTGCTTGGGGAACAGCACGCCGCGGCTGGTCTCGCCCACCTGGTGCCCGGCCCGCCCGACCCGCTGCAGCGCGCTGGCCACGCTGGGCGGCGACTCGATCTGCACGACCAGGTCGACGGCGCCCATGTCGATGCCGAGCTCGAGGCTGCTGGTCGCCACCACGCACGGCAGCCGGCCCTGCTTCAGGTCGTCCTCGATCAGGGCCCGCTGCTCCTTGGAGACCGAGCCGTGGTGCGCCTTGGCGATGACCACCGAGCTGGGCTGGGCGATCCCGGACTGGGCCATCACCTGGGCCGGTGGCCCGGAGGGGGCGGGTCGCGCGCTGGCACCTGGGTCGGCACTGGGGTCGGCACCCGCACCGGCCCGGTCGCCGGCGATCTCGTTGAGCCGGGCGGTCAGCCGCTCGGCCAGCCGCCGCGAGTTGGCGAACACGATGGTCGAGCGGTGCTGCTCCACCAGGTCGACCACGCGCTCCTCGACGTGGGGCCAGATGGACTGGCCGCGCGCGGCGGCGCCGGAGTCGGCGCCCGAGTCGAGCCCGGAGTCGTCGTACTCCTCGGGGGCGGTCATGTCCTCCACCGGCACCACCACCCGCAGGTCCCACGCCTTCTGGCTGGGCGGGGCGACGATCTGCACCGGCTGGCTGCCGCCGAGGAACCGGGCGACCTCCTCGTGCGGGCGGACGGTGGCGCTGAGCCCGATCCGTTGGGCGGGCCGCGCCAGGAGGGCGTCGAGGCGCTCGAGGGTGACCGCGAGGTGGGCGCCGCGCTTGGTGCCCGCGACCGCGTGCACCTCGTCGACGATCACGGTCTCCACGCCCCGCAGGGACTCGCGGGCCTGGCTGGTCAGCATCAGGAACAGCGACTCGGGGGTGGTGATCAGGATGTCGGGGGGCTTGGTCGAGAGCCGCCGTCGCTCGGCGGCGGGGGTGTCGCCGGAGCGGATGCCGACGCGCACCTCGGGGAGGTGGGTGCCGAGCCGGGCTGCGGTGTGGCGGATGCCGGTCAGCGGGGCCCGCAGGTTCCGCTCCACGTCGACCGCGAGCGCCTTGAGCGGGGAGATGTAGAGCACGCGGCACCGGCGGGCGGCCTCCTCGGGGACCGGCGAGGTCAGCAACCCGTCGATCCCGGCCAGGAACGCGCTGAGCGTCTTGCCGGACCCCGTCGGCGCCACGACCAGCGCGTGCTGACCCTGCGCGATGGCCGCCCACGCGCCCTCCTGGGCCGCCGTCGGGCTGGCGAACGCCGCGGTGAACCACTCCCGGGTCGGGGCGCTGAAGGCGTCGAGGGCGGTCACCGCGTCATCTTGTCACCGCTGCTGTCACCGCGGCTGTCGGTGCGGCGGTCGGCGGGGTTGTCGGTTGTCCTGCGTAGGCTTCGCCGGGTGACCGACTCCATGATCACGGCCCGCGGGCTGCGCAAGTCCTTCGGCGCCTTCGAGGCCGTCAAGGGGATCGACGTCGACGTACGCCGCGGCGAGGCGTTCGGCTTCCTCGGCCCCAACGGCGCGGGCAAGTCCAGCACGATGCGGATGATCGCGGCGGTCAGCCCGATCACCGGCGGCGAGCTGCGCATCCTCGGCATGGACCCGGACCACGACGGCCCCACCATCCGCGGCCGGCTCGGGGTCTGCCCCCAGGAGGACACCCTCGACAACGAGCTCAACGTGTTCGACAACCTCTACATCTACGGGCGCTACTTCGGCCTGCCGAAGGCGCTCGTGCGCGAGCGCGCCGACCAGCTGCTGGAGTTCGTGCAGCTGACCGAGAAGCGCAAGGCCAAGGTCGAGGACCTCTCCGGCGGGATGAAGCGCCGGCTCACCATCGCCCGCAGCCTGATCAACTCACCGGACCTGCTGCTCCTCGACGAGCCCACCACGGGCCTGGACCCCCAGGCCCGGCACCTGCTCTGGGACCAGCTCTTCCGGCTCAAGCACGCCGGCGTCACCCTGGTGCTCACCACGCACTACATGGACGAGGCCGAGCAGCTGTGCGACCGGCTGGTGGTGATGGACAAAGGCCTGATCGTGGCCGAGGGCAGCCCGCGCGAGCTGATCGAGAAGCACTCGACCCGCGAGGTCGCCGAGCTCCGGTTCGGGGTGGGCCACAACGAGACCGGGGCCGAGCGGGTCGCCGACCTGGGCGAGCGGATCGAGGCGCTGCCCGACCGGGTGCTGGTCTACTCCGACGACGGCGAGGAGGTCATCGCCAAGGCGCACGAGCGGGGCCTGGAGCCGGCCGCGGTGCTGGTGCGCCGCTCCACGCTGGAGGACGTGTTCCTCGCGCTGACCGGCCGGACGCTGGTGGACTGATGGACCTGGCCGGCAAGGAAGTCGCGGTCCACGGCGAGACCGGCGCCTGGACCGGCGCCCTGCGCCAGTTCGACTACTGGTGGACCGTCTTCAAGCGCACGTGGCGCGCCGGGGTCATCTCCAGCTTCGTGGCGCCGCTGTTCTACGTGGTCGCCATGGGCGTCCTGCTGGGCGGCTTCATCGAGGCCGACCCGGACCAGCTGGAGGGGGCCACCAGCTACCTGGCGTTCATCGTGCCTGGGCTGGTCGCCTCGCACGCGATGCAGATCGCGGTGGGGGAGACCACGTACCCGGTGATGGGCGCGATCAAGTGGCACAAGACCTACTACGCGATGCTGGCCACGCCCCTGCAGGTGCGCGACCTGGTCAACGCCAACCTCGGCTTCGTGATGTTCCGGGTGGCGAGCGCGTGCGCGGTCTTCATGCTGGTGCTAGCCCCGTTCGGGGTCTTCGAGTCGTGGTGGGGGCCGGTGCTGGCCTGGGTCTCCCAGGTGCTGGTCGGCATGTGCTTCGCCAGCCTGGTGTTCGCCTACACGGTGCGGATGCGCTCGGAGGAGGGGTTCGGGGTGCTGTACCGGCTCGGCGTGGTGCCCCTGACCCTGTTCTCCGGGGCCTTCTTCCCGATCGCCAACCTCGGCCCGGTGCTGGAGTGGGTGGCCCGGCTGACCCCGCTGTGGCACGGGGTGAACCTGTCGCGGATGTTCTCCCTGGACACCGTGGACTGGCCGCTGGCCGCCGTCAACGTGCTGGTGCTCGTGGCCCTGACGGCGGTGGGGTGGCGGCTCTCGGTGACCGGGCTGGCCAAGCGGTTGGAGTCCTGAGATGGCGATGCTCGAGCGGGTCGCGATCCCCGCACCGCTGACCCCGGTTCAGGCCACGAACCTGCTGGTGCTGCGCAACTTCATCGTCTATCGCGCCGCCTGGAAGCTCTTCCTCACCGGCTTCCTGGAGCCGGTCTTCTACCTGTTCTCCATCGGCATTGGCGTGGGCCAACTGGTGGAGGGGTTCACCTTCAACGGCGCCGAGATCTCGTACGCCGCCTTCGTGGCGCCCGGCATGCTCGCGGCCTCGGCCTTCAACGGGGCGCTGCTGGACTCCACCTACAACGTGTTCTTCAAGCTCAAGTACGACAAGCTCTACGACCAGATGCTGGCCACCCCGCTGAGCACCGGGGACATCGCCCGCGGGGAGATCGCCTGGGGGCTGATCCGCGGGTCGGCGTACTCGGCGGCCTTCCTGCTCGTGATGGCCCTGATGGGTCTGGTGAGCTCCTGGTGGGCGGTGCTGGCGTTCCCGGCGGCGATCCTGATCGCGTTCGCCTTCTCCGCGGTCTTCATGGCGCTGACCACCTGGATGAAGAGCTGGCAGGACTTCGACAAGATCACCCTGGCGCAGCTGCCGCTGTTCCTGTTCTCGGCCACGTTCTTCCCGGTCACCGCATACGACGGGGCGCTGCGCTGGGTCGTCGAGGCGACCCCGCTCTACCGCGGCGTGGTGCTGTGCCGGGAGCTGACCACCGGTCAGCTGTCGTGGGGCTCCGGCGTCAGCGTGGTCTACCTGGTGCTGATGGGGGTCCTCGGCTTGCTGGTGGTCCGGCGTCGGCTCGACACGCTGCTGCTGACCTGACGCGACCCCGGCGATTGCCCTGCCGCAAACCGCCGATCGCTGGTTCAATGTGCCCGTGCCCGACTCCGTTGAGCAGATCGAACCCGACACCAAGGACTGGACGTGGGTGCTGGAGCGCGCCTGCGACGAGTGCGGTCTCGACGCCCCGTCGCTCAGGGTGGATCAGCTGCCCGCGCTGCTCGCCGAGAGCACCATGCTCTACGAACAGGCCCTGGCCCGGGAGAGCGACGTGCACCGGCGCCCGAGCCCCGGGGTGTGGTCGGTGCTGGAGTACGCGTGCCACGTGCGCGACGTGCACCTGCTCTTCGCCGAGCGGCTGCGCTCGATGCTCACCGAGGACGAGCCGGAGTTCGCCTTCTGGGACCAGGACGAGACCGCGCGGCAGCAGCGCTACGACCAGCAGGACCCGAAGCAGGTCGCCCACGAGCTGGCCGCCGCCTCCGCGGAGGTCTCGCGTCTCTACGCCGGTGTCTCGGCCGAGGATGAGCAGCGCACCGGGCGGCGCAGCGACGGCAGCGCCTTCACCGTCCTGACCCTGGGGCAGTACCACCTGCACGACGTGCTGCACCACCTGAACGACATCGGGTGGGACCTGGAGTCGGCGACGGTGCGCGCGTACGACGAGCACGCGGCCGCGTTCCGCGACGACACCGCGGAGCCGCCGCAGGACGTGCTGGAGCTGGTGCGGCGCTTCGCCGGCCACCTGAGCACGGGTTCGGCGGTCCTGGAGATCGGCTCGGGGCCCGGCCGGGATGCGTTGCTGCTGGAGGAGGCCGGCCTGCGGGTGCGGCGTACCGACATCTCCGAGGGCTTCGTCGCGCTGCTGCGCGAGGCCGGGTACGAGGCCGACCTGCTCGACCCGCTCGTCGACGACCTCGGCGGCCCCTGGGACGGGGTGTGGGCCAGCGCCTGCCTGCTGCACGTCGCCCGCACCGACCTGGCCGCCGTGCTGTCCCGGCTCGCTGGGGCAACCCGGGCCTACGGCGTGCTGCACGCGTCCTTCAAGGAGGGCGACGGCGAGGGCTGGTCCACCCACGGCTCGGTGCACGCGCCGCGGCACTTCGTCTACTGGCGCCAGCCCGCACTCATCGGGGTCTTCGAGGAGGCCGGCTGGCAGGTCGAGCACGTCTGGCACGGCAGCGTCGTGCGCGGCGAACGGTGGCTCGACGTCATCGCCCGCAGGCACCCGGGTGGCTGGTGACCCAAGCCTGGCACCCCGCTGAGGTCGAACGGATCCAGCGGCGCACGATCCGCACCCTGCTGGCGGCTCAGGCGGTCGGCGCGATCGGCATCACGATCGGCATCGCCACCGCCTCGCTGCTGGCCCGCGACATCTCCGGGTCCGAGACCCAGGCCGGCCTGGCCCAGACCGGCCAGGTGCTGGGCACCGCGGTCGCCTCCTACCTGCTGGCCCGGCTGATGGACCTGCGCGGGCGCCGGGTGGGGCAGGTCACCGGACTGCTCATCGGGACCGCGGGAGCGCTCCTGGCGGTGCTGGCCGGGGTGCTCGACTCGATGCCGCTCCTGCTCGTAGGCGCCTTCCTGCTCGGCGCCACCAGCGCCGCCAACCTGAGCGCCCGGTACGCCGCCACCGACCTCGCGCCCGAGCACCATCGGGCCCGGTCGCTCGGGATGGTGGTCTGGGCGACCACGGTCGGCGCGGTGCTGGGCCCCAACCTGACCGGTCCGGCGGCCGCCCTCGCCGAGTGGGTCGGCCTGCCGCCGCTGACCGGCCCCTTCGCCCTGGGCTCGGTGGGCATGCTGGTCGCCGCGGGGGTGGTCTGGGTGTTCCTGCGGCCCGACCCGTTGCTGACCGCTCGGGGGCTCGCCGAGGAGACGCCCGCGCCGGCCGCCGCACCCTCTGCAGAGCCGCCTGCCGCCGGGGCCGTCACCCAGCGCTCCTGGCAGCGCGCGCTCCGGACCGCGGTCGAGCGGCCCGCGCTGGGCGCCGCGATGGTGGGGCTGGCCAGCGCGCACGCGGTGATGATCGCGGTGATGATCATGACGCCCCTGCACATGGAGCACGGTGGTGCGGAGCTGAACATCGTCGGGTTCGTCATCTCGGTGCACGTGCTGGGGATGTTCGCGTTCGCGCCGCTGGTCGGGTTGGCCGCCGACCGGTTCGGCCGCCCGGCGGTGTTGCTGGGCGGCGCCGCGGTGCTGCTCGCCGCGCTCGCCCTGTGCGGCCGAGCGCCGGAGGGGCACTCGTGGCAGCTCACCCTCGGTCTGTTCCTGCTGGGCGTGGGGTGGTCGCTGGCCACGGTCGCGGCCTCGACGATGATCGCCGACCTCACCCCGCTGGAGGCGCGGACCGACGTGCAGGGCTTCGCCGACCTGGCCATGGGTCTGACCGCGGCCGGCGCCGGTGCCCTGGCGGGCGTGATCGTGGGGGAGTGGGGCTACCCGGAGCTGAACCTGTTCGCGGCGGTGCTGACCCTCGGAGTGGTCGCGGCCGGCCTGGTTGGCCGCCAGCGACACGCGCAACGCCGCTGACCGGATCGAACACCTGTTCGGGCTAGGGTGTGTCCACAGGTGCGACGCGAACGGCCTTTGTCCACAGCCTCGATCAAGCCGAACGAGTCTGTCGGAGGCGGCCCCTAGCGTCGAAGGCGCACCTGGACAACCAACGAGACGGATGGGACAAACACATGGCTGGTGGAGACCGCGAGAAGGCACTGGATGCCGCACTCGCCAACATCGAGAAGTCGTTCGGCAAGGGCTCGGTCATGCGACTGGGCGACGAGACACGGGCGCCGCTGCAGGTGATCCCGACCGGCGCCATCGCGCTGGACGTCGCGTTGGGGGTCGGCGGCCTGCCGCGCGGCCGCGTGGTGGAGATCTACGGCCCGGAGTCCTCCGGCAAGACGACCGTCGCCCTGCACGCGGTGGCCAGCGCTCAGGCGGCGGGCGGGATCGTGGCGTTCATCGACGCCGAGCACGCGCTCGACCCCGACTACGCCAAGAACCTCGGTGTGGACACCGACGCGCTGCTGGTCTCCCAGCCCGACTCCGGTGAGCAGGCGCTGGAGATCGCCGACATGCTGATCCGCTCCGGCGCCCTGGACCTGATCGTGATCGACTCGGTCGCCGCCCTGGTGCCGCGGGCCGAGATCGAGGGCGAGATGGGGGACAGCCACGTCGGACTGCAGGCCCGGCTGATGAGCCAGGCGCTGCGCAAGATGACCGGTGCGCTGAACAACTCGGGCACCACCGCGATCTTCATCAACCAGCTGCGCGAGAAGATCGGGGTGATGTTTGGCTCCCCGGAGACCACCACCGGTGGCCGGGCGCTGAAGTTCTACTCCTCGGTGCGGCTGGACGTGCGCCGCATCGAGACCCTGAAGGACGGCCAGGAGATGGTCGGCAACCGGACCCGGGTCAAGGTGGTCAAGAACAAGGTCGCCCCGCCCTTCAAGCAGGCCGAGTTCGACATCATGTACGGCAAGGGCATCAGCCGCGAGGGCGGCCTGATCGACGTGGGCGTCGAGGCGGGCCTGGTCCGCAAGGCGGGTGCTTGGTACACCTACGAGGGCGACCAGCTCGGCCAGGGCAAGGAGAACGCGCGCTCCTTCCTGCGCGACAACCCGGACCTGGCCAACGAGCTGGAGAAGCGGATCCTGGAGAAGCTCGGGGTGGGTCCGCAGGTGGATGCGCCCGCCGACGACCTCTCGGATGAGCCGATCGGTGTCGACGACTTCTGAGGATCCGGTCCAGCTGGGTCCGGAGGCCGACCACGAGGCCGTGGCGCGCCGGATCCTGCTGGACCAGCTCTCGGGGCGGGCCCGTAGCCGGCACGAGCTGGCGCAGAAGCTGGCCGCGAAGAACGTGCCCGAGGAGCTCTCCGTCGCCCTGCTCGACCGGTTCGAGGAGGTCGGCCTGATCGACGACGAGGCGTTCGCGCGGGCGTGGATCGCCGACCGGCAGGCCCGTCGCGGCCTGTCGGGTCGGGCCCTGGCCCAGGAGCTGCGGCGCAAGGGGGTGCCCGAGGAGGTGCTCCGCGAGGCCGTCGCCGAGATCGAGGCAGAGGACGAGGAGGCCGCCGCCCGGGACCTGGTGCGCAAGAAGTTGCGGAGCATGCGCGGCCTCGACCAGGCCACCATGACCCGACGGCTGGCGGGGATGCTGGCCCGCAAGGGCTACTCCGGTGGCTTGGTGTTCGCCGTGATCCGAGATGAGCTGGGGGCCGACGGCGAGACGCCTCCTGGGCCATGATGTCCCCATGAGCGGATCGGAGCACCAGACCTGGGTCGACACCTCATCGCTGCGGCTGCCCGCGGGGGCCGTGGAGCTGGCGACCATCGAGACCGACGCGGCGCCGGGGTTCGGCGGGAAGAAGGCCGACGGTGCGGCCGCGCTGGACGCGATGGGCGCGGAGCTGGCCGACCTGCAGGAGCGGCTCTGGGCGGCCCGGACCACGGGGTCGCACAGCCGGATCCTGCTGGTGCTCCAGGGCATGGACACCAGCGGCAAGGGCGGGGTGATCCGCAGCGCCCTGGGCCTGGTCGACCCGCAGGGACTCCAGATCAAGGGGTTCAAGGCGCCCTCGGACGAGGAGAAGCAGCACGACTTCCTCTGGCGGATCCGCAACGCCCTGCCCACCCCGGGTCACATCGGCGTCTTCGACCGGTCCCACTACGAGGACGTGCTGATCGTCCGCGTGCACGAGTGGGCGAGCGCCACGGAGATCGAGCGCCGGTACGAGGCGATCAACGAGTTCGAGGCCGAGCTGGCCGCCGACCAGGTCACGGTCATCAAATGCATGCTGCACGTCTCGGCGGCCGAGCAGCAGGCCCGGCTCCTGGCCCGCCTGGAGAACCTGGACAAGCACTGGAAGTACCACCCCAGCGACGTCGACGAGCGGGCCCTGTGGCCGGCGTACCAGGAGGCGTACCAGGTCGCGCTGGAGCGCACCAACACCGAAGCCGGGCCCTGGCACGTCATCCCGGCCGACAAGAAGTGGTACCGCAACCTCGCGGTCGCCCAGCTGCTGCTGAACGCGCTGCGCGGGATGCAGCTGAGCTGGCCGGTGGCCGACTTCGACGTCGAGGCGGAGAAGCGGCGGCTGAGTGAGTTGAAGCTGGCCGAGCTGGAGGTCGGGTGATTCCCAGGGTGGCCGTCACCCGCTACGTCACCCCGCTGCGCGAGGGCGGCAGCCTGCCCGGGGTGGTGGAGGCCGAGGACCTGGGCACGTACGTGTGCAAGTTCCGGGGCGCGGGCCAGGGGGTCCGCGTGCTGGTCGCCGAGGTGGTGGTCAGCCAGATCGCTCGGCGGCTCGGCCTGGACACCCCTGTGCTGGTCGGCCTGGAGCTGGACGCCGAGATCGCCCGCTATGAGGCCGACGAGGAGGTGCAGGACCTGCTGACCGCCAGCCTGGGTCTCAACCTCGGGGTGGACTTCCTGCCCGGCGCCTTCGGGTACGAGGGCGAGACCGGGCTCGACCCCGAGGTGGCGGGCCTGGTGCTGTGGCTCGACGCGTTCACCGCCAACGTCGACCGCAGCTGGCGCAACCCCAACCTGCTGCTCTGGCACGGCAACCTGTGGCTCATCGACCACGGAGCCTGCCTGTACTTCCACCACGCGTGGAGCACCGAGATCACCGACCCGCAGCGGTTCGCCGCCCAGGCCTGGGACATGGGTGACCACGTCCTCGGCAAGTTCCGGCGGCACCTGCCCGAGGCCGACGCCCGCGCCCGGTCGCTGCTGGACGAGTCGGTGTTCGTCGAGGCGCTCGCGCAGGTGCCTGAGGAGTGGCTCGACTCCACCCCCGGCCTGAGCGCGGAGCAGCTGCGCCGCGCCTACGTGGAGTTCCTCACCGCGCGCCTGGGCACGCGCGCCTGGCTCCCGGGGGCCGCATGAGCCGGCTGAGCTACCAGTACCTCGTGCTGCGGTGCGTCCCCCGACCCGAGCGCGAGGAGTTCGTCAACGTCGGCGTGGTGCTGTACTGCGAGGCCGCGCAGTTCCTGCGGGTCGCCTGGCAGGCCGACCCCGCGCGGCTGCGCGCGCTGTACCCCGACCTGGACGTGGATCAGGTGTGCGCCGGGCTGGAGTACGTCGACGCGATCTGTCGCGCCGACCCCCGGGCCGGTGCCGCCGCCGAGACCCCCATGGGGCAGCGGTTCGGCCTGCTCAAGGCGCCCCGCTCCACCGTGCTCCAGCCGGGGCCGGTGCACGGCGGGCTCACCGAGGACCCGGCGGGCCAGCTGGCCCGCCTGGTCACCCAGCTCGTCGGCTGACCCAGCCCGAGTCCGGTCCGCTCAGACCGGCACGAGCTCCACGGCGCCGACGGCGTAGCGGGCCAGGATGGTGCGGGCCACCTCGGGGTGGGCACCCAGCGGTTCGGAGACCGCGACCGCCCCCGCCTCGATGGCCAGCTCGGCCGCCCGGTCGGGCAGCAGCCCGGGTGCGAGGAAGAACGAGGCCACGGCGATGTGCCGCTTCCCCTGGGCCCGGAAGGCGCGCACGGCCTCCCCGGTCGCCGGCGGCGCGGCCGAGGCGTACGCCGCCGTGACCGGCAGCTTGTGCCGGCTCGCCCAGACCCTGGCCAGCCGCGCCACGGACTGGTTGGCCAGCGCGTCGCTGGAGCCGGCCGCGGCCAGCACCAGGGCGTCCAGCTCGCGCACCCGAGCCGACTTCAGCGCCTCGCGCATCCGCAGGTCGAGCACCTCCAGGAAGCTCGTCTCCAGTCCCAGCACCGAGGTGCCCCGGATCCGCAGGCCCGGGTGACGCTCCATCGCCTCGGCCAGCGCGGCGGGGACGTCCACCTTCGCGTGGTAGGCCTCGGTGAGCAGCAGCGGCACCACCACGATCTCCTCGAAGCCGGCCTTGACCAGCCGGTCGACCACCGTCTGCAGGGAGGGCTTGGCCAGGTCGAGGAAGGCGGACTCGATGCGCAGGTCCGGGCGCAGCTTGCGGACCTCGCCGACCAGCGCCTTGATGGTGGCCGCGGCGCGCGGGTCGCGGCTTCCGTGGGCGAGAGCGATCAGTGCAGGAGCAGCCATGGCTATGACCTCCCAATTCGGGTGGGGTGTGCATCGACGGCGTTGTCGATCTGGGGGTTGAGGTTCGACGTCTGGAGGTGAGTCATGAGTGGATCCCGCACTCGGTCTTGCCGGTGCCGGCCCAGCGGCCGCTGCGCGGGTCGTCGCCGGGGGCGACCCGTCGGGTGCAGGGCCAGCACCCGATCGAGGGGTAGCCGTCGTAGACCAGCGGGTTGACCAGCACCCCGTTGTCCAGGATGTAGCGCTCCACCTGCTCGTCGCTCCAGCGGGCCAGGGGCGAGACCTTGACCTTCGCCTTGCGGGCGTCCCACCCGACGACCGGCGCGATCACCCGGTTGTGGGTCTCGGCGCGGCGCAGCCCGGTGGCCCACGCGTCGTACTCGTCCAGGGAGTGGGCCAGCGGCTCGACCTTGCGCAGCTTGCAGCACAGGTCCGGGTCTCGGCGGAAGAGCTCGGTGCCGTGGGTGGCGTCCTGCTCGGCGACCGTCTGGGTCGGGGTGATGGTGATCAGGTTGACCGGGAGCGTGGCCTCCACCGCGTCCCGGGTGCCGATGGTCTCCACGAAGTGGTAGCCGGTGTCCAGGAAGACCACGTCGATCCCGGGCACCACCTTCGAGGCCAGGTGCGCGAGCACCGCGTCGCCCATCGAGGAGGTCACGCAGAACCGGTCGCCGAACGTCGCGGCCGCCCACTCGATGATGTGCTCGGCCGGCGCCAGCTCCAGCTCGGCCCCGACGTGGGAGACCAGCTCGCGCAGCTCCTCCGGCGTCCGGCCCTCGGTGTGGGTGCCGCGGAAGTCGCGAGCCGCCCGCGTGGTCGCCGCGGTCACGACGGCACCTCCTCGGATCGCGCGGCGAGCGGGCGCACCAGGCCCAGCATCCGCACCGTGAAGGCCCGCAGGCAGCTGCGGCACTCCCACGCCGCTGGCCCGTGCTGGGCGGCGCCGTCCTGCTCCGGGGTCTCGTGGGGCCACAGGTTCTCGTCGCCGCAGAAGGGGCAGTGGAAGGGCTGCGCACGCTGGCTCATCGGGCCGCCTCCAATGCTCGCTCGCCGCGCAGGTGCGCCTCGTCGGCGCGAGCCGCCCACTGGGCGAACGACTCGTCGGCCTCGCGGTCGGCGAGGAACGCGGTCACCACGGACGTGACGTAGTCGTCGAGGTCGGCGCTGGTCACCTTGTGGGCGCGCAGCTTGCGGCCGAAGTTGGCCCCCAGGCCCAGCGCGCCGCCCAGGTGCACCTGGAAGCCCTCGACCTGCTGCCCGTCGGCGTCCAGGACCAGCTGGCCCTTGAGACCGATGTCGGCGACCTGGGTGCGGGCGCAGGCGTTGGGGCAGCCGTTGACGTTGACGGTGATCGGCGCCTCGAGGTCGGGGAAGCGCCGCTCCAGCTCGGCGATCAGCGCGCTGGCCCGGTTCTTGGTGTCGACGATGGCGAGCTTGCAGTACTCGATGCCGGTGCAGGCCATCGTGTTGCGCCGCCAGTTGGAGGGGCGGGCCTGCAGGCCGATCGCGGCCAGGTCGGCCACAACCGCCTCGGTGTCGGCGCCCTCGACGCCCAGCAGCACCAGCTTCTGGTACGCCGTCAGCCGCACGCCGCGGGCGCCGTACCGCTCGACCACGTCGGCCAGGTCGGCCAGGATCTGGCCGTTGACCCGGCCCACCACGGGGGCGGCGCCGATGAAGAACTTGCCGTCCCGCTGCGCGTGTACGCCGATGTGGTCGCCGGGCGTGGCCGGCGAGGCGGGGGAGGCCAGGTCGACCAGGGTGCGGTGCAGGTACTCGGTCTCCAGCACCTCGCGGAACCGCTCGACGCCCCAGTCGGCGACCAGGAACTTCAGGCGGGCCCGGGAGCGCAGACGGCGGTACCCGTAGTCGCGGAAGATCGAGACCACGCCCTCCCACACGTCCGGCACCTCGGCCAGCGGGACCCAGACGCCGAGCTTCTGGGCCAGCATCGGGTTGGTGGACAGGCCCCCGCCGACCCACACGTCGAAGCCGGGGCCGAGCTCGGGGTGCACGTTGCCGACGAAGGAGACGTCGTTGACCTCCGGCGCCACGTCGTGGCTGGGGTGCCCGGTCAGCGCGGTCTTGAACTTGCGCGGCAGGTTCGAGTACGCCGGGTTGCCCAGCGCGCGGCGCTTGATCTCGGCCAGGGCGCTGGAGCCGTCGATCAGCTCCTCGGCGGAGATGCCGGCCACCGGTGAGCCGAGAAAGGGCCGCGGCGAGTCCCCGCAGGCCTCCAGCGTGGTCAGGCCGACGGCCTCCAGGCGCTCCCAGATCTGGGGCACGTCCTCGACCCGGATCCAGTGGTACTGGATGTTGTTGCGGTCCGTGATGTCGGCGGTGCCGCGGGCGAACTCCGACGAGACCTCACCCAGCGCCCGGAGCGCGGCGGCGTCGAGGATGTCGCCGTCGGTGCGCACGCGCATCATGAAGAAGCGGTCGTCCAGCTCCTCCTCCGGCACCGTGGCGGTCTTGCCGCCGTCGAACCCGGGGGCGCGCTGGGTGTAGAGGCCCATCCAGCGGAAGCGCCCGCGCAGGTCGGCCGGGTCGATGGAGTCGAAGCCGCGGCGGGAGTAGATGTTGAGGATCCGGGCCCGCACGTTGAGCGGGTCGTCGTCCTTCTTGGACTGCTCGTTCTTGTTCAACGGCTCGCTGTAGCCGAGCGCCCACTGCCCCTCGCCGCGCTTGGGGCGCGGGCGTGCGGCACGGGTGGGAGCGGCAGGCGTGCTGGTCATGGTGGTCCTTAGCGCTGAGGGGGCCGCGCGCGTCATTGAGCGCGACGAAGAGGCAGTTTCAGCGGGGCCAACAGATCATGGAGCGGGTGCGCCCGAAGTCCACGTGGCGTCGGGCCACGAGGAACGTGTGGGTCGCTCGGCTGATCATGTCAAGGAGTCTCAAGGGTCGGACGGGCTTCCCACAAGGCGGAATCCCGACATGTGAACGGCTCGTTCACAATGTGAGACCCAATTTTGGGTAGATACGCCTGCCCATCGGCCATCGTGAGGCGTAGGTCACAGCGCAGGCCCCGCCGAGGCGCGCTCTGAGCGGGTGGCTCACTAGGCTGTCGCCCATGACCGACGCCGCGAGCAACTTCGCCGAGACCGCCAGCGCCGCCTACGACTCCGCCCTGCGGGTGATCGCCTCAGTGGAGCCGCGGATCGCCGAGGCCACGCGCCAGGAGCTGGCCGACCAACGGGGCTCGCTGAAGCTGATCGCCTCGGAGAACTACGCCTCGCCCGCGGTGCTGCTGACCATGGGCACCTGGCTCAGCGACAAGTACGCCGAGGGCACCGTCGGGCACCGCTTCTACGCCGGCTGCCAGAACGTGGACACGGTGGAGTCCCTGGCCGCCGAGCACGCCCGCGCGCTGTTCGGGGCGCCGTACGCCTATGTCCAGCCGCACTCGGGCATCGACGCCAACCTGGTGGCCTTCTGGTCGATCCTGGCCAACCGGATCGAGTCGCCGGCCCTGCAGCGCCTCGGCGCCAAGAACGTCAACGAGCTCACCGAGGCCGACTGGGAGTCCCTGCGCCACGAGCTGGGCAACCAGCGGCTGCTCGGGATGAGCCTGGACGCCGGCGGGCACCTGACCCACGGCTTCCGCCCCAACATCAGCGGCAAGATGTTCCACCAGCAGCAGTACGGCACCGACCCCGAGACCGGGCTGCTGGACTACGACGTGGTGGCGGCCAAGGCCCGGGAGTTCCGGCCCCTGGTGCTGGTCGCCGGCTACAGCGCCTACCCGCGGCGGGTGAACTTCGCCAAGATGCGCGAGATCGCCGACGAGGTGGGCGCCGTGCTGATGGTGGACATGGCGCACTTCGCCGGCCTGGTCGCCGGCAAGGTCTTCACCGGCGACGAGGACCCCGTGCCCCACGCGCACGTCACCACCACGACCACGCACAAGTCGCTGCGCGGCCCGCGCGGCGGGATGGTGCTGGCCCAGGAGGAGTTCGCCGCCGACGTGGACCGCGGCTGCCCGATGGTGCTGGGCGGCCCGCTCTCGCACGTGATGGCCGCCAAGGCGGTGGCCTTCGCCGAGGCGCGCACGAGCGAGTTCCGCGACTACTCCCAGCGCGTGGCCGACAACGCCAAGTCCCTGGCCGACGGCTTCCTGACCCGCGGCGCCACGCTGGTCACCGGCGGCACCGACAACCACATCGTGCTGCTCGACGTCTCCTCCTTCGGCCTGACCGGCCGCCAGGCCGAGTCCGCGCTGCTGGACGCCGGGGTGGTCACCAACCGCAACTCGGTGCCCGCCGACCCCAACGGCGCCTGGTACACCTCGGGCGTCCGGCTCGGGACGCCGGCGCTGACCACCCGCGGATTCGGCCACGCCGAGTTCGACCGGGTCGCGGAGCTGATCGTCGAGGTGCTGAACAACACCCAGCCCGGCGTGACCAAGGCGGGCGGCCCGTCGAAGGCGTCGTACGCCCTGGGCGAGGGGGTCGCCGACCGCGTCCGCGACGCCAGCGCCGAGCTGCTGGACCGCCACCCGCTCTACCCGGGGCTCGAGCTCTCCTGAGGTCGGCGGGCGTGTGCCCGGGTCAGTTGCGGCCCGGACCGGCCTCGATCGGCTCGCGGTGCTGCGGCGGGTACGCCGGCCGCGCCCGGCGCTGCTCCGGCTGCTCCTGCTCCGCGGTCATGGGCTCGGGCCGGTCCTCGCGCATGTTGACCACCACGGTGATGGCGTCGAGGCGGATCAGGTACTGCCCCTCGTCGGGGTTGTCCAGCACCACGCCGTGGCTGTCCGCGGCCACCGGCACACCGCTGAGCCACTGACCCTGCACCAGCGCCCGCACCGACATGCCCTGGTCCTGGGCGCGAGTCAGCATGGTGCCGATCGTCAGGATGGTGCTGCCTTGTGTGGCCATGGTCGAGCCCTTCGCGTGGGTGGTGACTCAGACTAGGTCACCGGGCCCGACCGCCGCGGCGGTTCAGAGCAGCGAGCGGTAGATCCCGCAGGTCTGCTCCGCGATCGCTCCCCAGCTGAACGACTCCTGCGCGCGGGCGCGGCCGGCCAGCCCGCGCTGCCGGGCCCGCTCCGGGTCGCTGACGGCGTCGGTCAGCGCGGCGCCCAGGTCGGCGACGTACTTCTCCGGGTCCAGCGGGGTGCCGGTCCCGTCCGTCGCCTGCTCGATCGGCACCAGCCACCCGGTCTCGCCGTCGACCACGACCTCCGGGATGCCACCGGTCGCCGTTGCCACCACGGCGGTCTCGCACGCCATGGCCTCCAGGTTCACGATGCCCAGCGGCTCGTAGATCGAGGGGCAGGCGAAGACGGTGGCCGCGGTGAGCAGCGCGGTGACGTCGGGCCGCGGCAGCATCTCCGCGATCCACACGACCCCGTCGCGGGTGGTGGCCAGGCCGTCGACCAGGCCGCGCACCTCCGCCTCGATCTCGGGGGTGTCCGGGGCGCCCGCGCACAGCACCAGCTGGACCTCCGGCGGCAGCGCGGCGGCTGCCCGCAGGAACAGCGGCAGCCCCTTCTGCCGGGTGATCCGCCCGACGAAGATGACGCTGGGTCGATCTGGGTCGACGCCGAGGGAGCGCACCCGGTCGGGGTCGTGGTTCGGCGCCCAGTCGTCGGTGTCGATGCCGTTGTGCACGACGTGCACCCGGGCCGGGTCGACGTCGGGGTAACTGCGCAGCACGTCCTCGCGCATGGCCGAGCTCACGGCCACGATGCCGGCCGCCCCCAGGTAGGCGGTGCGCTCGGCCCAGCTGGACAGGGCGTAGCCGCCCCCGAGCTGCTCGGCCTTCCAGGGCCGCATCGGCTCCAGGCTGTGGGCGGTGATCAGGTGCGGGATGCCGTGCAGCAGCGAGGCCAGGTGCCCGGCCATGTTGGCGTACCAGGTGTGGGAGTGCACCAGGTCCGCGCCGGCGCAGTCGTCGACCATCGCCAGGTCCACGCCCAGGGTGCGGACCGCGGCGTTGGCGGCGGCGAGGTCGGCCGGCTCGGCGTACGCCGTGGTGCCCGCCTCGCTGCGCGGCGCACCGAAACAGCGCACCCGCGCGTCCATGCCGGGTACGGCGCGCAGGGAGCGGACCAGCTCCGCGACGTGCACCCCGGCCCCTCCGTAGACCTCGGGCGGGTACTCCTTGCTGAGGACGTCGACGCGCATGTGATCAACGTACTCGCGCCCCAGGGATGCACAGGCGTCACCGTCGGTACTAGTTTCAAGGTATGAGCCCAGCAAGGAGCCGCAAGAAGGTCCTCGCGATTGTGCTGGCCGGGGGAGAGGGAAAGCGGCTGATGCCGCTCACGGCCGATCGAGCCAAGCCCGCCGTACCGTTCGGTGGGATCTACCGGCTGATCGACTTCGCCCTCTCCAATGTCGTCAACTCCGGCTACCTGAAGATCGTGGTGCTGACCCAGTACAAGTCGCACAGCCTGGACCGCCACATCTCCACCACCTGGCGGATGTCGCACCTGTTGGGCAACTACGTGGCGCCGGTGCCCGCGCAGCAGCGGGTGGGCAAGCGGTGGTTCCTCGGCAGCGCCGACGCGATCTTCCAGTCCCTCAACCTGATGAACGACGAGGCGCCCGACATCGTGGTGGTGGTCGGTGCCGACCACGTCTACCGGATGGACTTCTCCCAGATGGTGCACCAGCACCTGGAGTCCGGCGCCGCCTGCACCGTCGCCGCGATCCGGCAGCCGATCGAGATGGCCGACCAGTTCGGCGTGATCGACGTCGACCCCGACGCGCCCACCCGGATCCGGGCCTTCCTGGAGAAGCCGACCGACCCGGTCGGCCTGCCGCACGCGCCGCACCAGGTGCTGGCCTCGATGGGCAACTACGTCTTCGACGCCGAGGCGCTGCGGGCAGCCGTGACCGCCGATGCCGACGAGGACGGCTCGGACCACGACATGGGCGGCGACATCGTGCCCTGGTTCGTGAACCGCAACGAGGCGTCGGTCTACGACTTCCAGAACAACGACGTCCCCGGCTCCAACGATCGCGACCGCGGCTACTGGCGCGATGTCGGCACCATGGGCTCCTACCACGCGGCCCACATGGACCTGGTGGCTCCGCTGCCGGTCTTCAACCTCTACAACACCCAGTGGCCGATCTTCACCACCCACGGGCCCCTGCCGCCGGCCAAGCTGGTCGCCGGGCACGAGGGACGCCCGATCACCACGTTCAACTCGATCCTCTCGCCCGGCGTCGTGGTGGCGGGGGGCAGCGTGAGCGAGTCGGTGCTCTCGCCGCAGGTCTACATCCAGGAGGGCGCCTGGGTCTCCGGCTCGGTCCTGCTGCCCGGGGTCACGGTCGGCGGCGGCGCGATGGTGCGCAACGCGATCATCGACAAGGGCGTCTTCGTCCCGCCCGGCGTCCAGATCGGCGTCTCGCACGACGACGACCTGGCGCGCGGCTTCGTGGTCGCCGACGGTCTGACCGTGATCGCCAAGGGCCAGGAGGTGCCCCGGTGAGCGGCACCCGGGCCGGGCAGCTGGCCCAGCACTCGGACCTGGTCGACGTCTCGCACCTGGTCACCGCCTACTACACCGGTGCGCCGGACCCGGAGGACGTCGACCAGCAGGTCGCCTTCGGCACCAGCGGGCATCGGGGCTCGAGCCTGCGCACCTCCTTCAACGAGGCGCACATCGCCGCCATCACGCAGGCGATCTGCGAGTACCGCGCGGCCCAGGGCTTCGACGGTGCGCTGTTCCTGGGTCGCGACACCCACGCGCTGTCCGAGCCGGCCTGGTCCACCGCCCTGGAGGTGCTGGTGGGCAACGGGGTGACGGTGCTGGTCGACGACCGGGACGGCTTCACCCCGACCCCGGCGGTCTCGCACGCGATCATCGCCGCAAACGCCGGCAAGGACCCGGTGACCGGTCGGGGGCTGGCCGACGGGATCGTGGTCACGCCGTCGCACAACCCGCCCGCGGACGGGGGCTTCAAGTACAACCCGCCGCACGGCGGCCCGGCCGACACCGACGCCACCTCGGTGATCGCCCGGCGGGCCAACGAGCTGATCGCCGCGGGGCTGAGCGGCGTACGCCGGGTGCCGTTCGGCCGCGCCCGCGCGCAGGCCCAGGCCTACGACTTCCTGGGCCGCTACGTCGAGGACCTGCCCCACGTGCTGGACCTGGACCCGGTCCGCGAGGCCGGGGTGCGGATCGGGGCCGACCCGCTCGGCGGGGCCAGCGTGGCCTACTGGGGCGAGATCGCCGAACGGCTGCGCCTGGACCTGACGGTGGTCAACCCGCTGGTCGACCCCACCTGGCGGTTCATGACCCTGGACTGGGACGAGAAGATCCGGATGGACTGCTCCTCGCCGTTCGCGATGGCCTCGCTGATCGGGCGCAAGGACGAGTACGACGTGGCGACCGGCAACGACGCCGACGCCGACCGGCACGGGATCGTCACCCCCGACGGTGGGCTGATGAACCCCAACCACTTCCTGGCGGTGGCGATCCGGCACCTGTTCGGCGGGGCTCGCCCCGACTGGCCGGCAACGGCCCGCATCGGCAAGACCCTGGTCTCCTCCTCGATGATCGACAAGGTCGCCGCCGAGGTCGGCAAGCCGCTGGTCGAGGTGCCGGTCGGGTTCAAGTGGTTCGTGCCCGGCCTGGTGGACGGGTCCTTCGGCTTCGGCGGTGAGGAGTCGGCGGGCGCGTCGTTCCTGCGCCGCGACGGCTCGACCTGGACCACCGACAAGGACGGCATCCTGCTGGCCCTGCTGGCCTCGGAGATCCTGGCGGTCACGGGCAAGACGCCCAGCGCGCACTACGCCGACCTGGTCGCCCGGCACGGCGACCCGGCGTACGCCCGCGTCGACGCGCCCGCGAACCGGGAGCAGAAGGCGCGGCTCTCGGCGCTCTCGCCCGACGACGTGACGGCCACGGCGCTGGCTGGGGAGCCGATCACGGCCAAGCTTACCGAGGCGCCCGGCAACGGGGCGGCCATCGGCGGGCTGAAGGTGACGACCGAGTCCGCCTGGTTCGCGGCCCGCCCCTCGGGCACCGAGGACGTCTACAAGATCTACGCCGAGTCCTTCCGCGGGCCCGAGCACCTGGCCCAGGTGCAGGCCGAGGCGCGCGAGGTGGTCGGGGCGGCGCTGGGGTAACTGGCCCTGGCAGAGCGGTCAGTCCAGCGTGGGTGTGGCCCGCTCGAGCAGCGCCCGGTGGTCGCCGCCGTGCAGCATGCCGAAGGTGCCGTCGTACTCCCGGCCGAGTCGGGACGCGCAGAACGCGTCGGAGACCTCCGCCGGGGCGTAGCGCACCAGCAGCGCGCCCTGCAGGCACGCCGCCATCCGGCCGGCGAGCCGACGGGCGCCGGACTCCATGCCGGCGGCGTCGCCCAGCAGCACCAGCGTCTGGTCGATGGCCCGGTCCAGGTCGGCGTTCTCGCCGCGGGCCTCGCCGACCTCGGTCATCCAGGCCGTGAGCACCTCCGGCTCGCGGCCCAGCGCCCGCAGGACGTCGAGGGCGTTGACGTTGCCCGACCCCTCCCACACCGAGTTCAGGGGCGCCTCCCGGTACATCAGCGGCAGGCCCGACTCCTCGGCGTACCCGTTGCCGCCCAGGCACTCCAGCGCCTCGGCCACCATGGCCGGGGTGCGCTTGCAGACCCAGAACTTGGCCAGCGGCAGGCCGATGCGGCGCAGCGCCGCCTCGTGCGGGTCGTGGGCCGCGCGGTCGGCGGCCGCGGCCAGCCGGATGGCCAGCGTGGTGGCAGCCTCGGACTCCAGGGCGAGGTCGGCGATCACGTTCTGCATCAGCGGCTTGTCGGCCAGCAGCCCGCCGAACGCGGAGCGGTGCGCGACGTGCCAGGAGGCCTCGGCCAGGGCGTGCCGCATCAGGGCGGCCGAGCCGAGCACGCAGTCGAGCCGGGTGGCGGCGACCATCTCGATAATGGTGCGCACCCCGCGCCCCTCCTCACCGATCCGGCGCACCACGGTGCCGTCGAACTCCAGCTCGGAGGAGGCGTTGGAGCGGTTGCCCAGCTTGTCCTTCAGCCGCACGACGTCGAAGGCGTTGCGGCTGCCGTCGGGCAGCACCCGCGGCAGCAGGAAGCAGGTCAGCCCGCCCTCGGCCTGGGCGAGCATCAGGAACATGTCGTTCTGCGGCGCCGAGGTGAACCACTTGTGGCCGTGCAGGGTGTACACGCCCTCCTCGGTGGTACGCCGCGCCTTGGTCACGTTGCTGCGCACGTCCGAGCCGCCCTGCTTCTCGGTCATGCCCATGCCGGCCAGGGCGCCGGCCTTGCCGCTGGCCACCCCCCGGCTCGGGTCGTAGGTGGTGGAGGCCAGCAGCGGCACCCACTCGGCGGCGACGGACTCCTCGAAGCGCAGCGCCGGCACGGCGGCGTACGTCATGGAGATCGGGCAGCCGTGGCCCGGCTCGGTCTGGGCCCAGCCCATGAAGCCGGCGGCGCGGCGTACGTGGGGGTGCGGCGCCTCCGAGACCCAAGGGGCGGCCTGCAGGCCGTAGCCCACCGCCCGCTCCATCAGCCAGTGGTAGGAGGGGTGGAAGCGGACCTCGTCGACCCGGTTGCCGTAACGGTCGTAGGGGACCAGCTTCGGGGGGTTCTCGTTGGCCAGCTCGCCCTGCTCGCGCGCCTCGGCGGAGCCGGCCTCCCAGCCCAGTGCGTCCAGGTCCTTGAGGACCTCTGCGGAGGAGTGCCGCAGCACCGCCTCGGTGAGCGCGACATCGGCGTTCACCACGTTGTAACCCACCAACGGGGGGACCTGGTTGGTGCTTGCCCGGAGTTCGGATCGCATATGGATACCGTAGGCCCATGCCCGCCGCCAGCCAGCCAGAAACGTGGGTTGAGGTGGTGCGGCAGCGGCTGCTCGCCCTGCGGCACGTGGTGTGGCGGCTGGTGGTCACCACGGTCGGGTCGTGCATGCGCTACCGCGTCACCGGACTGGCCGCCGAGGCGGCCTTCTTCGCGCTGCTCTCGGTGCCGCCGCTGATCTTCGCGTTCGCGGGCGCGATCGGCTTCGTCACCGACCGCTACCCCGAGGCGCAGATCGAGGACGTGCGGCAGGCGGTGATCGACCTGGCCTCCCGCGCCCTGACCGACAGCGCGGTGAACCGGATCATCGTGCCCACCATCGACGAGGTGCTCAACGGCGGCCGCTTCGACGTGATCTCGGTCGGCTTCGTGCTGGCCCTGTGGTCGGGCTCGCGGGCGCTGAACGTGTTCGTCGACACCATCACGATCATGCACGGGCTGGGTGGGCACCGGGGGATCATCAAGACCCGGGCGCTGTCGTTCCTGCTGTACCTGCTGGCGATGATCACGGGCGCCGCGACGATCCCCCTGGTGGTGGCCGGGCCGGGGCTGCTGCAGGAGTGGCTACCCGAGCGCTACGACCTGCTGATGCAGTTCTACTGGCCGATCGTGGTCGTGGTGAGCGTCTGCTTCCTGGCCACCCTGTACCACGTGTCGGTGCCGGTGCGGACGAACTGGAGCTTCAACCTGCCGGGGGCGGTCTTCTCTATGCTGGCCTGGATCCTGGGCTCGTATGTGCTGCGCTGGGTGCTGACGGTGACCGCCGCGGACTCCGCCTCCATCTTCGGCCCGTTGGCCGCGCCGATCGCGGTGCTGCTGTGGCTCTACATCCTGGCGCTGGCGGTGCTGGTGGGCGCCGCGGTCAACGCCTCGTTCGACACGGTGTTCCCGCAGACCAGCACCACCAGCGCCCGCCACGAGCTCGTGCAGCGGCTCAAGCAGCGCATCGGCGTGAAAGACTGAGCGCGTGAGTCAGACGTCCGAGCAGCCCCCCTCTGCCCGGAGCATGGTGAAGCTGCCGGATCCGGAGCGCTCGCCGTGGTGGGAGCTGGGGCGGCGGGTGTTGGCCGCGCTGGCGATCCTGGTGGGCACGGTCCTGCTGGTGTGGGTGGACGCCGACGGCTACGTCGACGGCAACGACCCCACCGGCGAGGTGGGCTTCGTCGACGCGATCTACTACACGACGGTCACCTTGAGCACGACCGGGTACGGCGACATCGCGCCGTACTCGACCCAGGCGCGGCTGGTCAACGCGTTCGTCATCACCCCGGCACGCATCGCGTTCCTGGTCCTGCTGATCGGCACCACCCTGGAGGTTCTCGCCTCGCAGGGTCGCGAGGTGTTCCGCATCGCGAGGTGGAGGAAGAACATGAGAGAGCACGTCGTGGTGATCGGCTACGGCACCAAGGGCCGCAGCGCCGCCGAGACCCTGGTCAACAACGGGCGGGACCGCGGCTCGGTGGTCGTGGTCGACCCCAGCCCGGGTGCGCTGGCGGAGGCGCATCTGGACGGCTTCGCCGTCGTGACCGGCGACGCCACCCGGCGGCAGGTGCTGCGCCAGGCCGACGTACACGAGGCCGGTCAGGTCATCATCACCACCGACCAGGACGCCACCAACGTGCTGGCCACCCTGACCGTGCGCCAGCTCAACCCAGACGCGTTCATCGTGGCCGCGGCCCGGGAGCAGGAGAACGTGCCGCTGATGCGGCAGTCCGGCGCCGACTCGGTGATCACCTCCTCCGAGGCGGTCGGCCACCTGGTCGGCCTCTCGACGCTGTCTCCGCTGTTGGGGTCGGTGATGGAGGACCTGCTCACCTACGGCGAGGGGCTGGAGGTCGCCGAGCGGGACCTGCTGTTGAGCGAGGTCGGCCGGCAGCCGCAGCAGCTGCCCGACCAGGTGATCTCGGTGGTTCGGGACGAGAAGGTGTACCGCTACTTCGACCCGGTGGTCACCCAGCTGGCCCGCGGCGACCGGCTGATCGTGGTGCGGCCGGCCAAGGAGCTGCCGTGGGCGCCCAGGCCGGGCACCCACGGGGAGGACTCCAGCGAGGAGGAGTAGGCCTCTCGCCTGCTCTCATCTCGCGGCGTGCGCCGAGTCGGCGCCGTGCTCCACGGCCTCGAGCAGCGCCCCGATGAAGGCCGGCAGGTCTCCGGGGTTGCGGCTGGTGATCAGGTTGCCGTCCACCACGCTCTTCTCGTCCACCCAGTGACCGCCGGCGTTGCGGATGTCGGTGGCCAGGCTCGGCCAGGAGGTGAGGCGGCGATCCCGCACGACGTCGGCCTCGATCAGCGTCCACGGGGCGTGGCAGATCGCGGCGACCGGCTTGCCGGAGGCCACGAAGTCGCGCACGAAGCCGACGGCCTGCTCATCGGTGCGCAGGGCGTCGGGGTTGGCGACCCCGCCGGGCAGCACCAGGGCGTCGAACCGGGCGACGTCCGCGTCGCTCACCAGGACGTCCACCGGTCGGGTCTCGGCCCGGTCGAGGTGGTTGTAGGTCTGCACCTCGCCGGGCTCGGGGGAGATCAGGACGGGCGTGTGTCCGGCATTGCGCACGGCGTCCCACGGGTCGGTCAGCTCGACGCGTTCGATGCCCTCGGAGGCAACCAGGAAGGCGACGCGGCGATTCGTGTGTGCGGTCTGGTTGAGGAGGTCGGACACGGCGGTTTCCTTTCGCTGGATGGTGGCGTGTCGTGGGATCGGCGCCGCGACGCTCGTACCCGAAGGCGTGAGACCTAACCGCACTAGAGTGATGCGATGGCATCGGTCAAGCAGGTCCAGGTCACGTTCGACTGTGCGGAGCCGGAGCGCGTCGCCCTCTTCTGGTGCGAGGTCTTGGGGTACGTGGTACCGCCTCCTCCGCCGGGGTTCGCCAGCTGGGACGAGTTCGACGCCACGCTGCCGCCGGAGCATCAGGGGTCGGCGTACGCCTGCGTGGACCCCAACGGCGTCGGCCCGCGGCTGTTCTTCCAGCGCGTCCCGGAGGGCAAGAGCGTCAAGAACCGGCTGCACCTGGACGTGCGTGTCGGAACCGGGCTGGTGGGGGAGGAGCGGGTGGCCGCGCTCGAGGCCGAGTGCGCGCGGCTGATCCCGCTCGGCGCGACCCGGTTGGAGCTGCTGCTCGCTGACGGCGTCAACGAGTCGACCCTGGTGATGCAGGACGTCGAGGGCAACGAGTTCTGCCTGGACTGACAGCCGTCAGGCGACGACCTCGGCCTCCGGCTCGGTCGTGCCGTAGAGCAGCTTGCGGACGGAGGATCGCGCCACGAGCAGCGCGACCACGAGCAGCGTCACGGGGATGAAGCCACCCAGGCTGACCGAGCCCCCGAAGGTCAGGTCGATCAACCACAGCACGACGAACTTGCTGCCCGCCGCCACCACCCACAGCATGAGGCCGGACGTGGTCTTCTTGACTTTGGTGTCGGCCCCGCGCATCCGAGCGAGCACGGCGCCCTTGAGCAGCAGGACGACCTCCAACGTGGCCTTGAGCACGATCGCGGTCAGCACCGAGAGGGTGAAGGTCTCGCTGATGACCTTGGGGAAGTACTCCACGGCGAGGTTCAGCACGACGATGTAGACGAACACGTCGATCACGTCGGCCGGGTGGGCCGCCACCCACGATCGCAGCGGGCTCGGACGAGGGCTGGTCTGGTCGGCCGGTCCCGGCTCGGATGGTTCGGTCACGGCAGCCATCCTGCCGGAT
>ERZ1645187.735-NODE-735-length-32089-cov-9.877474_pt1 | contig 32089 bp, 37 predicted proteins | sample MGYA00575352_ERZ1645187 | MGnify/ENA primary metagenome ERZ1645187 (study PRJEB40837, sample SAMN11349314) | freshwater sediment metagenome | isolation source: river sediment | host: Sediment | place: India: Wazaribad , New Delhi | collected 2017-02-21 ... | reverse complement strand
TGTAGGTGTGCGGCATGGGGCCCTCCAGTGGCGCCCATGGTATCGGCAGCGGCAGGGCGATGCTACCGCAGGCCGGTTGCCGGGATTACAGCCGGATCGCCTCCAGCTCGGCCTGTGTCTTGGCCTTCCAGTCGAGATGGCGCTGGCGCTCGGCCTCCAGCGGGCGGTAATCAATGCCGAGCGACTCGCCTTCGCGGTTCTCGGCGTTGGCCACGCGCAACTTCAGCACCACGTCCTTGAGCTTGCGCGCTTTCTGCACAGCCCAGGGGCTGTCGTGTGGCATCGGCAGTGCTACCGAGCGCGCGAGCCCGGGGGCAATGCCACCCGACACGGCGTACGTGAGGGGGTGGGAAGCCAGCAACTTGCCGCTGCTGTCGTACAGGTAGCCCTGCATCAGGATGCGGCTCAGGGGCAGGTGGCTGTTGTTGCGTACGGTGAAGACGATCGTCGGCCCGCTGGCACCGGTGGGCCAGCCGAAGGCAGCTTCCTCGATGCTGATGCGCGCCAGCACCACGGCATTGTCCGGCGCGATGGCGGCCAGCTGGTCATTGATGGCGGCAATCTTCTGGTCGGCTTCCGCCAGGCCGCGGCGGTAAGCTTCGCGTTGCCGCTCCAGTCGCGCTTCCGCCTGGGCCAGCAATTCCTCGGCTGTCTTGCCTTCAACCGGGGCATAGATGAGACGGGCAGCTGTGGCCGGGTCCGTGGTGGCGCTCTGCTCCTGGGCGGCACGGGCAGAGGCTGTCAGCATCTCGACGGCGTGCAGGATGCGTGGCCCGTCTGCCGGATCCGCCCTGGCCACCATGCGCTCCACGCTGGCCTCGTAGTCCGCCAGTGTGTCGCCGCCAATCACAGGCGGTCGCAGCCACTCCCAGGTGCCGATGGCGGCCAGCAACAGCACGAGGGTGCCTATGAAGCCCCATTGGCGGCGGCCGAACTGGCGCACGTCCGGCAGGTGGATCTCGGGAATGGTGACGTTTTCCAGTGCGAAGGCGACTTTCTGCGCCGCGCCCGGTTCGTCATCGGCGGCCGGGATTTCCATTTCCACGCGGCATTCGGCGCCGGCGCGAGTCAGCAAGCGCGCCAGTTTGTCGGCCGGCGCCTTGTCCGGGTAGCTCTTCAGGGTGCGGCCGGCTTGCAGCAGGCGCTGGGTGTTGACCTGGCCGAGCTTGAAGAAGGCCGCCATATTGGTGATGGCCTCTGCTTCAGGCAGGGTGTAGCGGCCGGTGAAAACGACGTTGTACGCCACACCGTCCGGTGTGTCGGCCGCCTGGCCGGTTTCCAGCAGGCGGCCGGACAACCAGTCACGCCCCCGGTACAGCAGTGCCGTGATCCAGGTGTGGCCATTGCCTGCGGGTCCTGTTGCCACGCGACGCTCCTCGGGGTTGTTCCAGCCCCATTTTTATCATCTTTTGCCAGCGGCAGCATGCGGAAAAACTTGTGTTAACCTCGCTGGCATGACCAGAAAGACCCACCAGACTGCCAACAACCGGCGTCCCTGGCTGCTGCCATTACTGGCATTGTGGCTGCTGTTGTGCGCGCCGCTGGCGCTGGCCGCCACGCCGGTGGCGCTGGCCAAGGAAGGGGAGCGCCTGTCACTGCGCGGGCATATCGATTACCTGCCGGATAACGGCGCGATCGACGAGGCCGGATTACTGGCCGGCGAGTATGACGAGCGCTTCCAGCCCTACGATGCCCCCGATGTGAACTTCCAGTCCGGTGCCGTGTGGCTGCGCATGCGCATTGCCAACAGTACGCCGCTGGCCAGCCAGGTGCTGAGCACAGGTTATGTGTTGTTCACCGATGCGCTGCTGCTGTACAACCGGGCTGCTGAAGGCCAGCCGGCGGATATCGTGCGGCGTGAAGCCGGCCTGCTGCATGTGCCGATCAAGCAGGACTGGCCCTACTACGATATCGCCTGGCAACTGGAGATCCCGCCGGACCAGATGCGCACCATCTACCTGCGCCTGCACACACCGTATCGCACGTTGCTCAATCCCTATGTCACCGACAGCATGAGTTACGGCCTGTACCAGATGCGCCAGGGCTCCCTCAGTCATATCGCGGTCGGCATCATGCTCGGGGTGTTATTCTACCTGTCGATGATCGCGTTGTTCGTGCACGGCCTGCGTGAGGTGCGCCACTGCATCGCCTTCATCACCACCTCGTTCTTTATAGTGATCTACATGCGCGGCTACCTGTTTCACTTGCTGCCGCACTGGCCATGGCTGAAAATGTACCTGCACCCGCTGCTGTTCTCGCTGCAGGCGCTGACCTACATCTCGTTCTCGCGCCAGCATTTCAATACTGCCGACAGTTTTCCCTACACCGACCTGTTATTGCGTGGCGGCCAGTACCTGGCTGGCGGCATGCTGCTGCTGGGCCCGCTGTTGCCGATCCTCTGGGCCGTCAATGGTGTCATCGTGATGGCTTTCGGGCTGCTGGTGCTGCTGTGCGTGACCAGTGTCTATGTCTGGGCCAACAGTGAGCGCCGGCTGACGATCTACATCGCGGGCACACTGGTGTTCCTGTTTGCCTGCATGTTGTTGATTGCCGAAGCCTCCGGTTTCATCGACCTCGGCGGATGGTCGCGCGATGCCTATGAGGGCAGCATCTGCCTGCAGACCATCCTGTTTGCGCTGGCACTGGCCGAGACCATCAGCAACTACCAGAGCGACCAGGCGCGGCTGGCGATCAGCGCCGCCGAGGCCGAAGCAGAAAACCGCGCCAAGAGCAGTTTCCTTGCCAAGATGAGCCACGAGCTGCGCACGCCGATGAATGGCTTGCTCGGTATGCTGCAGTTACTGGAGCGCACGCCGCTGAATGACCAGCAACAGCATTACGTGCAGGTGATGCGCAACGCCGGCCGCCTGTTGCTCGGCGTTATCGACGATGTGCTGGACTATTCCCGCATCGTCGCCGGCAAGCTGCGCATCGACGAGCGCGATTTTGACCTCACTGAAGTGCTGGCGGACATCGAGGCGATGTTCACCCAGGCGGCGCGGCAGAAAATGCTGCACATGCATTTCTCGATCAACACCAGCAACCCGGTGGTAGTGAATGGTGATGTGACGCGGCTGCGGCAGATCCTCATCAACCTGGTCAGTAACGCCATCAAGTTCACCGAGCAAGGGACAGTGACTGTGCGCATCCAGGTCGAGCAGAGCAGTGCGGAGCAATGGCTGCTGCATGGCGAGGTGGAAGACACCGGTATCGGCATCGAACAGCAGCAGATGCAACACCTGTTCCGCGAGTACGCGCAGGCCGACGGCGTGCGCGGTTTCGGTGGCAGCGGGCTTGGCCTGGTCATCTGCAAGCAGCTGGTGGAGATGATGAGTGGCCATATCCATGTCGAGAGCGCGCCCGGTTATGGCTCGCTGTTCCGTTTCCAGATTGTCGTCAGGCCGCCGCAGCATCCCACTGCCGCGCCGGATCGCCATGCCTTGCAGGGGCGCTATGTGCCGAGTGGCGCACGCATCCTGGTGGCGGAAGACAATGACACCAACAGCGAAGTGATCGTCGGCTTGCTGCAGCAGCTCGGCTACCGCGCGGAATGCGTCAGCAATGGTGCCGAGGCTGTGCGGCGTATCTGCCAGTCGGCTGAGCAGTGGGACCTGGTGCTGATGGATGTGGAGATGCCGGTGATGGATGGCCTCGAAGCGGCACGCAAGATCCGCCAGTGGGAAGCCGCCGAATACCGCAACGCGATCCCGATCATTGCCCTCACTGCCCACGCCATGCGCGACCACGAGGAAAAGTCCCGCCGCGCTGGCATGGATGATCACCTGAGCAAGCCTGTGGATATCAGCCTGTTGCAGAACATGCTGGCCAAATGGCTGCCTTTCATTGCAACAAAACCCGCACCACTGGAGTAGCGCACCATGACCATCACCCACCATTTCACCCAGGACAGCGATGCCGTGTTTGCCCTGATGACCGACGCCTCGGCGCTGCAACAGCGCTGCAGTGACCTCGGCGAAAAAAACATCCAGTGTTCCGTCGAGGAGCAGGGCCGCAAGACGATCGTCAACCTGAGCCGCACCGTGAAGCGTGACTTGCCGAAAGTGCTGGCGGCGATGTTCAGCGCCGAGAACACCATCAAGATGAAAGAACAGTGGGAGGCGATCGGCAGCACCTACATGGGCAGCTACACGGCCGAGGTGATCGGCCAGCCGGTGTCACTGTCGGCGAAATTCAAGCTGAAGCCGTCGGCCGATGGCGGTTGCGATTACTCGATCGACTACAGCTGCAAGGCGAGCATCCCGCTGGTGGGCAAGAAAGTCGAGGAGTTCATCATCTCGCAAACGGCCGGTGGCCTCGAACAGGAAATCAGCTGGATGAAGAAAAAGCTCGGTTGAGCACCGCCATGTGCCCGCTGTGCCACGGCGAGGGCAGCGCGCTTTTCCATCGCGATGCACGGCGTGACTACCGGCAATGCCCGCACTGCGCACTGGTGTTCGTGCCGCCACAGTACCTGTTGTCGCCCGCTGAGGAAAAAGCGCAGTACGACCTGCACCGCAATGCGGTGGATGACCCGGGTTACCGCGCCTTCCTTGCGCGCGTCGCCACGCCACTGCAACAGCGGCTGCCGCCTGCGGCGCGCGGGCTGGATTACGGTTGTGGCCCCGGCCCGGCGCTGGCCGCGCTGATGCGCGAACAGGGCCGCAGCGTGGCACTGTACGATCCGTTCTACTACCCGGACACCACGGTGCTGGATACGTCATACGATTTCGTCACCTGCACCGAAGTGGTCGAGCATGCCTTTGATGCCAGTGCCCTTTGGCAGCGGCTGTTCAGCCTGCTGCGGCCGGGCGGCTGGCTGGGCGTGATGACAAAGCGCGTGGCAGGGCGCGACGCCTTTGCCGGCTGGCATTACAAGAACGACCCGACCCACGTGCGCTTCTACAGCGAGGTGACACTGGCGTGGGTCGCCCGACGCTTCAATGCCGCACTGGAGCTGACCAGTGCCGACACCGCCATTTTCGGGATCGCCTGAACCATGGAAAGAATCGAATACCTGCTGATGAATGACCTGGAACAGGATTTCTGGTGGTACCGCGCGTTGCATGCAGTAGTGTTGCAACGCCTGCAGGCCCTTTCATTGCCCGCTGGCAGCGAAGTGCTTGATGCGGGTTGCGGCACCGGTGGACAGCTGCGCTACCTGGGCGAACACGCACCGCAATACCGTTATTGCGGCCTGGAACGCCATGATGAGGCGGCGGCAATGGCACAGCACAAGACGGGCTTGCCGGTGGTGCGCGGCAGCGCCAATGCGATGCCGTTTGCCGACGGCCGCTTTGCCGCCATCCTGTCGCAGGATGTGCTGTACCACCGCGCGGTGGACGAAGACGCGATGATCGCCGAGTGCTTCCGCTGCCTGCAGCCGGGTGGCCACCTGCTGCTGCACGTGGCGGCTTACCAGTGGCTGGCCTCGGCCCATGACAAACACGTGCACGGCGCACGGCGCTATACCGCCAGCCGCCTGCGCGAGCTGTTGCAACAGCACGGCTTCACGGTGCTGCGCAGCGGCTACTGGAACAGCCTGCTGTTCCCGCTGATGCTGTTGCAGCGTCTCACCGTCGGCCGTCACAAGGCCAGCAGTGAAGTGGAGGCCGTACCGGCCTGGCAGAACCGCCTGTTCTTCGCCGTTCTGGATTGCGAGCGCCGCTTGCGGTTACAGTTGCCCTTTGGTGGCTCGGTGTGGATCCACGGGCAGAAAACAGGCAGGACATGAATAACGTGCAACAGACAGAACACGAATTTGCCCTGTCGGTGGTGGTGCCGGTCTACAACGGTGCCGCATCGATTGCGACACTGGTCGAGGCACTGGCCACGCTCGAGGTGCCGGGCGGCCTGGAGATCGTGCTGGTCAACGACTGCAGCCCGGACAATTCGCTCGCCGTGTGCCGCGAGCTGTGCGAACGCAATGCCGTGGCACTGACGGTCGTCAACCTCGCACGCAATTTCGGCGAGCACAACGCGGTCATGGCCGGCTATGCCCATGCACGCGGCGAGTACATCATCAACATGGACGACGACCTGCAGAACCCGCCGGAAGAGGTCGTGCGGCTGTGGCAACATACGAAGCAGCACGGTTACGACGCCGTCTATACCTGCTACGCGCACAAGCAGCATGAGAGCTGGCGCAACCTCGGCAGCCGCTTCACCAATTGGTGTGCCGATATCGTCATCGACAAGCCGAAGGGCCTCTACCTGTCGAGTTTCCGCTGCGTCAGCGCCTTTGTCGCGCGCGCGATCACCGAACACCGCGGCCCATTCCCTTACGTTGACGGGCTGATCTTCCAGGTCACGCAGAATGTCGGCACGTTGCCGGTGCAGCACCTGCCGCGTGCGGAAGGGCATAGCAACTACACACTGCGCCGCCTGCTGCGGTTGTTCCTGTCGATGCTGCTGAATTTTTCCGTGCTACCGCTGCGCATCTGTACCATTGCCGGCGTGTTGCTGGCCGGCGCAGGCCTTGTCGGGCTGCTGGTGATCCTCGTCGAGGCGCTGCTGAGCGATACGCCGCGCGGCTGGGCCTCGATGATGGCCGGCATCCTTACCCTCACCGGTGTGCAGCTGATGATGCTCGGCATCATCGGTGAATACCTCGGCCGGCTGTTCCTCACTGTCAATGGCAAGCCGCAGTACGTCGTGCGCGACGTGCAGCGCAACGACAAAGCCGCCAGCGGCCATCCCTGAACAGGTTTCCCCATGTCATTGCTCCGTTTCGAACAGGTCGAGCTGGCCTTCGGCACCCATGTGCTGCTCGACAAGGTCTCGCTCAACCTCGCTGCCGGTGACCGCGTCGGACTGCTCGGCCGCAACGGCGCCGGCAAGTCGTCACTATTGCGGCTGGTGGCTGGCCAGCAACAGCCCGATGGCGGCCAGGTCTGGCGCACGGCCGGCTTGCGCGTCGCTGAACTCGCCCAGGAATTGCCGCCGGCTTCAGAGGTGACAGTGTACGACTGGGTGGCCGGTGGCCTCGCGCGCGCCGGTGAACTGTTGCAGCAATACCACCAGTTGGTGAACCAGCCGCTCGATGACGAACGTGCGCTGGCACAACTGCAGCGAGTGCAGGCTGAACTGGAAGCGGTGGACGGCTGGCGGCTGCAACAGCAGGTCGACACCGTATTGCAGCGGCTCGCGCTGGCGCCGGATGTGACGCTGGCCAGCCTGTCGGGCGGCTGGCGGCGGCGTGCAGCCCTGGCGCGCGCCCTGGTGCAGGAACCGGACGTACTGTTGCTTGACGAACCGACCAACCACCTCGACATCGAGGCGATCACCTGGCTGGAACAGGAAATCGCCTCGTTTCCCGGCGCCGTGGTGCTGGTGACGCACGACCGCAGCTTCCTGCAGCGCATCGCCACGCAGATCTGGGAACTGGATCGCGGCCAGGTGTATGCCTGGCGCGGCGATTACCGCGGATTCCTCGATTACCGCGAACAGCGGCTGGCGTCGGAAGAAAAAACCAACAGCGAGTTCGACAAGAAACTCGCCGAGGAGGAGCGCTGGATCCGCACCGGCATCAAGGCGCGCCGCACGCGCAACGAGGGCCGGGTGCGCGCACTGGAAAAGCTGCGCGAACAGCGTGCCGCACGTCGCGAACAGACCGGCACGGCCAGGCTGCAGCTCGACCAGGCCGCGCAATCCGGCAAGCTGGTAGCGGAGCTCGAGCAGGTCAGCTATCGCATCGGTGAGCGCGACATCATACGCAACTTTTCCACCACGATCCTGCGCGGTGACCGCATCGGCCTCATCGGCCCGAACGGCAGCGGCAAGAGCACGTTGCTGAAACTGGTGCTGGGTGAGCTGGAACCTACTGCCGGCAGCATCCGCCGTGGCACCAAGTTGCAGGTGGCCTATTTCGACCAGTTGCGCGCGACGCTCGACATGAACGCCAACGCCGTCGACAACGTCGCCGGCGGGCGCGACTTCATCGACATTAACGGCAAGGCGCTGCACGTGGTCAGTTACCTGAACAACTTCCTGTTCGAGTCAGCGCGCTTGCGCACGCCGGTCGGGCAGATGTCGGGTGGCGAACAGAACCGGCTGATCCTCGCCAAGCTGTTCAGCCAGCCGGCCAATCTGCTGGTGCTGGACGAGCCGACCAACGACCTCGACCTGGAAACCCTGGAATTGCTGGAAGACCTGCTGGCGGAGTTCGATGGGACGATCCTGCTGGTGAGCCACGACCGCAGTTTTCTCGACAATGTCGTGACCAGCACACTGGTATTCGAGGGCGACGGCCGCATCAGCGAGCATGTCGGCGGCTACAGCGACTGGCAGCGTGAGCTCACCCGGCAACCCGCCGCCGGCAAACCGTCCGCGGACAAGAAACCGGCGGCAGAAGCGAAGCCGGAACCGGCGCGCAAAAGTGCGGGCAAGCTGTCCTACAAGTTGCAGCGCGAACTCGAGTTGCTACCGGAAACCATCGAGCAGCTGGAAGCGGAGATTGCCGCGCTGACTGCGAAAACACAGGAGCCGGGCTTCTTCGCGCAGGAACGCACGGCCAGTGAAGCCGTGCTGCAGGCGCTGGCGGCAAAACAGGTTGAACTGGAAGCCTGCTACGAGCGCTGGCAGGAACTGGACAACGCCTGATGCGCGCGGCCGTTCAGGCGGCGCGGCGGTCGTCGTCGCGTGTGCTGGGGTAGTAACCGCCGTAGTAATAACCGGCGCGCTGGCCGCGCTCGATATCCACCTGGTTCAGCACCACACCGAGCAAGCGCGCCCCGGCGGCGCGCAGGCGCTGGATGGCCGAGGTAATCGCACGCCGGTCGGTGACACCGGCATGCACGACATGCACCACGCCATCCACCAGCACTGACAACACCAGTGCATCGCTGACCGCCTCACACGGTGCCGAATCGATGACGATGTGCTCGTACTGCTCGCGCAGCCGCAGCAGCTGTTGTGCCAGCACCGGCGATGACAGCAGCTCCAGTGGCTGGGCCGGCAACAGGCCGGCGGGCAGGATGTCGAAACCGCGCACCGCATCGTGGTGGATGCAGGCCGGCAGCGGCGCCTGTCCGGAGAGAAGTGCAGAGAGACCTGGCACCGTCGTGGGCACAGCAAACTGGCGCGCAGCCGCCGGACGGCGCAGGTCGGCATCAATCAGCAGTGTCTTGCCCATCTGGCCGAAAGCCGCCGCGAGGTTGCTGGCCAGCACCGACTTGCCTTCGCCCGGCATCGCCGATGTCACCAGCAATACCTGCTGTGCGCAGTGTGCCTGGCGCAAGCCGACCAGCAGGGCCGTGCGCACGGTGCGTATCGCCTCGGCAAACGCGCTGCTGCTGTCGCGGCCGTACAGTGACGCCACGCTGTCGCGCTGCGGCAGCAGCGGCACGATGCCGAGCAGTATTTCACCGAGCCCCTGCTGCACGTCATCCGGGTCGTCGAGTGTGTTGTCGATGTGTGCTTGCCACAGCACCGTGGCCACGCCGGCACTGAGGCCGAGCAATGCAGCGGCCAGCAGCCACCAGGTGCGGGCTGGCGAGTCGGGTTCGGTCGGCGCGATGGCGTGGTCGATGATGCGCGCGTGTGCGGTCTGCAGGTTTTCCGTTTCGCTGGTTTCCTTCATGCGACTGAAGAAGGTGTCATACAACTCGCGGTTGACGGTGACGGTGCGTTCGAGTTCGCTCAGCTTGTATTCCTTGCGGTTGATGTCCTGCATCTCGCTTTTCTTGCTGTCGAGCGCGCGATTCAGTGCCTCTTCGGTGGCGCGGGCGATTTCGTATTCGCGGCGCACACCCTCGATGACCTTGGCGACCTGCTGGTTGTAACTGGCGCGCGCGGCATCCAGCTCGCTGTTGACGGCAATGATCTTCGGGTGCTGTGGGCCGTAGCGTTTCGCCAGCTCCGACAGCTTCTGCTCGGCTGCGGCTTCCTGTTCGCGCAGGCGCTGCACCAGCGGGTGCTGCAGCACGGCCGGGTTGCTGGTGGTGTCCTCGCCGATCTGCGCGACGATATTTTCCGCTTCTGTGCGCTTGCGGCGCGCTTCCACCAGCTTGGTGGTCAGCTCGTTCAGCTCCTGGGTCGCCAGTGTGCGCACCCCTTCCACTTCCAGCAGGTTCTCGCGCTCGCGGTAATCCTGCAGCGCCTTCTCCGATTGCTCCAGCTGCTGGCGCAAGCCGGCAAGGCGGCTGTTGATCCAGCTCGCTGCCTCGCGCGTCACGTCGAGGCGCGCCTGCAGGTCGCTCTCGATGTACAGCTTGCCGAGCGTGTTGAGGATGTCGGCGGCCAGTTGCGGGTCGCGCGCGCTGAAGCTGATCGTCACCAGCTGCGTGTTGCGCAGCGGTTTCACTTCCAGGCTGTCAGCGAACACCTGCAACGCGGCCTGGTGGATCTCCGCCTTGGTCAGTGCCTTGCGCTGCCACGGCAGCCAGTCGTTGCGCCGGAGCGCCGGGTTGAACGCCGGCAGTTGTTCGAGGCCAAGTTCGGCAATGACTTTTTCCGCCAGTTCGCGCGATTTGAGCACTTCGTATTGCGTCTGGAAATACTCCGACTGCTGCGCGTTGATGTCATAGACTTCCTCTATGGACACGACTTTCGCGTTGCGTGACTCGACGAGGATGGTGGATTCGGCGCGGTAGGTGGCGGGCCACAGCAGCACCGGTGGCAGCGCCAGCGCAAACAGCGTTGTGGCGATCGCGGCCACGCGCCGGCGACGGCGGCGCAGCAACGCCCACCACGCGCGCAGGTTGATGACGATGTCGTCGTTGTCCGGCCGCGCGTCCATCAGAAGAAACCCTTCTCGACCATCACGGTGTCGCCGGCGTAGACGGGATCATCCATCCCGATCGGCTGCTTTGCCCGTGCCGGATCGGTCTCGCGGATCACGAAGATCTTTTTCTCGGACGCATCGGCAGACAGCCCGCCGGCGACACTGATCGCCTTGCGCAGCGTGAGGCCGGGGCGGAAGGCGTAGCCGCCACTGGTGTTGACCTCGCCGAGGATGAAGAACTGGCGGTACTCGCGGATGGTGACGTTGACGCGCGGGTCGACGAGGTAGGGGCCTTTCAGCCCGCGTGTGATGCGTTCCTCCAGCTGGCCGATGGTCAGCCCTTTCACGCGGATCTCGCCGAGGAAGGGGTAGGAAATCGTGCCGGCATCGCTCAGCGTGTACTCGAGGCTCAGTTCCGGCTCGTCGAACACATAGACCTGGATCCGGTCGCCGGCACCGAGCTGGTAGCCCGACACGGCATCGCCGTCGCCCTCGCCGGCCACGGCGCCCAGCGCCAGCAGCAGGGCGGCGCAGCAGGACAGCAGGCGGGCAAGCAGGTGTGACATCGACAATCCTCGGGCGGCGCGGGCAAGGATGCCGCACCGTTCCTTTACGACAGGTAATCCAGCAGTTTGTTCAGCCCGTTGTGCCAGTCGGCGCTGGGGATGCCGAGGGCAAGCTGCAGTTTGCTGCAGTCCAGCACCGAGTTGGCCGGCCGCGGGGCGGCGACCGGGTACTCGTGGGTGGCAATCGGGTGCACCAGCGGCAGCCGCGCCAGCAGGCCGCGCGCGTGGCCCTGCTCGATGACGGCGGTGGCAAACCCGTGCCAGGTGCAGGCCGGCGCACCGGCGTAGTGGTAGATGCCCGGCGCCAGCGTGCCGGCCACCAGTGCCTCGGCTGCCCGCACGAGGGTGGCGGCGATATCGCCGGCATGGGTCGGGCAGCCGTGCTGGTCGCCCACCACGCGCAGCTCGTCGCGCTCGGCGGCCAGCCGCAGCATGGTCTTGGCGAAATTGTTGCCGTAGCGGCCGAACACCCAGCTGGTGCGCAGCACAAAGGCGCGCGGGCAGGCGGCCAGCGCGGCCTGTTCCCCGGCCAGCTTGCTCTGGCCGTAGACGGAGCGCGGTGCGCAGGCATCGGTTTCGCACCAGGCTTCGCCTACCGGCTTGTCACCGGCAAAGACGTAATCGGTGGAGACATGCAGCAGCGGGATGCCTGCCGCCGCAGCCGCCTGCGCCAGCAGGCCGGGGCCGGTGGCATTGATGGCAAAAGCGGCCTCGCGCTCGCTCTCGGCGCGGTCCACGGCCGTGTAGGCGGCGGCGTTGATGATGGCGTGTGGCTGGTAGCGCACGAGTGCGGCGCGGATGCTGGCCGGGTCAGTGATGTCCAGTTCAGCGTGGCCGCAGCGCACGGCGTCCACTGCCAGGTCGGCGAATTCGCGGCCGAGCTGGCCCTCGCCGCCGGTGACCAGCAGGCGCAGGCTCACAGCGATTCCTGCTGCTGTTCCGCCTGCACCTGTAGCCGCTCGCCGGGCGTGTAGAACGTGGCGGGCTGCTCACGCAGTTGCACGGCCAGCGCCTGCAGGCTCGGCAGCGCGCGGTCCTTGTCCGACAGCTGCGGCTGCGCAATCGGCCAGTTAATGGCGATGTCCGGGTCATTCCACAGTACGCCGATCTCGTCGCCGGGCTGGTAGTACTCGGTGCACTTGTAGAGGAAATCCGCTGTGTCTGACAGCACGCAGAAACCGTGGGCATAACCCGGCGGGATGTAGAACTGGCGATGGTTCTCGTCATTCAGTTCAACAGCGACATGGCGGCCGAAAGTCGGTGAGGCCGGGTTGATGTCGACGGCGACATCAAGCACCGCACCGCGCGACACGCGCACCAGCTTGCCCTGCGGCCGCAAACGCTGTGAATGCATGCCGCGCAGCACACCTTTCACCGAGCGCGAGTGGTTGTCCTGCACGAAATCGGGGATGCCGAGGTTGCGGTAGGCGTCGGCACGGAAGGTTTCCTGGAAAAAACCGCGGCTGTCGCCGAACACTTTGGGCTCGATGATGAGCACGCCCGGCAGCACGGTTTCAGTGACTTTCATCATGCACCGAACTCCAGCAGGTCGATGAGGTATTCGCCGTAACCGCTTTTCTTCAGCGGCTCGGCCAGTGCGCGCAGCTGCTTGTCATCAATCCAGCGCTGGCGCCACGCCACTTCCTCGGGGCTCGCCATCTTCATGCCCTGGCGGTGCTCGATGGTCTGCACGAACTGCGAGGCTTCCATCAGCGAATCGTGCGTGCCGGTGTCGAGCCAGGCGGTGCCGCGGCCCATGATCTCGACGCGCAGCGAACCGCTTTGCAGGTAGAGGTTGTTGACGTCGGTGATCTCCAGCTCGCCGCGCGCCGACGGCTTGATCGACTCGGCGTACTGCACGACCTTGTTGTCATAGAAATACAAACCGGTGACGGCAAAGCGCGATTTCGGCCGGGCGGGTTTTTCCTCCAGGCTGATCGCCTTGCCATTGGCGTCGAATTCCACCACGCCGAAACGCTGCGGGTCTTTCACCTGGTAGGCAAACACCGTGGCGCCGCCCTGTTCGCTGCGTGCGGCCGCCTGGCCGAGGCCCTGCGAGAAATGCTCGCCGAAGAACAGGTTGTCGCCGAGCACCAGCGCACAGGAATCGCCGCCGATGAACTCCTTGCCGATGATGAAAGCCTGCGCGAGGCCATCCGGGCTCGGCTGCACGGCGTATTGCAGCGAGATGCCCCACTGGCTGCCGTCGCCGAGCAGTTCCTCGAAGCGCGGCGTGTCTTTCGGGGTGGAGATGATCAGGATCTCGCGGATGCCGGCGAGCATCAGCGTGGTGAGCGGGTAGTAGATCATCGGCTTGTCATACACCGGCAGTAGCTGCTTGGAGATCGCCAGTGTCACCGGGTGCAGGCGCGTGCCGGAACCACCGGCGAGGATTATGCCTTTCATCGTCTTGTCTCTCTTGTTATGACAGTCTTATGCCTTGAGCCCGAGCCGCTGCATCTGGTAGCTGCCGTCGAGCACATGGCGCCACCAGCTCTCGTTGTCGAGGTACCACTGCACTGTCTTGCGGATGCCGCTGTCGAATGTTTCCTGCGGCGTCCAGCCGAGCTCGCGCTGGATCTTGCCCGCGTCGATCGCATAGCGCACGTCATGGCCAGGGCGGTCGGTGACGTGCGTGATCAGGTCGCGGTATTGCTGCACGCCAGCGGGTTTCTGCGGGCGCAGTTCTTCCAGCAGGTTGCAGATCGTGTGCACCACCTCGATGTTCTGTTTCTCGTTATGGCCGCCGATGTTGTAGGTTTCGGCCACGGCACCTTGCGTCAGCACCGTGTACAGCGCGCGTGCGTGGTCATCGACGTACAGCCAGTCGCGCACCTGGTCGCCCTTGCCGTACACCGGCAACGGCTTGCCGGCCAGCGCGTTGAGGATCATCAGTGGGATCAGCTTTTCCGGGAAATGGTACGGGCCGTAATTGTTCGAGCAGTTGGTGACGAGCGTCGGCAGGCCGTAGGTCTCGTGCCAGGCGCGCACCAGGTGGTCCGACGAGGCCTTGCTGGCGGAGTAGGGCGAGTTCGGCGAATACGGCGTCTGTTCGGTGAACAGGCCGGTCGGGCCCAGTTCGCCGTACACCTCGTCGGTGGAAATGTGGTGGAAGCGGAAGGCGGCCTTGCGTGCTTCCGGCAGCGTGAGCCAGAACTGGCGCGCGCTTTCCAGCAGCGTGTAGGTGCCGACGATGTTGGTCTCGATGAAGGCGGCCGGGCCGTCGATCGAGCGGTCGACGTGCGATTCGGCGGCCAGGTGCATCACGGCATCCGGCGTGAACTCGGCGAACACGGCGTCAATGGCGGCGCGGTCGCAGATGTCGACCTGGCGGAAATGGTAGCGCGGCGAGTCGGCCACACTGGCCAACGACTCGAGGTTGCCGGCGTAGGTCAGCTTGTCGACATTGATGACCGTCTCCTGCGTGTTCCCGATGATGTGGCGCACCACGGCCGAGCCGATGAAACCGGCGCCGCCTGTAACCAGTATTTTCACGTTGAACCCTTTGTTCTGGCAGTCAATTTTTGATTATGGCATTGAATGGCCCGGCATTGTAAGGCAAGGCTGTCAGCGGCGCCGGTTCCGCGCTAAGCTTGCCGGACTGCCCAGCCCGACCGGTGACACCTGCCCGCCATGCGACATGAATTCCTGCGCTTCCTGGTCACCGGCACGTTGAACACCTTGGCCTGCTGGCTGGTGTACCTGTTGTGCAACCTGCTGATGCCCTACATGGCGGCCTACAGCATCGCCTACATATTCGGCATGTTCTTCACCTATTACATGAACACGCGCTGGGTGTTCAAGGTGCCGATGAAGTGGAGCACCTTCATGCAGTTCCCGGTGATCTTCGTTATCCGCTATGTGCTGGACGTCAGTGTGCTGTATGCGCTGATCAGCTGGCTGCACTGCCCGGAGGCGTTGGGGCCGCTGGCCACGATCGCCCTGACGATGCCGCTGGGCTTCCTGATGTCGCGTTTTGTGCTGATGCGTCGCGCCCACGAGCACGATGCGCCGGCTGGCAAGGGTTAGCGCTTCGGCCGCACGTACAGCACCAGGCTGTGGCCGACCAGCTCGAAGCCGTGGGCGTCGGCGATCTCCTGCTGCAGCCGCTCGATCTCGGCGTTGTGGAACTCGACCACCTTGCCGGTCTCGGTGCACACCATGTGGTCGTGGTGCTCGTCGCCGCGGTTCAGCTCGAACACCGCGTAGCCGCCGTCGAAATTGTGGCGCGTCACAAGGCCGGCCGACTCGAACTGCGTCAGCACGCGGTAGACGGTGGCCAGGCCCACGTCCTCCCCGGATTCCAGCAGGTTCTTGTACACATCCTCGGCGCTCAGGTGACGCCGCTGGTTGGTTTCCAGCATCTGCAGGATCTTCACCCGCGGCACTGTCACCTTGAGCCCGGCCTTGCGCAGTTCCTGGTTTTCCCCGGCCATGTCCCGCCCCTTCTAGCGATATCGACTATCGGGTATTATCGCCGCTCGCTGAAGCCAGTGGAATCCTGCCCTCCATGCCTGTCGTCCTGTCCCGTTCCATTGCACGCCTGCTGCTGCCCGTCGCCCTGTCGGCCGGCCTGGCTGCCTGTTCGTTCCCGGGCGTCTACAAGCTGGATGTGCAGCAGGGCAATATCGTCACGCAGGACATGGTCAACCAGCTGAAGCCGGGCATGAGCAAGCGCCAGGTGCGCTACATCATGGGCACGCCGCTGCTGGTCGACAGCTTCCACGAAGACCGCTGGGATTATTTCTACTCGCTGAAGAACAGCGAAGACCAGTACAGCCAGGAGCGCCTGACGCTGCTGTTCAGCAATGACCAGCTGGTGAACCTGCAGGGCAATTTCCGCCCCGAGCAGGCCAAGCGTGGCGCCGGTGGCGGCAAGCCGCGGGTGACCGGATCGGTTCCGTCGGCCAGCCAGGACATGCGCGCGGCGGAGCAGAAATCCAACGTGCAAGTCTACCCGATCGACACGCCGCCCACCCCGCAGGAAACCCCGGCGCCGGAACAGCCGGCGGAATAACAGATTCTTCTGTAGGGGCGCTTCGCGAAGCGCCCCTACGATACGGATCGTCCCTACGGGCGTCTGGCTTTCTCCGCGCGCTGCCGGCGCGCTTCCTTCGGGTCCAGCAGCAGGGGCCGGTAGAGCTCCACGCGATCCCCTTCGGCCAGCACATGGTCATCATCCACCACCTTGCTGTAAATGCCGAGTTTCAGGGCTGCCAGGTCAACGTCAGGGAAGTCGGCCGCGATGCCGCAGAGTGCCACCGCCTGCCGCGCCGTGCAGCCGGCCGGCACCGCCAGCGCTTTCACTACCTGCTTGTGGGGCAGGGCGCAGGCCACCTCGATATGGATCATCCGCGCCATCACTGGCCTCCGTAGAGCTGGTGGGCGCGACGGCACAGCGCATCGACCAGATTCACCGCCACGCCCTCGAACAGCTTGCCGGCGGCCAGGCTGGCCAGTTTGCCGTCGAGCTCGAATTTCAGGTCCAGCGAGACCTTGCTCGCTTCCGGTGCCAGCGCGTCGAACTGCCAGCGGCCGGCCAGCATGCGGAACGGGCCCTCGAGCAGCTCCATCTCGATGGCCTGCGGCCGCAGCAGCCGGTTGCGGGTGGCGAAAGCCTGCGTGATGCCGGCGCGGGAGAGTTCCAGCCGCGCTTCCACCAGCGCCGGTTCGGCGAGCAGGATGCGCGCGCCGGTGCAGCCGTCCATGTATTGCGGGTAGGCTTCGATATCGTTGACGAGGTCGAACAGCTGCGCCGACGGGTAGGGCAGCAGGGCAGTCTTGGCGATGCGGGTGATGGCCATGGTGTTGTGTGTGTTGTCTATCTTTTCATTCTAACACTGCCACCCTGCGCCTATAATGGCGCCATGAGCAAAGCCAAAAGCAAGGACACGGGCGGCACCATCGCCCTCAACAAGAAAGCCCGCCACGACTACTTCATCGAACAGCGCTACGAAGCGGGCCTCGCCCTGCAGGGCTGGGAAGTGAAGAGCCTGCGCGCGGGCAAGTGCCAGCTGGTCGATTCCTATGTGCTGATCAAGGACGGCGAAGCCTTCCTGCTCGGCGCGCACATCTCGCCACTGCAGAGCGCCTCGACCCACTTCGTCACCGATCCCACCCGCACGCGCAAGCTGCTGCTGAAGGATCGCGAGATCGCCGACATCTTCGCCGCCGTGCAGCAGAAGGGTTACACCTGCGTCTGCACCGCGCTGTACTGGAAGAAACATCTCGTCAAATGCGAGATCGCGCTGGCCAAGGGCAAGGCCGAGCACGACAAGCGCGAAGTGCAGAAAGAGAAAGACTGGCAGCGCGAGAAGCAGCGGTTGATGGCGGCGCAGTAACGCCGTTCAATTCACCGTGTCACGCGGTTTGACCCCCTTAATGCCCTGTGCTTAACTGGAAAAGGATTAAGCAAGATGCGTCCAGGGAGGGATGCAATGAGTCCGACAATCTATCGGGAAGGAGGCTACAGGTTTTTCTTCTTTTCCCGGGAAGAACCGCGCCAGCATGTCCATGTGGTGTGCCAGACAGGAGAGGCAAAGTTCTGGCTGGAACCACAAGTTGCTCTTGCAACATGCCAGCGGCTGAATGCCCGTCAGTTGCAAGAGATCGTAGCCATCATCGAGGAGCACAAAGATGAGTTCATTGCCGCATGGCTCGAACACTTCCCCGGTTGAGGTAACGCATGTATCCAGCCACGGCATCTGGCTGCTGGCTCACGATGAAGAGTTGTTCTTGCCCTACACGGAATTCCCGTGGTTTCTCGACCAGCCGCTCAAGGCAGTGATGCGCGTGGAAGAGCCCAGCGAAGGCCACTTCTATTGGCCGGACATTGATGTGGATCTCAGCCTGGCGATGATCCGTGAGCCAGGGAAGTTTCCGCTGAAAGCCCAGCTGCAAAAGTGACAGGGCGACCAGCAGGTCGCCCCTACGACCCGGACGGGTTGAACACCGGCATGTTGAAGAGTGTATATCCGTGACATAGCGCTGGGCAATGATGTGAAGGCGGCAATGCCGTGCGTCAATCCACCAGCCGCACCGGTTCTGCCGCCGCTGAGCGCTTGCCGATCGACACCATTGAGTACTCGCGTTCGGCCATGCCGCCGCCGGCGAAATCCGCCAACCGAGGCCCGTGCTTTTCCAGCCGGGTGTGGAACAGGAATTCGGCCACCTCGTGCAGCCACACCTTGCGGCCCATGCGCGTGTACCAGCGCATCGCATGGCGGTAGCCGGCATCGCGGTGGAACAGCGTGCGCCATAACACACGTGGCCTGGCCTGCATCAGCACCTCGATGGTCTTGAACCAGAGGAACACGCGCCAGGCCGGCACACCGGCGGCTTCCAGCACCTGGTGCTTGTAGTCCCACTTCTTGCGGTCCAGCTGGGTCACGCGCCGCTGCTCGACAGTGGCATAGAACGGCGTCCACTGGTGCGGCGTGGCGTAGAGCAGTTGCACCTGGTCCGGGTCATAGGAAAGCAGGTGACGGTAGGAGCGCCAGTAATCGGCATCGCGCTCTTCCTGGAAACCGATGACATAAGTCGCCATCGACAGGATGCCGTGCTCGCGCAGCAGGCGGATCGCCTCGCGGTCTTCCGACACACTGCCACCCTTGCGGATCTCGGCCATGGTCTCTTCGCTGTAGGTTTCGATGCCGAGCAGGAAGCGGATTACGCCAGCCTGTTTGTAGATGTGCAGGATGTCCTTGTCGCGCACGATATCGCCGGCGCGCGTGGAGCCGACAAGAACCAGCGGCACGTTCTCGCGGATCAGTGCCTCAAGGAAGCTGCGCCAGGCCTTGCGCGAACCGGTGGGCAATTCATCGGCAAAATTGATCAACTCCACGCCGTGCTCGCGGTGCAGGCGCGCCAGTTCCCGCGCAAAACGCACCGGGTCGCGGTGCCGCCAGCGCGTCCAGAAACCGCGCTGGCCGCAGTAGTTGCACAGGTAAGGGCAGCCGCGCGAGAACTGCACGACGACAGCGCGCTTGCCGCCCCAGTAGGAATAGTCCGCATGGTTGATCAGCTCCCAGCCGACGCGGAACTGGTCGAGATCCTCGATGACCTCGGCAGCTGCGGTGTGGAGCACCATGCCGTGCTCGCGATAGGCAATGCCGCGCACACCGGCGAGCGGGATCCCGGCTTCGAGCGCACGCACCAGCAATGGCGTGGTGCGTTCACCTTCGCCGCGCACAATCACGTCGATGTCGGCGCAATCGCGCAGGATCGAATCCCAGTGATAGGTGGGATGTACGCCGCCGTAAACGATGGTGATGCGGGCATCGAGTGCCTTGAGCGCGCGGCAGATCGCCAGCACAGTGTCGTGCGCGGCGCTGGAGCCGGAGTGACCGATCATCACCACCTGCGGCAGGTCTGCTGCAATCGCCGCGATGATGGCAGGGATACGGAGGTCGTGCAGGTCGGCGTCAAGCAACTGGACTGCGTGGCCATCATCAAGCAGCGGTCCACCGATCGACAGCAGGCCCAATGGTGGCAGGTGTTCACCGGGTATGCGGCTACCAATGGCCGTGTGGGGCGGGTTCAGTAAGGTAATTTTCATGCAGGAAAAGAAGCTCCATGCTACAGGTTCCTGTTTTTCGCCTCGATCCAGCGTCCCATGAATTCCGTGCTGCGGTGCTGGTGATGCAACAGCATGCGGCCAGTGAAATGCGGCGCACGGTGAGCGCCAACGTTGGCGAGAGCGCGGGAGATTTTACCAATGACCGCGCGGCCATGCACCAGTCGGTCGAAGCCTGCTTGCAGTACCGGCAAGCACTGCTGTTGCGCGCGCTGCCAGCTTGCGGCATCGCGATACAGTTGCACGGTGGCTTGCGCAAAGGCGGCGGCATGGTCGGCAACAGCGCCGGGCCAGGGCAGTGTGCCGTGCATGCCCTCCGCGCCAACCGACGTGGTGACGCTCGGCGTGCCGGTGAGCATCGCATCAACCAGCTTGCCTTTCTGGCCGGCGCCGAAGCGCAGCGGGGCAAGGCAAAGGCGGGCCTGTGCCATGACAGCCAGCGCATCGTCCGCCCAGCCCTTGATGAGAAAGCCGTTGCGCTCGCGGTGCCATTCGCGCACCTGCTGCGGCGCGTAGGCGCCGTAGATGTGCAACTCGGCTTGCGGCAGTTGCGCGCGCACTAGCGGCCAGATGGCCTCGCGCAGCCATTGCACCGCGTCGCGGTTCGGCGCGTGCAGGAAATTGCCGATGGTGACGACATGCTCGCGTTCAGTGAAAGGTTGCCATTGGGCAGCATCCGGCGCATCAAGCAGGAACGGGCAGTAAACGAGTTGCGTGGGGGGCACGGCAAAGCGCTGTTGCAGCAGCTCGATCTCCGCCGGTGAAATCATCAGCGACAAATCACTGCGCAGGATCGCGGCAATTTCCCGCAGTGCGACCTCGTGTTGCGCCATCGCGAGAAACAGCGCGTCATCACTGGGCTGTGGCACGCCAGTCTCGCCGCGTGCCAGTGCCTGCTTCAGCAAGGTGTGGCGCGCTTCGCGCAGGCAGTGCAGGTCAGACGTTTCCAGCACACGGAGTGCCTGCGGGCAGGCTTGCGCCACGCGCCAGCCGTACTGCTCCTCGGTCATGAAGCGGTCAAACACGACGATGGCCGGATCAAGTTCACGTACGACAGTATCAAAGCTGCTGCAGTTCAGCGCGATCGCGGTTTCGGTGATGCCGAGGGCCGTGAGGTCGGCGCGCGTGTCGCCCGGCTGGGCGGCGCAGGCGAAAGTGATGCTGCAGCCGGCGCGCAACAGCACATCGAGCAGCTGTAACATGTGCGAACCGGCCGCCGACGAGCGCGGCTCGGGCCACACGCAGCCGATGACGAGGACGCGGGCGCCAGCCAGCTCAGCGGGCATTCGCAGCGACGTAGTCGACCAGACCGTCGAGGTTGTTCAGTTCCAGCAGCACCGAATCCGGCACGTTGACGCCGAGCTGCTTGTGGATCGCGACCAGCACATTGTAGAAATCCAGCGAATCCATTTCGACCTGGTCGCGCAGCGGGCGTGACAGGTCCAGCGCGTCGAACTCGATGTCGGGCGCGACGTGGTGGAAGATGTTCTTGATGGCGGCCTTGACGGCATTGCGCTCCATGGTCAGTTCTCCAGTTTGTCCGGCTGCGCCAGCAGCCGTTCGATCATACTCAGCAGGCGCGAGCCGGCGAGCCCGTCGCTCACGCGGTGGTCAGCCGCGAGCGTAGTGTCCAGCACATAGCCTCCGCGCACGCCGCCGTCGGCATCGACGATCGGTGCCTTGCGCACGCGACCGAAACCGACCAGCGCAACTTGCGGCGGGAAAATCACACCGGTGACCGCATCGGCGCCGAGCTCGCCGACATTGGTGACGGTGACAGTGCCATCGGTCATCTCGCGGTTGCGCAGCTTGCCAGCGCGTGCCCGCTGCACGAGGTCGCTGAACGCGGCATTCAGTTGCGCGAGCGACAGCGTGTGGGCGTCGAGGATGGCCGGTGTCATCACACCATCCGGTTTCAGGCCGACGGTGATGCCGAGGTGGATGGCATCCTTGCGCACAAATGCGCCGTTCTCGTAATAGCCGTTCATTGCCGGGTTGGATTGCAGCGCCAGCACGACCGCGCGCATCAGCACGGCCGGCATGAACAGGCGCTCTTCCGGCGGCAACGAACGGTTTTTCGCGTCGAGCCAGGCGACCAGCTTGTCGATGTGGAATTGCGACTGCAGGTAGTAGTGCGGGATCTCGCGTTTCGAGCGCGCCATGGCGCGGGCAATGGCCTCGCGCACGTTGATCAGCGAGGCCGCTTTCTTCTCGCTGGCCGGCGACACGCGCTGGCGATGGTGGCCGGGTAGCGGCGCATGGGTCGCGGCGCTGGCAACCACTGGTGCAGGTGCGGCGGCTGCAGCGGGAGCGGCCTGTCCTGCAGCGGGTGCGGCAACGTCGTCGTCCGCTACGTCCAGCCAGGCAATCGTGCTGCCGACGCGGATCACGTCATCAATGTTCCCGACCAGTTCCAGCACGGTGCCGGCGCGGAAACTCTCGATATCGACAGCGGCTTTCTGGGTTTCCACCGCAGCAATCAGCTGGCCCTTGCTGATCACGTCACCCGGGCGGATGTGCCATTCGAGCAGCTTGCCTTCGTCCATGTCGGCGCCGAGTGATGGCATCGTCACGGCATATTTCATCACAGCATCTCCTGTACTTTCGCCACGATATCGGCCACTTGCGGGAGCGCGGCCTCTTCCAGTGGCTTGGCGTAAGGCATCGGCACTTCCGCGCGGCAGAGGCGCTGCACCGGTGCATCGAGTTCGTAGAAGGCCTGCTCGACGATGCGCGCGCACAATTCGGCCGACAGGCTGCCGGTTTTCCAGCCTTCATCGACCACCAGCACACGATGCGTCCTGGCCACCGAGGCGATGATGGTGGCGTCATCGAGCGGGCGCAGGCAGCGCAGATCCACGACCTCGATGTCGATGCCCTGTTGCGCGAGCTGTTCCGCCGCCGCCATCGCCTTCACCAGCATGCCGCCGTAACTCAACAGTGTGAGTTGTGTGCCGGCGCGGCGCACTTGTGCGCACCACGGGTTGAAATCCGCGATGTGATCGCGGCATTCCTCTTCGCGGTTCAGCAGCAATGCGTGCTCGAAAATCAGCACCGGGTCGGGGTCGGCCAGCGCTGGTGCCAGCATGTGGCGCGCGTCTTCCACCGTGCCGGGCACGAGGATTTTTATGCCGGGGATATGGGCATACCAGCCTTCAAACGCGTTCGAGTGTTGCGCGGCGAGCTGGCGGCCGCCACCGGTGGTCATGCGGATCACCAGCGGCACGCTGAACTGGCCGCCGCTCATGTGGTGCATCACCGCCGCAGAATTGATGATCTGGTCCAGTGCGAGGAACGCGAAATTGACGGTCATGATCTCGACAACCGGGCGCAAGCCGCCGAGTGCCGCGCCGACAACGATGCCGGTGAAACCGAGCTCGGACAACGGCGCGTCGCTCGCGCCGGCCATCAGCGCGTGGAAATCGAGCGCGCCGGGCGTATTGCCGAGCAGCGCCTGCAGCGAACCGTCATCGTCGATGAGGATAATGTGTTGCAACGCCGGCAGCTGGTCGCGCACCGGCGCCACTTTCTTCCGGTAGTACGACGCGAGCGTGAACAACACCTTGCCGACGCCTTTCGTCATGCGAGCGATGATGGGCTCCGGGCCGAAGGCGGAAAACAGCGGCGAGAACACGCAGCCGGCGCGCAGGCTGCCGAGCACGACGGTGTAGAGCGGCGGGATGCGCGGCGCCAGCGCAAACACCACGTCGCCCTGTTGCACGCCGAGCGCGTGCAATGCATTGGCGAAGCGGCAGGACTGCTGCGCGAGTTGGGCGTAGCTGATGTCCTGCACTGCGCTGCTGCTCTTGGGCCAGTCGCGGCCGATAAAGCGCAGGGCAACACGATCGCCATCGTGCGGCAGGTTGCAGGTGCTGTCATCGGCCGGCTTGCGGATGATGGCATGGTCCATGGTGTGTTCCTGTCGGCTAGCGGCGAGGTTTCCGACTGTACACCAGCAAACCGGGCGTCGCGATGATCGCGAACAAGGCGCCGGCAGCAAAGGTCGCTTGCGGGCCATAGGCCTGCCACAGCGCGCCGGCCAACACGCTCGCCAGCAGCAAGGCCACCCCGGTGGCGAGGTTGAAAATGCCGAAGCCGGTGCCGCGCAGGCCTGCGGGCACATGGTCGGCGACCAGCTTGGCCAACAAGCCCTGGGTGAACGCCATGTGCAAGCCCCACAATGCCGCCCCGGCCAGTACGGCCAGCGCATCGGTCGCCAGCGCCAGCACGGCATCCGCCAGCACGAGCAGCAACAGGCCGGCGAGCAGTAGCCGGGCAGGTGGCTGGCGGTCGGCAGCGGCACCGGCCGGGTAGGCGACAGCCGCGTAACAGAGGTTCATCACGATCATCACCAGCGGCACCTGGGCGTTGGCCATGCCAACGGCCTGCGCGCGCAACAACAGGAAAGCCTCGCTGAAACGCGCGAGCGTGAACACGGCGCCCAGCAACACCACGAACCAGAAGTGCAGCGGCAGGCGTTGCACGCCTGCCAGTGTGCGTGCGCTGTCACTCACAGCTGCTGCCACCGGCCGGTCGGGTTCCTGTACGCCGAGCGTGAGTACCAGCACGGCGAGAAATGCCGGGATAACCGCCAGCCACATCGCGGCGCGCATGTCGTTGGCCAGCCAGAGCATCAGCAGCATCGCCAGCGCCGGGCCGAGCAGCGCGCCGACCGAATCCAGCGCCTGTCGCAGGCCATAGGCGGCACCACGGGCGCTGGCCGGCGTGATATCGGCCACCAGTGCATCGCGCGGCGCACCGCGGATACCTTTGCCAATGCGGTCTGTAAATCGCGCGGCCAGGACCCATGTCACCGACTGGGCGAGCGGGAACAGTGGCTTGGTGAAGGCTGCGAGCGCATAACCGGCGATCATCAGCCCCTTGCGGCGGCCGAGCCGGTCACTCCAGGCGCCGGAGAAAACTTTCGTGATGGCGGCGGTCGCCTCTGCGATGCCTTCGACGATGCCGACCGTCAGCATCGAACTGCCGAGCACGCTCACCATAAACAGCGGCAGCAGGCTGTGGATCAGCTCCGAGGAGGTATCCATGCAGAGTGAGCCGATCCCGAGTGCCCAGATGCCCGCCGGCAGCTTGCGCCAGGGATTCTTCACAGCGGTACGCCAGTCAGGCTGCGGCTAGCGCAGGCCGGTGGGCAAGGTGGCTTCGTAACGCCGGTCGAAAAAACACCAGGACGCGCAGCTGGCCATCAGGTGCACGAGGTAGGCGGCAGTGAAGGTGGTGCTGCTGCTGAAAAGGCCAGCGCCGTAGTACACCAGGGCAAGGGCCGAGCCGGTGTAGAGGCTCACAAACAGCACAGCAATGACGTAATACAGCTGCGGCCGCAGCAGCTTGTAGCGCGCCCCGCACTCGTTGCAGGTGAAGCGGCCCAGCGGGTTGGAGGCGTAAACCCGCCAGCTGTAGTCGATGTTGTGCTGGCACTGCGGACATTGCATGGCGGTCGTTCCCTGTCAGTTTGCCCGCAGCCAGTATAGGGCGCTCAGACCTTCTTCACGAATTCCGATTTCAGGCCCATCGCGCCAATGCCGTCGATCTTGCAGTCGATGTCGTGGTCGCCGTCGACGAGACGGATGTTCTTCACCTTGGTGCCGACTTTCACCACCAGCGAGGAGCCCTTGATCTTGAGGTCCTTGATCACGGTGACCGTGTCGCCGTCGGCCAGCGGCGTGCCGTGTGCATCCTTGACGACGCGCGCCGTTTCCTCACTGGCTTCGGCCTGGCGCGGCCATTCGTGCGCGCATTCGGGGCAGATGAACAGGTCGCCGTCCTCGTAGGTGTAGCTGGACTGGCATTTCGGGCAGGGCGGCAGAGTGCTCATGGGCAGGTTCCGGGAGGCGGCAGCAAGAAAGTCACAGTATTGTAAGGGTTATGTGCTGGATCCGGCGACCGGTTCTATTCCCAGTACCCTTGCCACGCCATCGCGCACGGCAAAACGCACGTTGACGCGATCCAGCCAGACACCGTATTCGCGCCCGTCGTCCTGCCCACTGCGGTAGGCCGGGCGCGGGTCCTGCGCCAGCACTTCGTCGACCAGGCAGCGCAGGTCGGGGGCAAGTGCCAGGCGCTCGGCATCGGCCAGGGCTTCGTCGGTCCAGCGCACCGGCAGCAGGGCTGGCGGGCTCGGCGCAAAGCCGGCGCGGGCATCCGGAAGGCTGTCGGCGTAGGGCAGGTAGGGCTTGATGTCGAGCACCGGGGTGCCGTCGAGCAGGTCGGCGCCGCGCAGCAACAACTCGACACCGGCCGGCCCATCGACAATCCCGAGCAGCTCGACGGCCGACAGGCCCACAGGATTCGGCCGGAACATCGTGCGCGTGGCGAACACACCGAGCCGCTCGTTGCCGCCGAGGCGCGGCGGGCGCACGGACGGTTGCCAGCCCTGCGCCGCGGTGGCGTGGAAGGCGAACAGTAGCCACAAATGCGAGAAACCCTCGAGCCCGGCAACGGCCTCGCGGGACGCAAAGGGGGGGTGCAGGACGAGCCGGCTGGTCGCGTGCGGCGCCAGCCCCGGTTGGCGCGGGATGCCGAACTTCTCGCGAAAGGGGGAATGCAGGGTGCCGATGGGCGAGAACGAGAACGCGCGCATCCGCGGTGATTTCAGCCAGGCCGGCGGCGTGCGAGCAGCCAGATTCCCACCGGCCAGCCGAGGTAGGACACCGCCTTGGCGTGCAGGAAGTAGCGGTACCAGTCGGGGATCACCAGCTGCATTTCCATTTCGTTGTACGGCGTCATGACATTCTCGAAGCTGAAGATGTCATTGCTGGCGTAGGTGACGCAGTAGGCATGGCCAAGCAGGAAGGCAAACGGCAGCAGCAACAGCAGGCCGGGCAGCCACTGGCCGCGCAGGGCGATCACCAGCGCAGTCAGTGCGCCGAGGGCCACCGGTGCACCGGAAACCCAGAAATCGAGCTGGATAGGATCCATGGAAACAGTCCTGTAAAAACGGGTGTGCCAATTCTAGGCCATAACGGCCGGAGCGGTACCCGCTCGACGCGGCGCTATACTCGCCGCCTGCCATCCCGGATAGCGACAGGCCTGTGAACAGCAAACCAGCGGAATTCGTCCCGCCATTACGTGACGGTGTCGGCGCCAGCCGCGTGCAGGTGCCGGTGGGCGAATGGGCCACTGTCGCCGCTTTCCTCGACAAACGATTTCCGGCGGTGGGTGTTGCGGTGTGGCAGTCGCGTTTCGAGCGCGGCCTGGTGCTGGATGGTTGCGGCCGCGCACTGGCCGCCGGCGATGCCTGTCGCACGGGCGATACGATCTACTACTACCGCGAGCTGGCGCAGGAAACCGTCATCCCGTTTGCCGAGCGCATCCTCTATCGCGATGACCAGCTGCTCGTCGCTGACAAGCCGCATTTCCTGCCGGTGCTGCCGTCAGGGCGTTTCGTGCAGCAGACACTGCTGGTGCGGTTGAAACAGGCCACCGGCATCGCGACGCTGTCGCCCTTGCACCGGATCGACAAGGACACCGCCGGCCTCGTGCTGTTTTCCGTCAACCCCGCCACGCGTGATGCCTACCAGGCCTTGTTCCGCACGCGTGCCGTGCAGAAAACCTATCTTGCGGTGGCGCCGATGCTGTGCAACAGCGGGATGCCGCTGCGCTATCGCAGCCGGCTGGTGCAGGACGAACACTTCTTCCGCACGCGCGAGGTGCCGGGCGAGCCGAACAGTGAAACAGTGGTTGAGTTGCTGAAGCAGCGTGATGGGCTGGCGCTGTATCGCCTGCAGCCGGTCAGCGGGCGCAAGCACCAGTTGCGTGTGCAGCTCGCCGCGCTCGGGGCGCCGATCGTCAATGACGTGTTGTATCCGGCTGTGCAGCCGGTCGTGGATGATGATTTCAACCGCCCGCTGCAATTGCTGGCGCAGTCGCTGGCCTTTGACGATCCGCTCACTGGCGAGCTGCGCCGCTTCAGCAGCACGCTGTCGCTGCAGGGCTGGTCGTAAGGGCTGTTGTCACAGCATCTTGAGCTGGTTGCGCAAATCCGTCACATGGCGGCGGCTGATGACAGGCTTGACCGCCGTGCCCTGCAACTTGATGCAGTAATGGCCGGGCGGCACGCGCACCATGCCTTCCACATGCGGCAGCGAGATCAGCGCATTGCGGTGCACGCGCACGAAGCGGTCGCCGAATTCTTCCTCGAGGTCCTTCAGCGTGTCATCAATCAGCAGTTCGCCTTTGGTGTGGTAGACCGTCACGTACTTGTGGTCGGCGAGGAAGCAGCGCACGTCGGCGATCGGCACCAGTTCCAGGCCGTGGCGGGTGCGCGCGCTGATATGCTGGCGCGCTGCGGCACGCTGCATGGTCGCCACACTGCCGGTAGCGGGTTCGGATTCGGCCGGGATCGCGGCAATCTGCTGCAACTGCGCGCGGTTAAGCCGTGCTGCCGATGCCAGCGCCACGGCCAGCTGTTCCGCTTTGACCGGCTTCAGCAAGTAGCCGACGGCATGGGTCTGGAACGCCTCGAGCGCATGTTCACCATAGGCGGTGCAGAAAATGATCGCCGGCGGGTTGTCCAGTTTCATCAGGTGGCGGGCGGCCTCAAGGCCATCCATGCCAGGCATGCGGATATCGAGCAGCACGACCTCGGGTTGCAGCTGGCTGACCTGGTCAATCGCACTGCGGCCATCAGCGGCCTCGCCGACCACCGTGTGCCCGCCCTCTTTCTCCAGCATGCGCGCCAGGCGGTCGCGAGCGAGTTTCTCGTCATCGACGATCAGGATTTTCATGCCTTCCTCCCTTGCTGGCCGTCCGGCACGGCCAGCGGAATACTGAAACTCACCACAAACTGTGCTGCCTGCCGCTCGACAGAAAAGACTGCCGCACTGCCGTAGCGCGCGCGCAGCCGTTGTTCGAGATTGTCGAGCGCCATGCCATTGCCGCGTTTGCGCGGTGTGATGGACGGATCGTACGGGTTGCTGATTGTCACACGCAAGCGGTTGTCGCTGTCGTCGAGGGTAATGTCGATCGTGCCGCCCTGCACCAGCGGCTGGATGCCGTGGTAGATGGCATTTTCCACCAGCGGCTGCAGGCAAAGCGACGGCACCGGGCACTGGTCGTCGCGCAGCTGGCGGTGCCACTGCACCTGCAGGCGTTCACCGAGGCGCAGCTGCTCGATGGCGATATAGCGTTCACAGAGCGAGATTTCCTGCGCCAGTGGCACGACATTGTCGGCATCCGACAGGCTGGCGCGGAACAGGGTGCTCATGTCCTCGACCACGCGCTCGGCCGTGGCCGGGTCGCTGTCAATCAGGCTCGCGATGATATTCATGCTGTTGAACAGGAAGTGCGGGCGGATGCGCGACTGCAATGACTGGAAACGCGCCTGCATCAGTGCCTGCAGCTGGGCCTGTTGTTGCAGGTGCAACTGCTGTTGCAGGAAGAAATAGCGCAGCGCGAGCCCGGCGATGATGCCGCCGACGGCCAGGTGTTGCAGCACAACCCACACTGCGCTGCCCCAGTCCGGCTTCAGGTAACCGAGCAGCCACTGGCCAGCCGTCGCGACCAGGGCGATGGTCACCAGCAGCACGGCAAAACACAGAGCAACGCCACTGGCGGCGGACAGGCGCGGCAACAGCGGCCGCAGGCGGCACAGCAGCAGGGCGCCGATCAGCACGATCCAGAGGATCTCGGCGCTCACCAGCGAGAAATAGATCCAGTCGAAAGCGGGCGGGCGGCGGGTGGCGATGGTGAGGGCGATGGCCAGCAGCTCGCCAACGAGGATCAGCGGCAGCAGTGCCGTGATGCGGCACAAGTCGGGCAAGTGGAAATGCGCCGCTACGGCAGGCACCGGTGCCGCGCTGCCGGGTTGCCCCGTTGTTGTCCTGTCCTGCAAAGACATGCTGATATAATCGTTTTTCTTCAATTCATCCTGATTCCAGCCGGACTGCCCCATGAGCGAACAGAACAAAGCTGCTTTATCTGACGATAGCACGATTAAGCCGTGGGGCGGGCGTTTCAGTGAAGCCACCGATGCCTTTGTGGAGCGTTTTACCGCCTCAGTGGTCTTTGACCAGCGCCTCTACCGGCAGGACATCCGCGGCTCGCTGGCCCATGCCGAGATGCTGTACCGCGCCGGCATCCTGACCGAAGCCGACTGGACGGCGATAAGGCAGGGCCTGGCAGACATCCTGGCGGCGATCGAGCGCGGTGACTTCGCCTGGTCGGTGGCGCTGGAAGACGTGCACATGAACATAGAGGCTCGCCTGACCGACGCCATCGGCATTGCCGGCAAGAAATTGCACACAGGCCGTTCGCGCAATGACCAGGTCGCCACCGACGTGCGCCTCTACCTGCGCGACGAGATCGACAACATCTGTTGCGAACTGACCCGCCTGCAGCGTGGCCTGGTCACCCTGGCGGCCCGCGAGCACGCGACGATCATGCCGGGCTTCACGCACCTGCAGACGGCGCAGCCGATCACCTTCGGCCATCACCTGCTGGCGTGGAATGAAATGCTCGAGCGCGACTACGGCCGCCTGGCGGATTGCCGCGCGCGCCTCAATGTGAGCCCGCTCGGTGCAGCAGCGCTCGCCGGAACCACCTACCCGATCGACCGTCACCTCACCGCCTCGCTGCTCGGTTTCGACCGGCCGAGCGAGAACTCGCTCGATTCGGTCAGCGACCGCGATTTCGCCATCGAGTTCTGTGCCGCAGCGGCACTCATCACCACGCACCTGTCGCGCATGAGCGAGGAGCTGGTACTGTGGACCTCGGCGCAGTTCAACTTCGTGCAGTTGCCGGACCGCTTCTGCACCGGCTCGTCGATCATGCCGCAGAAGAAAAATCCCGACGTGCCCGAACTGGTGCGCGGCAAGAGCGGCCGCGTCAACGGCCACCTCATCGCACTGCTGACGCTGATGAAAGGCCAGCCGCTGGCCTACAACAAGGACAACCAGGAAGACAAGGAACCGCTGTTCGACGCGATCGACACCGTCAAGGATTGCCTGCGCGCCTTTGCCGACATGATTCCCGCCATCGAGCCGAAAAAAGACGTGATGTACGAAGCGGCGCGGCGCGGTTTTGCCACCGCCACGGATCTCGCCGATTACCTGGTGCGCAAGGGCGTGCCGTTCCGCGATGCGCACGAGATCGTCGGCAAGGCGGTCGGCCACGGTGTGGCCACCGGCAAGGACCTGGCCGAGATGTCGCTCGACGAGTTGCGCAGCTTCGGCAGCATGATTGATGACGATGTGTTCGCCGTGCTGACGCTGGAAGGCTCGGTCAATGCGCGCAACCATATCGGCGGCACGGCGCCGGCGCAGGTAAAAGCCGCGGCCGAACGCGCGGCGGCAAGGCTGGATGCGCGCGGCAAATGTGCGTGATGCCAACCGGCAGGGCTACGCCGCCATTTCCGCGATAGCCTTGCGGATCGCTTCGTCGGGCACGCCCTGGTGGCGAAGAGCCTCCACAAACCGGTTGATAGCCGTGTTTTCCAGTTTTTCCAGATCAGCCCGCAAGCCCTGGCCGATGTAAGTGCGCATCAGGGGTTGGTAGCCCGTATAGCCGAGCAGCGGTGCCATGCGCTTCAGGTCGGCCAGCACATCCTCCGGCATCCGCAGCGTCACAGTCGTCATCGGGCGATTGCGTTGCAGGCGCGTTTTCAGGTCAGTCATTTTCATAGTGATCCCGCTCCTGTCTGGTGGCCTTGCGGGCTGAAATCAGCCGTATGCGTTCATCTTCCTGAGCCAGATGCACAACAAAGAGCAGCCGGCTGCCGGTATCCATGCCGATGATGGCATCGCGGGCCTCGTTCTCCCGGCTGGCGTCCACCACTTTCAGGAACGGGTCGAAGAAGGCTTCCGCGGCTTGTTCCGGGCTGATACCGTGCTTTCGTTCGTTAGCTGTCATCTTTGTCCGGTTCGCCACAAAGGCGATCCCGTGCAACAGGAATTCCACATCCATGATCCGCTGCCATATCCATATGTATTTACATTGTTAATACGAATGCGGTGGGTGTCAAGGCTGTCGATTCGCTACTTGAGCGATGCGCTGAACCTGTCGAAGTGTGAAGCCTATGCCGCAGGATGAGTGCCGCCGTAGGCGGTGTATCGCAGCCAGCAGGCAAGGTGACCGAGCTGGGCAGGGGATGTGCGGTAGGGGCGACCTGCGGTCGCCCTGGTTCTTGAATGGGGCAATGTTCAGGGAGGGCGACCGCAGGTCGCCCCTACGGATTCCGTGCAATTCCCGCAATCAATCCGCACAATTTTT
>ERZ1645187.734-NODE-734-length-32129-cov-21.706117_pt1 | contig 32129 bp, 25 predicted proteins | sample MGYA00575352_ERZ1645187 | MGnify/ENA primary metagenome ERZ1645187 (study PRJEB40837, sample SAMN11349314) | freshwater sediment metagenome | isolation source: river sediment | host: Sediment | place: India: Wazaribad , New Delhi | collected 2017-02-21 ... | reverse complement strand
CGCGCAGCTCGATGTTTTTGAACTGGTCGAAGGTGATGAGGCCCTCGTCTGCGGCCACCGGCTCAGTGGACTTGCCTTTCTTCTTGTTCGTGGCCGGGGCGGCCGGGGCCGGGGTCTCTTTCGGCCGGTCGACCCGGGGGAAGAGTTGCGCACCTTTGTCGATCACGGTGCCTGCGGGCAGGGTATCCCAGCCCTGCAGGTCGTCGATGCGCATGGTGGCCATCCGCTCGCCCATGCCCAGGGCCGCGGCCATTTTTCCTGCGGTTGCCGGCATCACCGGGCCGAGCACCACCGCGATCCGCCACAGCCCCTCGGCCAGCATGCGCAGCACCACCGGCAGGCGGGTGGCCGCCTGGTCCGCATCCTTGGCCAGTTCCCAGGGGGCATTGGTGACGATGTAGCGGTTGAGCAGGCCGATCACCTCCCACACCGCCTGCAGCGCCTTGTGGAACTGGAAGGAGTCCATGGCCTGGCGATAGTGGTCGAGCATGGTCGTGGCGGCCGCGCGCAGCTCCCGGTCCGCCGGGAGGGCGGAATCGGCCGTCACCACCTCGGGCACCCGGCCGGCCGCGTACTTGTCGATCATGGTCAGCGAGCGCGAGAACAGGTTGCCCAGGTCGTTGGCCAGGTCGGCGTTGTGGCGGGCGAGGATGGCCTCGGAGGAGAACGAGGAGTCGAGCCCGAAGCTCATCTCGCGCAGCACGAAGTAGCGCACCGTGTCCACCCCGTAGGTGTCCACCAGTTCCTTCGGCCGGATCACGTTGCCGAGCGATTTCGACATCTTGGTGGCGTCCACGTTCCAGTAGCCGTGCACGTGCAGGCGCTGGAACGGCTCCAGGCCCATGGCGCGGAGCATGGTCGGCCAGTAGATGGCGTGCGGCTTGAGGATGTCCTTGGCGATCACGTGCTCGGCCGCGGCCCAGTAGCGGGGGAAGTCGGGCGCGTCCGGGTAGCCGATGCCGGTGAGGTAGTTGATGAGCGCGTCGAACCAGACATAGGTGACGAACTTGTCGTCAAACGGCAGCGGGATGCCCCAGGTGAGGCGCGAGGTGGGCCGGCTGATGCACAAATCCTCCAGCGGTTCGCTCAGGAAAGAGAGCACCTCGTTGCGGTAGCGCTCCGGGGTGATGAACTCCGGGTGGGTCTTGATGTGGTCGATGAGCCAGTCCTGGTAGCGGCTCATGCGGAAGAAATAGTTCTGCTCGCTGATCGGCAGCGGCTCCACCAGGTGGTCCGGGCACTTGCCGTCGACCAGCTCCTTCTCGGTGAGGAACCGCTCGCAGCCCCGGCAGTAGAGGCCGGAGTACTCGCTGAAGTAGATGTCGCCGCGGTCGTGCACCAGCTGGAGGATGCGCTGCACCGTGGCCACGTGGTCCGGGTCGGTGGTGCGGATGATGTAGTCCGGTTCCACGGCCAGGTGCGGCCAGGTCTCGCGGAAGGCGGCGGCGAACCGGTCGGCGTACTCGCGCGGGGTCTCGCCGGCCTTGGCCGCGGCCTCGGCGATCTTCTCGCCGTGCTCGTCGGTGCCGGTCTGGAAGCGCACCTCGTCACCGCAGAGCCGGCGGAAGCGGCTGTAGGCGTCGGTGACGATGGTCGTGTAGGCATGCCCCAGGTGCGGCATGGCGTTGACGTAGTAGATCGGGGTGGTGACGTAGGTCGGCATGTTCCTTCACTGCTGCTGAGATTGCGGGGTGGGCGCTCGGGGCTGTGCCGGGAACCGGCGAAACGGCGGCTCAGTCCTCCCCGGTGGGATCGTTCTCCTCGGAAGAATCGTCGCCGGGGCGTCGCCCCGGACCGGCGCCCTTGCGGCCCGGACCCTTGCGACCGGGCGGCCGGGCCACCGGCTCGGCGGCGCGCCATTCCTCCTCGGTGAGCAACCGTTCCTCGCCGTCGCCGCCGACCACGGCCACCCGGCCCATGAGCGGCAGCTGCCGGGTCACATGGTAGGTCTTGCCCTCGAGCAGGACCGAGCGGCCGGCCCGCGGCATGCCCTTTTTCATCACCCGGTAGGTCTCGTACTCGTAGGTCAGGCAGCAGAGCAGGCGGTTGCACACGCCCGAGATCTTGGCCGGGTTGAGCGGCAGGTCCTGGGCCTTGGCCATCTTGATGGACACCGAGTCGAACCGGCTGAGAAAGGTGGCGCAGCACAGCTCGCGGCCGCAGGCGCCGAGCCCGCCGGTCATCTGGGTCTCGTGGCGGACGCCGATCTGGCGCATCTCCACCCGGGTGCGGAACTCCTGGACCAGCGCCTTGACCAGCTCGCGGAAGTCCACCCGGCTCTCGGCGGTGAAATAGAAGATGATCTTCGAGCCGTTGAAGAACCGCTCCACCCGCACCAGGTGCATGGGCAGCCGCAGGCTGTCGATCTGCCGGCGGCAGATGCGGAAGGCCTCCTGTTCGAGGATGGGCAGGGCCGCGTATTTCTCCCGTTCTTCGTTGCTCGCCCGCCGCTGGATGCGGAAGAGCACCGGCCGCTCGATGGTCTCGCCCACCAGCGTGGGGCAGCGGCTGACGATGGTCGCCGGTTCCGGCCCCTGCTCGGTGCGCACCATCACCTGGTCGCCGCGCACCAGGTCGTCGGCGTGGGCGCTGGCCGTGCATTCCTGGCTCCGGGCACGGAAGCGGATCTTGTAAAAATGAAGGGCCGCCTCCTCGCCGCCGCTCTCGCTGGAGTGCGGCTGGTCGGGGGGCAGCGGCCCGGGCTGCGTTTCTGGCATGATCGTTTACGATGGCGGAGGGGTGCAGTCGAACAGTTCCAGCAGGAGGACCTCGCTGGCCAGGCTGCGGCTGCAGTTGCGGGCGAGCGCCTTCTCGGTGCGCTCGATGGCGGCCATCTTAGCAGAAAGCTGAACCAAGTTCCAGCGTTCTCTTGCCCGCAGGACCTCGGCGGGCCAGTCCGGACGGCTCACCCCGGCCCGGGCGGCCAGCGCGTTTTTGAAAAAAATCCGCAGGAGCACGAGCAGCAGCGGTACGCTCTCGCCCAGGGCCGCCATCTCCGCGGCCAGGGCGAGCGCAATCTCGACCCGATCGGCCGGGCGGACCGGCTCCTCGCCCAGGGTGGCGACGATCCGCCGGTGGAGCGGCAGCACGCCCTCCGCCTCCATGGCCAGGGCCTGGCCCGGGCAGCCCTCGGCCAGGGCGGCCAGCACCTGGCAGTCGGCCGGGGCCAGCTCCGGCCGGTGTGCGCCGATGATGTCGGCGGCGAGTTCCAGTTCCAGCGGCGCAAACGGGATCACCTGGCAGCGGGAGACGATGGTGGCCAGGATCGAGCCCATGCTGCCGCCCACGAGGATGAGCAGGTTGCCCGGCGGCGGTTCCTCGAGCAGCTTGAGCAGGCTGTTGCCCGCCTCGCGGCGCATGGTCTGCACCTCCTCGATGAGCACCACCCGCTGTTCGGCCTCGAACGGCGGATAGGTGAGGGCCCGTTTCAGGCTGCGCACCTGGTCGATCTTGATGGCCGCGCCGTCCGGGCGGATGCGCAGGAAATCCGGGTGGTTGTTGGAGATCCGCTTGAGGCAGCCGGGGCAGGCGCCGCAGGGCCGGTCGGGCTCGGGCGCACGGCAGAGCAACCATGCGGCCAGGTCCAGGGCCACGGTGGTCTTGCCGACCCCGTCCGGGCCGGTGAACAGGTAGGCGTGGGCGAGGCGGCCGCTGTAAAGGGCCCTGTCGAGCAGGCGGATGGCCTTGTCCTGGCCGCGCACCGGGGAGAAGGCCATGGGCTAGAACAGGGTCCGCTGGCGCTGGTCCGCCGGTTTTTTCGCGGTCCGGGGCGGGCCGGGCTCGGGTCCGGGGTCCGCGTCCTCGTCGCCGGGCTCCGGCTCCTCGCCGACCTCGCCGTTGCCGGGCAGGTAGAGGAACCGCTCCAGGTGGCGCTGGTAGTCGCTCCACTGCCAGCCACTGCCGGGCATCCTGCGGCGCAGTTCGACCATGCACTGCATCTTGGCGTCCATGTCGTCCAGGTGGTGGAGGAGCATGGCCTCGGGCGTCATCGGCAGCACCGGCGAGCCGTAGGCCAACTGGCCGTGGTGACTGAGGATGAGGTGGGTGAGCTGGTCGACCCGCTCCATGCTCATGCCGCCGGTCCGCTCGGCTGCGCGGCGGACCATCTCCGCACCCAGCACCAGGTGGCCCACCAGCCGGCCGCGGTCGGTGTAGCCGATGGGCGGCCGGTCGTAGGCGTACTCCTCGGTCTTGGCCACGTCGTGGAGGAGCACCCCGGCGAGCAGCATGTCCCGGTCGATGAGCGGGTAGTGGGCCGCGGTCCGCTCGGCCATGCCGGCCATGCTCAGGGTGTGCTCGATCAGCCCGCCCACGTAGGCGTGGTGCAGCTTCTTGGCCGCCGGCGCGCGCTGGAAGCGGGCCAGCGTCTCGCCCTGGAAGATCTCGGCGAGCAGGGCGCGCAGCCCGGGGTCGGTGAACGAGTCGATGAGGGCCGCGAGTTCCGCGGCCATCTCCCCCAGGGGCCGGGGGCTGGCGGGCATGAAATCGGCCAGGCAGACCGTGTCCGCAGCCACCGCGCGCAGCGACTGCACGGCCAGCTGCAGCTGGTCGCGGAAGGGCTTGGCCACCCCCTGGACGAGCACGAAGCCGCCCTCCGGGGCGCTGGCGTCCAGGTCGCGGGCATTGTCCCAGATCCGCGCCTCGATCTCGCCGGTGCGGTCCATGAGGGTCAGCGCCAGGTAGGGCTTGCCGGCCTTGGTCTCGGCCAGCGACTTGCGGGCCACGAGGAAGATCTCGCGCACCTGCTGGCCCGGGGCCAGGTCGGTGATGAACAGGGTTTTTCCGGTGGGGGCGGTCATGGCGGGTTCTCGTCCTCCGGCGGGCGGTTGGGTGATCGGCGGGCCGACACTGCAGGGGGCATGCGGACAGGGTGGATGGGCGGAAGCGCCGGCTGGCAAAGAAGCGGTTGCCGGACGCGGTCGGTCGGGTAGAGTGGCTGACAGCAAACGGTGCGGCCGGCCGGGCCGGCGCACCCTGTGATACACCATCAACCGATGCGCACGCAAGCAGTTATGACCGACGACCTGCTCCTCAAAAACTGCCGTTTCCTCGCCGATGCGGACACCGAACCCGCGCTCGCAGCGGGGTTCGTCCTGGTCCGTGACGGCCGCATGCACGCGCTCGGCCCCATGGCCGACTGCCCGGCCGGGTGGACAGGGACCGTGGTGGACGGACAGGGACAGCTCCTCCTGCCCGGCCTGGTCAACGGCCACTGTCACCTGCCCATGACCCTGTTCCGTGGCCTGGCCGACGACCTGGCCCTGGCCGACTGGCTCGGGAGCCACATCTTCCCGGCCGAGGCCCGCCACATCGACCCGGAGACGGTGTACTGGTGCAGCCGGCTGGCTGCGGCCGAACTGCTGCTCGCCGGGGTCACCTGCGTGGCCGACGGCTACTTCCTCGAGGACGAGGCGGCGCGCGCCTGCGCAGAGGCCGGCCTGCGCTGCGTCGCTGCCCAGGGGATCATCGACTTTCCCGCCCCGGGCGTGCCCGACCCGGGCCGCAGCATCGAGAACGCGGCCGTCTTCCTCGACCGCTGGCAGAACCACCACCCGCTCATCACCCCGGCCCTGTTCGCCCACTCGCCCTACACCTGCGGCAACGACACCCTGCGAGAGGCCAAGGCGCTGGCCCGGCGGCATGGGGTGCGGCTGTTCGTGCATGCGGCCGAGACCCGGGACGAGATCGGCCAGATCGCCGAACCGCTCGGTGACACGCCCATCCGCCACCTGGACGCGCTCGGGGTGCTCGACCCGGACACCACCTGTGTCCACTGTGTCTGGGCGGACGAGATTGACCTGGACACCCTGGCCCGGCGCGGCGCGGCCGTGGTCAGCTGCCCGGAGAGCAACGCCAAGCTCGCCTCGGGCGTGGCGCCGCTGGGTGCCATGCTGGCGAGAGGCCTGCGCGTCGGCCTGGGCACGGACGGCGCGGCCTCGAACAACAGCCTCGACCTGTTCCGGGAGATGCGCCTGGCCGGGCGGATGCAGACCCTGCGCGGCGATGATCCGGCGCCGGTGCCGGCCCGGCGGCTGCTGGAGATGGCCACCCGGGGCGGCGCCGCGGCCATCGGCCTGGAGGCGGACCACGGCCGGCTCGCACCGGGCGCGCCGGCGGACCTGATCCTGGTCGACCTGGAACAGCCCCGCCTGCAGCCCTTTCATAGCCCGGCGCAACTGGTGCACGCGGGCAGCGGCGCGGATGTGCGTACGGTGGTGGTGGCCGGCCGGCTGGTGGTGCGCGAGCGGCAGCTGCTGACCATGGACCTGGCTGAGACCCTGGCGCGGGTGCGGGCGCTGGCCCGGCGGGTGCGTGGCTGAGCGACTCAGTCTGCCAGCAGCCCGCGCAGCCGCGCCAGGTTGTCCCGGTCCTCGGCCAGGTCGTCGCCCTTGGGCGTCTCCAGGGTCATGGGATGGCGGGCAAAGCGGGGATCGTTGAGCAGCAGGCGGAAGCCCTGGTCGCCGATTTCGCCCCGGCCGATGTGGTCGTGGCGGTCCACCCGGCTGCCCAGCCCCTTCTTCGAATCGTTCAGGTGGACGAAATGGACCCGGGCCAGGCCCACCTCCCGCTCCAGCTCTGCCATGGTCCGCGCGTAGGCGGCCGCATCGCGCAGGTCGTAGCCGGCGGCGAACAGGTGGCAGGTGTCGATGCACACCCCCAGGTTGTGCGGAAAGCGGCTGCGGCCGAGCAGCCAGCCCAGCTCGGCCAACCGGCTGCCCAGGGCCGTGCCCATGCCGGCGGTGGTCTCGAGCAGCACCTTCAGGTCCGTGTCCGCGGCCTGCGCCTGTTCGATGGCCGCATCCAGGTTGCGGGCCACCGCCTCCAGCCCGGCCTCGATGCCCGCGCCCAGGTGGCTGCCCGGGTGGAGGACCACCCAGGCGATGCCCAGCTGGCGGCAGCGGCCGAGTTCGTCCGCCAGGGCGTCGATGGATTTGCCTGCCGCAGCCGGGTCCGCGGCCGCCAGGTTGATGAGGTACGAGCCGTGCGCGGCCACCGGCATCCCTCCCGCGGCCTGCCATTTCTCCCGGAACAGGCGGATATCCTCCGCACCCGGCGGGCGGACCCGCCACTGGCGCTGGTTGGCGGTGAAGATCTGCAGCGACTCACCGCCCACCGCGAGGATGCGGTCAAAGGCGCGGTGCAGGCCGCCGGCGATGGACTCGTGGGCGCCGAGCAGGGGGCGCGACCGGGCCGGGGCGCGGTTCACATCCGCCATTCCCGCTCCAGGTAGGCGAGCCCGGTGTGGTTGGTCAGGTCGAGCTGGATGGGCGTGACCGAGATGTAGCCGTCGCGCACCGCCTGCTCGTCGGTGTTGTCGCCGCCCGACCAGTGCACCGTACCGCCGCCGATCCAGTAGTGCTTGCGGCCCCAGGGGTCGAAGGTCTCCTGGATGGCGTCCCGGTAGACGCGGCGGCCCTGGCGGGTGAAGCGGATGCCCGGGATCTCGCCGGCCGGGATGGGCGGGATGTTGATGTTGAGCAGGGTCGAGGCCGGCAGGTGCCAGGTCAGCGCCAGCGAGGCGAGCTTCCAGGCCACGGCCGCGGCCACCTCGAAGTCAAAGGGCGGCCTCCCGGCCAGGGAGAAGGCCAGCGAGGGGATGCCGTACATGGTGCCCTCGATGGCCGCGGACACCGTGCCCGAATAGCTGATGTCGTCGCCCAGGTTGGCGCCCGGGTTGATGCCCGAGACGAGCAGGTCCGGCCGGGCGTCGAGGATCTTGTTGATCGCGATGCTGACGCAGTCCGTGGGCGTGCCGTCGATGGTGTAGATGTCGGGTTCGAGCGTCACCACGCGCAGCGGCCGGTTCATGGTCAGAGCGTGGCTGACCGCCGAGTTGTCCCGTTCCGGGGCGACGATCACCGCCCGGCCAAGGGTCGCGACCGCCTCGTGCAGGGCGCGGACACCCGGGGCCTGGACGCCGTCGTCGTTGGTGACGAGAATGAGTGGGGTGTGCATCTGCGCTCCTTGCAGGTGTTCGGGAGGGGGGTGAACAGACTACTCGGCCTCGCCCCAGGTGCGGGTGCGGAAGGTTTCCATCTGCTTGAGGTAGTAGGCCCGGTTGCGCGGGTCGAGCCGCACCGCCCGGGCCTGGGTGGCCAGCGCCTCCTCGACCAGGCCGTTGGCCCAGTAGGCCGTGGCCAGGGTGTCGAGGATGTGGCCGTGCTCCCGGGCCAGGGCCGCGCCCTCGGCCAGGGTGAGGGCGCGCCCGGCGTCGCGCACCTTCGGGTCGTGGGCGGTGAGCAGCAGCCAGGCCAGGTTGTTGGCGATCTCCGGGTTGTCCGGGGCCAGGGTGAGCGCCTGCTCGTAGGCGGCCACCGCCTTTGTTTCCAGCCTCCGGCTCTGGAGGAAGTCGCCGAGCACCAGCGGCCAGACGCTGTTGCCCGGCTCGAGCCGCATCTTCTGGGCGAGCACGGCCTCGGTGTAGCGGACCTCGTAGCCGCCGGCCAGCCGTTCCCCGTCCACCCGGTGCAGGGTAAAGGCGAGCAGGCCGATGACCAGGTAGAAGGCGACGAGGCTCAGCCGCACCTTGCGGTCGTGGCGGGCGATGAGCGAAGGATCGGCTTCGCACCGCTCGAGAAAGGCCACCCGCTCGCCGATGCCGAAATGGTGCCAGCTCTTCTCCTCCCGGTTGCCGCCGCCAAGGGTGGCGATCCGTTCGAACGAGCGCACCAGCGGCCGGCCGGTCCCCTGCACCTTGAATACGTGCAGATCGGCCTGGCGCTCGAAATTGCGCATGAAATAGCCGAACACGAAGCGGAACCAGAGGATCAGCAGCACCAGCAGGGGGGCGCTGACCAGCAGGCCGAGCAGGGTATCCGGGGCCAGCGGCACGATCGCAAGCATTCGGTAGAAGAGTTCGCCCGAGAGCACGAAATGCGGCAGCAGCCGGCCCAGGCCGCCGGCCAGCAGGCTGAAGCCGAGGAACAGGGTGACGTAGAGCACCAGGTGAAAGCGGCGCACATGGCCGATCTCGTGGGCGAGCACGCTGTCCAGTTCCTCCCGGTCGAGGTTGTCGACCAGGGCCGGGGTGATGAGCAGGTAGCGCAGCCCGGGCAGGATGCCGATGATGCCCGCGGTCAGCACCTGGCCCTCGAACAGCGGCCAGCAGAGCACCTCGGAGCGGAACCCCTGGGCCTGGCAGAAGCTGGCGATGTGCTCGCGCAGCGGCCCCGGCGGCAGCGGCCGGCAGTTCCACAGCACCCGCACCAGCGGCGGGAAGAAAAGCACGAGGAAGACCACGAACAGGCCGAACAGGGCCAGCTCGCCGTAGGCGGAGCGGAGAAAACGGGCCAGCGGCGGGTATGGCACGAGCTGGAGCAGGTCGAAGACCAGGGAGAGGATCAGCCAGGGCAGCACCGCCGGCAGGTTGGCCTTGAGGTTCGACCAGAGGAAACCAACGGCCGAGTAGCGACTGTGGAACAGCTGCATGTACCGCCGCCTGCCCTGGTGCCAGACCAGGGCCAGCAGCAGGAAAAACACGGCCAGGCCGCCGATGTCGGTGAGCACCGGCAGCCGGTCGCCGAGGGACAGCGGCTGCAGGTAATATTTCAGGTCGAGCAGGCCCACCAGGACCACGAACAGGCCCACCGCCAGGAACGACAACCGCCGCTCGGCGCGGAAGTAGCGGCCGGCGCTGGCGGCCGCGGCGAACTGCCGGCCGGCCACGGCCGCGAACAGCCAGAGCGATGCCAGCAGCAGGGCCAGGGCGACGACGGGCGGCAGCCACGGTTTCTCCGGCGGATTACTGGCGGAGAACACGAAAATGGCCACCAGGAAGCAGAGCAGGTTGTTGTAGAACATCCGGTTCGAGTCCACCTGAAAATGGGAAGCGGCCTGCGGGTTCGGCCGGGGCGGCCGGCAGGCAATCAGGTGCTATCATAACCACTCGGCCGGCCGACTGCCAGGAAAGGCGGGGTTGTCGCCGGGAAAAGCCGGGGTCCGCCCGGAAATCTGTCAGGGAAACTGCACAAAACGCTTGACCTCCGTGACAACTTCGCTATTATGTATCGTTTATCGAAACGCTCGGGCCTATAGCTCAGTTGGCTAGAGCCACCGGCTCATAACCGGTCGGTCCCTGGTTCGAGTCCAGGTGGGCCCACCAATTTTGACGGCATCGTAAAAAAGCAACATCCGCAACGTTACGCTTCGTCCACACAGCATGGTACGAAGTGAGAAACGTCGTTCTCGTGGCTTTTTACGAGAACGACAACTTTCCGCACAACGTGCAACGGGGCGCTTCCCCGTCGGCTACCGATTTTGAGTGTATTGAACACCGACCGGCAACACTGGCTGCGATATCAGCAGGGCATGGCACACGATGCCCGGAAAGAGGTACATCCACGCGGGGTGTGCCTCTTTTGCTTTCCCCTGTGACGTGACCGTGCCCACTGTCCGCGACTTTCTCGACATCCTCCAGCGCCTGACGCCGCCACGACTGGCCGAAGACTGGGACAACGTCGGCCTGCTGGTCGGCGATCCGGGGCAGGACATCCGCAGCGTCCTGGTGGCGCTCGACCCTGCCCTCCCCCTGCTCGACCAGGCCCGTGCCGGCGGCCACAATCTCCTCCTCACCCACCACCCGGCCATCTTCCGACCGCTCAAGGCCCTCCGCACCGACACCCCCATTGGCGCCTTCCTTGCCGGCGCCGCCCGCCTCGACATCAGCGTCATCGCCTGCCACACCAACCTGGACGCGGTCCAGGGCGGGGTCAGCGACGTGCTCGCCGCCGCCCTGGGTCTCGACCGGGTGCGGCCGCTCGTTGCCGCCGGCGACTGCGACCCGGGCTGCGGCCTCGGCCGCATCGGCGTCCTGGCCGAGGCCGTCACCGCCGCGGACTTCCTCGTGCGCCTGCGCCGGGCCTGCGCCCCGCCCTGGATCCTCGAGGCCGGCCCGCGGCCGCAGCGGGTGCGCCAGGTGGCGGTCTGCGGCGGCTCCTGCGGCGATTTCGCCGAAACCGCCCTGGCCCTGGGCGCAGACGTGTTCGTCACCGCCGAGGTCAAGCACTCCGTCGCCCGCTGGGCCGAGGACGCCGGCCTGTGGCTGCTCGACGCCGGCCATTTCGCCACCGAGTACCCGGCCATGCGCGTGCTCTCCGACCTGTTGCGGCGCCACTGCGCCGACCAGGGCTGGCCCCTGGCCATCGATACGGCGGAGCAGCACCCGCCGCTGCGGCTGGCATGAACCCGCGCCGGCCGCCCCCGCCGTCCCCCGGGCCCGTTGTTTCGCACCCACCGCGGCCCGCACCGCCGGCCGCGTTTACTCTCTGCCATTTGAACCGTTGGACCATCGACCGAGGAGCTGATCATTGAAAGAGGAATTACTGAAACTCATCAACCTGCAGGCCATCGACAGTGAGATTGCCGGCTTCGACCACGCCATCGCCAACCACCGGACCACCATCGCCAACCGGGAACAGTCCATCGCCGACAAGGAAGAGGCGATCGTTGCCCTCAAGAACCGGATCGAGCTGCTCAACCAGAAGCAGCGCGAGACCAGGGCCGAGCACGAGGACGCCGGCGCCCGCGTCAAGGACCGGCAGAACAAGATGATGCAGGTGCAGACCAGTCGCGAGCACCAGGCCCTGCTGAAAGAGATCGAGGACAACAAGAAGCTGCTCAAGGACACCGAGGACCGCATCCTCCAGTTCATCGAGCAGATCGAGCAGCTCGAGCAGGAGGCGACCGAACTGGAGAACCTGTGCGCCGGTGAGCGGCAGCTGCTCGCCGAGGAGGTCGACAACGTCGACAAGGAGGTCAAGCGCATCGAGGGGGCCAAGAAATCGGTGGCCTCGCGCCGCGACAAGGAGGCCGCAACCCTGGAGGCGTCGCACCTCAAACGGTATTCCATGCTGCTGGTCAAGCGCGACGGCCTGGCGGTGGTGGCGATCAACGAGAGCGTCTGCCAGGGCTGCTACATGACCCTGCCGCCGCAGCGGGTGATCGAGGTGCGCCGCGCCGACAAGCTCAACCTCTGCCCCACCTGCCAGCGCATCCTCTACTACCCGGAGGAAGAGGACAGCGCCGATGGCGCCTGAGCTGCCGAGCCGGGAGGCGGCGGTGCGCACCCTGGTCGCGGCCCTCGACGACGCGGTGCTGGCGCGCGCCTTCCCCGACCACGCCCCGGCCGCGATGCGCCTGCTGCTTGTCGGTGAGCCGGCGGCGAGCGGTGCGGTGGAGACGCCGGCCCCGAGTGGTCCGGCCCGGGCAACAGCAACCATGGGCCGCTGCCGGCTGTTCACTGACGGGGCTTCCCGCGGCAATCCCGGCGAGGCCGGCGCCGGCGCGGTCCTTTGCGATGCGGCCGGCGGCGAGCTGGCGGCCCGCTCGGCCTACCTGGGCCGCTGCACCAACAACGTCGCCGAATACCGGGCCCTGCTCCTCGGCCTGGACGAGGCCCGGCGGCTCGGCTGCCGTGAACTCGACATCTCGCTCGACTCGGAGTTGATCGTCCGCCAACTCCAGGGCCGCTACAAGGTCAAGCACGAGGCCCTGCTGCCCCTGTACCGACAGGTGCAGGAGCGGCTGACAGGTTTTGACCGCTGGACCGTGGGCCACGTGCCGCGATCCGCCAACGCCCGCGCCGACCAGCTGGCCAACCGCGGCATCGACGAGAAGCACAAACGATGAAACAGGGCCTCCGGACGGAGGCCGACAGCTTGAGGGGTGAGTGCATGATCGCTCCGGCGTGGGCCGGAGAGGAAAGTCCGAACACCACAGGGCGCGGTGGTTCGTAACGCGAACTCCGGGCAACCGGGGGAAAGTGCCGCAGAAAACACACCGCCGATGGGCGCGCGAGCGTCACAGGCAAGGTTGAAATGGCGAGGTAAGAGCTCACCGCCCCCATGGCGACATGGGGGGCAGGGTAAACCCCACCGGGTGCAAGACCAAATAGGGAGGCGATCGAGGGCGGCCCGCCCGAAGCCTCCGGGTAGGTTGCACGAGGTGCCGGGCGACCGGCATCCCAGTCAAATGATCATGGTCCGCCTCCGGGCGGAAACAGAATTCGGCTTATAACTCACCCCTCTTTTTTTCCCGTGACACCACACACTGTCCAGCCGCCGCCGGCCGGGGTCATCATCCCGGCCGGGGGCACCGGCTCCCGCTTCGGCCACAGCACCCCCAAGCAGTTCCTCGACCTGGCCGGCACGCCGGTGCTGGTCCGCACCTGCCGGGCCTTTCTCGAGCTTGCGGCCATCCGCCTGGTGGTGGTGGCCGTGCCGGCCGCTCATCAAGAGACATCGCTTGCCCTGCTCTCCCGTCACCTGGGCCAGGAGCGAATGGCCCGGCTGCGCGTCACCACCGGCGGGGTCACCCGCCAGGATTCGGTGCGGGCCGGGCTCTGCGTCCTGCCCGCGGACATCGGCCTGGTGCTCGTCCACGACGCGGCCCGGCCGCTCATCGACCGGGCGACCATCGAACGCTGCCTGGACACCGCCCACCGCTGCGGTGCGGCCATTGCCGCGGTCCCGGTGGCGGACACCCTCAAGCAGGTGGACCCGGACGGGCGCATCATCCGCACCGTGGACCGCAGCGGGCTCTGGCAGGCGCAGACCCCCCAGGGGGCCCGCCGCGACCTGCTCGAACGGGCCTATGCCGAGGCCGACCGGAGCGGCCGCATCGCCACCGACGAGGCGGCCCTGCTCGAGGCGGCCGGTATCCCGGTCGCCGTGGTCGAGGGCAGCGGCCGCAACCTGAAAATCACCCGGCCCGACGACCTGCAGGTGGCCGCGGCCCTGCTGGGGGAGGCAATGCCCATGAAAATCGGTCACGGTTTCGACGCCCACCGGCTGGTCGCCGACCGCACGCTGATCCTCGGCGGGGTCACCATCGACTTCGAACTGGGCCTGGACGGCCACTCGGATGCGGACGTGGTCGCCCACGCGCTCACCGACGCCCTGCTCGGCGCGCTCGGCCAGGGCGATATCGGCCGCCATTTCCCGGACTCGGACCCCGCGTACAAGGGCATCGACAGCCTGCTGCTGCTCGCGCGGGTGGTGCAGCTGGCCGAGGAGCGCGGATTCCGCCTGGGCAACGCGGACCTGACCATCGTCTGCCAGCGGCCGCGGCTGGCGCCGCACCTGGCGGCCATGCAGGCGAACCTCGCCCGCTGCTGCCGGGTCGAACCGGAGGCCATCAACATCAAGGCGACAACCACGGAAAAAATGGGCTACACCGGCCGGGGCGAGGGCATCAGCGCCCACGCCGTGGTCCTGCTCAAGGAGTCTGTATGGAAGTGAACAGGGAACGACTGGCCGCGAGTTTCACCGAACTCTGCGAAATCGACAGCCCGTCGCGGCGGGAGGGCCGGATCTCCCGGCGGCTGCAGGAGCTGTTCCGCGAACTGGGCGCGGCGGAGATCATCGAGGACGATTCGGCCAGAGAGACCGGCGCGGAATGCGGCAACCTGGTGGTCCGCTTCGACGGCGCGCTCGAGCTTGCGCCGATCTTCCTCAGCTGCCACATGGACACGGTGGAGCCGGCCGAGGGCGTGCGCGTCCGCCGCGAGGGCGACCTGTTCACCAGCGCCGGTGACACCATCCTCGGCAGCGACGACAAGTCCGGCATCGCCGCCTGCATCGAGGCCCTGCGCCTGCTGCGGGAGACGGGCACGCCGCACCGGCCGGTGGAACTGGTCATCACCACCTGCGAGGAGATCGGCCTGGTCGGGGCCAAGGCCCTGGACCCGAAGCTCGTCCGTGCCCGCGAAGGGTATGCGCTCGACTCCAGCGGTTTTGCCCGGGTGATCACCCATGCCCCGGCCGCCAACCGCCTGACCATCACCGTCAGTGGCGTGGCCGCCCATGCCGGGCTCCACCCGGAGTGGGGGGTGAACGCGGTGCTCGTCGCCGCCCAAGCCCTGGCGCGGGTGCCGAACGGCCGCATCGATGACGAGACCACCGCCAACTTCGGTACCATCGTCGGCGGCACGGCCTCGAACATCGTGCCCGAGCGGGTGGTCATCGAGGCCGAGGTGCGCAGCCATTCGGTGGACAAACTGGAGCGGGTGACGCGGCAGATCGAGGCGATTTTCCACGAGACCGTGGCCGCCTGGGAGGATCCCACCGGCCAGGCCCTGGGCAGGCCCGCGGTGGAGGTGGCGGTACGGCCTGATTTCCCGGTGATGCGGCTCGACCGGGACGACCGGGTGATCCGGAGGGTGGACGCGGCGGCCCGGGCCATCGGCCTGGAACTCAGCTACGAGCGGGCCGGCGGCGGCAGCGACGCCAATATCTTCAACGGCCACGGCCTGGCCACGGCCATCATCGCCACGGGCATGACCCATGTCCACTCGACCAGCGAGCAGGTCACCCTGCAGGACATGGTCGACCTCACCCGCCTGCTCGTGGCCCTGCTCATCGAGCCTTCCTGCTGATCCACCCCGGGCCTGTCCCTGTCCTGTCCGGTCCGGTTGGACAGGGGCCGGGCTCAGCCGATGACCACCCGGCCGGCGTCCCCGGCCCGCACCGTGCCGACGAGGGCGCAGGCCGGCGCGCCGCTCGCGTCGCGCAGCCGCTCATAGAGGATTGTCCCGGCCGACGGCTCCAGGGCCAGCAGCAGGCCGCCCGAGGTCTGCGGGTCGTGGACGATCATCTCCAGGGGGTCGTGTTCACCCAGGGCGGAGCGCACCCAGGGCCGGTAGAAGGTGCGGTTGCGGTAGGCCCCCTCCGGGATGATGCCCATGTCGGCGAACTCGCGCACGCCGGCAAGCACCGGCAGGCTGGCCGGGTCGAGGTGGATGGACACACCCGAGGCCGCGGCCATCTCGTGCAGGTGGCCGACCAGGCCGAAGCCGGTGATGTCGGTGCAGCCGTGGGCCGCGGCGCGCAGGCGTTCGTCCCCGTCGAGGATCTCCATGGGCAGCCGGTTGAGGGTGGCCATGAGTTCGACCAGCGCGCAGTCCGTGTCCGTGCCGGCCAGCCCCCCCTTGAGCGCGGTGGAGAGGATGCCCGTGCCCAGCGGCTTGGTGAGCAGGAGCACGTCGCCCGGGCGGGCGCCGCTGTTCAGGAGCACCCGCTCCGGGTGCACCAGGCCGGTGACCGACAGACCGTACTTGAGTTCGTCGTCCTCGATGGAATGCCCGCCGACGAGCAGGGCCCCGGCCTCGCGGATCTTGGCCAGCCCCCCTTCCACCACCTGGCGGAACACGCTCTCGGCCATGGTCTTCACCGGGCAGGCGAGGATGTTCATGCACAACAGCGGCCGCCCGCCCATGGCGTAGACGTCGGAGAGCGCGTTGGCCGCGGCGATGCGGCCGAAGTCGAAGGGGTCGTCGACGATGGGCGTGAAGAAGTCCACGGTCTGGATGAGGGCGGTGGTCTCGTTCAGACGATACACCCCGGCGTCGTCGCAGGTCTCGCTGCCGACAAGAAGATTCGGGTCATGCGGCAGGTCGAGCCCGCAGAGTATTCGGCCCAGGTCCCCCGGGCCCAGCTTGGCGGCTCAGCCCGCGGCCTTGACGGTCCGGGTGAGCTGCACGGGTGTGGCGGTCATGGTGTTTCCTCGAGAGTGGACAACGGTCGGCACGACACCGACATTCGCGGCAGGATAGCCGATATTTCCTTGAAAAAAAACCTTTGATCTGGTTCTACATACCCTTCCTCAGTTCGCCTGGAGCGACAAAGGGTGAGGCACAAGGAAGCGTTCCCTGTGCCTTTCGTTTTTTGCCGCCCCCCGGCACCACCGCCAGGCAGTGGACATGAACGCGCACCCGACCGACTCCGACCTTTCCTCCCGGCCCCGTCACGAATGCGGCATCTGCGGCGTGTTCGGCCACCAGGACGCCGCCAAGCTCGTCTACTTCGGGCTCTACGCCCTGCAGCACCGCGGCCAGGAAAGCGCCGGCATCGTCGCCGGCGACGGCCGCCAGGTGGCCATCCACAAGGACATGGGGCTCGTTCCCGACGTGTTCAGCGAGCGCACCCTGCAGCGGCTCTCCGGCCACCTGGCCACCGGCCACGTGCGCTACTCCACCACCGGCGCCTCCAGCCTGGTCAACACCCAGCCCTTCCTCGCCACCCACAAGGGCGTTTCCCTGAGCGTGGCCCATAACGGCAACCTGGTCAACTCCATCGCCCTGCGCCGCCACCTGGAACAGCAGGGCTCGATCTTCCAGACCGCCATGGACAGCGAGATCGTCATCCACCTGATGGCCCGCCACCTGGACCGCGGCCTGCAGGAGGCGATCAAGACCACCTTCTCGTGCATCCAGGGGGCCTATTCGCTGTTGCTCATGACCCAGGACACCATGATCGCGGTGCGCGACCCCAACGGTTTCCGGCCGCTGTGCCTGGGCGTGCTCGAAAACGGCGCCCACGTGGTCGCCAGCGAGACCTGCGCCCTGGACCTGATCGAGGCCGAGTACCTGCGCGAAATCGAACCGGGCGAGGTGCTCATCATCAACGACCAGGGGCTGACCTCGCTCTTTCCCTGGGCGCCGGCGCAGAAGAGCTTCTGCATCTTCGAGCACGTCTACTTCGCCCGCCCGGACAGCGACGTATTCGGCTTCAACGTCTACCTTGCGCGCAAGCGCATGGGCGAGATTCTCGCCCGCGAGGCGCGGATCGAGGCCGATTTCGTCATGCCCTTCCCGGACTCGGGCAACTACGCGGCCATCGGCTACGCCAAGGCCTCGGGCATTCCGCTGGAGATGGGCATGATCCGCAACCACTACGTGGGCCGCACCTTCATCCAGCCGACCCAGACCATGCGCGACTTCTCGGTGCGGGTCAAGCTCAACCCGGTGCGCTCGCTGCTCACCGGCAAGCGGGTGATCATCGTCGAGGACTCCATCGTCCGCGGCACCACCGGCCGCAGCCGGGTGCGCTCGCTCCGCCGGGCCGGGGCGGCCGAGGTGCACATGGTGGTCAGCTGCCCGCCCACCCGCCACGCCTGCTACTACGGCATCGACTTCCCCTCCAGTTCCCAGCTGATCGCGGCCGACAACACGGTGGAGGGGGTCCGCGACTACCTCGGCCTCGATTCGCTCACCTACCTGAGCGTGGAGGGGCTGGTCGAGGCCACCGGCCTGAGCCGCGACCACTTCTGCCTGGCCTGCTTCACCGGCGAGTACCCGATCGAGCCGGACAAGACCTTCACCAAGGAAGCCTTCACCCGCTGCGGCTGCTGAACGGCCTCCGCACGCCATGGCCGGGATCGACATTGACACCTACCTGTGCAGCGGCTGCGCCACCTGCGTGGTCCTCTGCCCGGAGGCGTTCCGTCTGAGTCCGATCACCGGCAAGGCCGAACTCGTCGACCCGGACCAGGCGGTCACCGAGCGGGTGCGCGAGGCCGCGGTCTACTGCCCGGAACGCTGCATCCTCCTGCCCGACGAGGAGGCCACCGACACCCCGCCCTGAACCGGCCCGGCCGGATCCCGGTTTTTTCTTTGCCTGCCTCCCGGCCCGGTGTAGTCTGATCCGGGTCGCGCGCGCCGCCGACCGGCAATCCCGCACAGGAGGTCCCCATGGATCCGGCCCTGCTCCTCCCCTCGCCCGACGCCATCCCCGTGCCCTGGGGCTGGTTCCAGGCGCTGCTCCTCTTCACCTTTTTCTGCCACATCCTGCTCATGAACGTGATGCTCGGCACGGCCTGCATCGCCCTGGCCGGCCATTTCGGCACGGGCGGCGAGCGGGCGGCCGAAAGTCACCGGCTGGCCGGCGCCCTGCCCTTCACCATCGCCTTTGCGGTCAACTTCGGGGTGGCGCCGCTGCTCTTTGTGCAGGTGCTCTACGGGCAGTTCGTGTACGTCAGCTCCATCCTCATGGCCCGGTTCTGGCTGGCGGTGATCGCGCTGCTCATCGCCTCCTATTCCCTCGCCTACCTGTACAAGTACCGCCATGACCGGCTCGGTGGCGCCCGGCCGCTGGTGATCGGCCTGGTCACCCTGCTGCTGCTCACCATCGGCTTTGTCTACGTGAACAACTTCACCCTGATGCACCAGCTGCCGGGCTGGACCCGCTACTTCGACCAGCCGCACGGGGTGCTGCTCAACCTGGCCGACCGCACCCTGTGGCCGCGCTACCTCCATTTCATGCTCAGCGCCCCGGCCATCGGCGGACTGGCCCTGGCCCTCTACCACGCCTGGCGCCAGCGGCGCGGGGCCGAGGACGCGGAGGTGCAGATCCGCCGCGGCTGCCGCTGGTTCACCCACGCCACCCTGGTGAACGTGGCGGTGGGGCTGTGGTTCACCGCGGTGCTGCCCAAGGGGGTGCTGACCCTGTCCACCCCCACCGGTCTGTGGTTGACCCTGACCATTGTCGCCGGCCTGGTCACCACCATCCCGGCCCTGGTGTACGGCTTTCACGGCCGGCCGGTGGCGGCCACGGCCTGGACGCTTGCGACCGTGGCGCTCATGGTCGGGGCGCGCAGCCTGCTGCGCACCGCCCTGCTCGCCCCCTGGTTCTCGCCCGCTGACCTGGCGGTGGAGCCGGCCTGGTCGCCGCTCGCGGTCTTTCTCGTCTTCCTGGTCGCGGGGCTGGCGCTCATCGCCTGGATGCTGCGCTTCGCGGCCCGGGCCACCGCCTCCGGGGAGGCGCGGTCATGAACTACCCGGTCTGGCAGCTCGATGTGTTCGGCGGCGGCCTGTGGGTCATCCTCATCGCCGTGTTCCACGTCTACATCGCCCATTTCGCCGTGGGCGGCGGCCTCTTCCTGGTGCTCGCCGAGCGCAAGGCCCACCGCGAGAACAATCCGGCCATGCTCGACCATGTCCGCCGCCACGCCCGTTTCTTCCTGCTGGTGACCATGGTGCTCGGCTCCATGACCGGGGTGGGCATCTGGTTCATCATCGCCCTGCTCAACCCGGCGGCCACCTCGCTGCTCATCCACACCTTCGTCTTCGCCTGGGCCGCGGAGTGGGTGTTCTTCCTGGTCGAGATCGTCAGCCTGTTCCTCTACGCCTACACCTTCGGGCGCATGGCCGCAGGCCCCCACCAGCTGCTCGGCTGGATCTATTTCGGCGCGGCCTGGATGTCGCTGTTCCTCATCAACGGCGTCATCGATTTCATGCTCACTCCGGGCACCTGGCCCGAGGACCGGAATTTCTGGTCCGGGTTCTTCAACCCCACCTTCTGGCCGGCGCTCTCGTTTCGCACCTTCTTCGCCCTGATCATCGCCGGGCTGTTCGGGCTCATGACCGCGGCCTGGATCCGCGAGGAGCGGCTGCGCACCCGCATGGTCCGCTTCTGCGCCCTGTGGCTGCTCGCGCCGCTGGCCTTCTTCGTCGCCTCGGCCTGGTGGTACAAGGCGGCCCTGCCCCCGGAGGTGCAGGAGATGATCTTCCGGCGCATGCCCGAGATGCGCGCCATCCTGGACCGCTTCCTGCTGGGCGCGCCGGTCCTCCTGTTCGGCGGGCTGCTGCTCGTCCTGCGTCTGCCGGCGACCCTGGCCAGGACGCTCGCCGTGCTCCTGCTCCTCATCGGCCAGCTGTACATGGGGCTGTTCGAGTTCATCCGCGAGGGCGGCCGGCGGCCCTACATCATCCGCGACGTGATGTATTCCACCTCGATCCGCCCCGAGGACGAACAGCGGCTGCAGCAGACCGGCGTGCTCGGCTCGGCCCGCTGGGTGCGCCACCGGGAGATCAGCGACGAAAACCGCAGGGAGGCCGGCCGGGAGCTGTACAACCTGCTCTGCCTCTCCTGCCACGCCATCGGCGGCCCGGTGCGCGACATCCGCCCGCTCACCGCACCCTTCACCGCCGCGGGGCTGGACGCCATGCTCAGCGGCATGGACCTCTTCTACCCGGCCATGCCGCCCTTTGCCGGCACCGCGGCGGAACGCGCCGTGCTGGCCGACTACATCGTCCATGACCTCAACGGCCGGGTCGAGCCGGGCGAACCGATGGCCCTCGCCGAGAAGATGGTCGAGGTGCCGGTGTTCGACCCCAAAACCGACCGGTTCGTGCTGCTCGCCTGGAGCGAGCGCGGCCTGCAGCTGGTGGACGACCCGGACTCGCCCCTGGCGCTGTTCCCGGACGGCGTCAGCCTGCGCGCCCAGCTCATCCGGCGGGGCGAAACCCCGGCCATCGTCACCACCGGGGTCACCCTCACCTACCGGGTCGAGGACGATGGCGCCAGCAGCGGTCCCCAGCCGCTGACCGGCGCCTTCACGCCCGCGGACGACAGCTTCGTGGCCGAGCGCCTGGCCCTGTCCCCCTACCCGCGGCGGGGCGGTTTCGACCCCTACCCGGTGGTGACGGTGGAGGCCCGGGACGAGCGCGACCAGGTGGTCGCGACCACTAAGGTGGCGGTGCCGGTGTCCACCGAGGCGGGCTGCCGCAACTGCCACGGTGGCGACTGGCGGGTGGACGGCCGCGCCGGCCTGGCGGAGGAGACCGCGGCCAACATCCTTGCGGTCCACGACCGGCTGAGCGACACCGACCTGCAGCGGCGAGCCGCAAGAGGCCCGGTGCGCTGCCGCGACTGCCACGCCGGTGCGGAGGCAGCTGGCGACCCGGCCCGGCTCAACCTGAGCGCGGCCATGCACGGCTTCCACGCCAACTACCTGCGCGGTCGCTCCGCCGAGGCCTGCGCCTTCTGCCACCCCTCCGCGGCCGACGGCGCCACCCGCGGCCAGCGCGACATCCACGCCAGCGTCGGCCTGGACTGCGGCAGCTGTCACGGCACGGTGGAGGACCATGCCGTAAGCCTGCTGAGGCAGGAGCAGCAGGACGGCAAGGCGCGGGCCGGAGTGCTCATGGCCCACCTCTGGCCGCAGGGCGTGGCGAACGTCGAACAGGTCCAGCCGCGCCGCCCCTGGGTGCACCAGCCGGACTGCCTCCACTGCCACGCAGACTTCCAGCCGCCGGAGACCGACGCCACCTTCAACCTGTGGACCACGGGCGCGGACGACCTGTTCCGGGCGCGCACCGACGACAGCGGCCGCCTGTTCTGCGCCGCCTGCCACTCCAGCGCCCACGCCGTCCATCCGGCGGTCAACCCCTACGGCAGCCACCTGGACGCGCTCCAGCCGCTCCAGTACCAGCTCAACCGCCTGCCCCTGGGTTCGAACCGCAACTGCGCGCTCTGTCACACCGTGGCCATGGAGGACGAGATGCACCATCCGAACATGCTGCGCGACTTCCGCAACGAATAGGAAGGGAAATGGGCCTGCTGATCGTTCTCTGGGTGGGCTGGTGCGGGCTGCACAGCCTGCTCATCACCACGGCGGTGCGCCGCTGGTGCGAACAACGGGGGGGATGGTGGCACGGCGGCTACCGGCTGGCCTACACCGCGATCAGCCTGGTCACCCTGGTGCCGGTGGTCTGGTACGGGCAGAGCCTGCCCCAGGCGGTGCTGTTCGACCCGCCCCTCTGGTTCCGCGCTGTGCAGGGGCTGCTGCTGGTGATCGCCCTGGTGCTGTTCATCGGCGGGGCGCGCGCCCATGACCTGGGCGGGTTCCTCGGCCTGCGCCAGTGGCGCGACCACCGGGCCGGCCGGGAGCCGGAGGAGCCCGTGCTGCACACCGGCGGCATCCTCGCCCGCGTCCGTCACCCCTGGTACGGCGGCGGCCTGGCCCTGCTCTGGGGGTTGCCGGAACTGACCGACGTGAGCCTGGTCACCCGGCTGATCCTCTCCGCCTACCTGGTCATCGGCGCCCGCCTGGAGGAGCGCAAGCTCATCGAACGATACGGCGAACCCTACCGCGCCTATCGCCGCCGGGTGCCCATGTTCTTTCCCTGGAAACGCGGCCGCTGACCGGCCGCCGTCTTACCCGGCGAGCACCCGCTGCCGCCAGGCGCGAATGGCGTACTCGTTCATCTCCCGTTCCTCCCTCTCGCCAAAGGTCCGGCCCAGCGGGGTGAGCCCGCCCTCCTCGGGCAGTCGCCCCAAATCGAGGTTCGCGCCGGTGTGCATCCAGGCGCCGAGCATGGGAAAGACGCGCAGCCCGGTGAGCACGCCGCGCACCTCCTGGGTGGGGATGGACTGATCGAACAGGAACAGTTCCTCGCCGCGAATGATGTCCAGGGCGGTGAAGCCGCCCTCCGGGTACAACTCGCGGATGACGAACAGGGAAAAGCGCGCCCCGGCCATGGCCACGAGCAGCCGCTGCTCGTCGCTGTCCGGCGGAAAGCGGCGGCGGTTGCACAGCTGGCGGACAAAGCTGAAGCCGCGCGGCCGGTACATGTGGAGCAGGTAGTCCTGGAAGATCTCCGCCTCGAGTTCGTGCTCCATGGCGAGCACCTCGCGGCCGTCGCGGCGGCTGAGCATCTGCAGTCGCCGGGCGCAGGCGCGCACGGCCTCCTTGCCGGCCATCCGGGCGGCGATGTTGTGCAGTCGGACCGTCACCGGCCGCAGGCGGGCGTACTCGGCGACCGCGGCCGCCAGGTTGTCGGGGGGCAGGGCGGGTGTGGGCATGGCCTCCTCTCGGGTGCGGGAAACAGGGGCGCCGGCAACAGGGACCGGAGCCGCCGGCGGGACAGGCCACGATAGCATATTCCCCACAGAGCAAAAGGGAAAAGCGGCCGGCCGGGCCGACCGCCCGGGAAATGGTGCTGGACAAGCGCCACCGGGCGATCTAAATTTTCAGCAATTGTTTTTCCACCCATTCTTCTTGCCGCCGGCCCAGCCGGTTGCCTGTCATGGACGCCAACCACCCCGCCTCCCGCTACACCCGGGCCGAAGAAATCGCCAACAGCCTCACCCACGGCATCGGCGCCGTGCTCGCCATTGCCGGCCTGGCCGTGCTCACCGCCTTTGCCGCGGTGTACGGCAACGGCTGGCACATCGTCAGCAGCGCCGTGTTCGGTGCGGCCCTGATCCTCCTCTACCTTGCCTCCACCCTCTACCATGCGGTCCATCATCCGCGCATCAAGCCCATCCTGCGCATCCTCGACCACTCGGCCATCCTCGTGCTCATCGCCGGCACCTACACCCCCATCACCCTGGTGAGCCTGCGCGGTCCCTGGGGCTGGTCCCTGTTCGCGGTGATCTGGGGGCTGGCCCTGGCCGGGATCGTCATGGAGACGACCCGGCTGCGGCGGTTCCGGGCGGTGCTCATCGGCCTGTACGTGGTCATGGGCTGGTCGGTGGTGGCCGCGGTCAAGCCCATGCTGGCCAACGTCGAGCCGGGCGGGTTGTGGCTGCTGCTCGCCGGCGGACTCGCCTACACCGGCGGCATCGGCTTCTACCTGTGGCGGCGGCTGCCCTACAACCACGCCATCTGGCACCTGTTCGTGCTCGCCGGCAGCATCCTCCACTACTTCGCGGTGCTGTTCTACATCATTCCGGTGATGGCGGACTGACCCCCGGCTGACCGCCACCGTCGGCGGTTCCCGTCCCCCACGAAGCAAAAGGCGATGACAGGTCTCCCTGCCATCGCCTTGTCTGTTCAGGCCGCCGAAGTGTTGCCCGGCGTCCCGCTCCTTCCCTCAAAAAATCGGGCGGCGTTCACCCCCTGACCACCGCCACCGTCTCCCGGCCGATGGCCAGCTCCTCGTTGGTGGGGATGACGAACACCCGCACCCGGCTCGCCTCGCTGCTGATGCAGCGGGCCTCGCGGCTGCGCTCGCTGTTCCGCCCTCCATCGAGCACCACGCCCAGGTGCTCCAGCCCGCGCAGCGACTCGGCCCGCACCACCGCATCGTTCTCGCCGATGCCGGCGGTGAAGACGATGGCATCCACCCGCCCGAGCACCGCCATGTAGGCGCCCAGGTACTTGCGGTTGCGGTAGGTCTGCACCTCCAGGGCGATGGCCGCCCGCCGGTCGCCGGCCTCGGCCGCGCGGTGGATGTCGCGCATGTCGTTCATGCCGCAGAGCCCTTTCAGGCCGGATTCCTTGTTGAGCAGGGCGTCGATTGCCTCCAGCTCCATCCCCTTGTTCTGCTTGAGGAAAAGATGCAGGGCCGGATCGACGTCGCCCGAGCGGGTACCCATCACCAGCCCCTCCAGCGGGGTCATGCCGAGGGTGGTGTCGATGCTGCGGCCGTTCTCGATGGCGGTCATGGAACAGCCGTTGCCCAGGTGCACGGTGATCAGGTTGCACTCCTCGAGCGGCCGGCCGAGCAGGCGGGCGCACTCACCGGCCACGAACCGGTGCGAGGTGCCGTGGAAGCCGTAGCGCCGCACCCGGTCCTGCTCGTAGAGTTCGTAGGGGATGGCGTAGAGAAAGGCGCGCGGCGGCATGGTCTGGTGGAAGGCGGTGTCGAACACCGCCACCTGGGGCAGGTCCGGGAAGATTTCCATGGCCACGCGGATGCCGTCCAGGTTGGCCGGGTTGTGCAGCGGCGCCAGCGGGATGTTGCGCTCCAGGGCCTCGATCACCTGCGGGGTGATGCGCATGGAGCCGCTGAAGTCCTCGCCCCCGTGCACCACCCGGTGGCCGACCGCGCCGATCACGGCGCCGTCCCGGAGCACGCCCTGGGCCGGGTCGGTGAGCAGGCCGATGGCCAGTTCCATGCCCGTGCGGTGGTCCGGGATGGGCTGTTCGAGCACGGTTTCGCGCGCTTCGGCGCTGTCCGGGCGGACGGTGTTCTTGAGCCGGCCCACCTCCTCGCCGATGCGCTCCACCAGGCCGACGGCGAGCACGGTTTCCGTGGCCATGTCGAGAACCTGGTACTTGATCGAAGAACTGCCTGAATTGATGATGAGTACGTTCATAACCTTGTTCCGCTCTGAGAATTTGACGATGTCGGCCTACTTGAGCTGCTGGGCCTGGATGGCGGTGAGCGCCACCGTATCGACGATGTCCTTCACGGTGCAGCCGCGCGACAGGTCGTTGACCGGCTTGTTCAGCCCCTGGAGCACCGGGCCCATGGCCACGGCGTTGGCAGCCCGCTGCACCGCCTTGTAGGTGTTGTTGCCGGTGTTCAGGTCCGGGAAGATGAACACCGTGGCCTGCCCGGCCACCGGTGAATGGGGCGACTTGAGGGCCGCCACCTCCGGGTCGAAGGCGGCGTCGTACTGCAGCGGCCCGTCCAGCGGGAAGGCGAGGCCGCGCTCGGCCATGAGCTGGCGGGCAATGGCCGTGGCCTCGACCACCTTGTCCACGTCCTCGCCCGAGCCGGAGGTGCCGGTGGAATAGCTGAGCAGGGCCACCCGCGGCTCGATGCCGTAGATCTGCGCGGTCTCGGCCGAACTGAGGGCGATCTCGGCCAGCTGGCGGGCGTCCGGGTTGGGCACCACGGCGCAGTCGCCGAAGGCCAGCACCTTGGTCTGCAGGCACATGATGAAGATCGAGCTGACCACCGACACCCCGGGCTTGGTTTTGACGAACTCGAAGGCCGGGCGGATGGTCTGGGCGGTGGTGGTGACCGAGCCGGAGACCATGCCGTCGGCCAGCCCCTTGTACACCATCATGGTGCCGAAGTAGGTCGGATCGGACATGCGGTCGCGGGCCACGTCCAGGACGATGTTCTTGTGCTTGCGCAGGTCGAAGTAGGTCTGCACGAACTCGTCGTAGTGGACCGACTGGGGCGGGTCGATGATGGTCGCGCCGTCGATGTTGATGCCCAGCTTGGAGGCCTTGGCGCGGATCTCCTCCTCCCGGCCGAGCAGGGTGATGTCGGCCACGCCTCGACGGAGGATGATGTCCGTGGCGTTGAGGATGCGCTCGCCCGTGCCCTCGGGCAGAACGATGCGCTGCCGGTTCTCGGCGGCCTTTTCCAACAGCGAATATTCGAACATGCGCGGGGTGACCTTGGTGGAGCGCTGCGACACCACCCGCCGGGTCAGCTCGGACACGTTGACGTACTTGCCGAACCAGCCCAGCGCGGTGGCGATGCGTTTGCTGTCCGTGGGCTCGATGCGGCCGTAGAGTTCGTTGACGCTCTGCACGGTGTCGAAGGTGTGGCTCTCGACGAACAGCACCGGCACCGGGATGCCGGTCCAGCCCTGGATGAGCCGCTGCACGCTGGGGCTCAGCTCGATGCCGCCGGTGATGAGCACGCCGGAAATGTTCGGGTAGGCCGAGGAGATACGGCTCGCCAGGCTGGAGATGACGATGTCCGAGCGGTCGCCCGGGGTGATGATCAGGCTGCCCTCGCGGATGTACTCGAGGAAGTTGCTGATCTGCATGGCCGCCACCAGGTAGTTGTCCACCAGGTTGAGCATGCCCGGCTTGCCGTAGAGCACCTCGGCCCCGAGCCAGCGCTTGACGTCGTCCATGGTCGGGCTGCCCAGGGAGCGGTTCTCCGGGATCACGTACACCGGGAAGGACTTGCTGAACTGCTCCTGGCACTTGGGCCGGCCGGCGGTGTCGCGCAGGAAGGTGTCGGGCACCCGGTTGATGACGCAGCCGGCGATGTCCACGCCCATCTGCTCCAGGGTATCGACGGTGATGGCGGTCTGGGTGCAGGTCTCGTCGGCCGTCTTCTCCCGCCCGGAGATCACCGCCAGCACCGGCGCGCCCAGGTTGGCGGCGATGTTGGCGTTCAGGTCGAACTCGAAGCCCGGGTCCTTGCCGCGGAAGTCCGTACCCTCGCACAGGACGAAGTCGTACTTGGAGGCCAGCTGCTTGTATTTCTTGAGGATGTTCTCGTAGAGCAGCTCCTCCTGGCCCGAGGTGATGAGCTGCCGCGCCTGGCTGAGGGTGTAGGCGTGGGTGTCGTTGTAGGGGATCTGCAGCTTGAAGTACTTGAGGATCAGGTTGACATCGTGGTCGACCCGGCCGAACACGTGGTCGCCGATGATCGGCCGGAAAAAGGCGATGCTGCTGATCTCCTTGATGATCATCTGCATCACCCCGAGGATGATGGCCGATTTGCCGCTGCGCGCCTCGGTCGCTGTGACATACAGGTTGTTCGACATGGCTGCTCCCTTCCTGCGCCGCGTCCGCCGCAGGATGTACGAAAAATGGTTGGTTCCCCGGCCGGGAAGACGGGCGCTCCCCCCGCCGGCCGCAAGCACCTGTATACCTGTTTGCCGGTGCCTGCACAAGCAAGCGGGGGCGCGGTCCGATCACTTGGCCGCGCCCCCGTGCCCTTCCCTCCGAACGGGCTCTCAGTCCTTCAGTCGCTCGGCGAGCAGCTCCACCGTGTGGCGCACCTGGACAGGGGCGCCGTCCTGGTCCATGCCGCCGCGGATCTGCATGACGCATCCCGGGCAGTCCATGGCCACCACCGGCGCGCCGGTGTCCTTGATATTCTTCAGCTTGCGCTGGAGAATCGGCGCCGACACCTCGGGCAGCTTGAGCGAGTAGGAACCGCCCATGCCGCAGCAGATATCGCACTCGAACATCTCGGTGAGTTCGTAGCCCGCCTTGGCAAGCAGTTCACGCGGCGGCTGTTCGGCGTGCATGGTCCGCTTCAGGTGGCACGAGTCGTGGTAGGTGATCTTGCCCAAGCTCTCGCCTTCCTTGAGCGTCAGCCGTCCCTCGTCCACCAGCTTCTTCACCAGGGTGGAGAAGTCGATCACCTTGGCCGACAGTTCGCGGGCCCTGGCCATGTTCTTCGACTGGCCGAGCGACTGGAAGGTGGCGATGAACTCGTGGTCGAGCGCCACCGTGCAGGTCGGACAGGCCGAGACCACGTAGTCCGCCCGCTCGGCGAGCAGGGCCTCGATGTTGTCGGCCGCGTTCCTGGCCGCCACCTCGTAGGCGCCGCTGTAGCGCGCCGGGGCGCCGCAACAGGTCTGGTCGTCCGGGAAGACCACCTCGACCCCGCCCTTGTTGAGGATCCTGACCAGGGCCTCGCCCATCTCCGGGTAGGCGAAGTCGATCAGGCAGCCGGCGTAGAACACGGCCCGTTCCTTGAGCCCGGCGGGCTGCTTGATCTTCCTGATGGTGTCGCGCAGGGGCTTGGCGGCGATGGCCGGCAGGCTGCGGCCGTCGGTGAGATCGGCCAGGAAGAGCGGCAGGTGGCGGATGAACTTGGAGCCCTTGGAGAACGGCTTGCCCGCCACCGAGGCGGCGCGCAGCATGGTGTGGAACAGCCGCCGGTTGTTGACCACCGCGTAGATGGACTTGTGCAGCATGGGCAGCCCCTGGTCCTTGACCAGCCGGCGGCGGATCTCGAGGATCAGGCCGGGGATGTCGATCTTGGACGGGCACACGTCCTTGCAGGCGCCGCACTGGATGCACAGCCCCTGGATCTCCTCGGAACTCTTCAGGTTGTCGTGCCAGGCGGTGAGGATGGTGCCGATGCCGCCGGTGTACACCTTGCCGAACACGTGCCCGCCGACCAGCCGGAAGATCGGGCAGATGTTCAGGCAGGAGGCGCAGCGGATGCACTGCAGGGCCTCCTTGAACATCGGGTCGGCCGCCATCTCGGTGCGCTTGTTGTCCATGAGGACGATGTGCAGCTCTTTTTTGCTGCCGTCCGTGTTCGGGGTCTGGCCGGTGATGATGGTCACGTAGCTGGTGAGCATCTGGGCCGTGGCCGAGCGCGGCAGGGCCTTGAGGATGGGGGCGATGTCGGCGAAGCTGGCCACCAGCTTCTCGATGCCGACGATGGCCACATGCACCCTGGGCAGGGTGGTCACCAGGCGGGCGTTGCCCTCGTTGGTGACGGTGAGGATGGACCCGGTCTCGGCCACGGCGATGTTGGCGCCGGAGATGCCCATGTCCGCCTCCAGGAACTTCCCGCGCAACTGCTCGCGGGCCACCTTGACCAGCCGCGGGATGTCGGTGGTCAGGCGCTCGTCCACCTCCTTGGAGAACAGGTCGGAGACCTCCTCCTTGGTCATGTGGATGGCGGGCATGACCATGTGCGAGGGGGTCTGGCCGGCCAGCTGGATGATCCACTCGCCCAGGTCGGTTTCCTTCACCTGGAGCCCGGCCTTCTCGAGGAAGCTGTTGAGATGGATCTCCTCGCTGGCCATGGACTTGGACTTGACCACGGTGCGGACGTTGTTGTCGCGGGCCACCTGGAGGATGTACTCGCGCACCCTGGCCGGGTCGTTGGAACGGAACACCTTGGCGCCGTGCGCCTCGGCGTTCTTCTGGAACAGGTCGGAGAGTTCCTGGAGATGGTCGGCGGCATAGGCCTTGCGCTCGGCGATGCGGCCGCGCAGTTCCTCGAAGTCGATACCCTCGTAGATCTTGGCCCGGTTGGCCCGCCATGCCTCGGAAAACTTGCCGAGCGCGCCGGTGAGATTGGCGTTGTGCAGGGCACGGTCGATCGATTGCTTGAATTCCTGCTCCATCAGTTGGTCCTCCCCAGTTCGTCGACAAAGATGATGATCAGTCGGACCGGACCGTGCACACCGATGGTGAGCACGCGTTCGATGTCCGCGGTGCGGCTCGGGCCGGTGATCATGGACAGGTAGCCCATGCGGTTCGGATCGGCATCGGCCAGCCAGGTGGGCATGTCGGGCCGCAGGCCGTCGGTGGCGATCAGGGCCACGTGGATGGTCGGCAGGGTCGACACCAGCCGCTGGTCCACGGCAGTGGCGTCCTGCACGAGCGTGCCGGTGTCGGCCAGGGCCCAGTCCATCTGGCTGAGGCCCACATGGGCGTCCGCGGCCAGCTCCCGGGTCGCCTCCAGCTTCACGCCGGGGATCGCCTCCAGCCGCTGCCGGTCGATGGTGTCGAGAAAGGGGCACCTGGCCCACACCGCATACTTTTTCGGTTCGTCGGCCACGCCTTCCTCGACGAGGAACCCGACGATCCAGTCGAGGGCCTCGGCCCTGGTCGGAAATCGATGGACCTCGGCGCTGACGATTTCGGCCTTTGTCTTGAATTGCTCGAACATCCCACCCTCCCCATGTGCTGTGCGGCCCGGCGAGCCTTGGCGGCGACCGAAGCGGCGATTCGCGGTAGCGCCCGGCGGGCGCCCTGGACAACTTGTTAGCAGGTTAAACCAAATTACGCGGCCACTATATTTAAACCTATACCCCCTTGTCAACATACTTTTTAGAAATGGAACGAAAAACCTTGTTGACAAATTTCCCGGTTTGAAATAATTGGTCATACAAATCGAGCGGCGACCGACAGGCAACCCGTGGACCTGTGTTCCTGCCGTGGATTTCCTTTTTTGGCTGCATCGGCCCCCGGCCGTTGTCCCCATCCCCATCACCAAAGGAGAAAACGTTATGCCCTGGATGCCACCTCACCACACCGGCAACCCGGCCCGGTCGGCCCGCCCCGGCGCAGCCACCCCGAACCGCCCCGCCCGCACCCTCACCCCCGTGTCCCGAAAGGAGGACTGACCATGTCGCTCGCCCTGCTCGCCTCTGTCGCCCTGCTGCCCATCGTCCTTGCCCTCGTGCTCATGGTCGGCATGCGCTGGCCGGCCACCCGGGCCATGCCGCTCGCCTGGCTGGTCACCGCCCTGGCCGGTCTGTTCCTGTGGAAAATGCCCCTGACCTTTGTCCTCGCCTCCACCCTGAACGGCTTCGGCGGGGCCATCAACGTGCTCATCATCGTTTTCGGCGCCATTCTCATTCTCTATACCCTGCGCGACAGCGGCGGCATGGAGACCATCAACCACGGATTTCACGGTATCAGCCGGGATCGGCGGGTACAGGTGATCATCATTGCCGCCATCTTCTCCGCCTTCCTCGAGGGCGCGGCCGGGTTCGGCACGCCGGCGGCCATCGCCGCGCCGCTCCTGCTCAGCCTCGGCTTCCCGGCCCTGGCCGCGGCCATGGTCTGCCTGATCCTCAACTCCTTCCCGGTGACCTTCGGCGCCGTCGGCACCCCGGTGTGGTTCGGCCTGTCCAACCTCAAGCCCCAGGTCGAGGCGGCCATCGCCGCCGGCCAGGCCGGGGACATCACTTCGTTCGCCATGTTCCTCAAGGTGATCGCCCAGTGGTCCGTACTCCTGCACCTGCCCATGGTCTTTATCCTGCCGCTGTTCGTCAACATGATGCTCACCCGCTACTTCGGCCGGAACAAGTCCTGGACCGAAGGTCTGGGCGCCTGGAAATTCTCCCTGTTCGCCTCCACCTGCTTCGCCGTGCCCTACGTGGCCACCGCCTTCCTCATCGGCGAGGAGTTCCCGGCCCTGGTGGGCGGACTGATCGCCACCGGCCTGGTGGTCACCGCCGCCAAGAAGGGCTTCCTCCTGCCGGAGAAGGTCTGGGATTTCGGCCCGCACTCCACCTGGGAAAAAGAGTGGACCGGTTCCATCGCCACCGAGGAGAACAAGGAATTCAAGGCCCACATGAGCCAGTTCCGCGCCTGGCTGCCCTATGTGCTCATCGGCGTGATCCTGGTCCTCACCCGGGTCAACTTCCTGCCGCTCAAGG
>ERZ1645187.733-NODE-733-length-32157-cov-5.039281_pt1 | contig 32157 bp, 26 predicted proteins | sample MGYA00575352_ERZ1645187 | MGnify/ENA primary metagenome ERZ1645187 (study PRJEB40837, sample SAMN11349314) | freshwater sediment metagenome | isolation source: river sediment | host: Sediment | place: India: Wazaribad , New Delhi | collected 2017-02-21 ... | reverse complement strand
TGCGACACCAGAGAACAACTCGGACACGGCATGGATCACAGAGGCGAACTACCGAGACTTCCTGCTGCTTGACTGCACGGATGCCGCTAACCGCACCGGTGGAATTGCTGATGACCCAGCCGCGTCCATGGTTACGTGTGGCGTTGATGGGGATGCCAAGTACATCCTGGGTCCCGTTGATATCGAAGGTACCCACCTAAAGAATGCTTCAGCTGGAATGGACACTACGGCAACTGGCCAGCCCACAGGACAATACGCTGTGTCCCTTGAGCTGGATTCAGAGGGGACCAAGCAGTTCGCTGAAGCGTCACAACGTCTCTACGAGTTTGCTGACACCGATGCAACACGCAACCGCTTTGCAGTCGTCCTCGACGGCACCGTCATCGTCGCACCTTCAATGAATGTGCCCATTAGCGACGGTCGCGCAAGCATCACAGGCAACTTCACGGCCTCCCAGGCGCAGGAGTTGGCGAACCAACTTCAGTTCGGTTCGCTTCCTCTTAACTTCGAAGTCCAATCTGAGCAGCAGATTTCAGCAACCCTGGGTGTCGATCACCTTCAGAAGGGCATCTGGGCAGGTCTGGTCGGACTTCTCCTGGTTGTTGGCTACATGGCATGGCAGTACCGTGGTCTGGCGCTGCTCTCTGCTGGGTCGCTCGTCGTTGCAGGCGGCCTGACTTACCTAATCATCACGATTCTGTCGTGGACCATGGGCTATCGTCTTTCACTTCCGGGTGTTGCAGGCTTGATTATTGCCGTCGGCATCACAGCTGACTCCTTCATCGTCTATTTCGAACGCATTCGAGATGAAGTTCGAGACGGAAGACCACTTTCAGTCGCCGTCGAGGAAGGCTGGCAGCGCGCCAAGCGAACGCTTGTCATTTCTGACGCGGTCAACCTAGTGGCCGCTGTTGTGCTCTACGTGCTCGCTGTAGGCGGTGTGCAGGGCTTCGCCTTTACACTGGGCGTCACTACGGTCGTCGACCTGATAGTCGTCTTCTTCTTTACGCACCCGATGATGTCGCTGATGGTGCGAACCAAGTTCTGGGGCCAGGGACACAAGCTGTCGGGGCTTGATCCCGCGCACCTTGGTGCTTCAAACAGCTCGATCTACAGGGGCCGTTTGAACGCGGGGCCTGTTCGCAAATCCAAAGTGCAAGTACCAGTTTCTGCGGGTGCGGGCGCGGCCTCTGCGGCTGCTCCCACGGTGATTACGGATACTCCCCTTGAGCCCAGCACAGACGAAGTGGGTGCCTCTGTGGACGCACCACCAGTTGTTCAGCAAGCACCAGGAGAACCGCGACTATCGCTGGCCGAACGACGGCGCCTCGCTTCGAGCGCCAGTGACTCTAGAGGCGAAGAATCAGATGTTGAGGAGGAAAGCCGTGGTTAGTTTTTCCCAGTGGGGTAATGAGCTTTACTCTGGCAAGAGGTCCTACAACATTGTCGGTCGGGCCAAGACATTCCTGACCGTCGGTGTAACGTTGATGATCGTCTCGCTTCTCCTTGTTGGCTTCAGGGGTCTCAACCCTTCGATTGAGTTCTCCGGAGGAACACAGTTCATCATCTCGGGTGCGCCAGGTGCTAGCCAACAGGTTGCCTATGACACCCTTGCTGCTGATGGGATTACCGAGAACGTTCGCGTCTCAGCATTGGGGACGGACTCCATCCGTATCCAAGCCCAAAGTCTCGATACTGCGCAGACAACGGAACTTCGCAACGACTTGGCCGCGGCTTACGATGCGCCACCCGAGGATGTGCAAACAAACTCGGTGGGTGCAACGTGGTCCCAAGACGTCACCCAAAAAGCCCTTCAGTCAATCTTGATCTTTGTTCTGATCGTGGCAGTGGTGATGACGGTGTATTTCCGTTCTTGGACGATGTCACTGGCCGCAATGGTGGCGCTCGCACACGACCTCGTCATCACGGTTGGCTTCTTCGCCCTCACACAAGTTGAGGTGTCGCCCGCAACCGTCATCGGATTCCTCACGATCCTCGGTTACTCTCTATACGACACCGTGGTTGTTTTCGATAAGATCCGCGAACTTACTGCGAACCACATTGACCAGAGGAAATATACCTACGGTCAACTCGTTAACCTCGGTGTGAATCAGACTTTGGTGCGTTCCATCAACACTTCTGTTGTTGCGTTGCTACCGGTCGGTTCAATCCTTTTCATTGGATCTCTTCTTCTAGGTGCAGGCACACTCACAGACATTTCTCTTGCACTGTTCGTCGGAATCATCGTCGGGACGTTCTCATCCATATTCATCGCAGCTCCCGCCCTAGCTCTTATGCAGGGGCGCCGTGAGAAGACAAAGAAGGTGGATGACACTATCCTCGAAGTTCGAGAGAAGACACATGTCGAGGGAGAGAAGCACCAGGATGAGGTGCTCGTTACCCAATCCAGTGCCAAACCGGGTCACCACCTCGGTCAGAGTGCGCAACCGAAGCGCAAGCGCAGGGGGAAGAAGTGAGTTCCAAGAGTGAAGTAGCAAAGACGGTTGAATCAGCGATTGGTCTGATCCCTGACTTCCCAGAAGAGGGCGTCCTTTTCCGAGATATCACCCCTCTGATTGCCAATGGGCCCATTTTTGCAGAGCTCACTACGTACCTCGCGCAGAAGTACGCTGGGCACATTGACTATGTAGCGGGACTCGAGTCAAGAGGGTTTATCTTGGCCGCCCCGCTGGCAGCAGAACTTGGAATCGGAATGCTGACTTTACGCAAAGCGGGCAAACTTCCACCCCCGGTTGTTGGGGTTGATTACGCTCTCGAGTACGGCACAGCACGTTTGGAGGTTCGGCCTGACACCGTACCTCAGGGTGCACGGGTTCTTGTAGTCGACGATGTTCTCGCAACCGGAGGGACCGCCGCGGCTGCTGTGTCACTTCTAGAGCAGTCGGGTGCACATGTCGTCGGCATGTTCTTCTTGCTTGAACTGGTTGATCTGGGTGGACTTGCGAAGATCGAACGTGAAAACGTTGAGGTTTTGATAAAGGTTCACGAGGACGGCGCGGTAGATCCTCAAGAGTAGGGCTATCATTGCCGAATGGAGGAGATCGAGGTAGTCGAGGGGCCTAAGACGCCCCCATCAGGCTCGCTAGTCCGTTCGGGCCTAGCGTGGTTTTCCTCGCGCGGTCGGTCCAGTATTCCTGAGATTGAACCGTTGATCCGGGCTGTGAGGGCGCACCATCCTCGTGCTAATACGGCAGAGATTGAACGTGCCTACCGCACTGCGGCAAAATGGCATGAAGGGCAAAAGCGTAAGTCTGGGGAGTCCTATGTGACACACCCGGTGGCTGTGGCTACGATCCTTGCTGAGATCGGCATGACCCCTCCAACGCTCGTGGCCGCGCTCCTGCACGATACCGTTGAGGACACCGGCTACACTTTAGACGCACTCTCAGAAGAGTTTGGGCCTGAAATTGCAGCGATGGTTGACGGCGTAACCAAACTCGACCGTATTCGCTACGGTGCATCTGCGCAATCAGAGACGCTGCGAAAAATGATTGTCGCGATGAGTCGCGACATTCGAGTCCTTCTGATCAAACTTGGCGACAGGCTACACAACGCGCGCACCTGGAAGTATGTTGCGTCTGAGTCAGCAAAGGGTAAAGCACGCGAAACCCTAGAGATCTATGCGCCACTTGCGCACCGGCTCGGCATGAACACCATCAAGTGGGAACTTGAGGAGCTTTCTTTTCAGACACTCTACCCAGACATCTACGAAGAGATCGATCGCTTGGTTGGGGAGAGGACACCTGAGAGAGAGGTGTACCTCAGTGATGTTATCGGCCAGCTCGAGGAAGATTTGCGCCACGCTCGGATCAAGGGGACGGTGAGCGGTCGGCCTAAACATCACTACTCGATCTATCAAAAGATGATTGTCCGCGGCAAACAGTTTGACGAGATCTATGACCTGGTTGCCGTTCGTGTCCTTGTCGACTCGGTAAAGGACTGCTATGCGGTGCTCGGTGCTGCCCATGCACGCTGGAACCCCATTCCCGGCAGGTTCAAGGACTACATTGCGATGCCCAAGTTCAACCTGTACCAGTCGCTCCACACGACTGTCGTTGGGCCCGGGGGTCGGCCCGTAGAGCTGCAGATCCGCACTCGTGAAATGCATGAGCGGGCCGAATTTGGGGTTGCAGCTCACTGGCGTTACAAGCAGTCTGCCGCGACCTCGCAGGCTGAACCTGACCGGATGTCGCCCAAAGAGCAAATGGATTGGGTTCGTCTCCTTGTGGAGATGGAGAAGGAGACGGGCGACCCAGAGGAGTTCCTCGACTCTCTACGATACGAGATCGCTGGCGACGAGGTTTATGTGTTCACACCCAGGGGACAGGTGATTGTGCTCCCGCCCGGTTCAACACCCGTGGATTTCGCCTACGCAGTCCACACCGAGGTCGGGCACGGCACAGTGGGCGCAAGGGTGAATGGACGTCTAGTCGCCCTCGACACCAAACTCGAGTCGGGAGACTCTGTAGAGGTGATAACCGCTCAACAAGGCAAGGGTGCGCCGTCTCAGGACTGGCTGAAATTTGTTGCCTCGTCCCGGGCCAAGTCCAAGATCAAGTCATGGTTCCAGCGTGAGCGCCGCGAAGAAATGATCGACTTGGGCAGAGATCATATTGCTAAGGCAATGAAGAAGCAGAATCTGCCTCTCCAGCGTCTGATGACTCACAGTGCAGTGCTGTCGATTGCGACCAACATGGGACTGAAAGATATTTCTGCCCTCTATGCCGCAGTTGGGGAGAACCACGTCTCGGCACAGCATGTTGTGAATCAGTTGGTAGAGGTCCTGGGTGGTGACGCCGGAACCGAGGAGACGCTCTCTGAAGCGGTCACTCCTGGCCTAACACCTACTTCACCGCATGCCTCCTCGCAAGATGCTGCTGTCATCGTCTCGGGCCTTAGTTCCAATGAGGTCTGGGTGAAGCTGGCTCGTTGCTGCAAGCCGGTGCCCGGCGACTCGATCGTCGGCTTTGTGACGCGGGGCGAGGGCGTATCCATCCACCAGGAGAGCTGCGTCAATGCGCAGCATCTCATTGAAACGAGCCCCGAGCGGATGATCGAGGTTCAGTGGGATGCGAACCAGACAGGCAGCCAATATCTGGTTGAGGTTGAGACCAAGGCACTAAACAGGCCCGGCCTTCTGAACGAGTTGTCCAGGGTTTTCTCCGACCACCGCGTGGATATTGTTTCGGGCTCGATGGCTTCATCAAGTGATCAGATTGCGACTGCTCGCTTCACCTTTGGACTTCCCGGGGTGGGGTATCTGGACCAGGTGCTCTCAGCATTGCGCAGGGTCGACGGTGTCTTCGAGGCATCAAGGGTCTTGGGAACAGCCCAAAGAAAGAGTGCCAAGTAGCGGTCGGGAATGGCCCGGCTGGCAGGTGCAATCCGCGCCCCGAAATGGTAGATCCTGCCCACTTGCTCCCCCTGCTTTCCGCGTTTGTGCGTTGGCGGGTAGTATGTTTGCTGTGTGCATATCAGTGGTGCACACGACGCGCAATCGTACGCCAATAGCATTGGCCTAACTCTTGAGGATTACTTTGACTGAGCAAGCAAAGCCCCAGGTTCCCGCAGAAGACCAATCTCCGGTCTCTGAGAAGAAGCCCCAGGAAGTGAAAACCCTTGAGTTCGGCTATACGGATGCCGAGGGGAACATCTGGGCTAAGGATGGAGATGATGCGCGAATCGTGGGGGCATATCCCGATGGCCTGCCTGAGGAGCCGTTCGCGCTCTACACCCGGCGCTATGAGGACCTCGTTGCCACGGTGAACCTTTTTGAGGCAAGGATGCCGCAGCTTTCCGCACGGGACCTTGACTCCACTCTGAAGTCTCTTGAGGACCAGGTGAAAGAGCCAGCCGCAATTGGTGACCTCCCCGGGCTCCGTAAGCGAGTAGCGGGCCTGGCCAGTGAAGTCACTGCTAGGAAGGAAGCTCTGCGAGTTGAACGTGCAGCAGCCAAGGTCGCCGCATTGGAACAGCGAACTGCCATCGTCGTGGAAGCCGAAGAGATTGCAGCTCAGCCATCGGAGAGAACTCAGTGGAAGAACTCCGGAGCCCGCCTGCGCGAACTCCTGGACCAGTGGAAGCTCTACCAGCAGCAAGGACCCCGTCTTGATAAGGGGGACGAGGACGCCCTCTGGAAGCGATTCTCGCTAGCCCGCACGACATTTGACCGCGGCCGCAGGCAGTACTTTTCGGCCTTGGATGCTCGACAGGCAACCACAAAGACAACCAAAGAACGCCTCATCAAAGAAGCCGAGGAGCTGCAGAACTCCACTGATTGGCGTGACACCGCCTTCAAGTACCGCGGTCTTATGGATCAGTGGAAGCAGGCTGGTCGCGCGTCTCGCAAGGAAGACGATGCGCTATGGGCACGCTTCCGTGCTGCCCAACAGGTGTTCTTCGACAAGAGGCGCAGCCACGAAGCAGCCGTTGATGTTGAGTTCGGAGCAAACCTCGCACTCAAGGAAGCACTCGCATCTGAGGCCGAGGCCCTGTTGCCGATAACCGACATTGAGGCGACCAAGAAGGCACTACGCGACATTCAAGACAAGTGGGAAGATGTCGGCCAAGTCCCTTCTCGGGATGTCTCCCGTATCGAAGGGCGCCTTCGTGCAGTAGAGCGCGAGCTCCGCGAGGCAGAAAACAAGGAGTGGCAACGGTCCGATCCTGAGACACGAGCCCGCGCAGAGGGAATGCTGGCCCAGCTTCAAGACTCGATCTCAGAGCTAACAGCGACTAAGGAAGCCGCTGAGAAGGCGGGGAACCAGAAGCTGGCTGAAGAAACTGATGCTGCCCTCAAAGTGAAGGTTCTTTGGTTGGAACAGATTCAGTCATCGATTGACTAGAATCCCGGGGTTACTGGTGAAAATCGAAGTCGTAGGTGCTTCACTCTTTGATGCAAACTGCTATGTAATGTGGCTTGAGGGATCCAAGGACGCACTGGTGGTCGATCCGGGCCCAGGTACAGCAGAGGGTGTCCGCGAGGTACTGGAAAGCCAGGATCTTGCTGTGGGCGCTGTGCTATTGACCCACGGGCATATTGACCATGTCTGGCAGTGCGCTACGGTCTCCGCTGGCAGGCCCGTCTATATTCCTGAGCCTGACTTAGCACTGATAGAAAACCCCATGGGAGCCCTTGGCATGCGCGCATCTGCGCTAGGGATAGGGGAGTGGCAGTATCCGGAGGTGGTTGTTCCGCTAGGGAGCGAGCAGTTTAATCCGGTAGAGGGCATCACTGTCCGTGTCATTCCTGCCCCGGGACACTCGCCGGGCTCATCGGTATTTCTGTTCGCCCCAACTCCGACAGAGGCTCCAATGGCACTGTCCGGGGACGTTATTTTCGCGGGCTCAGTTGGCCGCACTGATCTTCCCGGAGGGGACGAGTACGTGATGCGTGAGAGCCTCCGTACACTTGCAGACGTCCTCGATCCTGCGACGGTGCTTCTGCCGGGACACGGTCCCCAGACACGCTGGGGCACTGAGCTGCAAACCAACCCATTTGTTCTGCGTGCCCAGCAACGTAGATAGCCGACACCGTAAAGAGGTAACGTGAGCAAGAAGTCCATCTCTGGGTTTCCTGAACTACTTCCAGCAGGGCGTGCAGTCGAATCCATGGTTGAGGACCGCCTGCGGCACACTTTTGAGTTACACGGGTTCGCAGGAATCCAGACACGGTCAGTTGAGCCACTTACCGCCCTCGAGGCGAAAGGTGAGACGTCCAAGGAAGTGTACGTGCTGCAGAGACTTCAATCTGCACGTTCCGGAGGGCCCATTCCTCTCCGATCTGACACTCTGGGACTGCATTTTGATCTCACCGTGCCGCTAGCCCGCTACGTTCTAGCAAACTCCAATGACCTGACCTTCCCTTTCAAGCGCTACCAGATACAGAAGGTTTGGCGTGGCGAGCGCCCTCAAGAGGGCCGATTCCGCGAGTTCACCCAGGCAGATATTGACATTGTGGGGTCTGGAGACCTTGGTCTGCATCACGAGGTCGAGGCCGGCGAGGTCATGCTTGATGCGTTCGCAGGGCTTGATATCGGCCCGGTGTTGATGGAGATCAACAACCGTAAGCTGCTTCAAGGCATCGCAACAAGTGCGGGTATTGGAGACTTTGAGGGAACTCTGCGCGGTCTCGACAAGTACGACAAGATCGGACCGCAGGGCGTATCTAAGGAACTTTCGGCCCTTGGGCTATCAGACTCACAGATTGCAGTCGCCCTCAACGCGGCTGCTATTTCAGTCGAAACCGGCAGGCAACTGCGTGAGGCAGTCGGCGGCCTCGGCCTCGATCCAACTCCACTTGCAGAGGGACTCGATGAGTTGGCGACCGTCCTCGATGCCCTGCAAGAGTACGCACCAGGACAGGTCCGTGCTTCACTGCGAATTGCACGAGGATTGGATTACTACACGGGAACCGTCTACGAAACGGTCATCCCCGGACACGAGAGTTTCGGTTCGGTTTGTTCAGGTGGTCGCTATGACGCCCTCGTTTCCGATGGTCGCAGGACGTTCCCGGGAGTCGGACTCTCCATCGGGGTATCGCGACTTGTGGCGCTTCTTCTCTCAACTGGAATCCTGGAACCGGGGGCACCGAGTCCCGCGCGGGTCTTGGTGTCAGTCACCAGCGAGGAGACCAGGGGTCAATCCGTCGCCGTCGCACGCGCTTTGCGACAGCGGGACATCGCAACCGAAGTGTCCCCGAGTGCTCGGAAATTCGGTCAGCAGATACGTTTTGCGGAGCGTCGCGGCATCAACTACGTGTGGTTTGTGGACGAGGACGGTGGCCATTCGGTGAAGAACATTGTCACAGGCGATCAGGAGCCGGCTGACCCTGCACAATGGCTGCCTGCTGACGCCTAGGTTGTTGAGTAGCTCTGACGTGTTGAACGTCCCCGCGGCGTTCACCTCGGGGACGTCCTTCTAGCGACGCGGCTTGCCGTACTTCTTGCCACCCTTGCGGTCGAATTGGCGCCCTGCGCGTCCGCCCTCGTACGTGCGTTCCGGGCGCGACCCGTCACCATGACTGCCACCGCGCGGGCCCTCATCTACCGAGATACGGAGCCGTCGGCCGGAGACCTGGGCTTTGTTAAGCTTTGCCATCTGACGATCTGAGAGTTCGTCTGATACCTCAACAACCGAGAACGACGGGTAGATGTTGATCTTGCCGAGGTCCGCCCCACGCAAGCCCGCCTCACCGGTCATCGCGCCGACAATCGCCTTGGGGGAGACGCCGTCGCGCTTACCAACCTCAAGGCGGTAGCGGTTGCTTCGCCGATCCCCGCGTGTCTTTCGAGCGCGAGGAGCATCTGTCGCCTCAATCTTGTTGAAGTTCGCATCCATGCGTTCACGAGCACTGTCGGAGACATTTTGCATCGTTGGAGGGACTGCCGCGCTGTAGAGCAGCTGCGCGGCAATATCCCGGTAGCGCAGGCCGCTGGCATGTGCCGCGGCGAGGGCACCTTCGATCGCGGAAGTATCCTGTGTCGCCCCACCCGAATCAGCGTTGATCAGCCCTTCGAGGACGCGGCGTGCGCGCGCATCGATGATCTCCTGGCTGGTTGGAATCGGAACCTGTTGCAGCTTGGCGCCGGTGACACGTTCAATCTGGTGGAGACGGCGCCGATCCCTTGGCGAGAAGAATGTCAGGGACCGGCCCGCACGGCCCGCACGGCCGGTGCGACCGATCCTGTGAACGTAGATCTCAGGTTCGATGGGGGCCTCGTAGTTGACCACCAAACCGATGCGCTCCACATCCAACCCGCGAGCCGCCACGTCGGTTGCTACGAGCACGTCAAGGTCGCCGTTGCGCAGACCCTGGACCATGCGCTCGCGTTCACGTTGTGCAATGTCTCCTGAAATACCGGACGCGCGGATCCCACGGCTCAAGAGAGCCACGGGGATTTCTTCAGCATCCCGCCTCGTCCGAACGAAGACAATAGCTGCGCCGCCCTCACGCCCCTCATAGTTGCCGCGCATTTCGAGGACGCGAGCAAGGGCTTCGGTGCGTAGATTCGCAGGGACCAACGAGTATGTCTGGTGAATGGTCTTCACTGTCGAGGCAGCCGAGGTGACCTCGATACGTTCCGGATCGCGCAGGTGCTTTCCAGCGACCTTGGCAATGCCGCGGGGCATCGTGGCGGAGAAAAGCGCAGTGAGACGCTCATTTGGGACGGTTGACAGAATAGTCTCAACGTCCTCGGCAAAGCCCATGCGGAGCATTTCATCGGCCTCGTCAAGGACTACGGTGTTGACGGAGGTCAGATCCAACGCACCCTTGTCGATCAGGTCCATGATGCGCCCCGGCGTCCCAACTACGACCTGTGCGCCCTCACGCAGCGCGCGCAGCTGGGGACCGTAGGACGAGCCGCCGTAGACGGTGACCATGTGGACCTTTGACTTCGGTCCCGCAAGAGTCTCCAACGCCTCTGTGGTCTGGAGCGCAAGTTCGCGTGTTGGGGCGAGGACGAGGGCGGCAACACCTTTAATATTGCCGTTGACCCGGCCGAGGAGCGGAAGTCCGAACGCCGCAGTTTTGCCCGTACCGGTTTGCGCAATGCCGACTACGTCACGGCCTGCGAGCAGTGGCGGGATAGCAGACACCTGGATAGGTGTGGGTATCTTGAACCCAAGCTCCTCGAGAACTATTAGCTGATAGCCCGGCAGTCCCAGGTCCGCAAAGGTCGTGGGGGTGGTTTCTTCAGTCATTTCTTCCTTTTGTGGAGTCACCGCCGGGGCCGTGTTCCCTCTAGTAGCGCCAAGTTACGCCGGGTTCACTTTACGCGGGTAGAGGCGCTCCGGCACACGCTGTGACTACCTCCACGCTCCGAATGGCCTTGCCGAGGGGCTCTACGTCAGGGACCACGCACTGAACGCGTACAATCGGAGCAGTTGAATGGAGCAGGTTGATTCGCGCCTGACGCGAGCTGTGGGAAAGGAACTTCGTGCTACGCACTCACACGATGAACGAGCTTGGCCTTGATCTAGAAGGCGAGACAGTCACGTTGGCCGGATGGGTTGACCGTCGCCGTGATCACGGTGGCGTTATTTTTATTGACCTTCGGGATGCTTCTGGTATCGCTCAGGTGGTTGTCCGTGATGAGGAAATAGGTCACCAGCTGCGCCCAGAGTATGTTCTGAAGGTCACTGGCAAAGTCTCTGCGCGGCCCGCCGGTAATGAGAACCCAAATCTTGCTTCAGGGCAGATTGAGGTGCTCACTGATGAAGTAGAGATACTCAACACTGCGGCTCCTCTTCCTTTCCAGGTTTCCACTCACGCGGATGGCGCAGTGGCTGGCGAAGAGGTACGTCTCAAATATCGTTATCTCGATTTACGGCGCCCCGCGGCCCAGCATGCCCTGCGGTTGCGGTCTGCAATGTCTCGCGTCACGCGAGAGACGCTGCTAGATGATGGCTTTGTTGAGATTGAGACCCCGACCCTAACTAGGTCCACTCCCGAAGGGGCAAGGGACTTCTTGGTACCTGCTCGCCTCGCGCCCGGCTCCTGGTATGCCCTTCCCCAGTCGCCGCAGCTTTTCAAACAACTGCTCATGGTGGGAGGAATGGAAAAGTACTTCCAGATTGCGCGCTGCTACCGCGATGAGGACTTCCGCGCCGACAGGCAACCAGAGTTTACGCAGCTTGACGTTGAGATGAGCTTCGTTGACCAGGACGATGTTCTGGAGGAAACGGAAAAGGTCCTCCGTAACATTTGGGCACTAATTGGCTATGACATTCCGACGCCCATCCGGCGGATGCCGTTCCTTGAAGCGATGGAACGTTACGGTACTGACAAGCCTGATCTGCGTTTTGATCTTGAGCTTGTTAATTTGACGGATTTCTTTGCAGGGAGCCCGTTCCGATTGTTCCAGGCCCCATATGTTGGCGCCGTTGTGATGCCCGGTGGTGGCTCCCAGCCCAGGCGTGCCTTCGACAAATGGCAGGAGTGGGCAAAGTCCCGTGGCGGTAAGGGGCTCGCATATGTGACTATCGCCGAGGACGGAACGCTTGGCGGACCGGTTGCAAAGAATATCTCTGAGGAAGAACGTGCAGGACTCGCTGAGGCGGTCGGCGCGAACCCGGGGGACTGTGTGTTCTTTGCCGCAGGTGACGCGGACTCAGCAAGGGCCCTCTTGGGTGCAGCTCGCTTAGAGATAGGTTCGCGACTGGGGCTGATGGACCCGAATGAATGGTCGTTCCTCTGGGTTGTCGATGCTCCTATGTTCAAGCCATCAGCAGCCGCAAAGGCCGAGGGCGATGTCGCGTTGGGTGCCAGCGCTTGGACTGCGGTCCACCATGCCTTCACGGGCCCGAAGCCCGAGTATCTAGACACGTTTGACTCTGATCCCGGCTCCGCTCTTGCAAACGCCTATGACATTGTCTGCAACGGTAACGAGATTGGCGGAGGATCGATCCGTATTCACCGCAGAGATATTCAGGAGCGCGTTTTTGAGGTGATGGGAATAGGTCAGGAAGAAGCACAGCAGAAGTTTGGCTTCCTTCTTGATGCCTTCCAGTTCGGCGCGCCTCCTCACGGTGGAATCGCGCTGGGTTGGGACCGGATTGCTGCACTTCTGTCCGGTGCCGACTCGATTCGTGATGTCATTGCGTTCCCGAAGTCGGGTGGGGGATACGACCCACTGACGGAGGCACCCGGGCCAATTGACGCTGCTCAGCGCGCCGAGACCGGGGTTGATTTTGTTCCTGAGGAAGAAGAGCACGCCGACGACGCGGGTATTGACGCCTAGTTCGACACCTGGGGAGTGGGCAGCACTTTCTACCAAGTTCTCACAGACACTCCCCAGATGTCGGAGGTCACAGTTAAGCTGTGACCATGAAGATCGTTGAACTACACCCAGATAACCCTCAACCACGACTCGTTCGCCAGATCGTTGCTGTTCTGAATGACGGTGGCACAATAGCGCTCCCTACTGATTCCGGTTACGCCGTTGCCTGCATGCTTGGCAACAAGGATGGTATGGATGTGATCCGCCGTATCCGCAACCTCGATGACAAGCACAATTTTTCCCTGCTGTGCCAGTCATTCGGACAGTTGGGCGAACTGGTAATAGTGGATAACAAGGCCTACCGCACAATCAAAGCGTTGACGCCGGGGGCGTACACCTTCATACTTCCTGCCACGAAGGAAGTCCCGCGAATGACCCTGAACAAGAAGAAGAAGACGGTGGGCGTCCGCCTACCAGACCACAAGGTCACCCAGGCTATCGTCGAAGAGCTGGGGGCGCCGTTGCTTTGCTCCACCCTGATCATGCCCGGAGAGGATGAGCCGTTGACCGATGCTGAAGAGGTGGCGGCAAGGATCGGGAACGAAGTGGACCTCGTTGTTGATGCTCCGGTTGGGCTTGCGGGTGCGACCACGGTTATTGACTTCATTCCCGGCTACCCGGAAGTCGTGCGTGAGGGTGCTGGCGACACATCCTTGTTTGCCTGACGTCCTCGACGAAGCGGTGGGTGAACCACCGCCGTACAAGCACGCACTGCTTTGTGAAGGACCTCTTTCTAATGGATCTTTTTGATGCTCAAGGCGTCGATAGTTATGGGCTTCCGGAGCCGTCGGCTTCAGGACCGCTGGCGGTTCGCATGCGCCCAACGACGGTGGAAGAGCTCCTCGGTCAAGCACACCTACTGACTCCCGGCTCACCACTTGCTCGACTCTTGGATTCTCAGTCAACTTCTGTACCGTCCGTCATCCTGTGGGGACCGCCCGGAACAGGAAAGACAACGCTGGCATACCTGATTGCTCGCCAGTCTGGGAGGCGCTTTGCTGAGGTCTCGGCCGTGAATGCTGGTGTCAAAGAGGTACGTGAGGTGATTGCATCGGCAAAACATGCGCTCATGGCCAGTGGTGAAGAAACGGTTCTGTTTATCGATGAGGTCCACCGATTCTCAAAATCACAGCAGGATGCCCTTCTGCCTGCCGTGGAGAATCAGTGGATCACACTCGTTGCGGCGACAACCGAGAATCCCAGTTTTTCAGTAATTTCACCTTTGCTGTCCAGGTCTCTACTCCTTGTACTTCACCCGCTGGATGACGAGGCGATTGGGGAGACCATACAGCGCGCAATCAAGAGCGAATCCGGGTTGAAAGCAACGGTTGAACTTGGTGAGGGTTCACTGGGAGTTCTGACTCGCATTGCTGGTGGTGATGCCCGCAAGGCTTTGACGCTCCTGGAGGCAGCGGCAGCAGCCACCCTCGACCGGGGCGACCGGTCAATCGCGGTTGAGGACGTGTCAACCGCAGCAGCGAGCGCACTGGTTCGTTGGGATGAGGACCAGCATTATGACGTAGCTAGCGCCTTCATCAAGTCGATGCGAGGTTCGGACCCCAATGCCGCCGTTCACTATCTGGCCCGGATGCTGGAAGCAGGTGAGGATCCGCGCTTCGTTGCCAGAAGAATCATGATTAGCGCCGCTGAGGATGTCGGCTTGGCCGATCCGAGCGCTCTCCAAACAGCGGTTGCCGCAGCTCAGGCCGTTGCGATGGTGGGAATGCCCGAAGCGCAGATCATTCTTGCGGAGGCGGTTCTAGCGGTCGCAACTGCCCCGAAGTCAAACACGGCAGTGGTCGCAATCAGCAAAGCCACCGAGGACGTGAGGTCCGGAAAGGCAGGTCCCGTTCCAATGCATTTGCGAGATGGCCATAGTTCCGGATCTCGCAAGCTAGGTCATGGAATCGACTACGTCTACTCCCACGACCAGCCTCACGCAATCGCGGCTGGACAGACCTATCTCCCCGATACGCTCCGTGACGCCAACTACTACGTGCCGACCGGCAGGGGAGAAGAAGCGAGAATCGCGGCAAGCATGGAGGCGATCGCAAGACTTCACAAGAAGGCCACAATTCAGCAAGGTGACCAACCGCTCATCTAATATCGTTGCTGTGCGTCGAAGCCGACACCGACATCAAGTAGCATTGCATCTGGTCATTTTGATCAAACCTGGGGTCCTAGCCAAATGAGTGTTGACCCCATGGCCTCGCAGCCGGCGGGACCATGACAAACTGAAACAGGAGAAATAGGCATGGCAGATAATCGTGCACGCAAGCAGGTGCGCCAATCACGCGCCCTCGGTATTCCGCTAACCCCGAAGGCAGTGCGCTACTTTGAGAAGCGCCCCTACGGCCCCGGTGAGCACGGCCGCACACGCCGCCGTCAAGAGTCCGATTACGCGGTTCGACTCAAGGAAAAGCAGCGTCTTCGCGCCCAGTACGGCATCCGTGAAGCACAGATGGCGAACACCTTCGAAGAGGCTCGCCGCATGCAGGGCATGGCTGGTGAGAACCTCGTGTCATTGCTGGAAACCCGTTTGGACGCCCTTGTCCTGCGCGCAGGGTTTGCCCGCACTACCGCTCAGGCGCGCCAGGCGGTTGTCCACCGCCACATCCTCGTGGATGGCAAGATCGTTGATCGCCCTTCGTTCCGCGTCAAGCCGGGCCAGGTCATTCAGGTCAAGCCGAAGTCCCAGACCACCGTGCCGTTCGAGGTCGCAGCTGCCGGTGCCCACCAGGAAGTGCTGCCAAAGGTCCCCGGTTACCTCGATGTCGACATCGCAAACCTCAAGGCAACACTGACAGAGGTCCCGAAGCGTAGCGACGTCCCCGTTGAGTGCGACGTTCAGATGGTTGTTGAATACTACTCGCGCTAAACCTAAATGCTTGTGCCTCTGCGGACTTCGTCCGGGTGAGCACACAAAGCAAATGCGATGAGGACGGGACCTGTTGGCACCCGTCCTCTTTGCTATCCTCAATCTGCAGCCAGGATTGGGATCACTGAAGCTAAGAGAGAGAAATGCGCACACACGAGATTCGCGAGCGATGGATCGACTATTTTGCGGCCAATGATCATGAGATTCGCCCTTCGGTACCCCTGCTGTCGCCCGAACCGTCTATTCTCTTCACCATCGCTGGAATGGTTCCCTTCATTCCTTACATAACGGGGGAGGAAGAGTCGCCGTGGCCTCGTGTCGCTTCGGTGCAAAAGTGCATTCGTACAAACGATATTGACAACGTCGGACATACCTCGCGCCACGGCACCTTTTTCCAGATGAACGGTAACTTTTCATTTGGGGACTACTTCAAAGAAGGCGCGATTCACTATGCTCACGATCTCCTCACGGGGGCGGTCGAGGACGGTAAGTACGGCCTCGACGCCGACCGGCTTTGGGTGACAATCTGGGATGGGGATCAGGAAAGCTTGGATGTGCTTACCAAGCAGATCGGAATGGACGCGAAGCACATTGTCCGACTTCCCCGCGTTGAGAACTTCTGGTCCACTGGCCAGCCTGGTCCGGCCGGCCCCTGCTGCGAGTGGCACTACGACCGTGGACCCGCATACGGTCCAGAAGCGGTTGACACCACAACGGACCCTGGAGGGGACCGTTACCTAGAGCTATGGAACCTAGTTTTCGACCAGTACATGCGCGGTGAAGGTGAAGGTCAGAACTACGAGCTACTGCACGAGTTGGATCGCAAGTGTATTGATACGGGTGCGGGTCTTGAGCGCCTGGCTTTTGTTATGCAAGACAAAGCGAACATGTTCGAGATCGATGAGGTCCGACCAGTCATCACCAAGGTGGAAGAAATTTCCGGTAGGCACTACGGTTCCGGCGGTGAAGATGACGTCCGCATGCGGATTATTGCTGACCATGTCCGTTCTTCCATGATGCTGATTAACGATGGCGTGCGCCCGGGTAATGATGGTGCTGGCTACGTTCTACGCCGCCTAGTTCGGCGTGCGGTTCGTTCGGTACGTCTGCTTGGTGTTGATGAAGTGACGCTGCCGGAGCTATTCCCTGTTTCGCGCGATGCCATGTCGCCCTCGTACCCGGACCTGCTAGCAAACTGGGACACGATAGCGGACGTTGCGTACGGTGAAGAGGTTTCCTTCCGACGCACGTTGGACGCTGGAACGACAATCTTTGACGTCGCAAGCCGCAAGGCTGAGGAGGAGTCCGCAACCGGTGTTGCAACCCTGTCAGGCGAGGCCGCTTTCGCGCTTCACGACACCTACGGATTCCCGATTGACCTCACCCTTGAAATGGCGCGTGAAAAGGGACTTGCGGTTGATGAGGCACAGTTCCGCAGGCTCATGAGTGAGCAGAAGGAACGTGCCCGCGCGGATGCTCGCGCAAAGAAGGCCGGTCACGTTGACGTCAAGGTGTTCCACGAGATCGCGGATAGCATCGGTGGAGGCAGCGAGTTCGTTGGTTACACCAGTGCCACCGGGGAGTCCCAGATTGCGGGCCTCCTTGTCGACGGAGTTCCAGTGCCGTTCGTGGAAGGACCCGCCCAGGTGGATGTGGTCCTTGCACGTACGCCATTCTTTGCTGAGGCCGGTGGTCAGAAGGCGGATCAGGGTGTCATTCGGGTTGAGAACGGCGTTGAACTGGAAGTCTTTGATGTTCAGTCGCCTCTCAAAGGTCTCTCTGTTCACCGCACCACGCTACCGACTGGCACAGTGGCAGTTGGGGATAGGGCCTACGCTGAAATTGATCGCGAGCGCAGGCTTGCAATCGCGCGTGCACATACCTCCACCCACATGATCCATAAAGCACTCCACGAGGTCGTGTCTGAGCGGGCAACACAGGCAGGATCCGAGAACTCACCGTCACGAATGCGCCTTGACTTCCGCCACGGCAAGGCACTGACGAACACTCAGCTGTCGGACATCGAGGCAATGGTCAATGCCAAGATGATGGACGACTTGGAGATTACGGAGACCGTCCTCCCCGTCGAAGAGGCGAAGGCCCGCGGTGCCATGGCCCTCTTTGGGGAGAAGTACGGCAAGGACGTCAGAGTGGTCACCATCGGTGACGATTGGTCAATGGAGATATGTCTGGGGACACACGTGTCGGCAACCGGGCAGATTGGCCGCCTCAACATCCTTTCAGAGTCTTCTATCGGCTCTGGGGTCCGCCGTGTCGACGCACTTGTCGCGGATTCCTCGTATGAGTTCCAATCGGCGGAGCATCTCCTCGTTTCACAACTGACGAATCTGCTACGCGGCAAGCCAGAGGAGCTCCCTGAGAAGATCTCTACCCTTCTTGACAAGGTGAAGTCCACTGAGCGTGACCTTGCTGCGCTGCAGAGCCAACTCTTACGGTCTAAAGCCGCGGACATTGCAGAGGGCGCAACCCGTGTTGGAGCCGTTCGGGTTGCAAAAGCCGACCTCGGAACAGTATCGAGCGCCGATGCGGTTCGGGACGTGGTGTTGGATGTGCGCAACCGCCTGGGTGATAGCGAACCCGTGGTTGTTGCTTTGGGGGCCGTCATGAGTGAGCGACCCCTTCTGGTGGTTGCTACCAACCAGAGTGCCAGGGAGAGCGGCATCCGAGCTGGCGACCTTGTCCGCACTGGAGCAAAAGTCCTTGGTGGGGGTGGCGGCGGCAAGCCAGATGTGGCTCAAGGTGGCGGAACTGATCCCAATGCACTTCAAGATGCGTTGCAGGCTGTCGCTGCTCAAGTGAGCGGAGTGGCGTCCTGAGGCCCGGCCCGCGAATCGGCCTCGACATCGGAAGCGCTCGTATTGGTGTCGCATTTGCCCCGGGCGATGCAGCTGTGGCTATCCCTTTGGAATATGTCCCAGCGAAGCCTAGGAAGCGCGCCCTGAGACTCATAACAAAGCAGGTTCGCGAGCGCGGTGCCATTGAGGTTGTTATTGGGTTGCCCAAGCATCTGAACGGAACCGAGGGAGAATCCGCACACCTTGTTCGTGAGTTTTCGTCCGCGCTTGCTACTATGCTGCCTGACGTGAGACTTTGCCTGGTGGATGAGCGCCGCTCGACTGTCGCCGCAAAGGAACTACTTAATCAACGTGGGATCCAAGAGAAGGAGCAGCGTCTTTTGATTGATTCCGTCGCGGCACAAGTCATCCTTGAACACGCACTGGAAGTAGAGCGGGTAAGCACTAAGCCTCCGGGTGAGGAGATTCGGGTGATCAACGCAGATGAGAGGGGTGACGATGAGCAACAGTAGCTCTGAGGACACTTCGAGCAGTCCCTTTCCATCACGGCGCGATCTGCATGCTTCGCGAATACCAAGCAGGGGAGCCGCCGCTTCGAAGGATTCGAACACTGAACACGGCGCCCCCAGCGTGGTTGAGAATGAGGATGCTGCCCAGCACGTGGTGGCACCCGCCGTTCCTCATACGTCGCCGGGGTCTTTCCCGACGCGCAGAGAGCATCTCATCGAGACCGGCGCTCTCCCTCAAGTCAAGCAGCGCTCGCCAAAGAAGTCGGAGCGCCCCGCAGGAAAGACACCAGACAGCCCCACCAAAGTAGAGACTACTTCTACACAGGAAACTTCGGTTCAGCCAAACCGCAGTACGCGGCCTGTGACACCCGGCAACGGTGTTTCACCTACTCGGTTGGACTCTGGGGCAGTTTCACCGCTGAATGGTCGGGCAAGAACCCCCTCAAAAGTGAAGGCCAAGAAGGCGCCCAAATGGCGTGTCGCACTGATCCTGATTCTGCTAGTTGCCCTAGTGGGTGGGGCTGTCTACTGGGCGTGGATGGGTCTGAGTGGCGGTTCTGCGACCTCGCAAGAAGAGCTCGATTTCCCGGGTCCAGGCGAAGGTAGCGTTGAAGTCACAATCACAACAGGAGAGCTTGGCTCTGAGATCGGTCAGTCGCTGGTCGACGCCGGCGTTGTGAAGACGGTCCGTGGTTTCACGCTAGCGTTTGAAGGGAATTCTGCCTCGGCAACCATCAAGCCTGGAACCTACACCCTCAAGCTAGGTATGAGGTCAGCAGATGCTCTTGCTGCACTCCTTGACGAGGCCAACCGAAGCGACAACGCGATTACAGTGAATGCCGGTCAGACGGCCGCTCAGGTCTACGAGCGCATGATCTCGGTTGGCGGCTTCACCCAGGATGAAATCGACCAGGCCCTTGCAGATCCTGCAGTGCTTGGACTACCGGAAGCTGCCGACGGCAATGTTGAGGGTTGGCTCGCTGCTGGGTCCTACGAGGTGGCCACCGGGGAGAGTGCAACGGATGTCCTCTCGTCAATGGTGGGGCGTACAACTGCCTTGCTAACTGACTTGGGGGTTGCTGAAGCCGACTGGCAAGAAACCCTGATCAAAGCATCAATTCTTGAGCGAGAAGCGAGTGTGCCAGAAGATTTGTCGAAGGTGGCACGTGTAATCCTCAATCGCCTTGAGTTGCCGGAAGCTGAGACGCGGGGGCTCCTCCAGATGGACTCAACTGTGCTTTATGGAGTTGGTAAATCTGGTGGATTACCCACGGCGGACGACCTGGGTTCGGACAGCCCCTACAACACCTACCGAGTTCAGGGTCTTCCCCCGACACCTATTGCAACACCTTCCCAGGCTGCCATTGAAGCGACGATCAATCCCGCAGATGGCGATTGGCTCTACTTTGTCACGGTAAACCTGGATACGGGAGAGACACTGTTCAGCTCAACACTTGCAGAGCAAACAAGCAACATCGAGTTGCTTACCCAGTGGTGTGAGCAAAATGAAGGCAGGTGCTGAGACACGATGAAGCGGTGGGCTGGCGTCATTGGGTCACCGATCGAGCACTCATTGTCACCGATCCTGCACGATACTGCATTCGGGCTGCTTGGTCTTGATTGGGAGTATCGCAAATACAGGGTTGAGACAGACGAGCTAGCCACCTTCATTGCAGGTGTTGGAGCGGACTGTGTGGGACTCAGCGTCACATCACCCCTGAAGCGCGCGATACTACCTCTGGTGGATGCGACAGACGGACTCGCGAACCTGGTAGAGGCGGCCAACACCGTTGCTTTCTCCTCATCCATGAGCGCGGCGTTTAACACTGACGTCCAAGCAATAGTTGACACAGTTCGCCCCCACTTGGTCCCACCTAGTGTCACAGGTAGCTCCGGGCTGGGCCTCTTGGTTCCAGAAAATGCAGGGCCCCTCACCTCACTTCCTCCCGCAGTGGTCGTCGGTACAGGCGCTACCGCGTGTTCCGCTCTAGCTGCACTCAAATCTCTGGGCGCCACAAAGGTCTACCTGGTAGGAAGATCCTTCGCGGGCCCTCAGAATGCATACGTAATCGGAATGGCTCTTGGCCTGGAAGTGCACAGTGTGCTTCTCAGAGTTGTCGACCGGTACCTCCCCGCACTCAACGCAGCCCCCGTACTGATCTCTACCGTGCCGCCCGCCGCCACAGTTGACCTTGCATCCAACCTGACGCCACTTCGTGACGGGGTCTTGCTCGACGTCACATACTCATCGGGGCAGACACCCCTTGAGAACAGGTTCGTGCATGCGGGAGCGCAGGTAGCCTCACCGTTGACCATGCTTACTCTGCAGGGGATTGCGCAAGTGAAGATATGGACGTCCGAGGACGTTCCGTTTGGTCCGGTCCACGAAGCGGTCACAGCTGCGCGGCAATGATTGCCAACGAGGCACAGTGGGTCCTAGCCATTGCAATGCTGGCCGCAAATCTACTCTGGGTCGGGTTGCGTGGACGTTCGCTACTGGAACACTATCTTCCAGACTCTGCGCTATCTCACCTGAGCTTGATGTGGGGCTCGACTGTGAGCGGCGCTGCAGCCCTCTACGTCGGTTCTTGGGGCGCGCATACTCCGGTCGGGGGCTGGGGTTTCGGCGCAACTGGAACAGGAGCCAGCCTTGAGGGTGGAACTGTCACTGCGATTGGAGTCTCACTCGCATCACTCGGTTGGATGAGCATACTGATTGATTCCAGAGTTCGGAAGTTACCTGACCAACTCACTGGGCTCCTGGCGGTCGAGGTCGCAGTGCTCGTCCTCGTCTCTCCCTGGACAATTGGTGTTGCGTCGCAGTGGTTCCTGCCGATAGTTGCAGGGGCCGTCGTTTGGACTCTGCCCTTAGCAGTCGGTCAAAGACTTGGACAAGTGGGGCTGGGAGATGTCAAGTTGGCACCGGTGCTGGGAGCGGCCCTAGCAACATGCTCCTTCCGCGTGGCCCTTCTTGGACTAGCCGCCGCGTTTGTGGCGGCATTCATCCGCGCACTGTTTCTAACAGTACGCGGGGCACTCTCTGAGAGGTTCTCCTTTGGCCCCTACCTGATGGGAAGTGCACTGGGGTGCTGGGTGCTAGCGACTCTTGGACCCCTGTCACCCGGCTCAAGCGGATTGTGAAAAGCTGGGTCCATGCTGAAATGGACAACTGCTGGAGAATCACACGGTCCCGCTTTGGTCGCTTCTCTGGAGGGCGCACCTGCAGGGATACTTGTAAGTACCGCATTGATTGCGGAGGCGCTCGCTGAACGCCGACTAGGTTATGGTCGTGGGCCGAGGCAACAGTTTGAGAAGGACCGTGTCGAAATCCTCACTGGTGTTCGCCATGGCCGTTCAACCGGAGCACCAATCACCATCGTCATTCACAATTCCGAGTGGCCAAAGTGGGAAGCCGTGATGAGCGCTGATCCGGTACCGCAAGAAGCTCTTCTTGTAGATGCTGGACGTGGTGATGTTCGGGAGATGGCGCGGAACAAACCGCTGACACGCCCTCGTCCCGGACACGCCGACCTAGCAGGTGTTCTTTCTTACCGGCAGGAGGACGCAAGGAACATCCTGGAACGCGCATCCGCGCGGGAGACTGCTGCTCGCGTCGCTCTTGGCGCAGTAGCAAAACAGCTTCTTCATCAAGTCTGCGGTACCGAGATCGTCTCCCACGTCGTGAGCGTTGGGCAAGCAAGCGTGCGAGCAGTCCTGCTTCCCACCCCCGCAGACTACGACCAGTTGCGCGCTTCTCCAGTCCGCACCCTAGGGGCGAGGGCGGAAGAGGCCTTCATCAAAGCTATCGATGAGGCGGAAGAGAACCAGGAAACCATTGGCGGAGTTGCCGAAGTAATCGCGTACAACGTCCCCGTGGGACTCGGTTCTCACGTGTCATCAGACAGGAAGCTGGACGCGGCGATCGCGTGGGCCCTGATGAGCATCCAGTCTGCGAAAGCCGTGGAAATTGGTGATGGCTTCGAGACTGTTGCGAGTCCCGGTTCGGCTGCTCATGACGAGATAGTGCGCCAAGATGGCGCCATCACCCGTTCCTCGAATAGGGCCGGGGGAATCGAGGGGGGAACCTCAAACGGTCAGCCTATCGTTGCAAGGGTTGGCTTCAAACCAATCTCCACTGTGCCCAGGGCTCTTCCTTCAGTTTATCTTGCAACCGGTGAGGCGAGCTCCTCTTTCCACCAGCGATCGGACAGTTGCCAGGTAGTTCCGGGCGCTGTGATTGCCGAAGCAATGGTTGCCCTCGTCCTCGCACAGGCACTCACTGACCGTTTTGGCGGGGCGTCCGTCGAAGAGGTACGCGCCCAGTTCGACCTCCAGGAGGCATACGTCAGTAGCAGACTTCGCATCAAGCAGGAGGGTGAAAGCAGTTGATAGCACAGCTCCCCACAAGTCAACCCTGGTATCTGATTGGTCTCCCCGGGAGTGGGAAGTCAAAAGTGGGCCGCATTCTTGGCGCAACGTTGCGCGTGCCGCATATCGACATTGACGCGGAGATAGAGCGTACCTCCGGGAAGAGCATCAGCGAGATCTTCTCGGGGGAGGGCGAAGCAGCGTTTCGGCAGCAGGAAGCCAAAGCGATCCTCGCAACCGCTGGTCAACCCGGCGTGTTCTCGCTTGGCGGAGGATGCGTTGAGACCCCGGAAGTCCGTGATTTTCTTCGCGACCAGACGGTGATTTGGATTGAAGCACACCAGCGTGAGTTACTGGCAAGGGTTTCACGCAACACGCGACGCCCACTGCTGGTGGACAACCCCGAACAGAAGCTTCTGGACCTGACGGAGCGCCGCAGCCCCCTCTACCGTGAGGTTGCCACGTGCACAGCCCAGTCTACTTCCGGGCCCCCCGACGAGGTCGTACGTCAAATCTTGCGTCAACTTCTTGAGTGGGACTTCGTCTCCGTCAGGGGCACCCACAGATATAACGCCATAACCGGGAGCGGCGTATCGGAGCTTCTGGCCGGGTATATTCCAGCGGACGCTACGAAGGCGCTGCTCGTCGTCCCGGACGCCCTTGCCAATCAGGCATCCCACATTGAGAGCATTCTGCGCGGGGCAGGCCTTGGAGTCCATGTCTTCGTACACAGGGACGGAGAGACCGCCAAGGACCTTGAGACGCTCTCCCGCGCTTGGGACATGCTTGGGGAAGCTCGCATCGGAAGAAGAGACCTGGTCGTCACATTTGGTGGCGGAGTGAGCACAGACCTGGGCGGTTTCGTGGCTGCCACATGGTTGCGTGGGGTTCCAGTCATCCATCTTCCCACCACGTTACTCGCAATGGTCGACGCCTCAATCGGCGGCAAAACGGGGATAGACACCCCCGCGGGAAAGAACCTCGTCGGCGCCTTCTACGATCCTCTAGCCGTGCTGGTTGATTTGGACAGCCTCGTCACGCTGCCACAGAGTGAGTACACCGCGGGCCTCGCAGAGGTAATAAAAACCGGCCTCATCGAAGACCCAGAAATCCTCCGGATCATAGAAGATAATCCGCGTATTGGGGACGTCGCATGGGCAGCCAGTGAAGGCATGGATACGGTCGCGGAAATCGTCCAGCGTTCCATCGCTGTGAAGGCAAGAATTGTCAGCGCGGACCGCCTTGAGGGTGGACTCAGGGAGACGCTCAACTACGGTCACACCATGGGACACGCTATTGAACGTGCAGAGAACTACGGCATGCGCCACGGCGAAGCAGTGGCAATTGGGTGCATCTTCGCGGCGCACCTCGGCGTGGAGTTGGGCCTGATCAACGCTGAGACTGCACACAAACACGAGCTGCTCTTTGAGTCGGTAGGGTTGCCGACTCGATATCGCGGTAACCTCTCGGTTCTCATGGAAGGTTTGGCCACGGACAAGAAAGCACGGCAGGGTAAACTGCGTTTCGTCTTGCTCAGTGCAGGTACCCACCCTGCGGTACAAGAGGTCACAAACGACACCGTCGTCCGCGTGGCTACACTCCTTGAAATGGAGGAAAGATGAGTCCGTTCCCCGTCCTCGTAATACTGGGAGCCTCCGGATCCGGCAAGTCCGCAGTGGCTGATGCACTTGGACGCAGGCTTGAGCTGCGCGTCGTTGAGGTGGAAGCAATGGTGGCGGAGCGGGCAGGAGTCCCATTGGGAGAGATGATGACTGACTCTCCCGAGGATGCCCTTGAGGCCTTGGCCGTGGCATCCCAGGACGTGCTCGCCGAGGGTGGTCCCGGGGCGGGGGCCATTGTCGTGCTCAGTCCTTCCGCGGTTCTGAACCCCGGGGTAATGGAGGCTTTGGAAGCAGCCAAAGCAGCGGGAACCAAGGTCACTGCACTGCGCGCATCACTGTCCTCACTGGTTCGCAGAAACGGTTTGGATGCTATTCGTCCAACCAACCTGGGGACTCCGCGAGCGTGGTTTAGAACGCAGTTAGCCTCTCTGGAGGAGGCGTATTCGAAAGTGACAGACGTTTGGTGCGATACTGATACCTGCGATAGCGCCATGGCCGCGCGGTTAATCGCAGCAGACCTCGGGTTTTCCTTCCCTGCAAGGATGCCTGACTAACCAGAAAGTAGTACCCGTGGCAACAACGAACGACCTCAAGAACGGCATGATCCTCGTCATTGACGGAAATCTTTGGCAAGTCGTCGAATTCCAACACGTCAAGCCAGGCAAAGGTCCCGCTTTCGTTCGCACCAAGATCCGCAACGTGCTCTCGGGCAAGACCGTCGATAAGACGTTCAACGCTGGACTGAAAGTTGAGACTGCTACGGTCGATCGCCGTGACATGACATACCTGTACCACGACGGTGAAGACTTCGTCTTCATGGATGATTCCACGTATGAGCAAACACCCCTATCGGCAGCAATTGTTGGGGATGCCGCACACTACCTGACGGACAATCAGAGAGCAGTGGTTGCATTCCATGGGGATCAGGTGCTTTCTGTAGAACTACCCGCAACTGTTACCCTGCGCATCACACATACTGAGCCGGGACTCCAGGGGGACCGCTCGTCTGCAGGCACCAAGCCAGCGACAATCGAAACGGGATTCGAGATTCAGGTTCCGCTCTACATGGATGAAGACACACTAATCAAAGTTGACACACGCACGGGCGCATTCGCCGGTCGTGTAAACGAGTAGCAGGACGGGCAGCGCCGTGGCACATGACAGAGGGCGGTTCACTTCGCGCACCAAGGCACGAAAGAGGGCTGCCGAGGTTCTTTATGAAGCCGACCAGAAGAGGGTCGTTGCTTCTCCAAGTGATCTTCTGAGTCTTCTTGAGGAGCGGAAGGAGTTCACTTCCGCCCCCTCGCCGCTGCCCGCATACTCGGTTGAGATTATTGAGGGTGTCGCGTCGGCTCTTCCGCAAGTCGATGACCTTCTTGATCAACATGCCAAGGGAGCGGGGATCGACCGGTTACCCGCCGTGGATCTTGCAGTCTTGCGGGTGGCCGTCTGGGAGATGCTTCACAACTCAGAGGAAGTCCCACGGATCACAGCCATTGACGAGGCCGTTTCCGTTGTCAAGCAGATTTCTACCGACGCTTCCCCCGCCTATGTGAATGCCGTCCTTGATGCGGTGCGCTTGCATCTCGATAGGGACGAGGCCGCCACAGCTTCGCCAGCTACTTCTGATTTTGAAGAAAAGACCCCGAAACAAGAAGTAGAGACGGAGTTCGACCTCGATGAGCTGCTCGACGAGTACTAGTTCTTATCCCACCTGTGGGTTTACGCTCTGATTCCACACGCGAAGGCGGACTCTGCCCTAGAGTAAATGCAGTTATGAAACATTCTTTGGGGAGATAGATTATGCCGCTTCCAGAACTTACGGCCCAGCAGCGTGAAGACGCACTAGAGAAGGCTACGGCGGCAAGACGCCGTCGAGCTGAAGTTAAGGTGGGCCTGAAGAGTCGGAACATTTCCTTGGGACAGTTCTTTGAACTGGCAGACGAGGATGAGGCGCTAGCGAAGATGCGCGCGAAGTCTCTTCTTGAGTCCCTACCTCGCGTCGGTGTGCACAGGTCTGCCCTGATAATGGATGAGATCGGGATTTCTAAGACTCGACGTGTGCGCGGGTTAGGAAGAGTGCAACGCGAGGCTCTTCTCGACATGTTCGGGCACTAGCCCGAACGAACTGCTTCTCGAATCCAGAAAGTGACGAGGACCGCAACGGTTTTTCACCTGAGAACTTTTGTGCAATCGTTGGGATATGAAACCCGCTCCACTCTTTGTTGTCGCTGGCCCTACCGCAGTTGGCAAAGGCACAGTTGTGGCCGCATTAAGAAGTAGACACCCCGATCTGCCACTGTCAGTTTCAGCGACGACTCGTGATCCGAGGCCGGGGGAAGTAAGCGGAGTCGACTACTTCTTCGTGACTGATGGTGAGTTCGACAGGATGGTAGACAGGGGCGAGTTCCTAGAGTGGGCGGTAGTGCACAGTATTCATCGCTACGGGACACCTGCCGCATGGGTTGAAGAACAACGAAGCGCTGGCAGACCAGTTCTGCTGGAGTTGGACCTTGCTGGCGCACGCCAAGTCAAACGAAAAATCCCCGATGCCGTCTTGATCTTCATCGCTCCTCCTGCTTGGGAAGATCTGCAAAGACGTCTCGTCTCTCGAGGAACAGAAACCCTGGAGGAACAGTCTCGACGCCTTCGCACAGCGCGCGATGAGATGGCGGCCTCGGGGGAGTTCAATGTAGTTTTGGTAAACCATGACGTCGATCGCACAGCTGCGGAACTGGCCCAGGTCATGGGGCTGAACTAGAATAGTGCGGGTATGTGGGCGAACGCCCTAGTGACAAACCTGCTCCGTAGCGGGCAAGAGGAGAAATACATGTCGGGAATTGTGGCCCAGCCAGAAGGTATCACCTACCCGCCGATCGACGAGCTGCTCGAACGTGCTGATTCAAAGTACGCCCTCGTCATTCTTGCGGCCAAGCGCGCCCGTCAGATCAACTCTTACCGGATGCAGCTGGACTCCAACATGATTCAGTCTGTTGGCCCAGTTGTGCCCTTTGAGGCCGACGATAAGGCCCTAGCAATCTCCCTACGCGAAATCGTGGAAGACAAGTTGGAACTTGGACGCAACGAAGAAGCGTAGTACAGCGCCTGTCGCGATTGTCGGCGTCGGCGGAGGGATAGCGGCGTACAAGGTCGGCTATCTTGTACGCTTCTTGCGCAAAGAGGGGTGGGAAGTACACGTTCTTCCCACCCGGTCAGCTTTGCGGTTTGTCGGTGAGCCAACCTGGCGTGAGCTTTCTGAAAACCCGGTGACAACCGACGTGTTTTCGCCGGAGGGTCCCGGACATATTCACCTTGCAAATCGGGCTGATCTGATCGTCGTCGCGCCAGCCACAGCCAACATTATTGCCAAGATCCGTGCCGGTATCGCCGATGACATGCTGACGACCACCATTGCCGCAAGTGCGGCCCCTCTGGTCCTGGCCCCTGCTATGCACACACAAATGTGGGAGAGTGCAGCCACGCAAGAGAACATAGCTGTGCTGCAGGCGCGGGGCGTTCACGTCATCAAACCTGAGTCTGGGTCCCTATCCTCAGGGGACGAGGGGCTTGGCAGACTACCTGACCCCGAAGCCATCGGTGCCGACGCGTTACGTGTCTGGGAACAGACTCAAATCGAGTTGGCAGCACGCCAGTCCGAAAGAGAACTTGCGCTCTCTGGCCGCAGGGTAGTCATTACGGCTGGAGGCACGCAGGAACCCATTGACCCAGTTAGGTACGTGGGAAACAGATCGTCGGGAACGCAGGGGATTTCCCTGGTCAATGCTGCACTCGACCAGGGTGCCGAAGTAACTCTGATCGCCGCGGCTATGAGTACAGCTATTCCCACCCACCCACGTCTCACCGTGGTTCACGCGGCCACGGCAAGTGATTTGGCAACAAGTGTGCGCTCGGAAGTCGGTCACTCCGATGCCCTGATCATGGCTGCGGCAGTCGCCGATTTTACGCCGATCAGTGTTTCTGACGAAAAGATCAAGAAGACTGCAACCACTGAAGAACTTGTGTTAACCCTGCACCGTACAGAGGACATACTCGCTTCAGTAGCCAAGTCACCACAGAGGCCGTCCGCCCTCATCGGTTTTGGCGCGGAAACCGGCAGCCGCGCCCAGGTTGAGCACCTTGGATCCCACAAAGCCCGGGCAAAGGGGTGCGACCTATTGGCAGTAAACCAGGTCGGCAACGGAATCGGATTCGGCGACGTACCCAACACCCTGGTGTATTTTGATGCCACCGGTGAGATAGTCGGTGAAACCAGCGGGTCAAAAGACCAGGTTGCCGCAGATTTGATCTCTCGTGTGGCAGAGCTCTTGCGAAAGAAGGACTAATTGTGTCAATAGGGGAACTTCGCCCGTTCACTTCCGAGTCTGTAACGGAAGGGCACCCAGACAAGCTTTGTGATCGCGTCTCCGACGCGATTCTCGATGAGATTCTTGACCAGGACAGAGCTGCTCGCGTTGCTGTTGAGGTGGTGGCAACAAAGGGTCTCGTGCACGTGGTCGGTGAAATAAACACGAACGCTTACGTTGAGATTCCCAATGTTGTCCGCGAAGAGATCGTCCGCATCGGCTACGACAGCCAGCAGGCAGGTTTCGACGGTAACTCCTGTGGTGTCTCTGTTGCTATCGGGCAGCAGAGCCCCGATATTTCCGGCGGTGTTGACGAGTCGTTAGAGGTGCGCGATCACCTGGCTGACGGCAGCGACCCGCGCGATGTGCAGGGCGCTGGCGACCAGGGAATCATGTTTGGATTCGCATCCGACGAAACCCCGGATCTGATGCCGGCCCCGATTTGGCTGGCGCAAAAGCTGGCCATGCGCTTGGCTGAAGTTCGCAAGTTGGGAATCGTCGATGGCCTGCTCCCGGATGGAAAGACTCAGGTTACACTTCTGTACGAGGGTGACCGCCCGGTAGCTGTCGACAATGTTGTTGTCTCAAGTCAACACGTTGAGAGTCTGGCGGAAGTTGACTTGCGTGACGTCATCAATTCTGAAGTCATCGACCCCGTTTTTGCGAACTGCGGTATTGCGCTGGACTTTGCGACAGCGCGCAGGATGGTCAACCCTTCCGGAAGGTTCGTGCTTGGTGGTCCGGCAGCCGATGCGGGGCTCACAGGTCGAAAGATCATCGTGGACACCTACGGTGGTAGCGCGTCGCACGGCGGCGGTGCATTCTCCGGCAAAGACCCATCCAAAGTAGATCGTTCGGCCTCGTACGCCGCCCGGTGGATAGCGAAGAATGTGGTTGCCGCGGGACTTGCTAAGAAGTGCAAGATTCAGTTGGCCTACGCGATCGGCTCCTCGCGTCCAGTCTCGATCACGATTGACACCTACGGCACCGGCGTTCTTCCTGAAGTGGCCCTGGCGGCTGTTATCGAGGATGTGTTTGATCTGCGCCCCTTGGGTATCATTGAGGATCTTCGCCTACTGGATACATCCTTGGTTCACTATCGGGACACGGCTGCTTACGGACACTTTGGTCGTCCTGGCTTTAGTTGGGAAGAAATTGACCGTACCGAGGATCTGCTGACAGCAGCAAAGGTGTAGCAACGTGGGGATAGGGAGGTGGACGCATGTCCGACCAAACTATCGCTAGTGCACCCACCACAACAGACGCTGACTCCACGGAGTTTCCTGGCCGCGGCGTGGCCCAGGTGATCGTCGATATTGATGCTCCCCACCTGGATGAGCCATACGATTATGCCGTACCCACAGAGTTTCGCGACACGGTACGCGTCGGTTCACAGGTTCAGGTTCGTTTTGGACGACGGAGGGTGAGCGGCTATGTCGTGGGATTATCCGCAAGCTCGTCATTCTCTGGAAAACTGGCTCCCATTTTGCGGGTTGTCACACCGCTTCCAGTCCTGTCCAAGGCTCTTCTTGAGACGATCAACTACCTGAGCCTTCGCTACTGCGCGACAAGGAGTCAGCTTCTCTCATTCGTTGTGCCTACCCGTCGGGCTCGCGTCGAAAAAAGCTTCGAGGATGCGATTGCGACAGCACGCAGCGCGAGAGAGGGTATCTTCCAGGAGCCTGCCACCGCTCTGCTCCCGCCGTCGCAGGTTGAGAGGAAGGTGATCACCGCACTTCCCGGTGACCGCCAGAAAATGCTCACAAACCTCGTGAGTGAGATCGCAGCTCTGGGGGCAACCGCCCTCGTCCTAGCACCAACTGCCGCGTCAAGCCAACAGATTTGCGGGGAACTAGAGCAGAGCCCTGGGCTGCGTGTGGGACACATTGATGCTGAACAGAGTGCTGATCGTCGCTATCGCGTCTATCTTCAGGCGCTTCTGGGCAGGTTTGACGTTCTGGTCGGTTCCAGATCGGCGGTGTGGACACCACTGCCGAACCTTCACACGATCGTTATCTGGGACGACGGAGACGATCGCTACAGGGAACAAAGGGCACCCAGGCTGGACGCCCTCGACGTGGCGGTCGCTCGCAGCCATGTCGAGCATGTGGCGCTCGTGTGTTTGTCGTACGCACGCTCTATCAAGGCTCAGGCGCTGGTAGAGACCGGTTGGGCGTCCGAGGTCGTTCCCTCCGGGGACCTAGTTCGTTCCACAGTTCCACGAGTGGCGATGTTTGATGGTTTTTCCGCTGAGCGCGAGGGCGCGACCGGGTTCACGCGACTACCCGACGCCGCTTACCGAATGATACGGAAGGGATTAGCGGAAGGTCCGGTTCTTGTCTCAGTTCCTGCGGCAGGTTCGGTAACAGAAACTGAATCCGGCTACTTTCGAGTTGGATCCGATCGGGTCCGCGATGAACTCGAGAGGGCATTTCCCGGGGTGCAAGTAGTGGTCTCTTCATCTACCGGGGGAGTGGTGCGATCCCTGGAAGATTCCCAAGGCATAGTCGTCTCGACGCCCGGGGTCGAGCCGCGGACTTCGGAAGGCTACTCATCAATCGTGATCACGGGAGCAAGTGGCGTGGCGTACCGCGATAGCCTGGACGGGAGCCTCGACGCCCTCCGCAGGTGGATGGAAGCGGCAGCTCTCGCGGCGCCGAAGGCCCCACTCCTGCTGGTCGGTGAGGTCCCCATGCCTCTTCTGGATTCACTCGTGTACTGGCGCGCTCAATTTCTGGCTCACGATGAAAGGTTGAGGCGGCAAGAGTTGGGGTTTCCGCACGCACCATGGACGGTT
>ERZ1645187.732-NODE-732-length-32166-cov-11.054872_pt1 | contig 32166 bp, 26 predicted proteins | sample MGYA00575352_ERZ1645187 | MGnify/ENA primary metagenome ERZ1645187 (study PRJEB40837, sample SAMN11349314) | freshwater sediment metagenome | isolation source: river sediment | host: Sediment | place: India: Wazaribad , New Delhi | collected 2017-02-21 ... | reverse complement strand
AGCACGGCGATCTACAAGTTCGAGAAGATCAAGCGGGCGAAGCGGGCGGCCAAGGAAGCCCATCCGGGCGTGGAAATGCTCGATTTCGGCGTCGGCGAGCCGGACCAGATGGCGCCCCGGGCGATCCGCCAGGCGCTGAAGAAGGCCGTGGACGATCCGGCGAACCGCGGCTACGCGGACAACGGCATCGCGGAATTCAAGACGGCGGCGGCGAAGTACATGGCCGATTTCTTCGGCGTGACGGACCTGGACCCGGCGACGGAAATCAACCACACGATCGGCTCGAAGCCGGCGCTGGCGATGCTGCCGCTGTGCTTCGTGAATCCGGGCGACGCGGTGCTGGCGACGATCCCGGGCTATCCCGTGCTGGCGACCCATGCCAAGTACTTGGGCGGGACCGTGATTCCGGTGCCGCTGCTGGCGAAGAACGGCTTTTTCCCGGACCTGAAGGCGCTGGAACAGACGGATCTGTCGAAGGTGAAGCTGTTCTACGTCAATTACCCGAACAACCCGACGGGCACGGCGGCGACGGAGGCGTTCTTCGACGAGCTGATCGCCTTCGCCCAGCGGCATAATATCCTGATCGTGCAGGACGCGGCCTACGCGACGCTGATCTACGGGCGGCCGCGGCTGTCGATCCTGTCGCGGCCGGGCGGCAAGGAGGCGGCGATCGAGCTGCACTCCATGAGCAAGAGCTACAACATGACCGGCTGGCGGCTGGGCTTCGCGGCGGGTTCGGCGCGGGTCGTGGCGGCGCTGGCCGAAGTGAAGGACAACGTCGATAGCGGCCAGTTCAAGGCGATCCAGATCGCGGCCTGCGCGGGCATCGCGGACGTCCGGCTTTCGGAAAAGATCCGCGCGCACTACCAGCAGCGTCTGCGCGGCCTGGTGAAGGTCCTGAAGGCGGCGGGCTTCAAGGCGAAGATGCCGGGCGGGACGTTCTATCTCTACGTGCCGGCGCCGAAGGGCGCCGCAGGCGGGCGGACGTTCGCCAACGCGGAGGAAGCCTCGCAATATCTTATCAAGGAGCATTGCATTTCCACGGTGCCGTGGGACGATGCGGGCGCCTTCCTGCGCTTCGGCGCGACGTTCGAATCGGCGGGGCGCGCGGACGACGCGCGCGTGCTGGAGGAATTGGGCCGCCGGCTGGCGAGCGCCGGGCTGACGTTCTAGGAGGTGCGCCATGGCGGGAGCGAAGATCGTTTATTCCAAGGGCACGCAGCTCACGGTGTACATCGACAACCGGAAGGGGACGCTCTCCGCGCTGGCGACGTTCCTGGGCAAGCACGGCATCAACATCTACGGGCTGACGCTGGCGGACACGGAAGGCCACGGCTACGCGCGGCTGATCGTGGACGACACCGAAAAGGCCCGGCAGCTGGTGGAGGATTCCGGCGAACTGGTGGCCGCGCGCGAGGTGCTGCTGATCCAGGTGGCCAACGAGCCCGGCGAATTGGCGCGGATGCTGGAAGCGCTGGCCAAGCGCAATTTGAACATCGAATACGGCTATTCCTCCGGCGGGCCGGGCAACGAAAAGGGCCTGGTGCTGGTGCCGTCGGACGTGGATGCGGCGCTGGACGTCCTGAAGGCGCTGTAGCCGGAGCCCGGACGTGAGCGCGGCGCCCCAGGTCAGCATCGTCACGAGCACCTACAACCGCTCGGCGGTCCTGAAGCGCGCGATCCGGTCCGTCCTGGCCCAGCGGGGCTTCGCCGACTGGGAAATGTGCGTCGTGGGCGATTGCACGCCCGACGACAGCGCGGCCGTCGTGGCTTCGTTCGGGGATCCGCGACTGCGGTTCTACAATCTGCCCGAGAAGTCGCCGCCCATCGCGCACGGGGCGATCGCCAAGAACCACGGCGTTTTCCAGATGGCCCGGGCGCCCTATATCGCGTATCTGGACGACGACGACGAGTACCACCCCGATTTCCTGCGGATCATGATGGGGGCGGCGGCCCGGCATCCGGACCAGCCCGTTTTCTATTGCCGCTGCCAATACCGCGACAAGGCGACCGGCCGGCGCATCTTCGGGAATCCGTTCCAGCCCTGGTTGCACCGGTGGAGCCGCGAGAAGCTGATGCGCTACAACTTCATCAACACGGCCAACGTCGTGCACCGGAAAACCCTGATCGACCAGGTGGGGGGCTGGGATCCGAAGGACTATTTCGACGATTACGACCTCTGGAAACGGATGAGTGCGAAATGCGATTTCCGCTACGTGAACCGGGCGCTGGTCATCAGCCACGTGGGCGATTGCCCGCCGTTTTTCCGGCGGCTGTTCACCAAGGGCTGGAAGATCCTCCGGCACGGAAGGCGGCTGGACAACCAGGGGTGACGCCCCCCCTCCGGCCGAAATAGTTGAAAAAACGCCGGATGGGCGTATCTTCCTCCGACCGAAAGAAGGTTTTCCATGGCTTGGGAATACAGCGAAAAAACGAAGCGGATCTTCATGGACGCGGTGCAGGGCAAGCCCGGCACGCATCTGGGCGAGATCGAAGACGCCGACGGCGTCGGCCAGCACGGCTCCATCGTCTGCGGCGACGCCCTGAAATTCACGTTCCGCGTGAAGAAAAACGCGGACCCGCTGAAGGACGTCATCACGGAGGCCAAGTACCTGACGTTCGGCTGCACGTCGGCGATCGCGGCTTCGGAAGCGCTGTGCGCGATGATCGAAGGCCACGGGCTGACGCCGATCCAGGCGCTCCAGATCCGCAACCAGGACATCGTGGATTTCCTGGAAGGCTTGCCGCAGCAGAAGATCCATTGCTCGGTGATGGGCGCGGAAGCCTTGGAGGACGCGGTGGCGGACTGGGCGAAGAAGCGGGGCGTGGACCTGGCGGCGCAAGGGGTGAAATTGTCGGGCGCCCACGCCGAAGAGGACGAGGGCCGGGTGGTGTGCAAGTGCTTCAGCATCACGGAGCCCTACCTGCGGCGGAAGATCAAGGAATTGAACCTGCGGACGATCGAAGACGTCATCTCCGCCCTGAAGGCCGGCGGCATGTGCGGCGCCTGCCGCTACGCGCCGGGCGGCATCCAAGACATCCTGAACGAGACCTGGGGCACCGGCGAGCCGGCGCCCACGACCATGGCCGCGGCGCCGGTCGCGGAAGGAGCGCCGTCGCCGTTCCAGCTTTACCGCAAGATCGAAAAGGTGATCGACGAGACGGTTCGCCCGGTGCTGCAAGGCGACGGCGGCGACATCGAGCTGGTGGACATCAAGGACTGGAAAGTCTACTGCGCGCTGCGCGGCATGTGCGCGGGCTGCGCCGGGGCCGCGCGCACGCTGCAGCTCATCGTCGAGCGCACGCTCAAGGACCAGGTGGACGAGCGGATCCAGGTGATCCCCGTCTGACGCGGAAAGGCGCCCCATGAGCGATACCCAGCTGATTTTCGCCGACAACAACGCGACGACGCCGGTGGCGCCGGAAGTGGTCGCCGCGATGCAACCGTATTTCGGGCCGGAATTTTTCAATCCGAGTTCGATGTACGAGCCGGCGCTGAAGGTGGCGGGGGCGCTGAAGGCCGCGCGGAAGACGGTGGCGGAATTCCTGGGCGGCGTGGAGCCGACGGAAGTGCTGTTCACGTCGTGCGCGACGGAAAGCAACAACGCGGCGATTTTCGGCGCGGCGGCGGCGAATCCGAAGCGGAAGCACATCGTGACCAGCGCGGTGGAGCATCCCGCGGTACTGGAGGTTTGCCGCGAAATGCAGCGGCGCGGCTACGAGGTGACGGTTTTGCCGGTGGACCGGCAGGGCCGGGTCGCGATGGCCGACTACGTGCGGGCGCTGCGGCCGGACACCTTGCTGGTGAGCCTGATGCACGCGAACAACGAAACCGGCGTGGTCTGGCCCGTGGGCGAGTGGGCGCGGATCGCGAAGGAAACGGATGCCGGGATCGTCTTCCACACGGATGCGACGCAGACGGCCGGCAAGTTGCCGCTGGATCTGGTCGGCGAACTCGCGCACGTGGATTTGCTGTCGTTTTCGGGCCACAAGATGCATGCGCCAAAAGGCGTGGGCGCGCTGTTCGTCCGGCGCGGGACGCCCCTGCGGCCGTACCTGCTGGGCGGCCACCAGGAAGGCGGCCGGCGCGGCGGGACGGAAAACGTGCCCTACATCGTCGGCTTGGCCCGGGCCTGCGAACTCGCGAAGGAGCACGCCGGCGACATGGCCCGCATCGGGAAGCTGCGGGACGGGCTGGAAGAGGCGATTTTGCGGACGGTTTCGCACGTGGAGGTGAACGGCCGCGGCGTGCCGCGCACGCCGAACACCTTGAACATGGCGTGCCACTTCATCGAGGGGGAGAGCATCCTCTACGAGTTGAACGGCTACGGCATCTGCGCGAGCACGGGCAGCGCCTGTTCGAGCGGATCGCTGGAACCGAGCCACGTGCTCAAGGCGATGGGCGTGCCCTTCACGGCGATGCACGGCTCCGTCCGGCTGAGCTTCAGCGCCTACACGACGGAAGCGGAAACGAAGCGCATCGCGGAAATCTTCCCGAAGGTCGTCGCGAATCTCCGGAACATGTCCCCCTATTGGGACCAAAAACGCAATTGCCCGCGCGAGAACGCCTGACGCGGCCGCCGGCTCCGAGGAAATCCCCATGGACGAAACCGATCGCGGAACCCCGAACGTCGTGCTGGCGAGCGCCAGCCCCCGGCGGCGCGGATTCCTGCACCAGCTGGGCTACCATTTCGAGGTGGTGACGCCCGCCACGGAAGAAAAAGCGCGCCCCGGCGAAAGCCCGACGGACTACGTGCTGCGCAACGCCGCGGAGAAATCCGCGGACGTGGCGGGCCGGACGGCGGCGGGCGCGGTCGTGATCGCGGCGGACACGGTCGTGGTGCTGCGCGGCCGGATCATGGAAAAGCCCCGGTCCGAAGACGACGCGCGCGAAATGTTGCGATCCTTGAGCGGCCAGGTCCACCAGGTCGTCACGGGCTTCTGCGTGCGGGGCCCGGGCCGCGCCGGCGCCGAAACCGTCCGCGCGCTGGCGGTTTCGACGGATGTGGAATTCAAGCCGCTGTCCGACGAGGAAATTTTCGCCTACATCCACAGCGGCGAACCGATGGACAAGGCGGGGGCCTACGCGATCCAGGGGCGGGCGGCCTACATGATCCGGCAGATTCGGGGGTCCTACACCAACGTGGTGGGGCTGCCGCTGACGGAACTGGTGGAGATTCTCGCGGTTGAATTCGGCGTGAAGCCGACGTTTCAAGGTTCGGCGGGGGCCTGAATCCGGACGGGGACGTCGAGGGGGAACAGCCGGCCGGTTTTCCCGTTTTGCTGGCCCTTCTGGCGTTTGCCTTTTTCGTTGCGCAGAACGAGGGACAGTTCGTAGTCGCCGGGGCCGAAGCGTGCGGGGATCGGGATGGTCTGGTCCAGCACGTAGATGCCGGGGTGGATCTGGCATTGGACGTCGTTGAGATCGTTGGAAGCCAGGGAAATGCTTTCCTCCATCCAGCGGCCGTCCGGCGCGCGCAGGTGGCTGTGGACGGACATGTTCACGGCCACTTCGGGATTGCGGGGGCATTCCACGTAGTGGCGAAAGCGCAGGGCGCCGCCGACGGGCGTCTCGGTCTGCACGGGCTCGCAGGCCAAGATCGCGAAACCGTTGGGATAATGGATGTCCAGCGGGAGCGCGGCGGCCGGCAGGTCGTGGACGTGACCGAGCCAAGGCGCGCATGTGGAAGCAAGGGTTTCGTCGATGGCGCTTGCGGCGCCGCCGGAGGCCGGGCGCGGCTCGAACGAGTCCAGGAAGAAAAGCGCATCTCCGTCGGCGTGGAAGCGGAGACGGTTGGGGATGATCGGGACGAAATAGCGGGGCGGGATTTCGATTTGGAAATCGCGCGCTTCGGGCGCGATTTCCCACCGGCCGACCATGTAGCCGTTCACGTCGAGCCACAGCGTGGCGGAAGGGGCACCGGCGGGCGTGCGGGCGCGGAAAGCCAGGAGCGGGTTGGCCGCGAGATAATCGCGCCGGATCAACCGGATTCGTTCGGCGCGGGGGACGGCGTCCGGCTTTAGGCGCAGCAAGGCGAACCGTTCGTCCTCGGCGACGATTTCGGTTTCGGCGGACAGGAGCTCGGTGTAGTTGCGGGCACGCCACCGCTGGCGGCTGGGACGGTCCAGCATTTCGGGCAGGCGGGCCCGGGCGAGGGGCTTGTCTTCGAGCAGGAAGCATTCGGGCCAGAGTTGGCGGAGGAGCCGGGCGGTTTCGGCTGGGTGCGGATCCAGCGGGGCGAGGGAATCGCGGACTTGCGCCGTATAGCGGGGATAGGTGCCGCCCCAGGCGTAGACGGAGAGCCGATCGGTGCGGGCGATCTGGAGCATGTCGCGCGAGTCGTAGCTGCGTTGGCCCATGGGCACCATGGCGAGCACGTAGGGCTTGTCCAGGCGATCGAGCCGATCCAGGACGGGAGACGACAAGGGGTATTCCAGCGGGCGGACGCGGATGTCCGTCGGCATGGATTCGGGGACGGCCAGCAGCAGCGGCAGGAGCCAGAGTACGCGCAGGCCGCGGCGCCGGAGCCAACGGCGTTCGATCTGGCTCCAGGCCAAGCTGGCGGCGGCCACCAGGAAGAGCAGCAAATAGATGCTGAAGCGGGAGACCACGCGGAAGCCCTGCAGCGCCGAAAAGTGCTCGTAGATCCAAACGTAGAGGTAGTTGACGGCGGCGAATTCGGAATGCCGGATGGAAATCAGGGGCCCCATGCTCATGAAAAAAGCGAAGACGGCGCCGGCAAACAGGCCGGTCATGAAGCGCGTTTCGGGAGCGCGTTCGGTCGGATGGAACAGCACGAGGATCGAAAGGGCCGTGGCGACGACGGGCAGGGCCGCGTAGACGCAACCCGCTTTTCCCGGCGCGCCCAGGAAGTAGATGCCGAACGTCAGGAGCAGGAAGGCCGACAAGGCGGTCCAGCGGATCGCGCGCGCGGCTCCCACCCAGCGGGGCACGGCGATCCGAGCCAGACGGCGGGCGTCGAAGGCGAGGTGGAACATCGCCAGCAAGGCGATGGCGACGGTGGGATAAACGATCATCTCGTCCTGGCGGGCGTCGAGGGCGTGCAGGAAATGGAACCGCCCGCCGGGACGCAGATAGGAGAGCGGTTCGAGGATGTGGGTGGCGATTTCCAGCAAGTTGCGGTTGACCGCGTGCACGTTGAGCATCGTGAGATACGGGCCGAGGAGGACGAAGGTCAGGGTGCCGCCCAGCGCGGCGGCGCACAGCGCCGGGAGCCAGAAGCGCCGGATGGATCGCAACAAGTCCCAGCGGCCGGCCAGGAGGGCCAGGCCGGGGAACGGCAGGATCAGCACGAGGAAAACGGCTTGGTACAGTTCGCTGGAGGCTTGCAGCCACCAGGCGACGGCCATTCCGCAGGCATGGCGGATCGCAGGCCGCTGGAAATAGCGGACCATGAAAAAGAAAAACAGGGGGATGCCGAAATTCAGCTGCATGTTGAATTCGAGCAGATAGCTGATCCGATAGGGCATGAGCGCGAACAGCAGGCCGCCCAGCAAGGCGGCGCGCCGCGTGGCGCCCAGCGCGAGCATCAGCATCCAGAAGCAAAGCCCCGACAGCGCCCAGAAGAAGACGAGCACGACGTGGTAGATCAGCACGGGATTGGCGTTCGGCAGGGCGAAGAGCGGCGCGGCGATCAAGGCTTGCGGCCAGTGCAGGGCTTCGAAATAGAGCGCGCCCGAATGGGGATAGTACATGTTGGTGTCGCCGTCCGGCGGCAACAGGTGCCCGGACAGGATGGTGCGGGCCACGAATTCCAGTTTCCAGGCGTGGAAAGGCGGGTCCCAATGGTCGAAGACGGCGGTCGCGAAAGTCCGGGCCCATGGCCAGGTGATGGCCAGAATGGCGGCCACCAGCACGAGCAGGACGAGCGGCGCCTGCCGATAAGGCACCCGGGGTATGGCGGCCTCGGCCTGGGCTTCGGTTTTCACAGGAGGTCGGACTCGTTGGGGTTCTTGCAGAACAAAACGCCTTGATAGGCGAACAAGCCTTTGCACGCCAGCGTGAGGCCCCGGCAGATCCACAGCGGCAAGCGCCAGCGCTTGCGCCGGAGAAACGGGAAGACCAACGTCAGGGGAAACGAAGTGACGTCCGTGGATTCCACCTTCCAGCCGGCGCGGACGAGCAGCTGGCGCATGCTGTCGAGGGTGTAGAAGTGCAGGGCTTGCTCTTCCAGCAGGCCGCGGTGATGCAGGGGGAATCGACCGAACAAAATGCGGCCGCGCGTCTGGACGTTGACCACGTTGGGGAGGGAGACCGCGAGCAGCCCGCCCTTGACGAGGAATTTCTTCAGGCGCGACAGGACGTCGGCCGGGTCCACCAGGAATTGGAGGATGTCGGCGGCGAGGACGATGTCGTACTTGTGCTCCAGATGGATTTCGCCGGGCCGGTTGAGGTCGTTCTGGAAGACGCGCCGGAAAAGGGGGCCGGATTCGGCGATGGCCCGCGGATCGCGGTCGATGCCGTCGAGAATGGCGCCGTCCTGCCGGAGGGCGGCGGCGATGGCGGCGCAACCGAACCCGAGATCGAGCACCTGGTCGCCCGCGAGTTTCATCTGGCGCAGGCGGCGCAGGATGAGGGAGTGGGAAGAATAGGGATCGTCCAGCTTGCGGGAGTCGATCAGGGAACGCGGCGCGATGTCGTAGCGGTTCAGGCGGATCAGGCCCCAGCGATGCAGGCGGAAGAGGAACGCGCTGCGGAGGCAGTTGAGGCCGTAGGAGATGCCGTTGACGTGGCAAACCTCGTCGCCGTAGCGCGTGGGAATGGGGAGTTCGCGCACGACCGCGTCGGCTTGGCGGGCCTGGAACAGGATGTGCGAATCGAAGTGCCATTCATCGCTGTTTTCCCATAAGGGAATGCGCCGGAGAAAGGCGGTGGAATAGCCCCGGTAGCCCGAATGGAATTCGGACAGAGATAGTCCGCTCAGCAGGTTTTCGACCCCGGTCAGGAAAATGTTGGCGGCGAACTTGTACTTCGGCATGCCGCCCTTGAGGGCGTCGCGCCGGTGGATCATGCGCGAGCCGATGACGACGTCGGCCGCGCCCGCCACCAGCGGCCGGAACAGGTCCGGCAGCATTTCCGGCGCGTACTGGCCGTCGCCGTGAAGCATGACGACGGCATCCAGGCCGAGGTCGATGGCGTATTGATAGCCGAACTTCTGGTTGCCGCCGTACCGGCGGTTGGTTCGGTTGCGGAACACCTTCAGTTTGCCGTAGGGGTCGGGATAGTCCATCGCCTGCCGCGTGGTTTCGTCCATGCTGCAGTCGTCCACGACGTAGACGATTTCCACTTCGCGCCAGATTTCCTCGGGAATGCGCCGCAGGGTGTTTTGGATCAAGCGCTCGGCGTTGTAGGAGATGACAAAAACGCCCAAGCGTTTTCCTTGGGCGGAAAACGGAGCAGGAGCGGTTTCCATGGAAGACGGTTCGCGCATGGCGAAACAACAACTTCAGGTCGCTAGAATGTCCTGTCGGCGGTTTTTGATCAAGCCCTATGGGGCCTCGGGGCCCACGGGGCCGTCCGGCTGGATGGGGACGGGGGCGGCTTTGGGGGCCGGAGCGGCTTCCGGCGCGGCGGGCGTCGGCTCCGGGGCCGGATGCAGGTTGGGCCGGAGATCCGTCCGGAACGGGCTCGATTGGCCGGCCCCGGCGGGGGCCGGCGGGGCGGGCCGGTTCGTCGGCATTTGGAACTGGCAACCCTCTGGCACCCAGGTTTCGCCGATTTTCCGGAAAATCATGATGGTCGGTTTGGGGATCGACGACCCTTGGACGTCCACGCCGATGCCCAAGATGGTCGGGGAGATGACGCGGCTTTGGACGATCTTCCAGGAGGTGGGCACGCCGATCTGCGCGATGAAATCCTGGGCCTGCTGCAGGAACGCCAGGAGCGGGACTTTGCGGCGGTAATCCTCGCCGAGCATTTCATACGCTTCGTTGAGCTCGCCGGCCTGCCAGCGGGTCCAGAAGGCATCCACGGCGGCGGCCACTTCGTCGGGCGGCGGCATGCGCTGGACGCCGGGCGCCACGACCTTGCGCCCCAGTTCCTCGACGATGTCCGGCGCAACCAGCCATTGCTCGCCCAGTTTCCGGATCCCGAGCAGGACGGGGCGTTCCTTGCCTGCGGGCGTGCGGGCGTCGATGCTGGCCAGAAAGCCGCCGTCGATCTTTGGCGCGGGGGCGAATCCCCGGATGCGCCACGTGATGCCCTCGTAGGAAGCCTGTTTCATCATGTCCAGCAAGATGCCTTGCAACCGGGCGGGGCTCAGGTCGTTCACTTGCAGCTGCGCGGAGATGTCCGCCAGTTCTTGCGCGGTCAGTTCCGGGTTCCTGATCTTGAGCTCTTCCAGCCGGCGGTCCAGGAGATATTGGCGCATGCCGCGCAGATCATTCAGGGCCAGCGCCTGCTCGAATTGGCCGGAGGCCAGCAGGGGCAGATAGGTTTCCACCAGCGCGGCGGCGGCGGGTTCGGGCGGTTCCGGGGCGAACAAGGGCGGGGCTTCCGCCCGGAGGGACGGGCCGCCCGCGGCGAAAGCGAGGGCGGCGGCCAGACGCAACAGCATGGTTTTCATGTCGATTTCCTCATGGGAGCCGCGCAGGCGATAAGATCGCCGGGCCGGCTTTTCACGGGCTATTTATCGCGCAACGGCCGCGCCAAGTCAAACGCCGACCGCGCCGCGAAAGTTTTGATTGAAATGGGAGCCGGCTGTTTCATAATGCGGAACAATCTGGCGGCGAGAAGAAATCGGTTCCGGTGTCTTAAAACGGAGGACGCGAAGGGCTGTGAGCGAGTTCCTGGAGTTCGAGGACGTATCCAAGCATTATGGCGCGGTAAAAGCGGTCGACCACGTGTCGCTGACCGTGAAGCAGGGCGAGTTCTTCTCGCTGCTGGGGCCGAGCGGCTGCGGAAAGACGACGCTGCTGCGCATCCTGGCCGGCTTCGAACAGCCCGACACGGGCCGCGTCCTGCTGGGGGGCGAGGACGTGACCGACTTGCCGCCCTACGAGCGCAAGGTCAACACCATCTTCCAGAGCTACGCGCTGTTCCCGCACCTGTCGGTCTGGGACAACATCGCCTTCGGCCTCAAGGTCGCCAAGCGCCCGAAGAAGGAGATCAAGGCCGAGGTCGCGAAGATGCTGGCCCTGATCCAGATGGAAGACCAGGCCTGGAAGAAGCCCGACCAGATCTCGGGCGGGCAAAAACAGCGCGTGGCGATCGCGCGGGCCCTGGTGAACAAGCCGCGCGTGTTGCTGCTGGACGAACCGCTGGCCGCGCTGGATCTCAAGCTGCGCCAGCGCATGCTGATCGAACTGGACCTGATCCACGACGAAGTGGGCATCACCTTCCTCTACGTCACCCACGACCAGGGCGAGGCCATGAGCCTGTCCGACCGCATCGCGGTGATGAAGCTGGGCAAGATCGAGCAGCTCGGCACGCCGGCGGAAATCTACGAGGCGCCGCGCAGCAGCTTCGTCGCCGCCTTCATCGGCGACACGAACTTCTTCGACGGCATCGTGGCGGAGCCCCTGGAAAAGAACTCGGTGCTGGACGGGTTCCTGTCCGTGGCGGTGGACAAGGACTACAGCCGCCTGAAAATCGAGGATTTTCCCGACTTGGAATGTTTCAACGACAAGCAGATCAAGGAAGGCGAACACATCTTCCTGAGCATCCGGCCCGAGAAGCTGCGCATTTCGCGCGAGCGGCCCGAGCCGCTGCCCCACCTGAACGTCATCGAAGGCCACGTGGAAGACGTCATCTACCTGGGCTCGCAGACGAAGTACTGGGTGCGGACGGGCGACTACCGCATTTCGGTGATCCGCCAGCACAGCCGCTACCTGCTGGATGAAAAGCCGATCCGCTGGCGCGAAAAAGTCTGGCTCAGCTGGCATGCGGACGACGGCTTCATGCTGGAAAAATACAGCGAGCAGGACGAAAACCTCATCCAGTTGCCGCCCGAAGAAGTCGGCGAAACGACCGAAAGCAACCAGATCCTCGCCCGGCCGGCCGATGCCGGCGAGCCGGCGGCGGCGGGGGATGCGGCCCGATGAAGGCCGGCAGCCGCCTCAAATTCTCCGAATGGCTGGTCACGCTGCCTTCGTTCGTCTGGCTGTTGGTGCTGTTCCTGGTTCCGACGGTGCTGGTGTTCGCGATCATGTTCAAGCCGGCGACGCCCTACGGCGGGATCGGGGAGGGCTGGACGCTGGCGACGCTGCGGACGCTGGGCAACCCGAACTATCCGGCGATCGTCTGGCGCACGCTGTGGCTGAGCGTGGCGGCGACGGGGCTGTGCATCCTGCTGGCGACGCCGATGGGCTACTACATGGCGCGGGTGAGCCCCTCGCGGCGCCGGCTGGTGCTGCTGCTGGTCATCCTGCCGTTCTGGACAAGCTTCCTCGTCCGCATCTTCGCCTGGAAGGTCCTGCTGCATCCGGAAGGGGCGCTCAAGCACGCGCTGGTCTTCCTCGGCCTGATTGCGCCGGAGACGTCGCTGCTCTACAACGCCTACGCGGTGCTGCTGGTGATGGTCTACACCGAATTGCCGTTCGCCATCCTGCCGATCTACGCCGCCTCGGAAAAATTCGATTTCCGCCTGATCGAGGCGGCGAAGGATCTCGGCGCCTCTTCGTTCCTGGCCTTCCGCAAGATCTTCCTGCCCGGCATCCGCGTCGGGCTGTTGACCGCGTTCCTGATGGTGTTCATTCCCTCGCTGGGCTCGTACGTGATTCCCGACATCGTCGGCGGACCCACCAGCGAGATGATCGGCAACAAGATCGCCCAGCGGACGTTCGTGGACCGCAATCTGCCGCACGCGGCGGGCCTGTCGGCCTTGCTGACCATCGCGGTGCTGATCCCGATGGTGGCCATCACGGTTCTGCGGCGGAAGGAAAACCCCAAGGACACCTTGATCGAGGAGGGGGTCTGAGGCCATGAAACCCAGTCGTCTGCCGTTGATCGTGACTTGGGCGGTGATCGCCTTCTTCTACGTCCCGATCGCGATCCTGGTGGTCAATTCCTTCAATTCCTCGCGGTTCGGCGGTTCGTGGGAATCCACCTCGCTGAAGTGGTACATCCGGCTGATGAACGAGCCGAGCATCTGGCACGCGCTGACCAACACGCTGATCATCGCGACGACGGCGACGCTGGCGTCGATGGTGCTGGGCACGTCGGCGGCGTTCGCGCTGCACCGGTTCGCGGGCAGCAAGCTGCAGAAGCTGCACTACAGCGTGATCTACCTGCCTCTGGTCCTGCCCGAGATCCTCATGGGCCTGAGCCTGCTGCTGTTCTTCGTGCAGCTCAAGGTGCAGCTGGGGCTGGCGACGATCGCCGTCGCGCACGTGACCTTCTGCCTGTCCTACGTGGCCATGACGGTGCTGGCGCGCCTGCAGGACTTCGACTTCGCGATCATCGAGGCCGCGCAGGATCTCGGCGCCGGCTGGTGGACCACGGTCTGGAAGGTGCTGCTGCCCATGCTGGCGCCGGGCATCCTCGCCGGCGGCCTGCTGGCTTTCACGCTGTCGATCGACGACTTCGTCATCTCCTTCTTCGTGGCCGGGCCGGGCTCGACCACGCTGCCCATCAAGATCTACAGCATGATCAAGTACGGCGCGCCGCCGCTGATCAACGCGCTGTCGACCATCCTGCTGGCCATCACCTTCCTGTGCGTGGCCGCCAGCCAGTATCTTTCCAACCGCGACCGCAAGGCCGCCTAGGCGATTTCATGAAAAACAACCCGGAGAAACGACGATGACGAAGAAAATCCTGGCGATGGCCGGCCTGGCCGCGGCGCTGGCGGCCCTGTGCGGCTGCGCGGAGAAGAAACCGGTCCTGCACGTCTACACGTGGTCGGACTACATCAAGCCCGAACTCGTGCAGCAGTTCGAGCGCGAGAACGACTGCAAGGTCGTCATCGACACCTACGACTCCAACGAAGCCATGTACGCCAAGCTGAAAGCCGGCGCCACGGGCTACGATCTGCTCTTCCCGAGCAGCTACATGGTCAAGATCATGCACGACCAGGGCATGCTGCAGAAGCTGAACCTCGATCTCATTCCGAACCGCGCGAACGTCGATCCGGCCTACATGAAGCTCGCCTACGACAAGGACATGGAATACAGCGTGCCCTACACGGTCACGATCACCTGCCTGGGCTATCTCGGCAGCAAGGTGCAGGACTTCAAACCCACCTGGGCCATGCTCGACCGCGAGGACCTCAAGGGCCGCATGACGATGCTCAACGACCACCGCGAGGTGATCGGTTCCGCCCTCAAGTTCCTCGGCTACAGCCTCAACACGACCAACGACGACGAACTGGAACAGGCCAAGAACGTCGTCCTGGGCTGGAAGAAGAACCTCGCCAAGTTCGAGAACGAGCAATACAAGACCGGCCTCGCGTCCGGCGAGTTCCTGCTGACCCACGGCTACAGCGGCGACCTGATGCTCGTGCAGAGCGAAAACGACGACATCCAGATCGCCGTGCCGGAAGAGGGCTCCCAGATCAACTTCGACGACATGGTGATTCCCGAGAACGCTCCGCAGCCCGAACTGGCCCACAAGATGATCAACTTCATCCTCGAGCCGCAGTCCGCCGCCGAGCTGACCGAGTTCATCTACTTCCTCTGCCCGAACCTGCCCAGCTACGACCTGCTGTCCGAGGAAATCCGCCAGGATCCGATCCTCTTCCCGCCGGCGGAAGTCGTCGCCAAGCTCGAGACTCTCGCCGACCTCGGCGAAGACAACGTCAAGTACACGAAGATCTGGGACGAGATCAAAGCCGGCGAATAGCGGCCGGAACCCTCCGATCCGCGGGAAGCGCGGCCGGTTTTCCATGCCGTGGAAACATTTTTTCCACGGCGTGGGAAAAACCGGCCGCTTTTTCCATGGCGTGGAAAAGCGGTAGTTTCGGGCGGTCGGCGCGTTCCGTGCCGGGGCGGAGAATCGGATTGAACGGGGGGGGCGGATGGGGTAGATTCAACCGATTTTGCGGCACTTTGGAGCAACGACATGAGCGAGCAAGCGAACGAGTTCAACCTCCCGTATCCGGCGATCGATCCGCTGGAATGCAAGGCCTGCGGGCGCTGCATCGCGGCATGCCCGAAAAAGGTGATCGCGCTGGGGGCGGAACTGAACGCGCGGGGCTACGTCTTCGCGAAGTACGCCGGCGCCGGCTGCATCGGCTGCCTGAACTGCTTCTACGTCTGCCCCGAACCGAATGCGATCGCCGTGCACGTGGTCGCGAAGGAGGGCCGGTAGCCATGGCGACGCAATTGGTCAAGGGCAACACGGCGGTCATCATCGGCGCGCTCTACGCGGGCTGCGACAGCTTTTTCGGATATCCCATCACGCCGGCGAGCGAGATCCTGCACGAGGCGGCCAAGAAATTTCCGCCGGCGGGGCGCCGCATGGTGCAGGCGGAGAGCGAAGAAGCCGCGATCAACATGGTATTCGGCGCGGCTACGACGGGCCGGCGCGCGATGACGGCGTCGTCGGGGCCGGGCATCAGCCTGAAGCAGGAGGGGATTTCCTACCTGTCGGGCGCGCAGCTGCCGGCGGTGATCGTCGACGTCATGCGGGCGGGGCCGGGCTTGGGGAACATCGGGCCCGAGCAGGGCGACTACAACCAGGTGGTCAAGGGCGGGGGCCACGGCAACTACCGGACGATCGTGCTGGCGCCGGCCAGCGTGCAGGAAATGTGCGACTTCACGTTCAAGGCCTTCGAACTGGCGAGCAAATGGCGGATGGTCGTCTACGTGCTGGCCGACGGCGTGCTGGGCCAGATGATCGAGCCGCTGCGGTTTCCGGAAACGAGCGTCGCGCCGGTCACGGACGAAAGCTGGGCGGTGGACGGCACGGCGGCCACGCGGCCGAACGTGGTGACGTCGATCTTCCTCAACTTCGACCAGCAGGAGGCGTTCAACCACGAGCTGCAGGCGAAATACGCGGCGGTCGCGGCGGCGGAGCAGGATTCCGAAAGCTACCGGATGGACGACGCGGACGTCGCCTTGGTGGCCTACGGCATCAGCGCGCGCATCGCGCAGGGCGCGGTGGACGCGGCGCGGCAGGAAGGCTTCAAGGTCGGTCTCTTCCGGCCCAAGACGCTCTTCCCGTTCCCGCAAGACGCGCTGAACGCCTTCGTGGCGAAAGGCGGAAAACAGTTGATTTGCGTGGAAATGAGCAACGGGCAGATGCGCGACGACGTGAAGCTGGCGATCGAATGCCGGTGTCCCGTGCATCTGGTCTACCGGCTCGGCGGCAATCTCGTGACGCAGGACGCGATCCAGACGAAAATCCGCGAAACGGCGAAACCGGCTTGAGGCAGGAGAGCGAGCGATGGAAAAGGTGATCCAGACCCGGGGCCTCTACAAGACCTTCCCGCGCAAGGGCGGTTCGGCGCTGACGGCGACGCATTACTGCCCCGGCTGCGAACACGGCGTGCTGCACAAGCTGATCGGCGAGGCGCTCGCGGACATGGACCTGCAGGACCGGACGATCGTGATCAGCCCGGTGGGCTGTTCGGTGTTCGCGTACTACTATTTCGACACGGGCAACGTCCAGGTGGCGCACGGCCGCGCGGCGGCGGTGGGCACCGGGATTTCGCGCACGAAGAACGATGCGGTGGTGGTTTCGTACCAGGGCGACGGCGATCTGGCGTCCATCGGCCTGAACGAGACGCTGCAGGCGGCGAACCGCGGCGAGAAGCTGGCGGTGTTCTTCGTGAACAACACGGTCTACGGGATGACCGGCGGCCAGATGGCGCCGACGACGCTCGTGGGCGAGAAGACGGAGACTTCGCCCGACGGCCGCGACCCGTTGCTGACGGGCTATCCGCTGCACATGGCGGAATTGATCAGCCAGTTGCGGGCGCCGATCTATATCGCGCGCGTCTCGTTCTCGAACATGGCCAAGCTCAAGCAGGCCCGGCAGGCGATCCGCAAAGCGCTGGAAATCCAGCGGGACGGCAAGGGCTACGCGTTCGTCGAGGTGCTGATGGCGTGCCCGACGAACCAGAAGATGAACGTGGAAGCCGCGACCCGGTTCGTTGCCGAGCAGATGGAACCGGAATTCCCGCTGGGCGTTTTGCGCGACCGGTCGGCCGAAGTCGCGCCGCTCGTGCGCGCGGAGAGCGATTACCGCAAAGAGACGCTGGACAAGCTGCTGCGCCTCGACGTCGACCGCGCGCCGGACGCGCAGCTCGACCCGGCGGCGCCGACGCTCAACGTGAAGATGGCGGGGTTCGGCGGGCAGGGCGTCCTGAGCATGGGCGTGATCCTGGCGCGCGCGGCTTGCGCCGCCGGGAAGTTCACGTCGTGGTATCCGTCCTACGGTCCCGAGCAGCGGGGCGGGACGGCCAACTGCGGGGTCGTGATCTCGGGCCAGCCCATCGGCACGCCGATGGTGACCGCCGCCGACGTGCTGGTGGCGATGAACCGGCCCTCCCTGGAGAAATTCGCGGGCGAGGTGAAGCCGGGCGGCTGGTTGCTGTACAACGCGGCGATCGGCGAATTTCCGGCGCCGGCGGGCGTGCGGGCGCTGGCGGTGCCGGCGCTGGAACTGGCGAAGGAGGGCGGCAACCCGCGCGCCGCGAACGTGGCCATGGTCGGCGTGCTTGCGGCGCTGGGGGGACTTGGTTTGCCCGACGCGGCCTACCGCGACGCCATCGCGGCCAATTTCGCCGGCCAGAAGAAGATCGTGGCGCAGAACGAGGCCGTTTTCGAGCTGGCCCGGCAGTGGGGCGAGAAGCAGATGCCGTAGTCCGCGGCCCGCGCGGGAAAAACCGCGTGGAACGCTTTTCTTTGGGTTGCATCGCGGCCGCCAAGCTGGCATAACAGGCGGCCAATGCCTTTTTTTGGGGCGTAATCGCAAGCAAGGAGCGAGCAATGTCTGAATTGAACTACGGGCTGTCGGAACTGGCGCTGGAAATCCGCGCCATGGTGCGGGAATTCGCGGAGTCGCGCGTGAAACCCGTGCGGGCGGAATTGGACGAAACGGGGCATTTCCCGACGGAAATCCTGCGGGAACTCGGCAAGATGGATCTGATGGGCCTGTACATCCCGGCGGAATACGGCGGGACGTTCGAGGGCGACAGCATGCCGAACCTGATCGCGGTGGAAGAACTGAGCCGGATCTGCATCGGCGTGTCGGTCTCCTTCGCGGCGAACGGTCTGGGCGCGGACCCGATCCTGATCGGCGCGAGCGACGAGCAGAAGAAGAAGTTCCTGCCCCCGCTGGCCAGCGGCGAAAAATGGGCGGCCTACGCGCTGACGGAACCCAACGCGGGCTCCGACGCGGGCTCGATCCGCACGACGGCCGTCAAGAAGGGCGACAAGTACGTCCTCAACGGCACCAAGCAGTGGATCACCAACGGCGGCGAGGCCGACATCTACACCGTGTTCGCGGTGACGGACAAGAACCGCGGCGCGCGCGGCGTGAGCTGCTTCATCGTCGAAAAGGGCACGCCGGGCTTTAAATTCGGCAAGAAGGAAAACAAGCTGGGCATCCGGGCGAGCGCGACGCGCGAGCTGATTTTCGAGGATTGCGAAGTGCCGGCGGCGAACCTGATCGGGCGCGAAGGCACGGGCTTCATCTGGGCGATGAAGACGTTCGACGTGTCGCGGCCGGGCATCGCGGCGCAGGCGGTGGGGTTGGCGCAGGGCGCGCTGGACGAAGCGGTCCTCTACGCGAAGGTGCGCGAGCAGTTCGGCAAGCCGATCATCGCCAACCAGGGCCTGAGCTGGATGCTGGCGGACATGGCCACGAAGGTCGAGACGGCCCGGGCGCTGACCTACGCGACGGTCCAATCCATCGACCGCGGCGCGAAAGATTATTCGAAGTTCTCGGCGATGTGCAAGGTCTATGCCTCGGACGTCGCGATGCAGGTGACGACGGACGCCGTGCAGGTGTTCGGCGGCTACGGCTACATGAAGGAATATCCCGTCGAGAAGATGATGCGCGACGCGAAGATCCTGCAGATCTACGAAGGCACCAACCAGATCCAGCGCGACATCATCGGGCTGGCGCTGAACAAGGAATACGGCGCGGTCGCCAAGAAGTAGGGCGGCTGGCCGGGTTCGAACGAAGGACGCGGCCGGGGACGGACGTCTCCGGCCGGAGGAGATCGAGATGCACATTGTCGTTTGCGTCAAGCAGGTTCCCAACACCACGCAGGTCCGGATCAATCCCGAAACCAACACGCTGGTGCGCGACGGGGTCGAATCCATCCTGAATCCGTTCGACGAAAACGCGCTGGAGATGGCGCTGCAGCTGAAGGAAAAGCACCCCGGCACGAAAGTGACGGTGCTGACCATGGGCCCGCCGCAGGCGGCGGAAGTCCTGAAGGAAGCCGTCGGCCGCGGCGCGGACGCGGTGGTCCTGCTGTGCGACCGGGCCTTCGCGGGGTCGGACACCTGGGCGACGAGCTACGCGCTCTCCACGGCGATCCGGAAAATGGAGCCGGCGGACCTGGTGCTGTTCGGCAAGCAGGCCATCGACGGCGACACCGCGCAGGTGGGGCCGGGCGTGGCCGACTGGCTGGGCATCCCCTGCGTCGCCTACGCCCGCAAGATCGAGGTTGCCGACGGCAAGGCCGTCGTGGAACGGAATTTCGAAGACGGCTACGAGAAGCTGGACGTCGCGTTGCCCTGCGCGCTGACGGTGCTGAAGGAGGCCAACGTGCCCCGGATGGCGTCGCTGCGCGGCAAGATGGCGGCCAAAAAGCTGGTCATCGCGCCGATGACGGCCGAAGCGGTGGGGGCCGATCCGGCCAAGTTGGGGTTGAACGCCTCGCCGACGCGCGTGGTGAAGATTTTCTCGCCGCCGCCCAAGACGGGCGGGGTGAAGTGGCAGGGCGAGGAGCCCGCCGTCCTGGCGCAGCGGCTGGCGGACCTGCTCCGCGAGCGGAAACTGATCTGAGAAGGAGCGCGGACATGGGCCTGAAAATCGATTTGGATCTGTGCACGGGCTGCGGGGCGTGCGTGGCGGTGTGTCCGTTCTGCGCGCTGGCGCAGCGGGCCGCGGACGGCAAGGTGGAAGTCAACGAAGCCTGCACGGCGTGCGGCGCGTGCCTCGAGACCTGCCCGGTGGGTGCGCTGTCGATGGAAGTGGCCGAGAAGAAGGCCGATGCGGCCGCGCTGGACGCGTTCCGCGGCCTGTGGGTCTTCGCGGAGCAGCGCGGCGGGAAGGTCCAGGAAGTGGCGTACGAACTGCTGGGCGAGGGCCGCGTGCTGGCCGACAAGCTGGGCGTCGAACTCTGCGCCGTCCTGCTGGGCCACCAGATCGGGAATTGCGCGGCGACGCTGTTCGAGCACGGCGCGGACAAGGTCTACGTGGTGGACCACCCGGCGCTGGAAAAATACACGGCCGAGCCGTATTCCGAGGCGATGAGCGCCTTGATCAAGAAGTACAAGCCCGAGGTGGTGCTGGCCGGCGCGACGAGCATGGGCCGGGGCTTCATCGCCCGCGTGGCGATCCAGGTGAACGCCGGCCTGACGGCGGACTGCACCGAGCTGGGCGTGGACGTCGACAAGCGCCTGCTGCTGCAGACGCGCCCGGCGTTCGGCGGCAACATCATGGCGTGCATCGTCTGCCCCGACCATCGGCCGCAGATGGCGACGGTACGCCCGAAGGTCTTCAAGCAGCCGGCGCCGACGGCGGGCCGGACCGGCCAACTGGTCGCGGAAAAGCTGGACCTGAAAGATCCGGTCGTGAAGGTCCTGGAAACCGTCAACGCCATGCAGAACGAAGTGAACGTGGCGGGGGCGGAGTTCATCGTGACGGGCGGCCGCGGGGTAGGCGGTCCCGAAAACTTCAAGCTGCTGGCCGAACTGGCGGAAGCCCTGGGCGGGGCGGCGATCGGCGCCAGCCGCGCGGCCGTGGACGCGGGCTGGATTTCCAGCTTCCACCAGGTGGGCCAGACGGGCAAGACGGTCCGGCCCAAGATCTACGTCGCCTGCGGCGTGTCCGGCCAGATCCAGCATCTGGTGGGCATGAACAGCAGCGATACGATCATCGCCATCAACAAGGACCCGGACGCCCCGATTTTCGGGGTGGCGGACGTCGGCATCGTGGGCGATCTGTTCCAGGTTGTCCCGGAACTGGTCAAAGCCCTCAAGAAATAGCTTCGCTTGCCCCCTCCCGGGGCGGGGGGGGCGATTTGTCAATTGATTTTCGTTTTGCTTGCCAGCCACGTGCGTTCCGTGGCAAACTGCCTCTCCATATTTGGACCGAGGCAAAACTTCCACAACAGGGAGAAGACCGATGATGCGGACAGCGAGAGGATTACTGGCGGGATTGATGTTGGCGCTTGGGTTGAGCGCTTGCGCGTCTTGGAACGTCAACGTGGACAGGCTGCAGCTGGGCATGGAGCCGGAAGCGGTCCGCGAAGCCATCGGCAAACCGTTCACCATTCGCGCCGCCAAGGTGTACGAAAACGAAGAGTGGACCGAGGTGTGGGAATATCTTCCGCCGGCCTTCACGTGGACGCCGAAAACCTATTGGGTGTATTTCAAGAACGGCAAGGTGGTGCAGTGGGGCGAACCGGGCGATTTCACCGGCAAGCCGATCATGGCCGTTTTGGATTACAGCGAGGGGAAGGGTACCCGCTAGGTTGACCGTGTCCGCATAGGCGTTGCCCGTTTATCCGGGAGCGCTTTTGGGTTCGGACAACGGCACGTGCACCATGCGTAACAGCACCCAGGCGAACGGGCGCAGGCCTTTTTCGACCCGTCCGGACCGGAAGCGCCTGGCTGGCGCATTCCCCCTGTTGTCCTGGGTGTGCTTCGCCGGGCTTCTCGTCCCGGGCTCCGTCTTCGCGCAATCCTTCCGGCTGGGAGGGATCGACTGGTTCATGCAGGCCAAGACGGACGTGGCGTACGACAGCAACGTGGACGATGCCTATCCCGAGGAAGAAGATCCTTTTCGCGACAAAGCGGATTTCTACTGGATGCCGGGACTGACGCTGCGCTCCGCTCCTTGGGTGACGGCGCCCCGGACCACCTACAACGTGGATGCCGGCGTCGCGTATCAGGATTATTTCGCGCGCAACGACTTGGATACCGCGCTGTACAACGCCCAATTGGCGTTTCAGTCGGCCAGCCCGCGACTGACGTTGGGCGGCCTGGCGGGCGTCGATTATGCCGCGGACAGCATCGCGGAAACCTACGTGCCGGGAGGCGTGGGCCGGGATCCGACCTTGACCCATCGGGAAAACGGTTTTGCCAGCCTGCTTTACCGGGGACTGCGGATGGATGCCCGCGCGGGCTTCACCAGCGAGCGGCACGACCTTGAAAAATATTGGGAAGGGGACAACGACGAGACCGTGTTTTCCGTCGGCGCGCAACTGACCCCCCTGAGCAAATTGATCCTTCACGCCGCTTGGGATAAAAGCATTACGCTTTTCACTCTGTCGGGCGACGAAACCGAAGAAACGGGCTATGCCGCCGGCGCCACGCTGAATTTGTTCTCCTGGGGCGGGTTGTACTACGATTGGGAGCGGACCATCACCGTCGAGAAGAAAACGGACGCCACGGACGAAGACACCACGACGACGTTTGGCGTGCGGGGGACGATCCCCGTCGAATTGCTGCGTCATCCTCAATTGAGCTATTCGCTCGGCCTTGCGTATGAAGAGGAAACCCAGGATTCCGGCGAAGTCGTCAAGACGTGGGAGCCCGTCCACACCCTTTCCGCGATCGACGACTTCCAGATTTCGAAATCGTTCCGGCTGGCGGGCAGCGCCACGTGGAAAAGCGAGGTCGACACCGACGAGATTTCGTTCACCTACGACTTTCTGCTGGAACAGCAATTGGGGCCCAATATCCGGCACGCCTTGACTTTTTCCCAAGAGCCGGAGGCCACGTTCGGATCCACCACCGAGACCAAGACCACGACGTACGGGTACGACTTCAGATGGAACAATCTGCTGGTCCAGAACCTGTCGCTGAAATTCAACGCGTCGTACGAGGAAAGCACGCCGTTGGAAGAGGAAAACGCGGAGACGGAAAAAACCACCATGGTGTCCGTCGGGCTGAACCACGTGCGGCCGCTGACCCGGAAACTGAGCCGGATCATTTCCTATGAATACACGCGGGAAAGCTCCAATTTCCACGATTTCGGCGCCCAGGAAAAGCATCTGGCCATCTATGGGTTTACCTACGATTTCTAGCCGCTCCGGAAGTCCCGCGTCCGGAAATGAAAATCCGCCATTGTCCCGGCGGTTTTTTTCATGTAGATTGCGCCCATGAAATCCTGCGGTTTTCAATTTGCGGCGGTCGGTCGCCTGCTCCTTTGGATCGGGTTGGGATGGGCTCTGGCCTGGGACGGGGGGCGGCCGGCGATCGCGCAGGAGAAGATCGATTCTTCCGTGCGGCGCATTCTGGCGGGGGATCGCCTGAACATCTCCGTGCGGGAACAGCCCGACATGACCCGGGTCTATTCGGTGGCCGGCGACGGCACCGTCGACTTCGGGTTCGCGGGCCGGATCGTGATCGCCGAACTCACGGCCGACGAGGCGGCGCGCAAGCTGGAGTCCGTGCTGGAAGAGAAGTACTTCAAGGACGCGAACGTCAGCATTTCGGTCGCCAACTTCGTGGAGGGCGACGTTCTCATGACGGGCGCCATCCGTTCGCCGGGCAGTTTGCCGTTTCGGGGGGATTCGATTTTGACGCTGATGGAGGCCATTTCCCGCAGCGGAGGTTTGGCGGCCGACGCCGCCGGCGACCGGGTGCGCATCCTGCGCTGGGTGCCGGGGGGGAGCATGGAGCGGCAGAGCATCGAAGTGAACGTCCAGGCGATGCTGGACACGCTGGATTTCTCGAAAGACCAGTATTTGCGTCCGCGCGACATCGTCATCGTGCCTTCCCGGGGCAAAGAAGAGGGCCGCGACGAATTCTTGGCCTTGGGCGAAGTCGGCTCGCCGGGATTCAAGCCGTATACGGAAGGCTTGGACGTCATCAAGACCGTGACGCTGGTCGGCGGATTGAGCCCCAGCGCGGATTGGAGCGGAGCCCGCATCCTGCGTCCGCGGGCCAACGGGGAATATGCCCTCGTGCCGCTGGATCTCCAGCGCCTGTTCGGAGCGGCGGACATGAGCATGAATCTGCCGCTGCAAAAGGGCGACATCTTTTTCGTTCCTTCGTCCGCCAACCAGGTTCGCGAGCAGGTCTATCTGCTGGGCGAGGTCAACAAGCCCGGCGCCGTGTCGTTGCGGTCGGGCCCCAACGCGACGGTGGCGCGGTTGATTTTGGAGCAAGGCGGCGTGACGGACTTTGCCAATCCCGGCAAGGTCCAGATCCAACGGACCGCGCCGGACGGCAGCAAGAAAACCTTGGTGGTCGACGTGGGCCGGATTTTGAAGGAAGGCTCGTTCGAAGAGGACGTGCCCCTGCAGGACGGCGACGTGGTGATTGTGCCGGAGAAAGGACTGTTGGGGCTCTGACATGCGCGAAATGATACAACGGCCGGAATCGATGGCGACGCCGCCGCCTGCGGAGGCGGAGAATCCGCTGGGTGCCGCCAAGGGCTTGGACATCCGGAAATACTTCTACATGATCGCGAAGCGCCTGTGGCTGCTCTTGCTTTGCTTCATGACGTCCGTGGTGATCATGCTGGTGATGATGGCCCGGCAGGTGCCGGAATACCAGGCGACGGCCAAATTGCAGCTGACGCGATCCGTCGGAATTCCCGCCAGTCTGCAGCCGCGCGACGCGGATGCGATCGTGGGGGATTACATCACGACGCAGTGCAACGTGATCCGCAGCCGCGACGTCGTCCGTCGCGCCCGGGAAAAGCTGAACATCACGTCGCAGGAGTTCGGTGAAAAGTTCCGCGGCATGTCGGTGGGCCCGGTTTGGCAAACCGCCATCCTCGCCATCAAGGTGACGGGCTTGGATCCGGCCTTTTGCGCCGATTACGCCAACGCGATCGCCGACGCCTACATCGACTACAAGGCCGAGGAGCGGAGCGGCAGTTCCCAGAGCACCGGCGAGAACCTTTCCCGCCAAGCCGGCGATCTCCTCGAAAAAATCACGAAGATGGAAGGGGATCTGCTGGCGTTCGTGCGCGAAAACAGCGTGGTGGGCATCCAGGAACGGGGCAACGTCGCGGCGAACTTGCTGGCCAGTTTGTCCCGGAAGTCCGCCGAATACCGGACGCAGCGCATGCTGCTGGAAGCCCAGCAACCCCTGTTGACCCAGGCGTCGGACGAAGTCGTCTTGGCCACGTTGGAATATGGCTTGCCCGCCCCCTCGGAAGCGCCGGCCGCCGGCGCCGTCGGGGAAGGGGAAACGACGGAGGAAGGCGCGGAAAGCCTGCTCGAGCACGGGGTGGTGGCGCCGCCGAATTGGGACAATCTGAAGCGCGAGAACGCGCTGCTCGAAGCCCAGCTGATCGCCTACCGGAAGAAATACAAGGACGAGCATCCGCTGATCCAGGAAACGCAGCTGAAACTTCAGCAAAACGAGGACGCCCTCAAAGTGGAGATCCAGTTCGCCCTGAAACAGTATTATTCCCAGCTGGAGGCCTTGAACATCAAGGAAAAGGCGGCCCGGCACGTGGAGCAGGAGTGGGAAGAACAGGCGCTGGAGATTGACCGCAAACAGAAGGAATACGAAGGGCTTCAGCGCAACCTGAAGCGTCTGCAAGGGCTCTACGATCTGATTTTCAACCGCCTGCAGGAGATCGACATTTCGGCCGGCATCCAGCTGGAATCCGTGCGGATTTTGGAACGCGCGATCGTGCCCGGCGGTCCGTTGAAACCCCGGAACCTGCAAAGCCTTTTCCTGGCGGCCCTGATCGGGTTGGCGATCGGCATCGGACTGATTTTCGCCCTGGAATTCATGGACGATTCCATCCGCTATCCGGAAGAAGTCGTTCGGAGTCTAGGCGCGCCCTATCTCGGATTGGTTCCGACCGCCCACTGGAAGCAAACGGACGATGCGTCGTATTGGCTGGGCAACGTGGATCCCTCCAGCGGATTTGCCGAAGCCTACCGCAACATACGCTCCGCCTTGCTGCTCAACCCGTCCGGCAAGCCCTTCCGGACCTTGACGGTCATCTCGGCGGTTCCGAAGGAAGGCAAGACGACGACCAGCGCGAATCTGGCTACCAGCTTCGCGCAAACGGGCCACAAGGTTTTGATGGTGGATGCCGACTTGCACCGCGGCGGAATCCATCGCTTCTTCGGCCTGCAGGCCGGCCGCGGGCTGTCCGAAATCCTGACGGGCCACGCGAAGCTGGACCAGGTCGTGCAGCATACGGCGGTGGAAGGGCTGGACCTGATCGGCACCGGCGCGTTTCCCGACAACCCGGCGGAACTCGTCCTCCGGCGGGAAATGAAGGAATTTCTGGCCCACGCATCGGAAATCTACGATTTGGTCGTGCTGGATGCGCCGCCGATCCTCGCGGTGTCGGAATCCACGGTGATCGCTTCCCAGACCGATGGCGTCTTGCTGGTGGTCTGGGGCGGGCGGACCTCGCGCAAACTGGTGGCCGTGGCGGTTCGCCAACTGCTCTCGCGCGGCGCCAATCTGCTGGGCTTCGTACTGAACAATCTGGACTTGGCCCGCATGGGCAACTATGGAGCTTCCGGATATTACCATTATTACGGCTACGATTATCGGTATGAGGAGGAGGCCCCTTCCGCGTCTCCCGGTCGGGAAAAGACGGCGACCTGATCCGCGGTCGCCGGGCGAGGAGTTGAATCGCAGTGGTTGTCATTTTCCATCGCGGCCTGCAGGTTTCCAGCCGCCACTTGTTTTTGACCTTGGGCGACTGGTTGATCATCGTGCTGGCCCAGTTGGCGGCGGTCTTTCTGCGGTTGGGATTCGACGTCGGACAGGAATACCTGCTGGACAACTGGGGGTCGCTGGTCGGCGCCGTCTTGGTCTACATGCTGGTGTTCTATGCCGGCGGCATGTACGAACCGCCGACGCGCAGCCGCCGCGTGGATTTCGATTTCCTGCCCTTGGTGGTGACGAGCATCGCCGCCGGCATCACGGGCCTGCTGCTCTATACCCGGCCGCAGATGACCCTCGGCCGCGGCATCTGGGCCATCTCCTCCCTCCTGATCTTGGGGCTGGCCTACGCCTTGCGCCGCTTGTTCATGTCGCTGGTCCGGCGAGGGCTTTTCCTCAAACGGGCGATGGTGCTGTGCGACCATCCCGACCGCGCCGCCGATCTGCTGCGCCTGCTGAAGGAAAATCCGTCCTCGCTGTATAGCGTGGCCGGCTTGGCGATCTGCGGCGCCGTGCCGGCACCGGCCTACGGGGCGTCGCCGCCCGTGCTCGGTTCGGCCGACGATTTGGGCCGGCTGGTCGAAGCCCACGACGTCTCCGTCCTGTTGCTCTCCGTGTCGCCCATGCGCAGCCACGAGCTGCTTTCCCGGTTGCGTCCGCTGCGCTATGCCGGCGTGGAAATCATGGATTACGTCTCCTTGTCCGAGGAACTGGCGCAGGAAATTCCGCTGGCCCACATCAACGACGAATGGCTGATGACCGTCGCGTTGAACAGTTCCGTGATGCAGATCCGGAAAATCAAGCGCGCCACGGACATCGTCGTTTCGTTGATCGGCCTGGTGCTCGGCATCCCGCTGATTTTGCTGGCCGGTCTCCTGATCAAGCTGACCTCGCCCGGAGCGGTCATCTATCGGCAAACGCGCGTGGGCATGGGCGGCGCCCCCTACGTCCTCTACAAGCTGCGCACCATGCGCAGCGACGCGGAGGCCGGCGGCGCGGTCTGGGCCTGCAAACAAGATGCCCGCGTGACCCGCGTCGGCTACTATCTCCGCAAATGGCGCATCGACGAAATTCCCCAGCTGTTCAACATCCTCAAGGGCGAGATGAGCTTGGTCGGCCCGCGTCCCGAACGGCCGGAATTCACCGAGAAGCTCGCCGAGTTCATCCCGTTCTACGACGAACGCCATCTCGTCCAGCCCGGGCTGACCGGCTGGGCGCAGGTTCGTTACCCCTATGCCGCCAGCTTCGAGGCCGCCGCCCGCAAGCTGCAGTTCGACCTCTATTACATCAAGAACATGGGCTTCTTGCTGGACGTCTCGATCCTGCTGCGCACGTTCAAGACGATCCTGGTCGGCCTGCGCCACGAGGACGACAGCTTCCTGCCGATTCCCGACAAGCTCGAAGAATTGCTCGGCGCCGCCGACGAGACGGAAGCGGCCCCGAACCCCAACGGAGGACATCCATGAGCATTGCGCACGAATTCGATTACGCCAAGCCGGCGAGCCTGAAAGAGGCGCTGGCCCTGCTGGCCCGTCCGGTTCCCGGCGGCGCCGTTTCTCTCGCGGGCGGCACCGATCTGGTCGCCTGGCTGCGCGACGGCGCCGTCAGCCCCGGCCGGCTGGTGGATCTCAAGGGTCTGGCCGAACTGCGCGGCATCCGCCTGAAGGGCGGCAAGCTCTGGATCGGCGCGGCCGCGACCTTCGCCGAGATCATCGCATCGCCCCTGGTGAAAAGGCACGCGCCGCTGCTCGTCGAATCGTCGGGCCTGGTCGCGTCCGTCGGCGTGCGCAACCGCGCCACGATCGGCGGCAACGTCTGCTCGGCCGTGCCGTGCTGCGACAGCGGGCCGACCTTGCTCGTCCACGAAGCGGTCGTCCACGTGGCGACGCCGCGCGGGCAGAAGCGCATTCCCATGAAGCAGTGGTTCCTGGGCCCGCGCCGCACCGCGCTGGCCAAGGGCGGCATCGTCCTGGGCTTCAGCCTGCCGCTGGCGAAGCACGCCGGCGCGTTCGCCAAGCTCAAGCGCTACCGCGGCGAAGATCTCGCGCAGGCCAGCGTGGGCGTGCGCGTGGACGCCAAGGGCGTCTGGCGCGTGGCCTACGGCTCCGTCGCGCCCACGCCCATCCGCGGGCCGAAGGTCGAACGCCTGCTCAAGGGCGTCAAGAAGCCGGACGCCGCGCTGCTGAAGAAGGCCGTCGCCTTGGCCGAAGCCGAAGTGGCGCCCATCACCGACATCCGCAGCTCGGACATCTACCGCCGGCTCATGGTCGGCGTCATGCTCAAGCGCGCCGTCCGCCTCGCGGCCGCGCGCCTCGCGGGCCGCGGTCCGGCCTACGGCATCAACGTCATGGAGGAGGACGCGCAATGAAGGAAATCGCCATCCGCTTGAACGGGGAGGTCCGCCGCGTGGCGGTGGCCCCCAACGAAACCCTGCTCGACGTCCTGCGCGCCAAACTCGGCGTCAAGACGCCCAAGGAAGGCTGCGGCCGCGGCGATTGCGGCGCCTGCACCGTCTTGCTGGACGGCAAAGCCGTGCGCAGCTGTCTCATTCTCGCCATCGAAGTCGACGGCCAGTCGGTCGTCACCCTCGAAGGGGTGGGGAAGGCCGGCCCGACGGCCCTGCAGAAGGCGTTCGTGAAAAACAACGTGTTCCAGTGCGGATTCTGCGCCCCCGGCGTGATCCTGTCCGCCTCGGCCCTGTTGGTCGAAAAGCCGCAGCCCAGCGAACACGACGTTCGCGAAGCCCTCGCCGGCAACCTCTGCCGCTGCACCGGCTACGCGCCCATCGTCGCAACCGTCTTGGCCGTCGCGAAGAAGTCGGCCAAGAAAAAACCCGCCTCCCGGAGGGCCCGGTCATGAGCAAAACGAAAATCGTCGGATCCTCGTCCGTCCGCGTGGACGGGCTGGCCAAAGTGACGGGCGCCGCGCAGTACGTGGACGACCTCGATTTCGGTCCCGGACTGCTGCACGCCGTGGTGGTGGAGAGCACGCGCGCCCACGCCAAGCTCAAGAAGGTCGACGTCTCGAAGGCGGAGAAGGAACCCGGCGTCGTCCGCGTGGTGACGGGCAAGGACTTCCCGTACATGTTCGGGCTCTACATGCAGGACCGCTACATCTTCGCGCAGGACCGCGTGCGCTTCGTCGGCGAGCAGATCGCCGCCGTCATCGCCGAAACCCCCGAGGCCGCCCTGCGCGCCGCCAAGCTGGTTCGGATCGACTACGAACCGCTGCCGACCGTGCTGAGCCTCGGCGAAGCCTTGAAAAAGGATGCCGTCCTCATCCATCCCGACCTCGGCAACTACCAGAAAGTGCCGTGGTTCTTCCCGCGCGCGGGCACCAACATCGCCCATTGGCGCAAGACCCGCAAGGGCAACGTCGCCCAGGGCTTCAAGCAGGCCGATTTCATCCTCGAGGACACCTACACGGTGCCGCGCTACGCGCACTGCCCCATCGAGCCCCACGCCGTGACGGGCCTGTTCGACCTTTCCGGCCGCCTCACGCTGTGGGCGTCGTCGCAGTCGCCGTTTGCCCAGCGCAACGTCATGGCCACCGCGCTCAAGCCGTTCGGCCTGACGCATCGCGACATCCGCATCGTGACGCCCTACGTCGGCGGCGGTTTCGGCGGCAAGGCCGGCGTCTCGATGGAAATCATCGCCGCCGTGCTGGCCATCGCGATGAAGGGCCGTCCGGTCAAGCTGAACTGGACCCGCGAGCAGGAGTTCATGAACACCTCGCAGCGGCAGGGCGTCATCGCCCGCATCAAGATGGGCGTGAAGAAGAGCGGCAAGATCGTCGCCCTCGAGCACACCCTGCACTGGGACGCCGGCGCGTCGGCGGAATACGGCGCCAACGTCGTGAACGCCGTCGGCCTTTCGGCCACGGGCCCCTACAGCGTGCCCAACGTCAAGATCGACTCGGTCTGCGTCTACACCAACATGCCGCCGTGCGGCGCCTACCGCGGTTTCGGCTACTCGGAGTTCCACTTCGGCCTCGAGTCGCACATCACGCGCGTCGCCCAGGCCATCGGCATGGATCCGGTGAAGTTCCGCCGGCTCAACGCGATCCAGGAAGGCGATACGCTGGCCTACGGCGCGCACATGAACCCGGGCAACCTGCGCGGGGCCATCGACCGCATCGCCAAGGAAATCCGCTGGGGCCGGAAGGAAAAGGCCGCCAAGCCCGGCAAGGCCATCGGCAAGGGCCTGGCGTGCTTCTGGAAGGCGCCGGCCATGCCGCCGAACGCCTCGTCCGCCGCTTTCCTCAAGTTCAACGAGGACGGCTCCCTGAACCTGACGGTCTCCGGCATGGAGATCGGCCAGGGCTTCCTGACCGTCATGGCGCAGTGCGCCGCCGAGGTGCTGACCGTCCCCGTGGAGAAAATCCGCGTCGAGACGCCCGACACCGACCGCAACCCCTACGAATGGCAGACCGTCGGTTCGCACGTCACCTGGAGCTGCGGCAACGCCGTCCGCGCCGCCGCCGAAGAGGTGAAGACCCGCCTCCTCGCCACCGTCGCCCGCGCCAAGCATTTGAAGGCCGAGGATCTCTACCTCGCCGACGAATGCGTCAAGAGCCGCAAGGACAAGAAACTCGCCCTGCCGTTCCGGGATTTCGTCATCGACGGCATCATGCGGCCCAACGGCAACTTCATCGGCGGGCCCATCCACGGCACGGGCATGTTCATGCCGGAGTTCACCTCCGCGCTGGGCGATCCCGAAACCAGCCAGGGCGGCCACCCCAACGTGCACTACACCGTCGGCTGCGCCGGCGTCGTCGTGGAAGTGGACAAGGAAACCGGCAAGCTGGCCGTCCTCAAAACCGCGCTCGCGGTGGACGCCGGCAAGGCGATCAACCCCGAGCTCGTCGACGGCCAGATCGTCGGCGGCATCGTCCAAGGCCTCGCCACGGCCCTCTACGAAGACATCCGCTACGGCGCCAACGGGCGCCTCCTCAACCCGAACTTCACGGACTACAAGATCCCGACCGCGCTCGACTGCCCCGGCGAGATCGTGCCGATCATCCTCGAGACCGCCCAGCCCGACGGCCCCTTCGGCGCGCGCGGGGTGGGCGAGCACACCATGGTCGCCTGCGCGCCCATGGTGGCCGACGCCATCGCCGATGCCGTCGGCGTTCGCCTCAAAACCATGCCGCTGACTGCCGAGAAAACGGCGCTGGCGCTGCGCGGGATCGAATACGACGACGTCAAGGGCGACAACCTCGGATTCTGCTTCCGCGGAAGGCCTTGCGACTATCCGTTCGACACCGGCGGCGCCAAATAGCTCCTGAAGTTCCCGGGTGCGATAAATCGCGGTTGATCAAACCCGCGCAAGTTTTACGTAGCGTGGAAAAAAGTTTTCCACGGTGTGGAAAAATTCCACTACCGTCCCATAGGAATCGGGTGGGGATAAAGAAAAGGCTGGTTTGAAG